>Ga0316601_100002067_pt1 | contig 10209 bp, 13 predicted proteins | sample OWC_soil_day5_no_FD_207663 | JGI IMG/M metagenome (GOLD analysis project Ga0316601, IMG submission 207663) | Wetland soil microbial communities from Old Woman Creek delta, Ohio, United States - OWC_soil_day5_noCT | ecosystem: Environmental > Terrestrial > Soil > Wetlands | place: USA: Ohio...
CCATCATTATTTTCATTTAGCATAGCTGCTGTTATATAGTGCTGTCAACGAGTATATAGTGTGAATAAAATGACTATTAAACTAGACAACACCATTAGAAAACCAATAGTCGCAAAAGCCACCCCCGTAAAAGAAATACCTCAAGGAAGAAAACTTACAAAAATTCCAGAATACGATGCAGTTTTCAAGCAAATAGTTGAAAGCCCAGAGAAAATGTTTAAAGTTGAGGTTGAAGGTAAAACCGTAAAGACGATATATGCACCTTTCGTCTTCCGAGTTAAAGTTTACAACCAGAAAGCTGACAGAAAATTCAATTTAGCCCTTAAGGTACGTAGCAAAGAAGTCTACATAGTTAAATCGGATAAGAAGGAATAAGAAAGCCTTTACCGCTTTCCAAAGGCAAGCGACATAATAACATCAAAAATAAAGTGTTCCAAGTTTTTGGAATGCCAAATAAAAAAAGTTAGGGGAGAATTAAACAATGTCTGAACATAAACCTGAATGGCCAGAACCAGGCGACCTAGTAATCGCCACCATAGAGAGCGTCATGGATTACGGAGCCTACGCTAACCTAGACGAATACAACAAAAGAGGCTTTTTACACATCTCCGAAATCTCCAGCGCCAGAATAAGAAACCTCCATGATTTTATCCGTGAGAGACAAAAAATTGTCCTCAAAGTTCTCAGAGTCGACCTAGACAAAGGCCATATCGACCTATCTCTTAGACGAGTTACTAAACGCGAAAGAATCGAGAAAATTAAAGTTTGGAAGAAAGACCGAAAGGGCGAAGTGCTACTGCGAACGGTTGCAGAGAAACTTGGATTGCCGACGGATGAAGTTTACCAGAAAGCAGGGGTCATCCTTGAACAAAACGACGGCATATACGAAGGCTTTGAAAAAGCACTAAAAGAAGGACCTGAAGCGCTCACGAAGCTGGGTATACCTGAAGACATGGCTAAATCCTTCGCTCAGATTGCGGAAGAACGCATCAGAATTAAACTGGTTCAAGTAAAGGGCACACTTGAAATTCGCTGCATGAAACCAAACGGTGTTAAATGCATCCAAGAAGCATTCATCGAAGCCAAGAAAGCCCAAAAAGCCAAAGGCGCCAAAATCCAGTTCTTTGTAATTGCAGCTCCCAGATATAGCGTTGAAGTTTCAGCAGATAATTGGAAACGAGCCGGAGAGCTTCTTGACGAGGTAAGCGAAAGCGTAGTTACAAATATCACGAAAGCAGGCGGACACGGTTCTTTTAAGAGAGATAAGCAATAAAATTAATTGGTGAATAAATGAGAGATTCAGAAGATAAAACTGTTTGGGGCCAAGTAGAGAAAATTGGCAAAGGCACCAAAGCGGCCTATGACGAGGATAAAAAAACAATTACTTTCTGTTTTAATAGAGACCCGCATACGACAAGCGACCAATTGAGAACATTGCGCGAGCGACTTATGAAGGAGCTAAAGGAACAGGGCTATGCTAGCCGCATGAAATACAATGGCGAAGTAATCGTGGAAAACGTACAGCAGGAAGATGTGGTGGTTGAAAGAAAAAACCACAAGCTAATAATTCATCTCATAAATAAGAATGCACCTGAGAATAAAGAAAAGGGCATCTCAAAAGAGCCCACTTAACCTTTTTAAGAATTATCAAGTTACCGGTTGGCTAAAGATTTTGCTATTATGCAGTTCAGATAGTTTAAGAATTGTTTCCTTGTAAACCGCGATTGCGTTCAAGTACTCGCTTATAACAATATGCTCATTTAAGGTGTGATCAAGATGCGAGTCGCCTGGACCATAAGTGACAATTGGCAGATTCATGGCTTTGCCTAAAATGTTCATGTCGCCTGTCCCTGTTTTATGCAAAAGCGTCGCTGGCGTGTTAAGCACTTTTCGAACAGAAGATGACAATATGTGAACAAGTGGTGAAGCCTTGTTAACTTCAAACGGTTCAACAGTGTCTTGAACTGTTGCTTTCACAGATACCTTTGGGTTAGCGGCATGATATTTTGTCATTATCTTCTCTATCTGCTCATAAACCTGAGCTGTGCTAAACTGTATTGGCACGCGGACATCGAGGTTCATTTCAACCTCAAACGGAACAACCGAGGTAGCTCTGCCACCCACAACTTTAACCAAACATGCTGTGACAGCGTTGTATGGACTTGCTGACGGGTCCAAGGAAGGGTATGAAGAGGCGTTTTTGATTTGCTCCCAAAGCTCATAGGCTTTCTCTAAAGCATTATCAAACATCCAGGGAGTAGAAGAATGTCCTGTGTCAGTCTTACAGACGATTTTGAGTTGGATTTGACCTTTGTAACCAATCGTTATGTTTTCGATGCCGCTGGGTTCACCAAAAATGGCGTAATCGGCTTTGATACCCTGGGTTATTAGGTGTCTGACTCCGCGGCTGGTCGCCTCCTCTTCCACCACACTGGCGATTAATATTTTGCCTTTAAACCCAGGCTCCTTTCCAGCTGCTGATGCAGCAACAATCATTGCAGCAAGAGGACCTTTTGCGTCTACCGCACCACGAGAGTAAATTTTTCCTTCTTCAATTCGAAGAGGCAGGTGTCCAGCCACTGTGTCCATGTGACCGCAAAGTAGGATGACTGGGTCGCCGACGCCTACAACGCCAATTACGTTGCCGATGTCGTCTTTTCCAACTTCAAAACCCATATTCTTCATTTCAACGACTAGATAGTTGGCTGCGTCTTCTTCTTTTCCTGACGGGCTGTAAATGCCAAGGAGGTTAGTTAGGAACCGCACTGCTGCTTGCTCGCTCACGCTCTTCTTCTCCTAAAACTTCATCCAAAACAGTAATTGCACGATCTATTTGCTTCTTATTAATTACAAGAGGCGGCAGTAAACGAACAACTGTTCTTCCGGCATCCAGCACCAATACTCCTTTTTGTGCTGCTTTTAGAATTACGTTTAGAACGTCATAGCGTAGTTCCATGCCAAGCATTAAACCTAGACCGCGTACTTCCTTGATGATTTTGTGGTCAGCCTGCAAACTTTCCAGCCCCGCCTTGAAATACCGTCCCATCTCATTGGCGTGATCAGCAAGTTTCTCCTCAACCAACGCGTCAATAGCAGCGCAGCCAGCGGCACAAACCAGCGGGCTTCCACTAAAGGTCGTTGAGTGCTCGCCGATTTTAAGCGAGGACATGATGTTTTCTTTAGCTACCGTTATTCCGATGGGCAAGCCACCTGCAAAAGGCTTCGCCAAACACATAACATCCGGGGTGACGAACCAGTTTTGGCAGCCGAATAGTTTTCCCGTCCGACCGAAGCTGGTTTGCACTTCATCAAGCATTAACAAGACATGTCTTTCATCGCAGATTTGCCGCACCGCCTGCAGGTAGCCGTCTGGTGGAACTCGGACGCCGCCTTCGCCACGGATTGGCTCCATTAAAACGGCGGCTGTCTCCTCGGTTATGGCTTCACGGATTTTGTCAGGGTTGTCAGGGGCTACATGTTTGATTTCTGGTATGAGCGGCATGAATGGTTCACGGTATTTCTTATCCCATGTTGCTGAAAGGGCACCCATAGTCTTGCCGTGGAAGCCGCCCATTAAAGCGATGATTTCGGGTTTTCCAGTGTATTTTCGGGCAAGTTTTATGGCGCATTCGACCGATTCAGCTCCGCTGTTTGAGAGAAAAGCTTTGTCTAAGCCTTTCGGAGTTATCGCCACAAGTTTTTGAATAAATTCAGCTCGTTTGTCGTTGTAGTAGGCACCGTGGCAGGTGATAAGCTGTTCAACTTGCGCTTGTACTGCGGCAACGACTTTTGGGTGGCAGTGCCCCAGCAATGCGACGCCGTAGCTGGTTGAGCAGTCAACGTATTCTTTGCCGTTTATGTCCCAGACAAGCGCGCCTTTGCCTCTTGTGAGCACGAGTGGTTTTTTGCTGAAAACATTCGCTAAATAGCGAGTTTCAATGTCTATTATTTCTTTGTCATTCACCGGTTATCACTGTACCAACTTTATGATTCAAAGCTGAACTAATAGGCTGATTTCCAGTGCCCGCGGTAACTAATACTTCTTTGACACCTTGGTTTAACGCTTCTAACGCGGCGTGGACTTTGGTGCTCATTCCTGAGCCGATGCTTGATTGGATCTCTTTGACTTCTGTCGAGCTGATTTTGGGTACGCATTCGCCTTTAACCATCAAGCCCTGTACGTCGGTGAGCAAAATGAGGCGGTCTGCTTGGAGGGCGCCAGCGATTATAGCGGCTGTTCTGTCACCATCCACGTTTAACGGCTCAGAATCTTGACTAAGAGCGATGGGAGTAACAATGGGCACGTAGCCTTTCCCAAGCAAAAGATTTAGCAACTCACCGTTAACATCAGTTATCTTGCCCGTATAGCCGCCGTCCATGACTCTTTTGCGTCCTCGCTCGTCAACGGCTATAAGTTTGGTTTTGCGCTCAGCCTTCAAAGTTGCCGCGTCTAAACCAGTAATACCAACGGCTTGTACGCCCTGTGCTTGCAATGCTAACACGATTTGTTTGTTGATTTTGCCGGCCATAACCATAGTGTAGATTTCGATGGTTTCTTTGTCAGTATAACGGCTTCTGAATCCTTCGGGTGAAATTATGAATTTTTGTTCTTTACCAAGCTTTGAAGCAATTTCTGTGACTTCTACTCCGCCGCCGTGCACAAGAACAACCTTGTTGGTTTTGGCAACCTCTTTTATATCAGCGACTAAATCCTGAGACGCTCCTTCTTTGAGTATGCTTCCACCCATCTTAATTACAAGCAGCATGGGTATCACATCGGGTGGAAACCAGTGCTTTTTAGACCCGTGGTTTCTTCTATTCCCATTTGAATATTCATGCATTGCACACCTTGACCTGATGCGCCTTTGCACATGTTATCCAGCGCAGAGAAAAGCAAAAGGCGATTCGCATGCTCGTCAATTTCAAAGCCTAAGTCACAGAAGTTTGTGCCCATGGTCACTTTGGGGTCAGGCAACTGGTATGGTCCCTTCTGGTACTTCACTAGGCGGATAAACGGCTCATTTCCATACATTCCTCGGAAAGCACGCCAAAGGTCTTTGTTCTCTAATTTTTGCTTTGGAAAAGTATGAATGGTTGCAAGAATGCCGCGAACCATGTTTACAGCATGTGGAGTGAAAGAGATTTTCAACGGCTCACTGGTTAGGGCATCTAGTTCTTGTTCAACCTCAGCGATATGACGGTGACCAACAACCTTGTACGGTCGTACTCCACTTGACCGCTCGGGATGATGTGAAGCAGGCGAAGGCTTGCTTCCTCCTCCAGAAGAACCAACCTTTAAGTCCACCACAATTTTGTCTTTGTCAACAAGCCCAGCCTTCACTATAGGTGCTAAACCTAAAATTGCGGCTGTTGCCTCGCATCCTGGGCAAGCTACAAGCTTAGCTTTTTTTATCTCTTCCCGATGAAGCTCAGGTAAACCGTACACTGCATCCTTGAGCATTTCGGGATGAGCATGTTTCCAACCATAGTAAGTTTCATAATCAACCGGTTTTTTAAGGCGGTAGTCAGCACTCATATCGATAACTTTCAAACCAGCATCCAAAAGCTTAGGAACTAGGTTAACCGATCCGCCATGCGGAGTTGCGGTGAAAACTAAATCGCAGTTTTTCTGCAGTTCAGCCATGTCTTGGGGCACGAATTTTAGCTGCGTTAAGCCTCGCAGATTAGGGTGCACGTTGAAAACAAATTCTCCTACGCTCTGACGTGAAGTAACCATTGCTACCTCTGCCTGCGGATGCAAAAGCAGTAGCCTTAGCAGCTCGCTTCCGACGTATCCTGAACCGCCAATTATACCAATTCTCACTTTTGTTTTTCCTCTCCCATTTTTTAATTAATGGTCAATTAGACTTTGAGCGCCTTTCAAGAGTGGAACCGCAACGTTGTAGCCTGTTGCCAACCGAGTGTTCTCCCAGAACTCGGGACACGAATTGGATTCATGAAACACTATGGCGCTCTTATTACTTTCTATATTTTCATCAATTATTTTCTTAATATTTAGATAATGTTCAGAATCAGCGTAGCTTTTGAAGGCTTTTTCGAGTTTGCTGTTCCAACCTTGGAAATCGGTTAGGCGCATTTCATCCTGCTTAACCTTTTGAACTGGAACAAACGCTTTACCTGCCTTGTCAAGTTCCGCTTTGAGGTATGCGTCATCAACTTGCTTGTTATCTTTAACATTCACCATGGCATCCAACGCAAAAATCCATGCTTCGCTGCCTTTGCCAAGAGTTTTACCACATTTCACGGCTAACTGCTGAATTGGTTTGGGTAGTTTTGCGCCGAAAACCAAGTTGCCAAGAAAAGTGTTTGTTCTAAAATCCTTGAATCCCGCTCTTGCCATTGAGATTGGGTAGCAGAAGGGTTGCTTGCCTTTTTCCTTGTGCACGATTATGCGTAAATCGTAAAACCATTTCTCAATCACTTCCTGCGCAACTACGCCAACTGGGTTGATGATCGAGGGTTTTGTTTCCACTATGTTGGCGATGAGTTCCTCACTGTTATTTGCAAGAGTTATCATTTTGCCATGTGTTCCAGCGTCGGCTTTTATGACAATGCCATCCTCAAGTGGGAGTTCCTGCTGGAAGAGTTCAGATATGTCTCTTTCATTATGGATTACTTGCCCATTCTTTAGGGTGTCAGATGAGTCGCATGGGACAAAAACTGTTTTGGGAATCGGTAAGCCTTCTTTCCAAAGATTCAAAAGAGTGCGCAGTTTGCTGTAGCACACAAATTCGCTCTGCCAAGTGTTTATTGTTTTTTTGCCAAGTTGCTCCATAATGTATGATGCTTGGAGGCGTCGGTTTTTGCTTTGCGCACGGTTCAAAACTACAGCGACATCATCGATGGTGCTTGTATAGTTTTTGCCTTTGGTTTTTGCGTTGAAACCGTCTTTTCCAATGGATAGGGCTATTTTACGGAATGGCAGAAAAGTCAGATCAATGCCCAGTTGTTGTGCGGTGAGTTTTAGTCCGTTTTCGTCGTTTTCAGACCGCTCGTAGAGAAGTGCAATGCTCATCGCTTTTCGGCTTCCATCAAAAAATTAATTCAAAAAACTGAATAAATTAGGAAGGCTCATTTGGATGCTCTTATTCGCCCCAGTCTTCGCCTTCAATGGTTAATTCTTGAAGGTCTACGCAGCCGCCTTTGACTTGTTTAACTTCAAGTTCTAGTCCGCAACCGGGGCAGCTGAGGATTTCGCCTTTTTCTGTGTCTGCTGGAACATTAAGTTCTGCGTCACAATCTGGGCATTTCGCCTTCACGTTTTGTATGTTTGTATTTGCTGGTTTAATCATTTTTTATTCGTCACTTTATTATTTTAGGAAATAACTTTTTCAATAAATCATTACCAAATTTAAACGTTGTGACTAATTTGTTACAAGTTGAGCTAACAATGTTCTATTTGGTGCATCAAACATGGACTTGACGGAGTGGAAAACGTAAAAGGCAACATACCGCCGACACGAAATTCGTATTAATCTTACAACCCTTATAAGGAAGAACGTTAAACTTTCCAACAGCACAAAAACAGGCGATAAAAAGAGTGGATGAAACAGACAAACAAATAATCAAGCTTCTAAAAGACGATTCAAGAGCAGGCTACGGAGAAATAGGCACAAAGGTCGGCTTGTCTGAAGGTGCAGTACGAAAAAGAATAAAAACACTAAGCGACGACGGCGTAATCCGCAAGTTCACGGTGAAAATCGGAGTAGCAGAAGGCGCCCAAGCTATAACCTTGCTTGCGACCAACCCAGCATATCCAACGCAGGAAGTTTCAAAGAAAATCCAAGCTATACCAAACGTTGAAACCGTCTATGAGGTTACAGGCGAATATGACATTGTGGCAGTGATTAGCGGCATGAACGTGACAGAAGTCAACGAGTGCATAGAGAAAATTCGACGCGTAGAAGGCATAATGAAAACCAACACAATGATTGTCCTGCGGAGCTCATAGCCAATTCAGGCAGCGGAAATAAGCTCTTTAACCCTGCTTTCGATTTCATCTCGGATTTCACGTACTTTCTCAATAGACTTTCCTTTGGGGTCTTCAAGTTTCCAATCAATTGTATTCTTAAAGAACGGGCCAGGGCAGATTTGTTGGTCACTGCAACCCATAGTAACAATTAAATCAGAGTCTTGAGCCATCTGGAAATTCAGCAATTTAGGCTTGTTCATTGAAATGTCGATGCCTTTCTCATTCATGGCTTGCACAACCATGAGGTTGACCATGTCTGCGGGCTTGTTGCCTGCACTGGATACAATGAACTTGTTTTTTCCATACTTGTTAGCGAAAGCTTCAGCCATTTGGCTTCTGCCAGCGTTCTCAACACAAACAAATAGAACTTTTTTCACTTACACTTAACCCTCTACTGTTCGAGCTAGTAGTTTCGTGACTTGTCTTTTAAGGAGTTCTAAACCATAGATGTGACTCTCGTGTGATTCATATGGTAAAGAAAACATCGCTATTGGCAACACAGGAAGAACTCCTAGTTAATCTGACGCTTCACAACGTTCCAGCTTTACTTCTAAGCGATTTTGCCGAAAAAATCGTTAGACCTTATTACAGCGGCAACTTAAACGCTGCAATCCAAGACCTAATCAACAAAACTCTATCAGAACAAGAATTCATCCATTCACACATAACTTGTACCAAGAATCCAGTCAAACAGTAACGTACTAAAATCTGATTACCGTCTTAATCGTTCAATCTTCTCAACAGCGCTGCGTGTTCCAACGTAGGCAATATCAGTTAAGCCAACAAAGAATCCTGTTTCAACAACGCCTGGAATCATCTTAACTTTGACTTGCAATTCAGCGGGCTTGGCAATTTCCCCAAAATAGCTGTCCAAAATCGCATTGCCATTATCGGTTATGGTTGGTCCAAGTTTGCCTTTGCTCTCACGCAAAACAGGTTTTCCACCAGCCTCAATGATTTTCTGCCTCACCAATGGAATCGCGAAGGGCAAAACTTCAATTGGGACTGACTGGTTGTTATGACCTAGGAGCTTGACTTTTTTGTTTTCATCCGCGATTATTACATTTAGTTTTGAGCATGCAGCTACGATTTTTTCTCTTGCCAGCGCTGCTCCGCCACCCTTAATTAAATAGAGCTCAGGAGTCAACTGGTCTGCACCGTCGATTGTCACATCGATCTGCGGGTGCTCGTCCAAAGTGGTAATTGGAATGCCGCATTGCACCGCTAGCAGGAAAGCTTGAGAAGAAGTCGGAATACCCATTACGCGGAGCTTTTGCTGTTTTATTTTTTCTCCAATGGCTTCTATGGCAAACGCAGCTGTGGAGCCGCTTCCTAAACCGACAATAAAACCATCTCTAACGTGCTCAACCGCCTCTAATGCGGCTTTGCGTTTTGCCTCTTGAATTGGGTCAGGGCTAGCTTTCAATTTCCATTTGCCCCAGTTTATCTAACACTTTCTCAACTTCACTTCGAATGGACTCGATTCGTTTTTCAGCTTCAGTTTTAGCATCAGGTTTTTCCTCTGGCGGCTTTCGTTTCTTTTTCGGTCTTTCTTCATTTGAGGGTGTCTCTACTTCTGGCTCATCTTGTTCGTAGTCTTCCTCAATCTTCTCCATTTGTGGAGTTTGAGGTGGCAATTTGATGGGAATTTCTCTTATGGGTTTAACGTCGATTCTTGTTCGCAGTTCTTCAACTTTTGAGGTAATTTCTCCGAATCGTTCGCTGAAGAGTTTCATTAAGTCTTCTTGCATGCTTTCAAGGTCGTGTAGGGCAACTATGGATTCATCTTTATTGATAGATTCTTTTATAGCCATCATTCTTGCTTTGTAGCTAGCTGCAAGCTTTTCTCGTTCAGCCTCAGTAATTTTTCCTTCTGCCTGAGCTTCATACAAACGCCGTATTGCATCGCCTAAAATGTCGCGTTCCAAATCAAGCATGCGTAACTCATCTTTGGCGTTTATTGCAGTGTTTGCTTGAACGCTCTTAGAAATTTTGAATGGCACGCCCGAATAGTCGAGGCTTGGGTCAACATTGGCTTCTTTTTTTGCTTTTTTTGGTTGAAGCGTTGCTTTACCCATTCGTCTCATGGCAAAGATAACTATTGCGCATGCGGCGATTATCACTACTGCCACTGCTGTGACTATTATGGGGTCGTCATACCAAGCCATGCCAAGATGTCCTCAGTTATCTTTGATTATGTACCATTCATATATAAA
>Ga0316601_100002070_pt1 | contig 10201 bp, 20 predicted proteins | sample OWC_soil_day5_no_FD_207663 | JGI IMG/M metagenome (GOLD analysis project Ga0316601, IMG submission 207663) | Wetland soil microbial communities from Old Woman Creek delta, Ohio, United States - OWC_soil_day5_noCT | ecosystem: Environmental > Terrestrial > Soil > Wetlands | place: USA: Ohio...
GACTGAGATGGTAATGCCCGGCGACAACGTGGCGATGACCGTGAATCTGATAACCCCGATAGCCATGGACGAAGGTTTGCGCTTCGCCATCCGCGAAGGTGGTCGTACCGTAGGCGCCGGCGTAGTAAGCGCAATTATAGAATAAAGCGAGACAAGAGGAAGAGATGCCAAGTCAAAAGATACGAATTAGATTGAAAGCATATGACCACAAGTTGCTGGATCAGTCAGTCAATGAAATTGTCGACACGGCAAAGAGGACAGGTGCAAGGGTTGCCGGGCCGATTCCTCTTCCTACGGTCATCAATAAGTACTGCGTGTTGCGTGGCCCCCATGTGGACAAGAAATCCAGGGATCAGTTTGAAATACGATCTCATAAGCGCCTGATCGATATTCTGGATCCTACACAGCAGACTGTGGATGCGCTGATGAAGCTGGATCTCTCGGCCGGCGTGGACGTTGAAATAAAGTTATAAATACAGACTCTAAAGAATAGGGAACACCAGCCATGAAGAAGGGTTTGATTGGTAGAAAACTCGGCATGACGCAGATTTTTGCAGATGACGGTACGCGTATTCCCGTTACCGTTGTCGAGGCAGGTCCGTGTGTAGTGCTGCAAAAGAAATCAGTTGAGAAAGACGGATACAGTGCCATTCAGGTGGGGTTTGACAGCAAGGTTGCCGCAAGGGCGAACCGCGCTTTGCTCGGCCACTGCAAGCTCGCCGAAAAGGGTGCATTCCGTTTTCTTCGTGAATTACGGACCGAGAATGTGGACGAATATGCTGTCGGAGATGCCATTACCGCTGAAATATTCAGTGATGGCGAACTGATAGACGTTACCGGGACGAGCATAGGCAAGGGGTACCAGGGGGTCGTGAAGCGCTGGAATTTCAAAGGTGGACGCTCGAGCCACGGTTCCCGCTTCCACAGAGCGCCAGGGTCGATCGGCTGTTCCGCCACTCCGTCTCGTGTTTTCAAGAACAAGAAAATGCCCGGACAGATGGGAAATGCCAGGGTTACGGTCCAGAGACTCAGGATCGTGCGTGTTGATGCCGCTGCAAATCTCATCATGATCAAGGGGGCTGTCCCCGGATCGACGAACGGTCTTGTAATAATAAAAGATAGTGTAAAGGCATAGCAATTACGTTTTCTGGAGATGGATATGGCTACAATAGATATCTACGATATCGATAAGAATAAAGTCGGCGAAATGGACCTGAACGACGAAGTGTTTAACGTTGAGGTAAAGGAATACCTGTTGCACGAAGCGGTAAAGGTTCAATTGGCCAACCGGCGTGCAGGGACGGTCGCGGTCAAGAACAGGTCCGCCGTTGCGGGAAGCGGCAAAAAGCCGTTTCGCCAGAAGGGCACCGGTCAGGCCAGGCAAGGCTGCAGGCGCGCTCCCCAGTACCCTGGCGGAGGTGTGGCGTTTGGTCCCAAGCCCAAGGTGTATAACCTGGGTATGAACAAGAAAGCCAGGAAGGCTGCCATAAAGTCTGCGCTGTCATATCTGTACAAGGAAAATCAGATGACCGTCCTGAATTCCTTCGAATTGGAAAACATTTCGACGAAAAGGTTTGTTCAGGTCCTGCACGGTTTTGACAAGGAAAAATACCTCGTAGTGCTCGATCAGGAAAACAAAAACGTTGAACTCTCAGCCCGCAATGTGAAGCATGTCAAGGTGATGAATCCTGATTCACTCAATGTTTATGACATGCTCAGATACAAGCACATTATATTTACCGAGGCGGCGGTGCGGAAAGTAGAAGGAGCGTTGCAGCCATGAACATATATGAAGTGATCAAGAGACCCCTCGTGACTGAGAAAACGACACTAGAGAAAGATAACAAGAACGTGATCGCTTTTGAAGTGGCTCGAGAGGCAAACAAGATTGAAGTCAAAGATGCCGTGGAAAAAATATTTAACGTGGTAGTCGAGGAAGTCAATACGGTAAATATTGCGGGCAAAAGAAAGAGAACCGGCAAAAATACCGGGAAAAGGTCAAATTGGAAAAAGGCTTATGTTACCTTGAAAGAAGGCAGCAAAGTTGATTTCTTCGAAGTTTAAACCATTAAGACGGGGTTGAAATAATGGCTATCAAGAGTTACAAACCGACTTCAGCCGGCCGCAGACATCAGACATGCTCTGCTTTTGATGAAATCACCGCAACAAAGCCGGAGCGTTCGCTGCTGGCTACCTTGAAGAAGAGCGGTGGGCGAAATAATCTGGGGCGCATAACTTCGAGACATATCGGAGGCGGCCATAAACAGAAGTATCGTATTGTGGATTTTGCCAGGGACAAGCGTGAGATACCGGCGAAGGTTGCGACCATCGAGTACGATCCCAACCGGAGTGCGCGCATAGCATTGTTGAATTATGTGGACGGCGAGAAGAGGTATATTCTTGCTCCCCTCGGGCTTTCAGTTGGCGATACCGTTATTGCCAGCGCCTCGGCAGATATCAAGCCCGGCAACGCCCTGCCGCTGAAATCGATACCGCTCGGTACCATTATACACAACATCGAGTTGAAGCAGGGAAAAGGCGGCCAATTGGCAAGAAGCGCCGGCACATATGCCCAGTTGATGTCAAAGGAAGGGAAGTACGTTCAAGTGAAGCTTCCTTCTGGTGAGGTACGCATGGTGCTGCAGGGTTGCTTTGCCACCATCGGCCAGGTTGGAAACATCGATCATGAAAACGTGTCTCTCGGCAAGGCAGGCAGGTCACGGTGGCTCGGGAAAAGACCGAAGGTGCGCGGTGTCGCAATGAACCCTGTCGACCATCCGCATGGTGGTGGTGAGGGCCGGACTTCAGGTGGCCGTCATCCTGTTACTCCATGGGGTATACCGACAAAAGGATATAAGACGAGAACGAATAAGCGATCCTCTCGCTTTATCGTAAAATCAAGAACGAAATAACACACTATCTTCTAAAAGGAATGAAAGATGGCAAGATCGATAAAAAAAGGGCCTTTTGTTGACCAGTATCTCTATGACAAGGCTCAGGCAGATGGGCCAAGTTCTAAAAAGGTAATAAAGACATGGTCTAGGCGATCTACAATTGTTCCGGAATTCATCGGGCTGACGTTTGCCGTGCATAACGGAAGAAAATTCATCCCCGTGTTCGTCACAGAAAACATGGTAGGCCACAAGTTGGGAGAATTTGCCCCGACAAGGACCTTTTACGGCCATGCAGCGGATAAAAAAAGTAAACTTAAGAAGAAGTAAGGATAAAAGGAGCTGATCATGGAATCAAGCGCAAAATTGACATTTGCCCGTCTCTCACCGAGAAAAACCCGCTTGGTTGTAGACATGATACGTGGCAGGGGTGTTGAAAACGCTCTTAATATACTTCGCTTTTCTCCGCAACCTTCGGCGAAATTAGTTTCCAAACTGATACAATCGGCTGTTGCCAATGCTGAACAAAAGGGAGTCAATGACATTGATCGTATGTTCGTCAAAGAGATATACGTCAATGAAGGGGCGCGTTTGAAACGGTTTTTGCCGCGTGCAATGGGAAGAGCAAGCAAAATTAGAAAACCGACCAGTCACATTCATGTGGTTCTGGCTGATAAGAAATAAGCTATCGAGGTGGGGGTGAAGATTTGGGCCAGAAAATAAATCCAATCGGCTTCAGGCTTGGCGTAATAAAAACCTGGGATTCAAAGTGGTATTCAGAGGCGGATTATGCAAAGCTGCTTCATGAAGATCTCAAGTTACGGGACTTCCTGAAGAAGAGACTGTACCATTCGGGAGTCTCGAAAATAGAGATCGAGCGTGCGGCGAACAAAGCGAAGATAAATATCTACACCGCGCGTCCTGGGCTTATCATCGGGAAGAAGGGTTCCGAGGTCGAGACCCTGAAAAAGGATCTTGCCAAGCTTACTGATAAAGAAATTTATCTGAATATACAGGAAGTCCGCAAGCCGGAGCTTGATGCGCAGCTTGTGGCGGAAAACGTGGCGCTCCAGCTTGAGAGGCGTATAGCATTCAGGCGTGCGATGAAGAAGAGTGTCACGACAGCATTGAAGTTTGGGGCCAAGGGAATCAGGATTACCTGCTCCGGACGGCTCGGCGGCGCCGAGATGTCGCGTACCGAATGGTATCGCGAAGGGCGAGTGCCACTTCACACCCTGCGGGCCGATATCGATTACGGTTTTGCTGAAGCAAAGACGACTTACGGTATCATTGGCGTAAAAGTACTGATATTCAAAGGTGAAGTCCTGCCTGAGAAAAAATAGATACAGGAGTATTGTACGATGTTAATGCCCAAAAGAGTCAAACATAGAAAACAGATGAAGGGCAGGATGAATGGTTCGCCGCAGCGTGGTGTCGAGTTGGCCTTTGGTGAATTCGGCCTGCAGGCTACCGAGTGCGGGTGGATTAACTCCAAACAGATCGAAGCTGCTCGTATAGCATTGACCCGATATATAAAGAGGGGCGGCAAGACCTGGATTCGCATATTCCCTGATAAGCCCCTGACCTCCAAACCTGCCGAAACCCGTATGGGAAAAGGCAAAGGGGCTCCGGATTCGTGGGTATGCGTCGTGAAGCCGGGCCGCATTCTCTATGAGATGGAAGGCGTTACCGAAGAAGTGGCGCGCGAGGCATTCCGCCTGGCGGCCTTCAAGCTTCCCATCCCAACTAAATTTATTACGAGGAAAGATTCCAATGAAGAGTAAAGACTTAAGAAATATGAGTGTCGATGATCTCAGGTCCAAGGATAAGGAACTGGTCCAGGAGTTATTTAATCTCAAATTTCAACTTCATACAGGCCGGTTGGAAAACACGTCCAAGCTTTCTTCCTTAAAGAAAGACATCGCACGAGTAAAAACTGTACTCCGGGAAATCAAAGGTTAAAGAGGGGATAGCATGAATACGCGCGGCAACAGAAAAACTCAGGTTGGCGTAGTTGTCAGTGACAAAATGGATAAAACCGTGGTGGTTAAGGTTTCTCATTTGGTCAAACATCCTGATTACAATAAATATATAAAGCAGAGTGTCAAATACAAGGCGCATGACGACGACAACAGCTGTAAAATCGGCGATAAGGTGCAGATCGTAGAGACGCGTCCGTTGAGCAAAGATAAACGTTGGAGAGTCAAACAAGTCATAGAGCGGATTTCTTAACGCAGGAGTTAAATCATGATACAGATGCAGTCTATACTTGATGTGGCGGATAATTCAGGGGCCAAGAAGCTTTTCTGTATAAAAGTTCTTGGAGGCTCCAAGAGAAAATATGCCAGTGTCGGTGATATTATCGTAGCATCGGTGAAAGAGGCCATCCCCAATTCGAAGGTAAAAAAGGGGGATGTTGTCAAAGTGGTTATCGTACGAACCGCTAAAGAGATTGGTCGACCCGACGGTTCATATATCAGGTTTGACGATAATTCGGGCGTAGTGATAAACAATCAGGGTGAACCGGTAGGTACCAGGATCTTTGGGCCGGTGGCAAGAGAGCTCAGGGCAAGAAAGTATATGAAGATAATTTCGCTTGCTCCTGAAGTCCTTTAATATACTGTTTGGGAGAATGATGATGCTAGGTAAAAAGCCGCAAATAAAAAAAGGTGACACTGTAATGGTGATTACCGGTAAAGACTGCAAAAAAACCGGCAAAGTACTGAGAGTGCTTCCCAAAAAGGAAGGGGTTCTTGTCGAAGGACTCAATGTTGTGAAGAGGCATACGAAAGCAAGGGGTAGCGAACCGGGTGGCATAGCCGAAAAGGAAGCCCCGGTGCACTATTCCAATGTGATGTTGTTCTGTGTCAAATGCAGCAAGCCGGTCAGATCTAAGGTGAAAACGCTTGAAAATGGCGATAAAGTCAGGGTGTGCGTCAAATGTGGCGAAGCCTTCGACAAATAGCATGGAGGAGTAAATGACGAGGCTTAAAGAGCTGTATGAAAAGGAAGTTGTTCCCCAGTTGATCAAGGACTTCAAATATAAGAATGTCATGGAAGTGCCGAAGCTGGAAAAAGTCGTCATAAATATGGGGCTTGGGGAAGCAATTCAAAATATTAAAATACTCGATTCCGCTGCTGAAGAGATTGCCGCCATTACCGGCCAGAAGGCAGTCATCACGAAAGCGAAGAAGTCAATTGCCAGTTTCAAGCTGCGCCAGGGAATGCCGATCGGATGCATGGTAACCCTGCGGAAGGCCAAGATGTTTGAGTTCCTCGACAGACTGGTAAATGTGGCACTGCCGCGAGTAAGGGATTTCAAGGGTGTTTCCGGTACGGCATTTGACGGCAGGGGCAATTATTCCCTTGGCATAAAGGAACAGTTGATATTTCCCGAAATCAGCTACGAAAAGGTTGACAAGGTGAAGGGGATGAATGTAACAATAGTCACTTCTGCAAAGAATGACGAGGAATGCAAGGCTCTGCTTCGGCTTTTAGGCATGCCGTTCCGGAATTAAATCGCTTCGGAGGAAACCAGTGGCAAAGAAATCAATGATACTGAAAGCTCAACGTGGAAGTAAATTCAAGGTCCGCGAGTACAACAGGTGCCCTCTCTGCGGTCGCCCGAGGGCATATTATAGAAAATTCGATATGTGCAGAATATGTCTGAGAAAACTGGCCTCCAGCGGAAAGATACCCGGAGTGATCAAGTCCAGTTGGTAATAAAGTAAAAACAGAGGAGTACTTTCATGTCGATGACTGATCCTATAGCAGATATGCTTACAAGAATCAGAAACGCCAATATGGCGAAGCAGCAAAAAGTTGATATACCTTCTTCGAATCTCAAGGTAAGCATTGCGAACGTTTTGAGGAGCGAAGGTTTCATAAAGAACTACAAAGTTATCGCTGACGAAAAGCAAGGCATCCTGAGAGTGTACTTGAAGTACATCGATGAAAAGGAAAGCATCTTCAATGAGCTGAAAAGGATCAGCAAGCCCGGCGGCAGGGTGTACGTCAAGGGCGATAAGGTGCCTAAGGTGAAAAACGGCCTGGGGATCGCTATCTTGTCGACGTCAAAGGGTATTGTTTCAGATAAAGTTGCGCGCGAGTTTGGAATCGGCGGGGAACTTATCTGCACAGTCTGGTAAATATTAGAGGATCAAGGAGCATAAGGCATGTCTAGGATCGGCAAACTTCCTATAGAAATTCCGAGCGGAGTTACGGTGACAATGAACGGGTCCGCGATCACGGTTAAAGGCCCGAAGGGTACGCTGACCAGGAACGTTATGGATAGTGTTTCTATAGAACTGAATGATAACAAGATCTTGGTGACAAGGTCGGAAGATACTAAAATTGCACATTCGGCTCACGGCCTCACAAGAACATTGATCAACAATATGGTCACCGGCGTTACGAAGGGTTTCGAGAAGGTCCTCGAGATAACCGGCGTCGGGTATAGGGCCGAGGTCAAAGGAAATGTGTTGAGCCTTGCCTTGGGCTACTCTCACCCTGTCAATTATGAACTTCCTCAGGGGATCAGCGTGGAAGTGGATAAAATGACCAAAATTTCCCTCAAGGGCAATGACAGAGAACTCGTCGGCCAGACAGCGGCGAAGATACGCTCGTTCAGAACGCCCGAACCGTACAAGGGCAAGGGAATTAAATACGCGGGCGAGACGATTTTGAGGAAAGCTGGAAAAGCGGGTAAGAAATAGAGAAATTTGCGTAAGGAGTTAGTACATTGAGTTCAATAGCCCAAAAAATGAATGCGCGCCTGAAAAGAAAAATCAGGGTTAGAAAAAAGATACAAGGCTCATCCGAGTGCCCGAGGCTGAATGTTTTCAAGAGCTCCCGGCACATGTATGCTCAGCTGATCGATGATGTCACTGGATCGACGCTGGTTTCTGCCGCGACGGTGATGAACGATGTAAGCGCGGGGCTCAAGTATACGGGCAATCTGGAGGCCGCTGCCAAGGTAGGGGCTGCCATTGCTCAAATGGCGAAGGAAAAGGGTATTCAGAAAGTGGTTTTCGACAGGGGTGGTTTTCTTTATCATGGAAGGGTAAAGGCTCTTGCCGATGCTGCCCGTGAAAATGGACTCTCCTTTTAGATAATGGAAAGACAGGAGGCGGCAATTGTCAAAGGTAAATCCTAACGAACTAAATCTCACTGACAGGGTAGTGCATATCAATCGCGTGGCCAAGGTTGTAAAGGGTGGCCGGCGATTCAGTTTTTCGGCGCTGGTAGTGGTCGGTGATGGCAATGGTCATGTCGGATACGGACTCGGTAAGGCGAACGAGGTTCCGGAGGCGATACGAAAAGGTGTTGAACAGGCAAAGAAGAACATGATCAGGGTTCCCATCGAGGCAGGCACCGTACCCTATGAGGTTGAAGGACACTTCGGCGCAGGACGCGTTCTGTTGAAACCCGCGTCGGTGGGTACCGGCGTTATCGCCGGAGGGGCTGCACGCGCGGTTTTCGAGGCTGCCGGCGTCCACAACATTCTGTCAAAATGTCTGGGATCGAATAATCCGCACAATGTTGTCAAGGCGGCGTTTGACGGGTTGAAGCAGTTGAAAAGCCCCCAGGAAATCATCGCGAGACGTGGGGTGGTCGAGTAATTACCACGCATAGCAAGGGAGTAATGGTACATGTCTGCTCATTTGAAAGTCAAGCTGGTAAGAAGTCATATTGGCAGGCCGTCGGCGCAAAAAGCGGTTTTGTGCGGACTGGGCCTTTGTAAGGTTAATAAAACGGTAGTTCTCCAGGATACTCCGGAAATCAGGGGTATGATCCGTAAGGTGGAACACCTGGTAAAGATTGAAGAGTAATTTCTCAAGAGGTGCTTACATGGATTTAAATAGCCTAAGACCGCCCCAAGGGTCTACCAAGAATAGAAAGCGCATCGGCAGGGGAACAGGATCCGGCCACGGCAAGACAGCGACAAAGGGTCACAAAGGGCAGAAGGCACGAAGTGGTGGAAGCATCAAGGCAGGTTTTGAAGGCGGCCAGATGCCCATGCAGCGAAGACTTCCGAAAAGGGGCTTCAACCCTTTAAACAAAAAAATATACACCATAGTCAATCTTTCGCAGCTTGAAAGCTTTGAAAGCGGCAGCAATATCGATGCGGGCGTACTTGTGCAGAGTGGTATCGTCAAGGATGTAAGGGCAGGGATCAAGATACTGGCTGACGGGGAGCTGACTAAGGCGCTGGTTGTCAAGGATCTGCGAGTGAGTGCCGCTGCGAAGGAAAAGATACAGGCCGCTGGCGGAACGGTACAGGAGTTGTAGATTGCTTGATGCTTTCGCTAATATCTTTAGAATACCGGAACTCAGAAAGCGTGTAATTTATTCCTTGAGCATGCTGGCAGTGTACCGGGTCGGATGTCATATTCCGACGCCCGGAATCAACAGCCAGGCATTGGCGCATTTTTTTGCCCAGGCAAAAGGCACGCTTCTCGGAATGTTCGACATGTTTTCCGGTGGTGCCCTCGAAAAACTCACTGTTTTTGCCTTGGGTATCATGCCTTACATTTCCGCCTCCATCATTTTTCAATTGCTGACCGTTGTAATACCTTCAATCGAGAAGCTCTCAAAGGAAGGTGAGGCCGGCAGGAAAAAAATAACCCAGTATACTCGTTACGGCACGATTGTGCTCAGTGTCATTCAGGCCCTCGGCATCAGTATAGGTCTGGAAAGCATGAGAGGCGCAGCGGGGGAACTGGTTGTACCGAGCCCGGGGTGGGGATTCAGGATCCTCACGGTAATAACGCTGACAGCAGGAACTGCCTTCATTATGTGGATGGGCGAGCAGATGTCCGAGAAGGGCGTCGGCAACGGAATTTCCCTGATTATCTTCGCCGGTATCGTGGCCAGGATTCCGGTGGCGATCCTCAATAGTTTTCGTCTGATGAAGACCGGCGAGCTGCAGTTTTTCGTGATTCTGCTGGTTGTCGCCCTCATGCTGGCCGTTGTTGCCGGCATCGTTTTTGTGGAGCGCGGCCAGAGAAGACTGCCCATTCACTACGCAAAACGGGTAGCAGGGTCGCGAACGTATGGCGCCCAGACGTCGCATCTGCCTCTCAAAGTGAACATGGCCGGCGTGATTCCGCCTATATTTGCCTCTTCAATCATCATGTTTCCGGCTACCGTGGCAAATTTCATCAATATTGACTGGGTTCGTAATGCTGCTCAGATGATGTCGCCGGGAAACTGGCTGTATGAACTTTTTTATGTTGCATTTATCGTCTTTTTTTGTTATTTCTACACGGCTGTGACTTTTAATCCAGCGGACGTTGCCGAAAATATTA
>Ga0316601_100002071_pt1 | contig 10200 bp, 7 predicted proteins | sample OWC_soil_day5_no_FD_207663 | JGI IMG/M metagenome (GOLD analysis project Ga0316601, IMG submission 207663) | Wetland soil microbial communities from Old Woman Creek delta, Ohio, United States - OWC_soil_day5_noCT | ecosystem: Environmental > Terrestrial > Soil > Wetlands | place: USA: Ohio...
AGTAGCAGGCGCGCTGGCCGCGATCCCGCTCGACGCCGTTCGCCAGACGCTTCGCGTACGCGATACAGAGATCGCGCGCACGGCCGAGAGCGACTCGATCCTCCACGAGGGCAAGGTCATTCCCTTCCTGCCGCTCGACCGGATGCTCAGGCGCTCGGGCTCGGCCGTCCGGAACCGTCGAGCCTGGTCGGCCGTGGTCGTCGAGGCAGGCGACCGACGCGTCGCGGTTGGAGTCGATAGGCTGCTCGGCACCTCCAATATCGTGATGCGGGCGCTCCCCGACGTCGTCGACGCCGATCCAGTCGTCTCGGGAACATCGCTGGATGGCGAGGGCAACCCTCAGCTCGTACTGGATCCGAGCGGCCTCGTGGCGGCCGCCGGGCGGGGTCGTGGCGTGGCTTCCGAGGAGATCGGTCCGCGGCGGGCCCCGGTCCTCGTCGTCGACGACTCGCTGACCACCCGAATGCTGGAGCAAAGCATCCTGGAATCAGCGGGCTACGAGGTCGAGCTCGCCGTCTCGGCCGAGGAGGCACTCGCGAAGGCTCGCGAGCTTCGCTACAGTCTCTTCATCGTCGATGTCGAGATGCCCGGCATGGACGGATTCGAGTTCGTCGCTCAGACCCGGGCCGACGCCGCCTTGCGCGAGATCCCCGCCATCCTGGTCACCTCCAGAAATGCCATCGAGGACCGGCGGCGAGGAGAGCAGGTCGGCGCAATGGCCTACATCGTCAAGGGCGAGTTCGACCAGGGACACTTGTTGAAGACCATTCGAACACTGATCGGATAGCGATGGCGAGGACACGTGTGCTGGTGGTCGAGGATTCCCTGACGGTGCGCAAGCGCATGTTGGAGGTGCTCACCGCCGATCCAGACATTGAAGTGGTCGGCGAAGCCGAGGACGGCAAGCGCGGCATCGAGATGTGCCAGGCCCTCCGACCGGATGTCGTCACGCTGGACATGATGCTGCCGGTGATGAGTGGCCTGGCGGCCACGGAGTACATCATGGCCTACTGCCCGACGCCGATCCTCATCGTGTCCGCTTCGACGAACCGGGGAGAGCTGTTCAAGACGTACGAAGCCCTGGCGGCGGGCGCCTTGGACGTGCTCGACAAGCCCCGGGGCAACGAGCTCGACGATGGGTGGGAGCGGAAGCTTGTTTCCACCGTCAAGCTCCTCGCGCGCATCAAGGTCATCACCCATCCGCGGGCCCGACTCAGACCCATGGGATCGAGGGGTGGCGCAACCTCGATCGAGGCCGCGCCACCCAGCACGATGCTCGTCCCACCAAGGCATCTGCGCGCCATCGCGATCGGGGTCTCCACAGGTGGGCCAGCAGCGCTCGTCGAGATCCTGCGTGGGCTGCCCCGCGAGTTTCCGATCCCCATTCTCTTGGTCATCCACATTGGGAGGCTGTTCGCCCCCGCTTTCGCCGAATGGCTCGACGGGCAGAGCCCCATCCATGTTGGGTACGCGGCCGAGGGTGAGCTCCTCCCTCCGCTCGGACGGGGAACCGTGCTCATGGCTTCGCCCGACAGCCACCTCGTGCTCCGCCAAGGCAAGCTCCGACTCACTCGAGATCCAGAACGACACTCCTGCCGACCATCGGTCGATGTGCTGTTCGCCTCGCTGGCGCAGGAGCTCGGCGCCGACTGTGCGGCCTGCCTCCTCACGGGGATGGGCAAGGATGGAGCGGAGGGCCTCTTGGCCATCCGGCGTGCCGGCGGCACGACGATCGCGCAGGACGAAGCGACGTCGGTGGTGTTCGGCATGCCGAGGGAAGCGATCCTGCTTGGAGCGGCCCAGCAGGTCCTGCCCTTGGAGAAGATCGCGCCGGCGCTCGGCGCACTGGCTCACGGGGCGGACACGAGGAAGCAGCCGTGAGGCAACGCGTCCTCATCGTCGACGACAGCCTGACGGTGCGAATGGACATCGGCGAAGCCGTCCAGTCGGCCGGCTTCGACACGGTGCTGTGCGCCGACCTTCGAAGCGCGAGAGCGGCGCTCGCGCTTGGAGGCTGTGTCCTGGTCGTGCTCGACATCCTGCTGCCAGACGGGGATGGGCTCGATTTTCTCAAGGAGCTGAGGAGCTCGCCGGCGACAGCCCAGGTCCCGGTGCTGCTGCTCTCCACCGAGGCCGAGGTCAGTAGCCGCGTCCGAGGGATGGGCGCGGGCGCCGACGAGTACATCGGAAAACCCTACGACCTCGGACAGGTCATCGCGCGGGCACGAGCGCTCACCCAATCGGACGCGCGTGGTGGGGGTGGATCGGGTCGCCGCGTGCTGGTGATCGACGACAGCGCCACCTTCCGCAACGAGCTCAAGCAGGCGCTCGAAGGCGCCGGATACCAGGTTCGGGAAGCCGCCACCGGGGAAGAGGGCTTGGCGCTCGCTGCCGCCGACCGGCCTGATGCGGTCGTGGTGGACGGCATCCTCCCGGGCATCGATGGAGTCACCGTCGTACGGCGTCTCAAGTCGGACACGGCGTTGCGAAGCACACCGTGTCTGCTGTTGACCGCCGCCGAGGGGACCAACGACGAGCTGCGGGCCCTCGACGCAGGTGCCGATGCGTACGTACGCAAGAGCGAGGACCTCGGCGTCATCCTGGTTCGCGTCGCGGCGCTCCTGCGCGGCGCGGTTGCGACCGATGGCGAGTCGAGCCCGAGCCTCCTCGGCCCCAAGCGCCTGCTCGCCGTCGACGACAGCATCACGTACCTCGACGAGCTCGGAAGCCAGCTTCGCCAGGAAGGTTACGATGTGGTCCTGGCAACGTCCGGTGAGGAGGCATTGGAGCTGCTCGCGGCTCAGCCGGTGGACTGCATCCTGCTCGACCTCATCATGCCTGGATTGTCCGGCCAGGACACGTGCAGGCGCATCAAGCAGCAAGCCGAATGGCGCGACATCCCTCTCGTCATGCTCACCGCGCGCGACGATCGGGATGCGATGATCGAAGGCATCAACGCCGGCGCCGACGACTACATTGCCAAGTCCGCCGACTTCGAGGTTCTCAAGGCTCGCTTGCGCGCACAGCTCCGCCGCAAACACTTCGAGGACGAGAACCGCCGGATCCGCGAGAAGCTCGTCCGGAGAGAGACCGAGGCGCGGTTCCAACGGCTCATCCACTCGAACATCATCGGGGTCATCCTCGGTGACCTCGGTGGGCGCCTCACCGATGCCAACGACGCGTTCCTCGCGATGCTCGGCTACCCGCGGACGGAGCTCGAAGCCGGCCACTTGATCTCCGCCGAGTTGACGCCGCCCGAATGGCATGCGCGTGATGAGGTTGCAGTCGAGCAGCTGAGAAGAAGCGGCAGCACCACGCCGTTCGAGAAGGAGTATCTGCGAAGGGACGGCAGCCGGCTACCCGTCGTCCTCGGGCTCGTTCTCATGGAGGGCACCGATACGATCGTCGGGTTCGTGCTCGATCGAACGGAGCAGAAGCTGGCCGAAGAGAAGCTCAAGCACTACGCTGTCGCGCTCGAGGGTGCCAACCGCGAGCTCGAGAGCTTCAGCTACTCGGTCGCTCACGACCTGCGCGCCCCGCTCCGAAGCATCGACGGGTTCAGCCAGGCTCTCCTGGAGGACTATTCCGACAAGCTCGACGAGGAGGGGCGAAGATATCTTCGCTTCATCCGCGAGTCCGCCCAGCACATGGGGCAGCTCATCGATGCCCTGCTCACGCTGTCGCGGGTCACACGAAGCGAGCTGCACCGCGAGGATGTGGACCTGAGCGCCCTCGCTCGGGCGGCGGTCGCGCGGCTCCGGAGGAGCCAGCCCGATCGCGCGGTCGACGTCGTCATCATGGACGGACTGGAGGTCAGCGGCGATCCTCGATTGCTCACGGTGGTGCTCGACAACCTCCTGGGCAACGCCTGGAAGTTCACCGGGAGGCGCGACGGGGCACGCATCGAGTTCGGCACGAGCTCGACCGAAGGTCATCCCGTCTTCTTCGTGCGTGACAACGGGGCCGGGTTCGACATGGCCTTCGCGACCAAGCTGTTCGGCGTCTTCCAGCGCCTCCACGCGGCCACCGAGTTCGAGGGAACCGGAGTGGGCCTGGCCACGGTCCAGCGTATCGTCGGTCGGCACGGAGGGCATGTGTGGGCGGAGGGGGAAGTCAACGACGGCGCAACATTCCACTTCACCCTCAATGACAAGGAGCGCGTGACATGAACGACAGAGTCATCCTGTTGGTCGAAGACGATCCGAAGGACGAAGAGCTGACGCTCCGTGCATTCAAGAAGAGCAACATCCTGAACCCGGTCGTCGTCGCACGCGACGGCGTGGCAGCGCTCGACTATCTGTTCGCTCGGGGTGATCACACGAATCGGGATCCGGCGGCGATGCCGCAGGTGATCTTCCTCGATCTCAAACTTCCGAAAGTGGACGGCCTCGACGTCCTCAAGACGCTGCGCGCTGACGAGCGGACGAAGCTCCTCCCCGTCGTCGTCCTGACATCCTCGAACGAAGAACAGGACCTCATCCGCAGCTACAGCCTGGGAGCCAACAGCTACGTCCGAAAGCCGGTCGACTTCGCTCAGTTCCTCGAAGCAGCGCGGCAGCTGGGGTTGTACTGGCTCGTGCTCAACGAAACGGCACCGGTCACGCGGAGCTGACCGGCGCCGATCACGGGATCACCGTGACTGCGACCTCGCGATCCGCGGTCCGACCAATCCGACGCCAGCGGCGATCCACCTCGAGCCGAGGCGCGCAGCTGTCACGTTGCGCTTGCTTCACGAGGAGTACCGAACGCGAGCGCGTACGAGTGCACAGGGCTCGTCGAGCTGGACAACGCATGGGCGGTCAACAAGGCCGGCGAAAAGTGCCTCATCGACCGGACGCGGAGGCTATGATTCGTCGGCTGGCTTGGAGAGGCGTTGACCTGGGGACATGACCATCGAACAGACAGCAAACGGCGGCACAACTCCTCAAGAGGACGCGTGCCCAGGAGAGCCAATGCGGCCGCTCGGTCTCATGCGCAACGAGACAGCGCCGGCCACGGGGAAGACGTAGTTCATGGGAAAGCCGCTGCGAACCCTGATCGTGGAAGACAATGAGCAAGATGCCCTGCTCTTGTTGCGCGAGCTGAAGCGTGGCGGATTCGATGTCACGTTCGAGCGTGTGGATACCCCAGAGGCGATGTCCGACGCACTCGAACAGCAGCGATGGGACATTGTCTTGTCCGACTATTCCATGCCTCGCTTCAGCGGACCCATGGCACTCGCGCTATTGAAGGAGCTGCAGCTCGATCTGCCATTCATCATCATCTCGGGTACGGTCAGCGAGGACATCGCCGTCGATGCGCTCCACGCAGGCGCGCATGACTTCATGGCGAAAGGCAAGCTGGGTCGATTGATCCCGGCCATCGAACGGGAGCTGCGCGATGTGGCGCTCCGAGGCGAGCGATCGAGGATGCAACAGCAGCTGCTCATTTCAGAGCGGATGGCGTCTGTGGGAACCCTCGCAGCCGGCGTTGCTCACGAGATCAACAACCCGTTGGCGGCACTGATGGCGAACCTCGACTTCGCGGCCCAGGATGTCGCCAAGCTCGCCCGGGATCTACATTCGCACCGCTCGGCGACTGACGAGACCGGAACCTGCGATGGCTCGGCCGACTGGGTCGCGATACGGCTCCGGGACATCGAGGAGCCGCTGCGGGACGCTCGCGAGTCTGCTGACCGCATACGACTCATCGTGCGAGACCTGAAGATCTTCTCGCGCTCGGATGAGGAGAAGACGGGTGCGGTCGATGTGCAACGAGTGATCGAGTCTTCCCTCCGGATGGCCTGGAACGAGATCCGACATCGTTCCCGCCTGGTGAAGGACTTCAGTGAAGTGCCACTGGTCGAGGGGAATGAAGGGCGGCTTGGGCAGGTCTTCCTGAACATCATCGTGAATGCGGCCCAGGCGATGACTGAAGGCCGGGCGGACACGAACGAGATCCGCATCGTCACCAAGCAGGATGAGCATGGCCAAGTGGTCGTGGAGGTCCGCGACACCGGCGTGGGCATTCCAGAGTCCGTCATCTCCCGAATCTTCGATCCGTTCTTCACGACGAAGCCCATCGGCGACGGCACAGGGCTGGGCCTCGCCATCTGCCACCGCATCGTCACGGCGCTTGGTGGTCAACTTCAAGTCGAGAGTCAGGTCGGCAAGGGGACCGTCCTTCGGGTCACTCTCCCGGTGGCGAACGACGACGACGCGGAGGTCTCGCGCCCGCCGGCGGTGCTCGTTCTTGGGCGGCGGAGCAGAATTCTTGTGGTCGATGACGAGCCGATGATGGGCAAAGCCATCCAGCGGATGCTCTCGGCGGAACACGAAGTGCTTGCCGTGACGAGCGCCCGCGACGCGCTCGGGAGAGTCTCGGACGGCGAACGCTTCGACATCATCCTTTGCGACCTGATGATGCCCGAGGTTACCGGGATGGATCTGCACGCCGAGCTCTTGCGCGACGCCCCCGAGCAAGCCGAGCGGGTCGTCTTCATGACGGGCGGCGCATTCACCAGCGGAGCCCGCGAGTTCTTGGAGCATGTTCGGAACCCGCGTATCGAGAAGCCTTTCGATAGAGGCATCCTCAGTGCGCTTGTCCGCGAGATGCTGCGTTAGACTGGGCGCGATGCAACCTCTCGGTCGAGTCCTCGTGGTGGACGACGAGCCTGTGCTCCTTCGAGCTTACGTCCGGTGGCTCGAAGCTGGTGGCTATGCCGTCGAGAGCGCGACGGATGGCAGGGCGGCTGCAACGCTGGTCGCGGAGAACAGCTTCGATGTCATTGTCAGCGACATCGCGATGCCGGGGATGGATGGCATTCAGCTGCTCCGTACCGTGCGCGAGCGCGACTTCGATGTTCCGATCATCCTCATTACCGGGACGCCTGCCGTCGAGACGGCGATCAAGGCGGTCGAGTACGGTGCGTTGCGTTACCTGGTGAAGCCGTTCGAGGAGACGGTTCTCCGAGACGTCGTCGGCCATGCTCTGCGTCTTCACAAGATAGCGAAGCTCAAGCGCCAAGCCTTGGCCCTCGTCGGCGAAGGGAATAGACAGGTCGGTGATCTTGCCGGGCTCAGTGCGAGTCTCGATCGAGCCCTGGCTAGCCTGTGGATGGCGTATCAACCGATCATTGTCTGGTCCAAGAAACACACCTACGCCTTCGAGGCGCTGCTGCGATCTGACGAGCCGACGCTCCCCCATCCGGGCGCGATCCTGGAGGCAGCGGAACGGCTCGGGCGGCTCGTGGACGTCGGGAGGGCCATCCGCGAGCGGGTTGCTTCGGCAATGGAAGCAGCACCCTCCGAGTACGTATTCGTCAACCTCCACACCCGGGATCTTCTCGACGAGTCGCTGTACTCACCCACTGCCCCTCTCTCGAGACACGCTCGACGAATTGTCCTCGAGATCACGGAGCGCGCAGCTCTCGAGGAAGTGAAGGACGTTGCGCAGCGTGTCGCGAGACTCCGGAACATGGGCTTTCGTATCGCGCTCGACGACCTCGGTGCCGGATACGCTGGCCTGACCAGCTTCGCTCAGCTTGAGCCCGACATCGTGAAGTACGACATGTCGCTCGTGCGAGGGATTCACGAGCACGAGACGAAGAGGAAGCTGATCCATTCGATGACCGCGCTGTTTGGCGAGCTCGGTATGATCGTGATCGCCGAAGGTGTCGAGACCGCCTCCGAGCGGGACGCACTCTTGACAGCCGGTTGCGACCTGTTCCAGGGCTACCTGTTCGCCAAGCCTGGCAAGCCGTTTTCGACGGTGACGTGGTAGGCGACCACAGATTCGCCGATCTGCGCTTGTCGCTGAGGTAGATGTGGGTATTTCGCAGCGCTCGTGAAGGCGGTGAAGGATCGAGATCGACGGCAGAGGCCACCGAACCTTCGGTAACGTCGATCTCAGGCCATCGCGATCCCTGGTTCGGTCCACGCTCGACTTCCTGCGACTGCGGTGTTGCGGGGACAGTGCTGCATCGCCCGGGCCCGTCGGTTTGATGGGTCGCACAACTTCGCGGCGCAGCTCGTCCGTGCGACCATGAGCTTGCTTGCGCGACTCCCGCGCGAGCGCGCCTGCCGCGCGACACCACCATGACTTGGGAACATGCTCGGCGAAGGCACCGTAGGCCCAGGCGTCTGCGGCCGACCGGAAGCGCTCCACCAGACGATCGTGTGCGACGAGGTCGCGCTCGATCATCGCGTCGATGTCAGATTTGTCGTTTGGGCGATGCAAGCTGCGGATCATGCGCGTGCGCCGGCCGGGCTCGGTACCTGCCGCGGAGGACGCCTCGATCGCGGGCGATGTAGCTGATCAGAACAGCGTCAGGGCGAGATTCGAACCCGGGGTGACGCCTTCCGCGTTCAGCCGATTCACGAGCTTGACGACGCGCGCCCGCGTGGTCTTCTCGTCGAACGGCTTGTGGTCGACGGTCACGACCGTTCCGCCGAGCCGGCGCGCCATGTATCTCGCCGAGCGCAGCATGACCTCGAACACGGCTTCGGGTTGATGCGTGCGCAGGACGTCGAATGACATGTGGAGATCCTCAAGCCCGCGGCCCTCTGGCTTGTCGATCCACTCGGGCATGAAGTAGCCCGGCTCGCTTGTCGTATCGAGCTTGATGCCTTGGCTGACATCCGTCGACGGTGACGGCCGCCAGTGGAAGTAGTCGCCGTCGCCCCAACGAAACCCTGCGGAATAGACGACGTCCCACACGAGCCGCGCGGGAAGCTTCTTCCCCTGCGGCGGCATCACGGCGATCTCCACGGACCGAACGTCTTCGGCGAGCGTCGATGTGAGCTTCTTCAGCGCGGCACCCTTCGCGAGCACATCCTGTTTGGTCATCGAGAAGACCGGCGGGCGCTTGTCGAGCTTCGCGAACAACGCCCGCGCGAATTCGATCTGAGCATCGAGCTCATCTGCGGAAAGTGGCAGCCCGAGCATGGCGATGTAGGAGGTGACCGCGATGCGTCGATACGGCCCGGTCGCGTCGTCGCGCTCGGCGAATTCCCATGCGCCTGCAGCGGTCTGCCCGTAGATGCTGTGGGATCCGTTCATCGTGGTGGCCGGCGGCACGGATGAGATCGCCGCTCGCAGCGTCGCCAGCTCGATCGCTTTCGTGATCGCGAGCTCTGCGATCCAATCCGCCTGCGGATCGGGACCGACCCGATCGAGCGGCGGATCCGCCGTCCCGATCTCCGCACGCGCGTCTTCAGTCGCAGGTCCGTTCGGAAACGCCTTTGCGACGCGCGCATCCGCTTCCGCGCTGGTTCGAACTCCTATGCGCTCGGGCGCAAGGGTGTCCGCCAGCCTCACCTCATCGGGCCCGACCTCCGGCGCGGGCGCAGGCGCGGGCGCGGGCGCCTGCCGCGATTCACTCCGACACGCGAGCAAGCCGCACACGATCACCACGAAGCGCATGCGCGACGCATAACACGCCCGCACGCCTATTGCGTGCGATCGACGCCGGCCTCGATCGTGACGCGCGCACGAGCATCGACCAGGTCCGCAACACGTTCCCGGGCGCCGCCTGCGTCGTCGCCCTCGTCGACCGCTTCGCGCAGCACTGCCACCGCGTCGAGATCATCGGCGACTCGTACCGCGACAAGCACCGGCTCGATCCCGACCGCCCAAAGCCCACGTCCCCGAAGTCACGCCGTAAGCGCCCGTGGTCTCGTCGACGTCAGATCACGAAGGAAACGTTCCGCCGTTAGCATCTGCGACCCCAACCGGTTCACGGCAGTTTGAGAACCTCGACAACGTGCCTGAATCTTGGAGGGCTTCTCCACGCGGTGCAGCCACTACACCTCGCGTTGACCGCCTGACCTCGGCAGGCTCGTGATATGTGACCACCATGCTGCGCTCGCTCACCGAGGTCACCGTCGAGGCCCCGTGAGTGGATCCGTGCTGAACATCACGGCGAAGCTCGCGACGAGAGGAACGACGATCGGAGAGGACGATGCCGAGACCCTCGCGTACGCGGTCGTCGAGATCATCAACGACTATCTCGTCGAGCACCTGGCGAGCGCGGCGGAGCTGACGGTCTGGGAGGCGCTCGACGACGTGATCGAGGTCGATTGCGATGCGGCGAGCGCCGACGGCGTGGCCTTCGTCTTCCATGAGCACTGGCCGCTCGGCGCGGCGTGCGGCTACCATTGGTACGAGCATGCGCTCGCGGCGTGCTGGGGCGCGGTGACGGAGCTGTTCGGTGCGCACGGG
>Ga0316601_100002072_pt1 | contig 10198 bp, 8 predicted proteins | sample OWC_soil_day5_no_FD_207663 | JGI IMG/M metagenome (GOLD analysis project Ga0316601, IMG submission 207663) | Wetland soil microbial communities from Old Woman Creek delta, Ohio, United States - OWC_soil_day5_noCT | ecosystem: Environmental > Terrestrial > Soil > Wetlands | place: USA: Ohio...
CTCGATCCGGAGGTGCGGCTTGCCCTCGGTGATGCCGAAGCACGCGCGGTTCCACCGGTAGATCGTGCCGTTGTGGAGCCGCAGCGCCTTGAGCTGCGGGAGCTCGCCGCGATCGAGCAACGCCATCGGATCCTCATCGAGATCGGTGCCGACGAGCGCCCGGAACCGCGCGATGTCCTCCTTGAAGATCTCGACGACGGACTTCCGCACCCAGCGGGTCCCGAAGCTGACGCGCGCCTCGGTCTCGCGCATGTGGTGGTTCTGGCTCCGGCTGTCGACCGCCTGGCGAAACAGGGCGATCCGCGTCTCGGCCCACAGCCGGCGTCCGAACACGATCGGCGAGTTCGCCGACACCGACATGATCGGACCCGCGAGCACCTGCGCGATGTTGTAGAACCGCGGGAACTCGGCGGGCTCGACCTGGAGGTGGACCTGGAAGCTCGAGTTGCACGCCTCGAGCATCACCGAGTCGTGATCGATGATGAGCTCGTCGAGGCCCTTGATCGAGAACTGGAACTTGCCACCGCGCATGCCGGTGATGATCTTGTTGAGCGCCAGGTAACGCGTGCTCGGCACCATGTTGTCGAGGCCGAGGTCGCTCTTGCGCATCGTCGGCAGGATGCCCATCAGCACGACGCCCATGCCGAGCTCGCCGGCGGCCTTGCGTGCCCCGTCCACCAGCGCGTCGAGCTGCGCGTGCATCCGCGCGATGCCGTCGCCGGAGAGCAGCTGGGCATCGCAGTTCGCCTCGATCTGGAACTGGCCGAGCTCGGTCGTGAAGTGACTGTCCTTGAGCAGCTCGAGCAGCTTGAGCACGCCGCGCGCCGGGCGCCAGGCGTCGTCGATCAGGAACATCTCCTGCTCGGCCCCGATCCGCCGCACGCCGGTCTCGAACTTGTGCTCCGCGATCATCCGCTCGAGGGCGCGGAGGTCCGCCAGGATCGCGCTCATGAACTCGCGCTGGCGCTCGCCCTCGAGCTTGCCATCGACATCTTTGTGCGACCGCGTCGTCATGGGTTGCGCGTCACCGTTTCGTCCACTCGCCGAGAATCTGCGGCAACATCCGGCGCCATGTCACCCAGTCGTGGTGCCATTCGGGCCCCCACGAGTCGACCCGGTTCGGGATGCCCTGGCGGCCCAGCACGTTCGCGAGGTTCCACGACTCCCCGATGTCCTCCGCCCGGCCCTCTCCGGAGGCGATCAGGATGAACCGGGAGCGCAGGACCTCGAGGTGATGGCCCGCGAGCGTGGGGACGAAGTGGAGCGGCGAGGACACCCAGAACTCGTGGGAGAAATCGTCCGGATGGGTGTCGTAGAACCGGCGCAGATCGTACGTCCCGCTGATCGCCAGCGCGCGCGTGAACACGTCGGGAAACCGGCACACCACGGCGGCGGCGTGGAACGCGCCGATCGACGCGCCGGCGGCCCACAGCTCGAGCTCCGGACTCTGGCAGTCGGCGCGGATCGCCGGGGCGACCTCGTGGCGCACATAGTGGTGGAACTGGTTCTGCAGCCACATCTGGTGGCGCGCGGAGCCCTCGCGGGAGACCAGCGCCCGTCCGGCGACGCTGTCGCACGAGTAGATCTTGATCCGCCCGGCGTCGAGCAGCGGCGCGAGCACGTCGATGATCTGGAACCGCTCGATCTCCTCGGCGTCACCGCCCGCGGTGGGGAACAGCAGGATCGGCTGGCCGAACGTGCCCCACTTCACGAGGGTGACGTCGCGCTCGAGCCGCTCGCTGCGCCAGCGCGCGACGACCTTGTCGCCTCGCTCCGCCATCAGGCCGCACCTTGCGGCTCGGCGCGCCACGCCTGCACGCGGCTCCAGAACAGCTCCGTGAACTGCTCGATCTCGTGCTTGGGGTACAGCGCGGTGACCTTGGCGCGGAACGCGGCCTTGGCGGCGTCGGTGCCGAAGAACTCCCACGCGACCTCGTCGAGGTGGGGCAGGTGGTTCGCGCAGAACTCGTCGAACCGCGCGGACTCGAACCGATCCCGGGCGATCGCGGCGTAGGCCCGCAGCCGGTCGCGGTACGGGATGCCGGGCACGGCCGCGATCTCGTAGAACGGGGCCCAGTCGAGCGTGCGGCGCATCGGCCGCTTGGTGACCGCGCAGAAGATCGACCACCGGAGGTTCGCCTTGACCAGCCACGGAAAGTGCCGGTGCAGCGACGTCACCTGCGAGTCGGGGCACGGATTGGCGAAGTCGATCGGGTACCAGGTGCCGTCCTTGCGCAGCGACTCGCACGAGTTGAAGTCCCAGCCGAAGAACGCGTTGATCGTGAGCGTGGTGTCACGCAGCAGCGCCGCTTCATCGTCGGAGATGAAGTCACGGTCCTGCGAGTAGCGGTCGTGGAGCGGCGCATCCGGGACGTAGCGCACGAGGTGGGTCTGCGGGCCAAGCCCGATGCAGCGCACGAAGTTGTCGAACTCGTGCACCGCGGCCTGCAGGTGCATGACGCCCTTGCCGCTCTCCTCGTAGCGCTTGCGCAGCTGGGCCTCGTCCGCGACCCGGCTGACCGCGCGCCAGCCGCCGCCGTCGTAGGGCTTCATGAACATCGGGTAGCCGATCCGGTTCCCGATCGCGCCGAGGTCGAACAGCTTCGCGTAGGCCTTGAGCGTCGGCGCGAGATCCGCGGTCGGTTCGTACGACTTCGGCGGGAGCATCCACGTCTCGGGGATCGGCATCCCGAGGTGCATCATCGCGCAGTAGGAGGTGTGCTTCTCCATCGACTGCACGGACCACGGGTTGTTGAGGACGTAGAGCCCGTCCATCAGGATCGCCTTTTTGATCCACTCGCGGCTGGTGTGATACCAGTGGGTCAAGCGGTCGAGCACGACGTCGTACTTGGTCGGCTGGCGTAGATCGAACGGCTCGATCGTGACGCGCTCGACCTCGATCCCGACGGTGTCGCCGCGCCACGGGATCGCGAGCTGGAGCTGGCCGAGGATCTGCTCGTAGCAGAGCGGCCAGCAGATGTCGGCGCCCAGGGACAAGCCGATCTTGCGAGTGACGTTTGCCATGAAGTCTCCCGAACCTACTCGTAGACGTGAAGAAACGGACCGGGCATCAGCCACGACAGGCCTTCGCGCAGCCGGTCCCGCCAGTTTTCCCAGTTGTGACCATCACGCGCTTCGACATACCGGACGTCCATGCCGGTCGACTGCAGCAGGGGCACGAACGAACGGTTCTCGTAGATCAACGACTCGTACATGCCGCAGCTGACGAACACGCGCTCGGAGACCGGCGTGGGATCGGCGCGGAACTGGTTCATGAACGCGACGACCGGATCGAACAGCGGGCCGCGGTGGTTGCGATCGCCGATGTCGGTGAACGCGAACGAGCCGGATTGCAGGAGCAGGCGGCCGAAGAATCCGGGGTAGCGATTCGCGGCGGCCAGCGACGCGACCGCGCCGAAGCTCGCCCCCATGAGGCAGCGGCTCTGCGGCTGGGCATCGAGCGGAAACAGCCGGCCGACGTACGGCACGAGCTCCTCGACGAGGAACCGGGCGTGGCGCTCGTCGTCGGCATACTCGCGCAGCCGATCCGGCGAGCTGGTGAGCACCACGATCGCATCGGCGATCTCGAGCCGATCGATCAGGTTGTCGAGCACCGCGTTGAGCGAGGCGTAGCGCTGGTAGTCGTGACCGTCGTGGACCACGAGCAGCGGGTACTGTCGGTTGCGTTGAAACCGCGCCGGGATGTAGAGCCCGAAACCGCGCCGACCGAACGTGTGCGAGTCGATCCAGATCTCGTCGAGGTGTCCCTTCGCCGCGGTGGGATCGGGGTGGATCCAGCTCGGGATCTCGTAGCCGGTGCCGTGCGCGACCGAGTTGGCGCCGAACGGATCGCGCGCGTGGTTGGCGTTCAGCGGATCCTGGATCCACTCGCCGTGGCCGTGGCGCACGACCTCGAGCTTGTACTCGACCCGCGAACCGGGCGGCAGCTGGAGGGTGAGGTGCCAGACGTCGGTGGCCTCGACCCGCGCGAGCTGCTGCGACGACGGCAGGCCGAACACCCAGTGCTTGAGGTGCACCCGCTCGGCCTCGCCGCGCCAGACGAACGTGATCGAGCTGCCGTCGACGATCGGGAAGCTGTGGCGGGCGAAGAACGCGTTGACCGCTTCGGGCGTGCGCGGACCGGCCTCGAGCTCGGCGATGCTGACGGCCTTCATTGGGGGACCCGCATGTACGGCGTGCTGAACCGGCTGGGCGCGCCGTCCCAGTCGAGCTCGACCTCGCCCCGGGTGGTGAGCCGCGCGCCGGACGCCCGCACGAGCACCCCGCCCTCGAACACCACTCGCCCGCCGTGATCCATCGCGACGCACGTCGCCGGCGCCATCCGCCGCGCGAACCGCTGGATGCCGTCGCGCGCGTTCATGTTCACGCGGCGTCGCGGATCTGGCAGGACGACGATCCCTTTCGCGAGCCCGAAACCGGCGTCGAGCACCTGGGCGATATCCGAGCCGTAGGGTGGGTAGTCGTGGAACAGCACGATGCGCTCGGTGAGCACCATCGCGCCGGCCGACCACGCGATCACCGGCTTGCCGGCGGCCAGCTTCAGCACGTCGAACAGCGCGAGCCGGTTCTTGAGCGACGCGACGTGACCACCGGCGATGACCAGCGCGTCGACCGTGGCGAGCGTGGCGCGGACCTCCTTGCGATGCCGGGCGATCGGCGGCCGCTCGCCGATCCGCCAGCGCTGCTCGAACGCGGCGTGCAGCGTGGTGCAGCGCTCGACATGATCGGCATCGAGGTAGCGAAACTGATCCACCGACACCTTCTCCTCTTGCTCGAGGAGCTCGGGGTCGACGTAGCGCACCGAGATCGTGCGCGCGGCGTCCTCGGTCTTGTCGAGCCGGACGCGGTAGAAGCTCTGCAGGTGGCGGAGCCGATTCTGGCGCGCCTGGTACGCGGCCGTGAACTCGGGGTCGCTACGAAACACGTCGACGCTGCGCGCGTGCAGGTTGAGGTTGACGGCGGGGACCCCGAGCGTCGCGATCATCGCCGCGTCCTCGCCCTCGCGCTCCTGGTAGCCCGCCCGGACGAGCGCGACGCGGCCGGTGATGCCGTGCTCGGCGAGCACACGTCCGACATCCGACGTCCCGCCCTGCGGGCCGAGGAGCACGATCGGGGAAGTCCTGGACTTCGTCATCCGTGGGCCCGAACCTGCACCGTGCGTCCGACCACGTCGAGCATGTGGCGCAGGTGATCGTAGTTCTCGTGCTTGAGCCTGACCCACGCGTTCGCCATGTAGCCGGCCTCGACCGGCTGCGTGGGCGTGCCCTCGGGCGGCAGGTGCCAGTCGATCAAGGAGTCGCCGAACTGCGCGCGAACCGACGACAGCCCCGCGTAGCCGGCGATCCGGCCGTCGCGATCCGGCCGCAGCGCGATGATCCCGGCCGCGAGCCGCCGCGACGGACGCTGGCTCGGTCGCCCCGCGGCGATCAGCATCGCCCACTCGCGATACAGATCCATGTCGTTGGCGACGTTGTAGAGATCCCAGGCCCGGACCCCCGGTGGCCGGCAGCCGATCTCGGAGAACTTGAGCCCCTTGGGCCCGGAGAACCACTCCATGTGGGTCGCCGAGGTCTCGATGCCGAGCAACGTGACCACCCGCTGCGCCATCGCGCGGACCTCGGCGTAGGCCGGTGCGCTGTCGATCCGGTTGGTCGTGAGGAACTGGGGCGAGATCCAGCGCGTGCGCATCGCCTCGAGCACGTTCGGGTAGTAGTGCGTCGCGAACTCGTGGACGACCTGGCCGCGCAGCGTGAGGGTGTCGAAGAAACCCTCGTGGCCCTCGATGAACTCCTCGACCGCGACCGAGCGACCCGGGCGGCCTATCCCGAGCGCGCGCAAGGCCGGCTCGAGCTCGCCGTCGCTGTCGATCCGCGTCGCGCCCGAGGCGCCCGCGCCATCACGCGGCTTCAAGATCACGGGATAGCCGACGCGGGCGATGAACGCGCGCACCTCGTCGGCAGAGCTGGCGGCCGTCGACTCGGCGCACGGCACGCCGCCTGCGCGCAGCACCTCCTTCATCGCCGGCTTGTCGCGGCACAGGAACGCCGTGCGCGCGGTCGTGCCCGGGATCCCCGCGGCCTCGCGGACGTGCGCGGCCGGCATGATGTGGGCCTCGACGGTGGCCTCGAGCCGATCGATGGGCGCAAACCGCTGGATGTGCCGCACCGCCGTCAGCACCGCCTGCTCGTCGCACACGTTGGTGACCTGCTCGTAGTGCGTGAGCTGGTGGCGCAGCTCGTCGTCGAGCGAGTCCTTCGTGCCCTCGCCGATCGCGCTGATCGTGGCCCCGATCTCGGCGAGCGCTCGGATGAACTGCCGCTGGTTCGCGGGGAAGCGGGGCTCGATGAAGGCGATGTGGATCATGATGGGGAGGCGGGGAGGTGCTAGCGGGGGAGGTTACCGGCGCGAAGCGAGCAGGCGGTCGTAGACCAGCTCGTACAGCTTGCCCTGGGTATCCCAGGAGAAGTCCTTGGCCATGCCGTTCTGGACCAGGCGACGCCACTGTCCGCGATCGCGATAGGTGACGAGTGCCGCCTCGATCGCCCAGCGCAGCCCGGCCTCGTCGTGGTGATCGAACACGAAGCCGGTGCCCCGGCCGGTGCGCGGGTTCCACAGCTCGACGGTGTCGGCGAGCCCGCCGGTGCGATGGACGATCGGCACCGTCCCGTAGCGCAGGCTGTACATCTGGTTGAGGCCGCACGGCTCGTAGCGCGAGGGCATCACGAACATGTCCGCGCCGGCCTCGATCAGGTGCGCGAGGTCGTTCTTGAAGCCCTGGTAGAAGCAGACCTGGCGGGGGAAGCTGCGCTGCAGCCGGGCGAACAGGTCCTCGAGCGCGGGCTCGCCGCTGCCGAGCACCACCAGCTGGAAGCGATGCCGGCGCAGCAGCTCGAACATCGTCGGCTCGAACAGCCGGAAGCCCTTCTGGCCGACGAGCCGCGACACGACGCCGATCACCGGGACGCCGGCGTCGTACGGCAGCCCGAGGCTCGCGAGCAGGACGGCCTTGTTGCGTGCCTTGCCCGACAGGTCTTCCGCGCTGAACCGGTGGGAGATGTGGCGGTCGCGCTCGGGCGACCACTCGTCGTAGTCGACTCCGTTGAGGATCCCGACCACGGTGCTGCTGCGCGCGCGCAGGAAGCCGTCGAGCCCGGCGCCGTGCTCGGCGGTCTGGATCTCGCTGGCGTAGGTCGGGCTGACCGTGCTGACCCCGTCGGCGAACAGGATGCCCTGGAGCAGGAAGTTGATGCGCCCGGCGGTCAGCAGATCCTGGTGGAACAGGTGCGATCGCGGCGCGAGGTTGGTGTCGGGCACCACCGTCGCCGGAAAGCTGCCCTGGTAGTTCAGGTTGTGGATGGTCAGCAGCGTGCGCGTCCGCGCGAGCTCGCCGGCGAAGATCGTCTTGACGATCATCGGCAGCAGCGCGGCTTGCCAGTCGTGGGCGTGGATGATGTCGGGGACGAAGCCGAGCTGCTGGCAGGTCAGCAGCGCGCCGAACGCCAGCGCGAGGAACCGGCGATGCTCGTCGGGCTGGCTCGTGTAGAGCCGGCCGCGGTGGTAGAGCGCCGGGCAGTGCAGGAAGTAGATCGGCGGGGCCACGCCGACCCGGAACACCTTCATCGCGTAGCGGTGCGTGCCGAGCGGGAACTCGACATCGAAGATCGCCTCGAACCGCGCCTTCGAAGTATCGATCGTGTCATAGAGCGGCACGACCACGCGGACGTCGTGCCCCGCGCGGTGCAGGTACGGCGGCAACGCGGCCATGACGTCGGCAAGGCCTCCGGTCTTGGCGAAGGGTGCCAGCTCCGACGCAACGAACAACACGTTCACGAGGCGCGCCAGGTTAGCACTTACGACCCGCCGTCGTCTCCTACCACCAGCGACGGAGCGCCGCGGCGAGCGGGATCGCGAGGCGATCGAGCTTGGCGGCGCTGATCGTCATCTCGGCGAACGGCTCGAACGGATCGGCGAGCAGGTCGCGCCGGACCTCGAGGCACAGCACCCGGCCCGGGCGCGCGATCACGTGGTCCCACGCCAGCGTGCTGGGGTGGAGCGGGTACGTGGCACTCTCGGCGACCGGCAGCTCGCCCAGCGCCGCGCGCAAGGCTGCGACGACCGCCGCGGGCGCGTGGTCCGTGCCGTCGACCGCGCGGCCGATGACGTCGACCTCGGGGCGCAGCGGCCAGGTCGGCTCGACCTCTGGCCGGTAGGCGGCGTGCAGCTTGTCGACGATGTCGGGGCCGACCTCGACGTCGACGCTGCGGGGAGCGTAGCTGTGAAGCAGCAGCATCGCGCCGTCGCTGGCGAGCCGATCTCGGGCGGCACCGACGGCGGCGATGTAGCGATCGTAGGCCGCCCGGAGCAGCGCGCGGTCCTCGGGCGAGGTGATCCACGGCATCAGGCCGGGCGTCACCTTGCCGGCCGCAAAGTCCGCGGGCGACGCCTCGACCCGCCGGTTGCAGTCGATGAACGTGCGCGGGATCAGGCAGCGCAGGATCGCCACGCTGCGCGTCGGTTCGGCCGCGACGAACCGGCGGGCGGTCGCGAGCCCGAGCTCGGGGGCGCCGGTATCGGTGTTGACGTGGAAGAAGTCGATCAGCGCGTCGGGCAGAGGGCTGGTCAGCCGCGCCGCCAGCTCGGCATAGTCCGCGGTCCGGGTCGCTCCGTGGGGGACTTCGATCAGGAGATCGACGGCGTCCTCCGCGGTCGCCCGTGCACCGCGGAGGACCTCGACGTCGAGGACGTGGGGAATCGACATCATCGACGACATGGCCGCGACGATCTCACGGAACGCGGCTCCTCACATGCGACACTCGCCGAGCTGGTCGCCCGATGTTCCCCAAGGACATGTTCTTCACCTCGGAGTCCGTGACGGAGGGGCATCCAGACAAGTTCTGCGATCAGATCTCCGACGCGATCGTCGACGAATGCCTGAGACAGGATCCGCTCTCGCGCGTGGCCTGCAACACCTACGTGACGATGGGCATGGTGGTCGTCGGCGGCGAGATCACGACGAAGGCGCTGTTCGACGTCGCCAGGGTGATTCGCGAGCTCGGAACCGAGATCGGCTACGACTCCCTCAGGTACGGCTTCGACGTCAACACCGCCGCGATCGTCCTGGCCATTCACGCGCAGTCGCCGGACATCGACCTCGGGGTCTCGAGAGCGGGAGGTGACATCGGTGCCGGGGATCAGGGGTCGATGTTCGGCTATGCCTGTCGTCAGACGGCGGAGCTGATGCCACTGCCCATCACGCTCGCGCACAAGCTCGCCATGCAGCTTGCGGCCGTGCGCAAGACCAGGCTGCTGCCGTACCTGGGTCCGGATGGCAAGACGCAGGTGACGGTGGAGTATCGCGACGGCAAGCCGGTCCGCGTCGACCACATCGTGATCGCGGCATCGCACACCGATGAGGTCGTCACGCCCGACGGCAAGTTCACGACCGAGGACGCGAAGCAAGAGATCATCGCCAAGGTGGTGCGACCGGTCATCGGGGACCTCGCAGATCCGCAGACGAGGATCACGGTCAACGGGACCGGCAAGTTCCTGGTGAGCGGCCCCCAGTGCGATACCGGCTTGACCGGGCGAAAGATCATCGTCGACACGTACGGCGGCTGGTCGGTGCACGGCGGGGGAGCGTTCAGCGGCAAGGACCCGACGAAGGTGGACCGCTCGGCCGGATACATGGCGCGGTACATCGCGAAGAACATCGTGGCGGCCGGACTGGCGGACGAGTGCCTCGTGCAGCTCGCGTACTGCATCGGCTTGGTCGATCCGGTGTCGGTGATGGTGACCACCCACGGGACCGGAACGCTCTCGGATGGCGCGCTGTCGACCCTGGTGCCCAAGGTGTTCCCGCTGTCCCCCAAGGGCATGATCGACCATCTCGATCTGCGGCAGCCGATCTATGCCAGGACCGCTGCGTACGGGCACTTCGGTCGCCCCGGGTTCTCGTGGGAACGCGTGGATGCGATCGACGAGCTACTGGCCAGGGCGAAGGCCGGGTGACCCGCCGCCGATGATCAGCGTGGCGCCAACTTGATCGCGCGGCGGTCCGGGAGCTCGCGCGTCTGGATCAGGAACGCGTAGGCGCGTGCGACCTCCTTCAACGCCTCGAACCGGCGGGAGGCGCCGCCGTGGCCCGCGCTCATGTTGGTGTCGAGCAGGACGGGGTTGG
>Ga0316601_100002074_pt1 | contig 10193 bp, 8 predicted proteins | sample OWC_soil_day5_no_FD_207663 | JGI IMG/M metagenome (GOLD analysis project Ga0316601, IMG submission 207663) | Wetland soil microbial communities from Old Woman Creek delta, Ohio, United States - OWC_soil_day5_noCT | ecosystem: Environmental > Terrestrial > Soil > Wetlands | place: USA: Ohio...
GCGCCACGGTGCTGATGCACCGCCAGCCCGACGACCTGTGGCGCATCGACTGGCAGCTGCGCCACGGCGACGACACCGAAGAGGCGATGCAGCCCGAGAACGTGCGCGCCTTCGTGCAAAAGCACCTGGACGCCATCGGCGAAGGCCACCTGCCCTGGCAGCCGGCCTGGAGTTCGGTCTACCGCGCCGGCGCGATGACGCTGCAGCGCTACCGCCACGGCCGCGTGCTCTTCGCCGGCAATGCCGCGCATGCCATGCCGATCTTCGGCGTGCGCGGATTGAACTCCGGCCTGGACGATGCCGACAACCTGGCCTGGAAGCTGGCGGCCGTGGTGCAGGGCGGGCCCGAGGCACTGCTCGACAGCTACAGCGCCGAGCGCGTGCAGGCCTTCCATGTGAACGCCGAAAGCGCGCGGCGCAGCACCGAGTTCATGTCGCCGCCGTCGCGCGGCTTCGACGTGCTGCGCGAGGCGGTGCTGTCGCTGGCCGCCGAGCATCGCGACATCGCCGAGCTGATCAACCCGCGCCAAACCGCCGCCGTGGCCTACACCGCATCGTCGCTGTCCACGCCCGATGCCGAGCCCTGGCAAGGCGGGCCGCCGCCCGGCGCGGTGCTGCCCGAGGTGCCGGTGGGCGGGCCGGTGGGCCATGTCACCGAGGCGGTGGGCCCGGGCTTCGTGCTGCTGCACTTCGGCGCAGCGCCGGCCTGGGCCGCGGTCGAGGGGCTGCGCTTGGTGCCGGTGCTGGCCCACGCCGATGCAGGCTGCCCGCAGGCGCTGCTGGATGGCGGCGGCCGGCTGGCGCGCGAGTTCGATGCCGCCGAAGGCAGCGCCTACCTGCTGCGCCCCGACGGGCACGTGGCTGCGCGCTGGAAGCAGTGCCGTGCCGCCGTGCTGCAAGCTGCGCTGCGCCGCGCGCAGGGGTTGGACGGTGCCGCTCGCGACGCACCGGCTCCGCCGCACACCGGCAGCGCCCGCGATCGGCTCTACAGCCGGCTGGCGCAGGGCGTCAGCGAAGCCGGCACGTCGCGCGAGACGCTGTTCCTGGCGCGGCTGGCGCTGCTGTTGTGCGAACGGCTGGCCGACGAGGCGGCAGTCGGCGCTGCCATCGACGCCGCGCTGAAGGATCTGCCCGAACCGTCGCTGTCCGCGGCGAACGCCACCTACTGAAGCCGGAACGCCGATCAAGGCGCAGGCCCGCTGAAGCACGACGTCGGTCCAACGCGCCGCGATCCACGTCCACGCCCATGGCCCGGCGCGTCCGGCCCCTCGACCCAGCCATCGACCATCTGCAGCGGCCGGGCCACCGGTTGCTGGCAGAAGGGGCGTGACGAGCGGTCGTGCGCCAGCACCGGCTCGGTCGCGAACAGCGAGTGGTGCGCCAGCGGCAGTGAGGCGATGTGCCGGCCGACGCTCGAGCCTGCGCAGGTGCCGAGGTCGGGCTGCGCCAGGTCGACGCAGTCAACGCCCAGCAGCTCGGCAAAGCCGAACAGCATGTGCGCGTTTTCGCCGCCGGCCACGGGCATGGGCAGCGTCCGGCGCATCTCCCGATAGCGGTGCCGGCCCTCGGGCGTCACCGGCTCTGCGTAACAGCGCAACTCGTACTCGGCCAGCACGCGGCCCAGGCGCGCGGCCTCGCCGTGGCCCTGGATGCGGTGGACGTCGGTGGCACTGGGCAATGTTCCACAGAGCCGTGTCCTCCGCACTGAGGGCGGCAATGACCGAGCCCTTGCGGCCGTAGTCGCGGCTGCGGCGATACATGCGGTGCCACAGCAGCTCGGTGTCCAGCGGTTTCTCGCCCACCACCAGCGGCTTCAGTACATGTTCGATGACCGCAACGGCGACTTCCAGAGGCTCCAGCCCCCCGCGCGAAGGCCTCGCCCCAGCCGACCCATCACTCGTCGGAGAGCAGCTCCACCAGCGTGGCACCGCGCTGGCGCACTCAGCCCTGCGAGAACGCAAAGTGCTCGGCCAGCGGGCTCGTCAGTGCATGGACCATCAGCGGCGATCTTCATCGAGTGGCGCCTCGGGGCGGAAGCCCACGGTCTGCGCCAGCCCGACCCAGGGCAAACCCGCCGCGCAGTTCCACGGGCCCACGCCCTGTGCGCCTTCAGGTGCGGCGCAGCCACGGCATTTCCGGCGCGGTGCGACACTGCATACGTACCCAACATCCGATGACGCCGATGCTTCATGCCACCCTGCTCTGCCTTCACCTGCTGGCTGCCACCGTGTGGGTGGGCGGCATGGCGGTGATGCACTTCGCCGTGCGCCCGGCTGCCGTGCAAACGCTGGAACCGCCGCTGCGCCTGCCCTTTATGGCTGCGGCGCTGGGCCGCTTCTTCGCCTGGGTGAGCGTGGCGGTGCCGGTGCTGTTGCTCACCGGCCTGGCGATGATGCTGGGCGGCGGCGGTTTTGCCGCGGCGCATTGGAGCGTGCACGCGATGTTCGGTATCGGCCTGGCGATGATGGCGGTTTACGGTCACATTCGCTTTGCCTGCTATCGGCGGCTGCAGCGCGCGGTGGCTGCGCACGATGGGCCGGCCGCTGCGGCCCAGCTGAACGGCATCCGCCAGCGCGTGGCGCTGAATCTGGCCCTGGGCACGGCGGTGTTCGTGCTGGCCATCGTCGGCCGTGTGCTGTGAGCGCCGCCGCCATGCCCGACACGCCGCTGTATGCGCTGCTGCTGACCGCGGTCGAGGCCTTGGCCACCATCGCCTTCGCGCTGTCGGGCCTGCTCGAGGCGGCGCGCAAGCGGCTCGATGCGGTGGGCGTGTGCGTGGTCGCCGGGCTCACCGCCTTCGGCGGCGGCACGCTGCGCGACGTGCTGCTGGACCGCCGGCCCTTCTTCTGGGTGGAGCATGCCACCTGGCTGTGGGCGTTGCTGGCGCTGTGCATCGCAGCGATGTTCGTGCTGCATGCGCGCCACTTCGAGCCCACCGAGCGGGCCATGCAGTGGCCCGACGCGCTGGGCCTGGGCCTGTTCAGCGCCAGCGGCACCCAGCTGGCGCTGGCCCAGGACATGCCAGCCATCGTGGCGGTGCTCATGGGCGTCGTCACCGCAGCCTTCGGCGGCGTGCTGCGCGACATCGTGGTCAACGAGATCCCGCGCGCCTTCAAGGACCGCCAGCCCTATGCCGTGTGTGCCTTCGTCGGCGGCTGGGTGGTGGTGGGCGCGCAGTCGGCGGGCCTGCACGACGGCTGGAGCCTGCTGGCCGGCGCGACCGTGGGCAGCGGCATGCGCGCGATGGCCATGCTCAGCGGCCTGCGACTGCCGCGCTGGGGCACCGGCGTCGAGCCGCCGGGCTGAACGCAGCCATTGCCCGCGGTGGCGCCGCGCATTAAGCTCTTGGTCCCCGTTCGCGGGAGTGTGGAGGTGTCGTGATGTTCGACGAACCTGTGCACGTGCAGCCGGCGTCATGGCGTGGCGGCCTGCTGGCCCTGCTGCTGGCCTTCGCCGCGACTGAGGCGGCGGCCGCCGACGAGATCGACCCGCAGGCCTTGGCGCGGCGCCCATTGGGCCAGTGGACCCAGGCGGAGCGCGAGTTCGGCTTTGCGCATTGGGACCGCCTGTATCCAGCGCGGCTCATCGCGCGCGGCCCGTCGGTACACATCCTGTCCCAGGACGCCCCACTGGCCGGCTTTGCGCCGGGCGGCGCGGGCGCGCTGCTGTTGCAGCGCAGCGTCGACGATGCCAAGTTGGCGGGCATCGTCGTGCTTCATCTCGGCCGAGTTCGCCTGGAGCACTATGCCCATGGCTTCGGTGCGGGCGGTCGCTGGGTGTCGTTCTCGCTGGCCAAGTCGCTGACCAGCACCCTGGTCGGTGCCGCGATCAAGGACGGATTCATCGGCAGCGTCGACGATGCCGTCACGCGCTACATCCCCGAGCTGCAGGGCAGCGTGTACGACGGCGTCACGCTGCGGCAGTTGCTCACGATGTCCTCGGGCGTCCAGTGGAACGAGGACCTCCGCGACCCCGCGTCCGACTTGGCTCTGCTGGACCAGATGCCCGTCGCGTCCGGCATGGACGCCGCCTCCAGCTACATGAGGACGCTGCGCCGCGCGGCCGCGCCCGGTACCCGCTGGAACTACAACACTGGGGAGAGCGATCTGCTCGGCGTGGTGGTGTCGCGGGCCGCGCGCAAGACCCTGGCCCGCTATGCGTCGGAGAAGATCTGGGCCGCCTACGGCATGGAAAGCGACGCGTCGTGGACGCTCGACCGCTCGGAGCACGAGCACGGCGGAGGCCGAATGCAGGCGAGCACGCGCGACTACGCTCGCTTCGGCCAGTTCATCCTCGAAGGGGGCCGTGTGGATGGCCGCCCGATCCTGCCCGAGGGCTGGCTGCACGTGGCCACTCGCAAACAGGTCGACATCGGGCGGCCCGGCTTCGGTTATGGCTACCAGTGGTGGACGCGCGACGACGGCAGCTTCAGCGCCTTGGGCATCCACGGCCAGGTGATCCACATCGACCCGGCGCGCGGCCTGGTCATCGCGGTGAACAGCGCGGCGCCGGAGGCCGACTTCAGTGCGGCCTCGATCGCGCAGCGCGTTGCGCTCTTCAACGCCATCCGCGCCGCGATCGATGCCGAGCCGCAGGCGGCGCTCAAGCCTCGATGACGATCACTGCGTCGGACGGCGGCTCGGCGTAGAGCTGGTGCACCAGCCCGGCGCGTCGGTGCAGCGCGGCGCGCTGGTTGATGTAGCCCTTGTCCGTGAGCTCGTTGCCATCGATCGAAGGTGGCTCGGCCATCAGCAGCACGCGCTGGATGCGCTGGCTGCTGCCGGACTGCGCGCCGTTGTGCGCGGCCAGGCCCTCGCGCACGCGCTGGCGGATGGCCGGGTGCTGCATCAGTTGCTCCGGTGTGGCCTCGGGCCGGCCGGCCAGCTGGCGGCAGGCCAGAAGATTCGGCCAGGCCAGCAGCGCGACGTAGGCCTTGTCCTGCCCGGCTACCAGCGCGTCCTGGATCACCGGCGAGGCGGCGGCGATGGCGGCCACGCGCAGCGGGCCGACATGCACGAAGGTGCCCGATTCGAGCTTGAAGTCCTCGACCACGCGACCGGCGAAGATCAGCCCCTGCGCCGGATCATCGGGGTCGACGAAGGTGGCGGCGTCGCCGATCTTGTAGAAGCCCTCCTCGTCGAAGGCGGCCTTCGTCAGCTCGGGCTGGCGGTGGTAGCCGGGCGTGACGATCACGCCGCGCAGCCGGGCCTCGTACTTCGGCCCGGCGGGCACCAGCTTCAGCTCCACGCCCGGGTGCGGCAGGCCGATCAGGCCGACGCGCTCGGTCTCCCAGTACGTGGAGGTGGCGGTGGGCGCGGTCTCGGTGGAGCCCCAGCCGGTGAAGAAGACGATGCGTTGGCCGGTGTACTGGACCGCCAGTGCCTGCATGCGGCGGTACAGATCGTCGCTGAGCGTGGCGCCACCGTAGCTGAGCAGGCTCAGGCGCGCGAAGAACTTGCGCGCCAGTTCGTCGTCGTGCTCCAGCGCGGCAGCGAGCATCGCATAGCCGGCCGGCACGTTGGAGAAGGCGGTGGGCGACACCTCGCGCAGGTTGCGCAGCGTGGTGTCGAATTGGCCGGGCAGCGGCCGGCCCTCGTCGATGTACAGCGTGCCGCCGTGGCCCAGCAGCGTGTGGAAGGTGGCGTTGCCGCCCATCGTGTGGTTCCACGGCAGCCAGTCCAGATACACCGGCGGCTCGTCGCCGGGCGCCGGCGCGCGCGTCTGCAGCGACATGGCCATGTTGGCGCACATCATGCGCTGGGTGTTGATCACCGCCTTCGGCATGCCGGTGGAGCCGCTGGTGAACAGCAGCTTGCCCACGCTGTCGGGCGTCAGAGCGGCCAGTGCGGCATCGACGGCCGGCGTCACCTTTGTGGCCGCCAGCGCGGCATAGGCGCGGCTGGGCAGGCCTTCGGGCGGGCGCTCCACATGTACCAGCGTCGCGCCGCGCAGGTCCAGCGCGGCCAGCGCCTTCGTGAACGGTGCGCCGTCCTGCACCATCACCACCGACGGGCGGATCAGATCGAAGATGTAGCGCAGCTTGACATGGTCCTGGCTCAGCAGCGAATAGGCCGGCGACACCGGCGCGGCCGGGGCGCCGGCCTGCATCGCGGCGAAGGTCATCAGCGCGTGCTCGATCGAATTGCCGCTGAGGATGGCCACCGGCTGGTCCGGCCCGGCGCCCAGGTCCAGCAACGCCTGCGTCAGCGCGTTCACCGTGGCCCGCGCCTGCGCATAGCCGAGCTTCAGCCAGGCGCCGTCCGGCCCACGGCGCTGCGCCAGCCAGGTGTGCTCGGGCCGCTCGTCGGCCCACTTGTGCAGCAGGCTGGGGATGTGTGTCGGGTAGGCCTGCAGCGGCACGCGAGAGCGCATGATCATGCTGCCGTCGTCGCGACGGAGCAACTCGATGTTGCGCTGCAGCCAGTGCAGCTTCTTGAAGGGCGGCAGCGCCGCGTGGGGTGTGGACATGGGGCTTGCGCTTTGGTGGTGGCCTGCGCGGAGCGCGCTGCCGCAGTCTGGCGCCAAGCGCCTTCACGCAGAATAGGGACCACTGCTCATCACACCCTGTCGCCTGCGGGACAACCGATGACCGCCCAAGATCCGAACGCTGCTACTCCTGCCCCGGACATCCCCGAAGGCTTCAAGCCGCGCCGCTTCGGCGATGGCTTCATCGCCGTCAATGGCCCGCTCTACGTGAAGAAGCTCGAGCCCGGCATCCTGCTGGGCTTCCGTGTCGAGCGGCGGCACTGCAACCCGATGGGCATCTGCCACGGCGGCATGATCGCCACCTTCTGCGACATGCTGCTGCCGATCTCGGCGCACTACCTGTCGGCCGAGCTGGAGCGCCGCTTCCTGCCCACGATCAACCTGCAGGTCGACTACCTGGCCGCGTCGAAGCTCGGCGCCTGGGTGCAGGGCGAGGCGCAGCTGCTGCGGGCCACGCGCAGCATGGTCTTCATGCAGGGCGTGGTCAGCGCCGATGGCGACGCGGTTGCCCGCGTCAGCGGTATCTTCAAGATCGGCCCGCGCTTCGAGGATGCGGTGATGAAGCCGCCACCCGCCTGATACCGGAGACGACGATGTCGCTGCTGCTTACGCGCCAGGATGCGCACCCCTTCATGGGCATGGACCTGGCCTGGCTGCTGGAGCAGCGCGCGCTGACGCGCCGCGACCACCCGTTCCTCATCTGGGTGCCCTTCGACGGCCCAGAGCAGCATTACAGCTATGGCGAGTTCGTCGCGCGCGTGCAGCGCATCGCCTGCGGCCTGCATGCGCGCGGCGTGCAGCGCGGCGAGCGCGTGCTGATCCACCTGGACAATTGCGCCGAGGCGCTGCTGGCCTGGTATGCCTGCGCCTGGCTGGGCGCGGTGGCGGTGACCACCAATGCCCGCGCCGCCGGCGACGAGCTGGCCTACTACGCCGAGCACAGCGAGGCCGTGGCCGGCATCACCCAGCCGCGCTTTGCCGAGCTGGTGGCCAGGCACTGCAGCGGCCTGAAGTGGCTGGCCATCGCCGCCGATGACAACGGCACGCCGCCGCCGCAGCCCACGCCGCGCAGCCATCACTTCGACGCACTGGACGGCCCGCCGCTGCCGCGGCACGCGCCTGACCCGCTGGCGCCGTGCAGCGTGCAGTACACCTCGGGCACCACCTCGCGGCCCAAGGGCGTGCTGTGGACGCATGCCAATGCGCTGTGGGGCGCACGGATCAACGCGCTGCACGAAGACCTGCGCGCCGACGACGTGCACCTGGTGCACCTGCCGCTGTTCCACACCAACGCGCAGGCCTACTCGGTGCTGGCCTGTCTGTGGGCCGGGGCCACCGCGGTGGTGATGCCGCGTTTCTCGGCCAGCCGCTTCTGGGGCGTGTCGCTGAAGCACCGCTGCACCTGGACCTCGCTGGTGCCTTTCTGCACCAAGGCGCTGATGGACCTGGAGGTGCCGGCGCACCACTACCGCCTGTGGGGCAGCGCTGTCAACGAGCCGCCCACCGACGCGCACTTCCGCGTCAAGACCATCGGCTGGTGGGGCATGACCGAGACCATCACGCACGGCATCGTCGGCAGCCCGCACCTGCCGAATCGGCCGCTGTCCATCGGCCGGCCGGCGCCTGAGTACGGCATCGCCGTCGTCGAGGACGACACGGTGCCGGTGCGCGAGGCGCGGCATGTGGAAGCCGGCGGCAGCGGGCAGCTGCTCATCCGCGGTGTACGCGGGCTGTCGCTGTTCCACGAATACCTGGCCAACCCGCGCGCCACCGCCGAAAGCTTCGACCCGGACGGCTGGTTCCGCACCGGTGACCGGGTCAACATCCTCGACGACTTCAGCCTGCAGTTCGGCGACCGCACGAAGGACATGCTGAAAGTGGGCGGCGAGAACGTCGCCGCCAGCGAGGTGGAGCGCGTAGTGCTGCAGGTGGCCGGCGTGCACGAATGCGCGGTAGTCGCGAAGAAGCACCCGATGCTCGACGAAGTGCCGGTGCTGTTCGTGCTGCCTGCCGCGCATGCCGACTTCGACCTGCTGGACCGCATCAGGTCAGCCTGCCATGCGCAGCTGGCCGACTTCAAGCGACCGCATGAGATGCGTGTCGTCAAGGACTTCCCGCGCTCGACGCTGGAGAAGATTGCCAAGGCCGAGTTACGCCGCATGCTGGATGATGAGGACACCAAGCCGAACTGACGCGATGACCCACGAGCCCGACCCGAAGACCCTGCAGCCGACCGCCATGGTCGACAGCGACCACGACGTCGTGCGCGACTTCGCCGTACGGCATGCGCATGGCAAGGACGACCGCGAGCGCGCAGTGTCGCTGTACCACGCGGTGCGCGACGGACTGCGCTACGACCCCTATCGCATCGACCTGAGCGTGCACGGCATGAAGGGCAGCACCGCGCTGGCCAAGGGCTATGGCTGGTGCGTGCCCAAGGCCGCCGCGCTGGCCGCGGTATGCCGTGCGGCCGGAATCCCGGCGCGCGTGGGCTATGCCGACGTGCGCAACCACCTCAGTACCGAGCGCATGCGCCAGAACATGGGCAGCGACCTGTTCGTCTGGCATGGATACACCGACATCTGGCTGGGCGGCGAGTGGGTCAAGGCCACGCCGGCCTTCAACATCGAGCTGTGCGACCGCTTCGGCTTGCTGCCGCTGGAATTCGACGGCCGCACCGATTCGATCTACCACGCCTTCGACAGGGCCGGCAACCGGCACATGGAATACGTGGCGATGCACGGTGCCTTCGACGACGTGCCGCTGCAGCACATCCTGGACGCGTTTGCCATTCACTACCCGAACATGCCGCTGGAGAAAGGTGCGCAGCAGGGCGACTTCGAGGCCGACGTGGCGAGCGAGCGGACCAACGGCATTCGGTGAGCCGCGGCCGACGCGCCCCGGTGTGCCATGACACTGCAGCATTACCTGACCCGGCTGATCTGGATCTGCACCCTGCCCTTGCTGGTCCTGTCGGCGCTGCTGGCCGTCGACCGCTGGCGCGAGCAGCGTGTCAAGGAAGAACACGACGCCGCCCACCTGCTGCAGGCCGCCAAGCAGCTGCTCGACGACAGCTTGCGAGCGCGCCTGGCCGGTTTGCAGACACTGGCATCGTCGCCGCTTGCCATTGACCCTGAGAGCTGGCCCGCCTTCCAGCTGGAGGCTCGCGGTTACCTGGCTGCCTTCGGCAACCACGTCGCGCTGATCGACTCGCAGCGGCGCACGCGGCTGCACACCATGGTGCCCTTCGGCGAAGCGCCACCACCCGCGCCGATGCCAGCCGGCCGATCGGCCGTCGCGCTTGCCCTGAAGGATGGCGTGCCCGCGGTCGGAGACCTGTTCGACGGCACCGTGGCCCAGGAGCCGATGGCGGGCCTGGCGGCGCCAGTGCCGAGCGAAGGCGCAGCGACCTACGTGGTCGGCACGGTCATCCCGGTGCGTCGCATGGAAGAGCTGCTGGGCGACCTGCCGATGGTGCAGGGTTGGAGCGTGTCGCTGTTCGATAGTCAGGGCCGCTTGCTGGCGCGACGCGGTGCGGTCAGCGATCCGGCTGACGCCGGCGACGACATCCGCTTCACCGGCAGGCTGGAGCTGGCACCCTGGACGGTCGAAGTGCGCGTGCTGCACGAGCTGGCCAACCACGTAAGGCAGCGCATGGCGGTGCTGCTGGCAGCCCTGGTGATGGGCGCGCTGCTGGCCGCATGGAT
>Ga0316601_100002075_pt1 | contig 10192 bp, 9 predicted proteins | sample OWC_soil_day5_no_FD_207663 | JGI IMG/M metagenome (GOLD analysis project Ga0316601, IMG submission 207663) | Wetland soil microbial communities from Old Woman Creek delta, Ohio, United States - OWC_soil_day5_noCT | ecosystem: Environmental > Terrestrial > Soil > Wetlands | place: USA: Ohio...
GCAGCAGCTGCCGCCGGAGGACCGGCTCAGCATGACCCGCGAGTTCGCGCAGAACCAGATCGCGATCCTGATGGGTGGCCGCGTCGCCGAGGAGATCGTCTTCAACCACAAGACGACCGGCGCGGGCAACGACATCGAGCGCGCGACGGAGCTTGCCCGGTCGATGGTCACCGAGTGGGGCATGAGCGACGAGTTCGGCCCGCTCAACTTCTCGAGCGGCAAGCAGGAGGTCTTCCTCGGCCGTGACTTCTCGAGCGGCTCGACCCTGTCCGAGGACACCGCGCGCCGCATCGACGCCGAGATCCGCCGGATCGTGATCCAGCAGTACGAGCGCGCGACCTCGATCCTGACCGAGCACCGCAAGGAGCTCGAGCAGATCGCCGAGGCGCTGCTCGAGTACGAGACGATCGACGGCGACGATATCGACCTCCTGCTGCGTGGCGGCAAGATCGAGCGTCCGATCTCGGCCGCCGCGAAGAAGCGCCAGGAAGTCGCTGCCGGCAAGACGGAGGAAGACGAGCGCAACAAGCGCCCGGCGATCCTCCCACCGCTCGGCAAGAAGACGCCGTCTCCCGAGCCCGCCTAGCGAGCCCCGGCGGGACCGATGCCGCACCCCGCGACCCCCGGCAGCTCTCGCCCGGTCGTGGTGATGGGGGTCGTCAACGTCACTCCCGACTCGTTCTCCGACGGCGGTGAGTTCCTGGACCCGGCGGCGGCGATCGAGCATGGGCTCGCGCTGCGCGCCCAGGGCGCCGACATCCTCGATGTCGGGGGCGAGGCCACGAACCCGCGGGCGCTGCCCGTGTCGGCAGCCGACGAGCTCGCACGCGTGCTCCCGGTGATCCGCGCGCTCGTCGCGGCGGGGGCCCGGGTCTCGATCGACACGACGAAGGCCCTGGTCGCCGAGGCGGCGGTGGCGGCGGGCGCGACCGTGGTCAACGACGTCTCGGGCGGGCTGTTCGACCCCGCGATGGTGGCGACGATCACGGCCCTCGCCGCGGCCGACGACTTCACCTACATCGCCGGTCACCTCCGCGGCCGCACGCTCGAGGAGGTGTTCGCGGCCGAGGCGCCGGTCGGCTGGCGCCGGGTCGCGGCCGAGCTCGCCGATCGGCTCGCGGCGTTCCCACCGTCGGTGCGCGACAAGATCTGGGTCGATCCGGGCATCGGGTTCGGCAAGGGCTCCGACCCCGAGGGCAACCTCGAGCTGCTCCGCCACGCCGGGGACATCGGCACGGAGGTCGGTCGCCCGGTCGTCGTCGGCCCGAGCCGCAAGCGGTTCCTCCGCCGGCTCCTCGGGCCGGGACCCGATGCGGACCCGCTGGCGCTCGATGTCGCGTCGGTCGCGGCCTGCCTCGGCGCCGTGCGGTCGGGCGCACTCGTGCTCCGAGTTCACAACGTTGCGTTGCTCCGGGCAGCTCTCGCGGTGTACACCAAATTGTAGGGTGGCGATGACTGCGTCCCTCAAGGAGTTCCTCGATACGCTGACGTTCGGCACCGTCGTCACGACGGTTGTCGATGTCGCGCTCGTCTACTACTTGATCTACCGGCTGCTGCTCACGATCCGCGGGACGCGCGCCGCGCAGATGGTCGTCGGCATCGTGCTGGTCGGCGCCGCCTTCTTCATCGCCGAGCGGGTCGAGCTGTCGACGGTGTCGTGGCTGCTCGATAACTTCATCTCGTACTTCATCATCCTGATCATCGTGGTGTTCCAGCAGGACATCCGGCGCGCGCTCGGCCGGATCGGTCAGAACGTGATGCCGTTCGGCCGCAAGCAGGAGACCACGCACATCGTCGACGAGGTCGTCGCGGCGGTCGCGCAGCTCGCGCGCGCCCGGATCGGCGCGATCGTCGTGTTCGAGCGCGACGCGGCGCTCGAGGAGTTCGTCGACGACGCGACCAAGATCGATGCGGTGCTGACGCGCCAGCTGCTGGTCTCGCTGTTCATCCCGCAGCCCGACAACGAGCTGCACGACGGCGCCGTCGTGATCGGTAAGAACCACCGCATCGATCTCGCCCGCGCACTGTTGCCGCTGTCGCGTGCGACCGACCTCGGTCCGGAGTTCGGTACCCGGCACCGCGCGGCGCTCGGCATCACCGAGGACACCGACGCGGTCGTCGTCGTCGTCTCCGAGGAGCGCGGCGAGATCTCGCTGTGCTTCAAGGGCTCGATCGCGCGGGACCTCGAGCCGGTCGTCCTGCGCCGTGCGCTGATCGGCCTGTTCGCCGGAGGCCGCGCCACCGACGCGATGGCCGAGGAGGCCGCGGCCGCCGCCGAGGTCGGCAAGGCGATCGCGAGCATGGCCGAGGCGCGCCCCGAGTCGGCACCGGCGGAGGCGTCGTGAGGCAGCGGTCGCAGACGATCGGCACGCTCGGGCGCGCTCCCGCCCGCCAGAGCAAGAGTCCGCCACTCCAGCCGCTGCCCTCCGCGCCCGAGCCGCCCCCGCCGGAGGATGGAGGGGTGCGGCGCTGGCTGCGCGGCGCGTTCCTCGACAACCTGGGGCTCAAGTTCCTGTCGATCGTGCTCGCGGTCACGGTGTTCCTGCTCGTCAACGACAACAAGGATCGCGAGATCACCGTGCGCGTCGGGGTGCTCTACGTGCTGCCCGAGGATCGCGTGCTCGTGTCCGAGCGGATCGACGACATCCGCGTCACGCTGCGCGGCCCGTGGCGCCGCCTGCGCAACTTCGACGAGCGCGAGCTGTCGCGGATCAGCGTCGACCTGCGCAACGCGCCGACGGGCGAGATCGCGTTCACCTCCGACATGATCCAGGCGCCGTCAGGCCTGGCGATCGCGCAGATCAGCCCGCGGTCGATGCGCGTCGCGTTCGACAAGCGCACCGAGAAGACCGTCGATGTCGCCCCGGTCGTCGCCGGCAGCCCGCAGCACGGCTACGTCGTGCTCGAGATCAAGGCGGCGCCCGCGGCCGTCCGCGTGCGCGGCGCCGAGAGCTTGCTCGCCGCGCTGTCCTCGGTCCGCACGCGCGAGGTCAGCCTCGAGGGCCGCACCGATGGCTTCGCCGCGCCGACCGTCCTCGTGCCACCCGACGGCATCGAGTTGCTCGGCACCGACCAGGTCCAGGTCCAGGTCCGGATCAACGAGGAGCTGGTCACCCGCAAGATGCCGGATGTCCCGGTCACCGCGATCGGCGACGGCATCGACCTGACGAAGTGGACGATCGCACCGGCGCACGTCGAGATCACGCTGACCGGCGCGCTGCTCGCGGTCGAGAAGTCGCGGGACATGATGAGACCGGTGGTCAAGGTCGTTCCCACGGACCGGTCCGGTCGCGATGCCGAGGTCACGATCGAGGGCCTGCCACCCGGCGTCGGTGTGCGGATCTCTCCCGAGCGCGTCAAGCTCGCGCCGGTCGCCGCGCCGCCGAAGCCCGCGCCCGCGGCGCCGGTGCGCGCGCCCGCGCCGCCGGTGCCCGCGCCCGCGCCGACCCCGTAGCGGCCTCGCGCCCGTCTCACGTGCGCGGCGTCGCTTCCGGCGAGGCAGGCAGGACCGAGCCGTTCCGCGGCATGCTACGAACAACGAGATGAGTAACGGTCGTTCCCTGTTCGGTACCGACGGCATGCGCGGCGTCGCGAACCTCGAGCCGATGACGAGTGGCACCGTGATGCGCCTCGGGATGGCGATCGCCGCGCGGCTGCGGCAGCCCGGGCGCCACACGCGGATCGCGATCGGCAAGGACACCCGCCTCTCGGGTTACATGTTCGAGTCCGCGCTCGCGGCCGGGATCGTCGCGATGGGGGCCGACGTCTGGCTCACCGGCCCGCTGCCGACCCCGGGCATCGCGTTCATCACCTCGTCGATGCGGTGCGACGCTGGCGTCGTGATCTCCGCGTCCCATAACCCGTTCGAGGACAACGGCATCAAGGTCTTCGCTCGCGATGGCTACAAGCTCCCCGATCACGTCGAGGCCGAGATCGAGGCCCTGATGGCCTCGCCCGATCTCGACACGCAGCGCGCGGCGCCGGCGGACATCGGCTACAGCCGCAAGATCGAGGACGCGCGCGGCCGCTACGTCGTCTACTGCAAGGCGACATTTCCGAGCGAGCTGACGCTCGATGGTCTCCGGATCGTCGTCGACGGCGCGAACGGCGCGGCGTATCGCGTCGGCCCCCTGGTGTTCGAGGAGCTGGGTGCCAAGGTCACCGCGATCCATACCAATCCGAACGGCAAGAACATCAACGCGAAGGCGGGCGCGCTCCACCCGCAGTCGATGTGCGAGATGGTCAAGCACCACGACGCGCACATCGGCGTGGCGTTCGACGGGGATGCCGATCGGCTCGTCCTGTGCGACGAGCATGGCACGGTGATCGACGGCGACGTGGTGATGGCCCTGTGCGCGACCCGGATGCTCAAGGAGAACCGGCTCGCGAAGCAGACGCTCGTGGCCACCGTGATGTCGAACATCGGCCTCGAGCGCGCCCTCCGGACCGCGGGCGGCAAGCTCGTGCGCACGCAGGTCGGCGACCGCTACGTCGTCGAGGAGATGCGCCGGAACGGCTACAACCTCGGTGGCGAGCAGTCCGGGCACCTCGTGTTCCTCGATCACGCCACCACGGGGGACGGCATCGTCGCGGCGCTGCGCGTGCTCGCGATCATGGCCCGCGAGGGCAAGCCGCTCTCCGAGCTCGCCAAGGTGATGACCCGCACGCCGCAGGTGCTGATCAATACCTCGGTCGAGAAGAAGGTCCCGCTCGAGCAGCTCCCGGATGTGACGGCGATGATCGCGGGGATCGAGAAGCAGCTCGGCGACGACGGCCGCGTGCTGGTGCGCTACAGCGGCACCGAGAGCAAGGTCCGGGTGATGATCGAGGGCATGGACCAGGCCCAGATCCAGGGCTGGGCCGAAGACATCACGGCGGCGCTGACGAAGAGTTGCCGCGCGTAAGCCCGGCGCGGAGTGTTAGGCTCCGCGCGTGCAGCCGGTCGTTACCGCAGACGAGATGCGCGCGCTGGATCGCGCGACGATCGAGGACATCGGGATCCCGGGGGTGACCCTGATGGAGACCGCCGGGCGCGGGGTCGCCGAGGTCGCGATGCGCATGCTCGGCGCACAGCGCGGACCGGTCGCGGTGGTGTGCGGGCCGGGGAACAACGGAGGGGACGGCTTCGTGGTGACGCGCGTGCTGCGCGATCGCGGAATCGACGCGGTCGCGTACCTCGCGGCCGCGCGCGACGGGATCAAGGGCGATGCGGCCGCGCACCTCGCGATCCTCGAACGGGCTGGCGGCGTCGTGCGCTCGATCGCGACCCCGGAGCAGCTCGCGGAGGTCGGCGATGCGATCACGGGCGCGGTCCTCGCGGTCGATGCACTGTTCGGGATCGGGCCGCAGCGGACGATCGCGGGGCACCTCGGCGAGGTCGTCGCCCAGCTCAATGCGGCCCGGATGCGGCTCGCCGTCGATCTGCCCTCGGGGCTCGACGCCGACACGGGGCGCGTGACCGGTGCCGTGGTCGAGGCGCACCGCACCGCGACGATGGGCGCGCTCAAGATCGCGCTCGTGAGCTCGCCCGGGTTCGCACGCTGCGGCGCGATCGACGTCGTCGACATCGGGATCCCGACGGGGGTGATCACCACGGCGGCCGTGCGGGCCGGGCTCGTCGAGGAGGCGGACGTCGCCCGCTGGTTGCCGCGGCCGGGACCGCTCGATCACAAGGGGACGCGCGGGCACGTGCTGGTGGTCGGCGGAGTCGCCGAGATGCGCGGGGCAGGGCGGCTCGCGGCGGCTGCGGCGCTGCGCGCGGGCGCGGGGCTCGTCACGCTCGCCGGTGATGGCGACGTGACGGCGCCCGATTCGGTGATGACGCGCTCGCTGGATTTGGACGCGGGCGCGCACGCGAGCGCGGCGGTCGGCGGCATCGACTCGGCGCTCGCCGCGGTGCTCGAGGGCAAGAGCGCGGTGGTGATCGGGCCGGGGCTCGGGACGAGCGAGGTCGCGGTCCGGCGCGTCGCGACCGTCCTCGCGGCGGGAACCTCCGCGGTGCTCGACGCCGATGCGCTCAACGTGCTCGTCGCGGATCCGACGGTGATCGCGCGTGCCGCGGGCCCGGTCGTGATCACGCCGCATCCGGGCGAAGCGGGTCGGTTGCTCGGTATCGGTACGGCGGCCGTCGAGGCGGATCGGCTCGGCGCGGCGCGTGCGCTCGCGGCGGCGACCAAGGCGGTCGTCGTGCTCAAGGGCGCGCGGACGATCGTCGTCGACGGCACGCTCGGCGACGACCACTGCGCGATCAACCCGACCGGGGGGCCGGCCCTCGCGACGGGTGGCAGCGGCGACGTGCTCGCCGGCGCGATCGGTGCGCTCCTCGCGCAGGGCGTCCCCGCGGGCGATGCGGCGCGGGCCGCCGTGTTCGTGCATGGCCGCGCGGGCGAGGCGCTCGAGGCGGTGCATGGCCGGGGAGCGATGTCGTCCGAGCTACCGCTCGCGATCGCCGCGGTGATTCGCCAGCTCGCGCGCTGATCTCGCGATGCGACTGCAGGTCGCGGCGCCCGTCCGGATCCGTGATGCGACCGATCTGCATCGGGCGGGAGCTCGTGGGGTACGGACTCCTCCGCGACGACGCGGAACTCCCGGCCGGCCCCATGGTACCGAGCGACGGCGCCGACACGCGTGAGGCGTGTCGGTGTCCGTCCCACCTCCCGGACCTCGGGAGCCTGACGATCCCGCGTCCGGCTGGAGACGCGGTCTGTGTCTCCCCATCCTCGCGGGAAAGAACACGTTGAGAATCCAGGTGGTTGGGCGTGGCATGACGGGTGCTTTTGAGGAGCGCATGTCGCGATCGAAGACCTCCTCGTCCCCCAGCGTTCCGTCCAGCTCCTGCGTCGTTCGCCGCTCGGCGTCGCCGGCGCCCCGAACGCTGCGCGTGGTCAAGGGAGGCGCGAACGCGGCGGTGCCCAGCCCGCACCAAGCGTTCGAGGCCGCGTGCCTTCCGCACCAGGCCGAGCTGTTCGGCGTCGCGATGCGGATCGCGCGCGACCCCGACATGGCAAAGGACCTCGTGCAGGAGACACTGCTCCGCGCGATGACCGCGTGGGCCAGCTTCCAGCCGGGCTCGAACCTCCGCGCGTGGCTGTTCCGGATCCTGACCAACGCGTTCATCAACGGCTATCGCAAGCGCCGCCGCCACCAGCGGTTCGCGACCGAGCGCCCGGGCGACGCCTTGATCGCGCTCTACGGCCGCGACCAGGATCGCACCGACGATCTCGACGAGGCGATGGTCGAGGACGAGCTGTGCGACGAGGTCAAGGGTGCCCTCGATCGGCTCGGCCCGGAGTATCGTGACGTCGTCGAGCGCGCGGATCTCAAGGGCGAGAAGTACAAGGACATCGCCGACGCGCTGCACGTCCCGATCGGCACGGTGATGTCGCGCCTGTTCCGCGCGCGCCGCGTGCTCGAGACCGAGCTCGCCGGCTTCGCCGCCAAGGACTACGGGATCAAGCGCGCCGCCTAGCGCCGCAGGATCCGCCCACCGACCACGCCGCGCGCGACCGGCGGATTCGCTGCGGCGGCGCTGTCGACCTTGCGATCGCCCACGAGCAGCGTGAGGAGATCCATCGTGGTGATGATCCCGATCACCTCCGTGCCGCCGACGATCGGCAGGCAGCCGATGACGTGGTCGCGCATGAGCTTCGCGGCTTCGCGGACCTCCATGTCGGCCGTCCCGACGACGGCATGCGGGCTCATCAGCTCGCGGACGGTTCGACGCGCGAGCGTCGACACCTCGTGTGTCGCGAAGTCGCGCTCGGAGACCACCCCGACGAGCTCGTCGCGCTCACCGAGGACCACGAGGTGGCGAACGCCGGCCTTCCTCATGTAGTGCCAGGCCGCCTCGGCGTCGACGTCGTCGACGGTGGCGTGAACCTCCTTCGTCATGATCTCGTCGACCCGCATGGCTCGCTCCTCTCGATGGCGTCAGCGCGGTGGCCCGCCGGGCTTGTCGTGATCCCATGGAAACGCGGTGAGCGAGCACGGCCCCTGGTGCCGCACCTCGCCGGTCGCCCCGGTGCCTACGGGCTGCCCCGAGCCGCGGATGACGTCGCCGTCCCACGCGAGGTCCGAGCGCGCCTGCAGCGCGACGACGCACATCTCCTGATCCCCGATCCCCCAGCCCACCGGGACGGTCCGTGGATTGGTGAAGCCGCACGTGAACCGAACGCCGCGCGCGCCGATCGACCCCAGCTCGAGCGGTGGGTCGAACGCCTTGCCGAAGTTCTCGCCGTAGCCGTCGTGGCGCATGATCACCTCGCCGTCGCGTGGGCCGCCGGCGATCTCGAGCTGCGCGTAGACGCCGAGGCTGTGGTAGTGCGAGAGGGCGTAGTGGAGCTCGTACTGGAGCGGGCGGCCGGTGCGTTGCTGGTGGGCGTCGTCGAACAGGCACTCGGTCGTGAACGCCGAGTCCTTCAGCGGATCGAGCGCGAGGTCGTGGTACTGGATCCGCGCCGGCGCCATCTTCGCCACGACCTCCGACGGCGGGATGGTGTGGATCGCGAGGTTCATCGTCGTCGTGATCGGCTGGTCGGTCGCGTTGAGCAGGTGGCTCGATCCGATCACGCGACTGTACGGCGGGACCCGGATCGCGCTGCCATCGGGGAGCGCCTGGGTCTCCTCGAGCGACTGCGTGCTGAGCGCGAACAGGTAGCCGCCGAGGAGCGCGGCCACCAGCTCGCTGAACTGCTGCTCGCTGCACGACCAGGATCCATCGGGCAGCGCGAACTCGTCATCGGGGACGAAGAACCAGTTCGCGTGGTGGTACGCGCCGTCGTTGTGCTGCGTGATCCGGTTCACCCACAGCTCGGTCGGGTTGTTCAGCGTCCAGCTCTGGCAGGTGTCCTCGTCCTCGACGCCGGCGGCGACCTCGATCGTGCTGACGTCGGTCTCGAGGATGCAGTGCTCCACGCGCGGATCGCACGGCTTGTCGCGGCACCCGGCGGCGAGCCCGCCGAGGATGAGCGCGACGACGATGCGCCTGGTGTCCATGCCCGAAGCGTACCGCCAGCTCCCGCCGCGGGAAAGGCGAGCGTGGGTCAGGGGACGTCCGTGTCGTCGTAAACGACGAAGTCGAGCTCGAACAGAATCGCCGTGACATCCCACGTCAACAAGACGTCGGCGACCGGGTCGATCATCGCCGAGGGCACGAGCCAGAGCTTTCCCGTGGTGGTGGTGAGATCGCGGTCGAGCTCGTAGGACGACCACGGGATGACGAGGAGGCCGGTGCTGTCGACCGTGGCCGCGCCGATGTCCGTCGCCGGTGCGCCGGGCCACGGGTCGATGTACTGGACCAGCGTGTAGTCCTGACCGGGGGCAAGCCCCATGGCCTCGACGTGGAAGCGGAACGCGGGCCCGCTCGGCTCCCAGGTGAGGATCCCGTACGGCAACCCCAGCACCGGACCCGTGAGCGGCGTCCAGTCGGGCGCGTCGGTCTTCTTGACCAGCGTCATGCGAGGCAGGGCCGCGTCGGGCAGGGTGTCCCCGGATGTGACGTCCCCGGGTGAGCCGTCGCCGGTCACGGCTCGCTCCGCGTCGAACCCGACCCGCCCACAGCCTGGAGGCGCGACCGCGAGGATCGCCGCCGTCACCACCGTCGATCGGATGCCTCCCCCCACGCCCCGATCCTAGCCCGGTGGGGCCGGCAGGAGCAGCAGGATCGACCGGCTAGGCCGTCAGCGCGACCTGGACCTCGGCGCTCGGATCGAACGGCGACCCCTTCACGTCGGCGATGCACTTCACGACGAGCCGCACGCGCTTGTCGCCGACCGCAAGGGTGGGGTCGGCGAAGCCATTCTTCGCGAGGATCTTCACGAGGTCGACGTCCGAGACCATCCACGTCTGCGTGATCACCTGCCCGGCGGTGAGGTCACACGGCATCTTCAGGCAGTCGTCGGAGTAGCTGGTGTTCGGATCTGGATCCTTGGACATCACGACGAGGTTCGGCGACCCGGTCTCGTCGGTCGGATCGGCGGCGATGTACAGCCACAGCTCGTACTTGGTCGCGAGCAGCGTGCACGGCTGCTGTGCCTCGATCACCATCGTGCCCTTGAGCACCGAGTCGGTGACCGGAAACGTCGCCGACTCCGAGGGCTGGCGCTCGATCACCGGGATGGTCACCTTCGCCATGCCCTTGCCGCCCGTGAATGCCTTGACCTTGTCGAAGAATCCCATGCGCGGACGGTACCAC
>Ga0316601_100002077_pt1 | contig 10189 bp, 14 predicted proteins | sample OWC_soil_day5_no_FD_207663 | JGI IMG/M metagenome (GOLD analysis project Ga0316601, IMG submission 207663) | Wetland soil microbial communities from Old Woman Creek delta, Ohio, United States - OWC_soil_day5_noCT | ecosystem: Environmental > Terrestrial > Soil > Wetlands | place: USA: Ohio...
TCCCGAACATATTGGATTACAGACCGGGACGCAGTCAGGAACGCGCTCAAGTAGTATCGGAACGTCTCGCAGTCGTGTAACGACTCTTCCATCCTCGCCAAGAAGAACTTGGCCTCACCAATCTTGTATCGCTCGTTCATCTCAATTCACGCCCCCACGATCGAGATAATTCCAAAAGCCCAACCGCTTCCTCCACGGCATCACGAATCTGCATCCCCGACATCGGGAGCCGATTCGCTGACGCACCCTCTGAAACTTTACGGCAGAAACGGGTGGAATCTTTAGGATGTAATTATTACTTCCGTGGCGCATAGGGGACCCTCCTGAAGATTCCACCCGCATCTTCCGATAAACTCCTGCGGACCCGGCTTTCGCCGGGACAAGGGAGGGAGATTGGATCCATCGGAATATGAAAATCTGCTCTGCCCGATAGATCAGATGATCGCGAAGTCCGAACCGAGTCAGGCGGAATACTGGCGTGGGTATCGTGAGGGGATCAGGTTCCGTTTTCAGGACAATACGTGGGCATCCTACCGTGACCATGATCACCTTCACGAAATCGCGGACAGAATTGACGGCGATTCCCCTGCCGTTGCCTATGCCCGTGGATACTGCGACGGATGCAGGGGGAAGAAGACCGAAGATTCGCCCTGATTCGTGAACACCCCGAACATACCCCGCACGCGAACGATGATGGTGCAGGAACGACGCGGAGGTGGTGGATGTAAGGATGGTTGTAAAATCTGATTCAGGCGGAATACAGCCGAATCCCCCGAGGGGGAGACGGCGTTCATCTTCTTGTACTGATTGGGTTTTTCGTGGAGCCGGCGGTCGGGATTGAACCGACGACCTGCTGATTACGAATCCACAAAAGCCGTTTCCTACCTGTTCCCACCAAATACCGCCATCTAATAATATCAGCATCTTAGAAACATCTTGACACCTACCACCTCCTACGAATACCCTATTCGTGGGTGGAAGGGTGGGTGGAAAACCGAAAAAAAGATGGTGTTGAGGAAAATTTGATTAACAGTCAGCAGGTCGTCAGACGTGGGTGGAAGATTTGGGTGGAAGGAGGGTGGAAGGATGCCGAAGCGGACCTGGGATAAGGACTATACGGGAGTGTGGACCATCGGGTCCACGGTCCCCGGATCGAATCCTCCGCGCAAGGATCTTGTCTTCTACATCAACTATCGACGCCCCGGCGATCGGCGGAAGATCGACGAGAAACTCGGGCGCAAATCGGAAGGATGGACAAGCATCAAGGCGAACGCGACCCGGTCGTCACGGATGACGGGACAGTCCATCCCGAAGGCCGAGGTTCGCCGGCAGGAGGCCGAGGAGGAGAAGAACAAGCCGATCACCTTCGGCGAGTACGCGCAGGACTGGATGGACGGCCACGTCTCGACGAACCTCAAACCCTCCGCAAAGCGTGGATACGAGTCGCTGCTGAATAACCATATCCTGCCGGCGCTGAAGGACCGACCGCTGGCCGAGGTCACGCGGGAGGAGATCAAGGAGTTGGGTTTCTCCATCCTCCAGGAGGGCCGCATCCGTCCGAAGGCGACGGAGAACAAGAAGGTCAAGGACGCGACGCTCTCCGCCCGCACCGTGGTCTACGCCATCCGCACGATCAGCGCGATCTACAATCACGCCATCGAGGACGGCATCGTCCAGGTCAATCCCGCGCTCCGTCCGGGGCGGTTCATCAAGATCGGATCGCGCCGGGAGAAGGTGGACTTCCTCACGATGAAGGAAGGGGATCACCTGCTGAAGACGGCGGAGACGCATTTCGGCAGGACGTACCCTCTGCTGCTGACGGCGATGCGCACCGGGATGCGGCAGGGCGAACTCCTCGCGGTGGAGTGGGGCGACATCGACTGGAACTCGAACTTCATCGAGGTGCGACGTTCGACATGGCGGGGGATCACCGGGACGCCGAAGTCGGGGAAGACTCGCCGCGTCGATATGAACGATCGGCTGAAGGCGGTCCTGCAACAGCATCAGACCCGGATGAAGGCGGAGGCGCTGAAGGCGGGAGTGCCGGTTCCGGCGCAGGTCTTCACGTCGGAGGCGCTGACGCCGTACGACCCCACGAACGTCCTCAAATCCTTCCGGGCGGCGCTGCGCAAGGCGAAGATCCGACAGATCCGGTTCCACGACCTGCGCCACTCCTACGCCTCCTGGCTCATCGGGAACAAGGAGTCGCTGGCCTACGTCCGCGATCAACTCGGGCATAGTTCCATCCAGATCACGGTGGACCTGTACGGGCATCTCGTACCCGGAGAAAACCGCGAGGCCGTCAACCGCCTGGACGCGCCGCAACCGGCGCAGGTCGTGGCGAACGAGTAGATCTTCATCTTCGGGGGAACGACGCCGCTGATCCCGGCGTCGGGGCGGATCCTGCTCCGCCTCTCCCGAGGACTTCCAACAGCAGGGCACCGCAGGAGGTGGAAGTTGAAAAAACACAATCTCGACACGAAGACAGATCCTCCCGGTACAGTTACCCACTACATTGAAGGTGACGGGATGGGCGTCCACCACCGGACGAAGATCACGGGGGGCGACGCCCGGAATCTTCAGGAGATGACGCAGTTCGTTGACTCAATAAAAAAACAATACGGCTCCGAAGAATCTCCCTCTCGAAACTCTGTCGAGTGGTCCATAAAGCGGCACATCATAATATCGAAGAAAATACTCAAGGCGGCCGGGCTTCCGGATGAGCCAAGAAAAGACGGGAAGCGCATAGATTTGGAAGGACTCGTCCTCGCCAAAGGGTTCAAGAAGCACTCGTCCCCTGAGTGGTACGCTGCCAGGATCCTTGAGGACAACGATATTGTCGCCGCAAACATCGGGCATGAGGATGCCGCATGGATGGGCCTGCATCTCGGCTACCTCATCCGAGAGTTCGAGAATAAATAAACCCACGAAAAACCGTGGCTTATCGGGAGGCGCAAACAGGGTGTTCAGGCCGACCTCGCCAAGAGGAAGCATGAGAAATATCGTGCCGTCAACGAAGCGAAGTATCAGAAATGGCAATCTGCGGCCAATGCGATATGGGCGAAGAACATGGCATTGAGTCCCATCGAAGTGGCGAAGAAAATCAAGCAGAGACTCAACCTGGACGTGACGGCACGCTGGATCCGGGAGAACATCGAGAAGCCCACCGCGTAACAGTTAGACCTCTCCTGCCGTGGCACTCTGCCATGGCATAGTTCAAAATACCCTTCTATATTATATACTTATGGCTTGTCATGACTTGCCATGGCGCATGGGGCTTTATATCATGCAGGTATGGGAAACGACGATTACAGGACGAGGAAACAGACGGCGCGGATCCTGAAGGTCAGCGAACAGACACTTGATCGCTGGTCGCGACAAGGACTCATCGAAACCGTAAAGTGCGGCCCCCGGCGTGTCCTGATCCCTACCGATCAGATTCGGAAACTCCTCGCCGCGAAGGGTGGCGACCGGTGAACACCCGCGCACGTCGCCCGCTCCCGGAACTCCCTCCCGATCTTCAGCAGCACCGGTGCATCGGGAAGGAGGAACTCGCGGTTCTGCTGGACCTCTCCCCGAAGACGATCGACCAGGGCGTTTACGGCGATGCGAAAAGACAGATCGCACCGTGGGCGCCGCCGTCCTTCCTCGTCGGCAGGCGTCGCTTGTGGCGCCTGAAGGATGTCCTCCGGTGGATCGACCGCCGCGCAAAGGCGGCGGGATGAACGATCCTGCTTTCGCGGATTATGCCGACGGGATGGGGACCCCGATGCCCGACTGGATCGACAACGACTGGATCAACGCCGTGGTCACCGTCGGCAAGGAACTGCCAGGGCGAGATCATGGAAGAACCTCGCGCCGGCGCGAGGTTTCCACCTCGTCGAAGAAGATCAACGCGGCGCTGGAACGGCTCCTGAAGGCGGGAACGAAGTGACGGCGCAGGTGCTCACCGTGCTGCTCGCGAAGGCACTCGCCGGGGATGCCGGGCTTGCCGACCTCGAAGCAATCCCGGACTCTGCAATCAATACTCTATCCCCTGCAAACCGGATCGCCTTCGACGCAATCATGGGGGACGCGGTCGAACACGGCGCTGTCGATATGGACCGAATCATATCCAAGGCGAACGGAGATGCGGAACCGTTACGGGAAACCTTCAAGGGGTTACTAACACAAGCGAAGGCGATGGTAGGACCGGATCTGATCCTCGACCGTGGCGCCCCTCTCCAGACGGCGAGAGAGTTCCTGAAGTCACGCTACACCGTGGACGGGATCCCGGCTCTCCAATACCAAGGCGGATCGTTCTACCCGTACAACGGGACCTGCTTCCCGGAGACGGACGGGGACGGGATCCGGGCCGAGGTCTACAAGTTCCTCGAACAGGCGAAGGTGTTGACCAAGGACGAGGTCCTGGTGGACTTCCGCCCGAACAGGGCGACGGTCGGAGACGCGATCGACGCGCTGAAGGCGATCACCATCCTGCCGCCCGGTATCACTCCGCCGGCGTGGATCGAAGGCGAAGGCCCGGCGCTGGCGTCGGAGTTCATCGTGTGCCGCAACGGGCTGCTGCATCTTCCGACGAATAAGATCTACCCGCACAACCCGAAGTTCTACACGCACAACGCCTTGTCCTTCGACTTCGACCCATACGCGGAGTACCCGACCGAGTGGCACAAGTTCCTGGACTCCATCTTCGCCGACGACCAGGAAGTGCGCAGCGCGCTCCAGATGATGATCGGGTACTTCCTTACCACCGACACCAAGCACGAGAAGATCTTCCTGATCGTGGGACCACGGCGCGGCGGCAAGGGCACGATCGCCAGGGTGATCGCGCACCTGATCGGCAGGGAGAACATCGCGGCGCCCACCCTCGCGCTCCTGGGGCAGCACTTCGGGTTGACGCACCTGATCGACAAGCAGGTGGCGATCGTGTCCGATGCACGACTCGGGAAATATACCGATCAATCTGTTATCGCGGAACGGCTCCTCTCCATCTCCGGCGAGGACAACCTCACCATCCCCCGCAAATACGCGACCGACTGGACCGGGCGGCTCTACTCCCGGTTCCTGATCCTGACCAACGAGATCCCGAGGATCAACGACTCCTCCGGCGCGCTCCCCTCCAGGTTCATCGTGTTCAACCTCACCGAGTCCTTCCTGGGGCGGGAGGATCACGAGTTGGAGAACAAACTGATCAGGGAGTTGCCGGGGATCCTGAACTGGGCCATCGGGGGATGGCGCCTGCTCCAGGAGGTCGGGCGGTTCGAGCAGCCGGCGTCGGCACTCGACGCCGTCCGCGAACTGGAGGATCTGTCCAGTCCGATCGGCGCCTTCATCCGGGAGGAGTGCGTTGTAGAGCACGGCGCTGCGGTCAAGATCGCGGACATCTTCGCCGCGTGGAAAGCATGGTGCACACGGCACGGATGGGATCGCACCACCACCGTCCAGTCATTCGGCAGGGACCTGCGGGCAGCACGGCAGGGGATCAAATCCGGGCAGCAGCGTGACGGGATGGAGGTATCCCGGCACTACTTGGGGATCCGGCTGAAGAAACAGTGGGAGTAGGTGTCACGCAGTGTCACGCGTACTACAGCATTGTAGTGCCAGGTCCATCTCGGAGGGTGTCACGCGTGTTAGGGGGGGGTATGTATCGCGGTAAGACCTTTTATTTTAGGGAGTTACGGGCTTATCACGACCTGGAGCAACAATGCTGTTTCCCGCGTTACATCGCGTGACAGACATCATCGCGTGACAGAGGAGATCAACACCATGATCGACACGGTGAGCACAATCCCGATCCCGCACCCGACCTACGTCACGACCGGCGCGTGCGAAACGATGGCGTGCGTCCATCGTGCGGATCCCATCAATGAGTGCCGCGAGCAGGGTTGCGGGTACAGGTGGGCGAGGGAAGCAGCCGAGGATCGGGCAAGGTGGGAGGAAAAGGACGCGGCAGCGAAGCATAATGTTTAATAGTATCAATGGGATGGGAGGGAGCGTCATCGCCTCTACCAATGACGATCCTGTAACCGTGGCGGAATCACGCGTAGGAAAATCCGCTTTATTCATTTCTGCTAAGGAGGGTTTCTGAAAATGGGTAAACGAGGGCCGCAACCGGACCCGCTTTCCGGCCGTACCGCGCGGGGCTTGAACTCTCTCAAGGGGCGCCGAACGCTCCCGCTTCGCTTCCTGAACCTGGGGCCGGCGACGATGCCGGGCTTTTTGAGTCCCGAGGCGGTGAAATTCTGGAAAATGTACGCTCCCGAATTGGAAAAGCGGAAACTCCTTGACGAACTGTCGGCGCCGCTATTCGCCGGACTTGCCGAGCAAGTGGCAACCGGGCGGGCGCTGGAAGAAATCCTCCGCCGGGACGGGATGCTAATTCCTGGACGCGGCGGCCGGCAAGTCCAGCATCCCGCTTTTCGAGAGCTATTAGTATCGCAAAAACTTTGCCTCTCGCTAATGAAGGAATTTGGAATGACGCCGGCAAGCCGAAGCCGGCTCGGGATCCCGGCCGGCGCCGAACCCGAGGACGAATTTTTCCGGCTGTTGGACGGCGGCAAGTCCGGCGACAAACCCGACAAATAACCCGCGCTCCTGGGCGCGGAAAACGAGAGGGGAATTTTAATGAAAAAAGCCGAGAACGAGAAGGCAGAAAAACTACTCGCGGAGCTTAATGATCACCCGTTGACGAAAAAACTCCGCGAGGACAAGGCGGCTGAAACTTTGGCGACGCGCCGGGAAGTGGCGGGGAAGATCGAGGTACTGCGGAACGAGGAAAGCGCCGTCCTCCCGAAATTGCAGGCGGACTTACAGGAAAAGGAGGCGGTTTATGCGGCGGCGAAAACCGTGTTAGAAGGGGCGGCGGTTAAATTTCAGGCGGCGACGCTGGCGCTCCGGCAGGCGCGGCTTACTTTCGATACCGCGATCCGGACTTGCGAGGCGGCATTATTGCAAAACTACGATCCGATGATTGACGAATCGCTCCTTTTTTTCCGGGACAAGCTGGACTTCCTCCGGACGCCGGGAAGGATTAGCCGAAACGCTATCGGGGCGGAACGAAATATCTTTACTGAAAAAAAGACCGTCAAGCAGGAAAGCAATTTGCCGGCGATCAATTCGGCGATGACCTACTGCCGGGCCGCGATCACGGAACTTGAAAATATGAAGCTCGCGCCGGCGGTGGACGCCGAGAGAATAGCGGGACTGAAAGCGGGAATCCCGAAAATTGACGTTTACACGGAATACACCGGGGAAAAACCGCTTCCTCGCGTCAATACAGTTTCAAGAACGGATTGGAGCATCGGGCGGCTCAATGAGAAATTCAAGGAACTTATGGGGCGGCCGATATGAAACGCAAGCGGTATCGTTTCATTCCTCCGGACAAGGCGCGCGCGGCTGTTCACGGCGGCTTTTACCAACACGCACCTGACGTACGTGCAGATCGTCTAGGCCATTTCGCACACAATGGCGTTCTGGCGCACGATCTTGTGCTGGTGGAAGTGCGGGGTTCGCTTACTTAGCCTTTAGTCCGAAGAGAGACTGCACATGCAGTTCGCGCCACTTCCTTGGTCTGGGAACTTCCGGGTGTGGAATAGATGAGGCGGGAGGGTCGGTAGTTATCACCCCGACAGTATTCCCCGACAGTATCCCTTCTTTCGTTCCCATCTCAACGAACTTCTCCAACTCCTCAATGTATCGTTGTGACAAACCGATCAGGCTTTTTGAGTATCGTTGCTTCGAACCGACCGGGTCTTCAGATCCGGGCCAGTCACCGAACCGATGCAGCCCCCCTCCTGTCTGAGTGCTATGTCTCAATACATCATTCGCGACGATGGTCTGTAAATACCATTGTTGCCTGCCCTTCGACTTTGCTTCCTCCTGAGCATATTTGGTTACAGACCGGGCCGCAGCCAGGAATGCGCTCAAGTTGTATCGGAACGCCTCGCGGTCGTGTACCGACTCTTCCAACCTCGCCAAGAAGTACTTTGCCTCACCAATCTTGTATAACTCGTTCATCTCTCTCTCCCCGCCCCTCACTCTACGGTAAGAATGATTGGGCACTCATTTTTAGACACGTGTCAGATCTATTTGGAAGTGGTATCGGAAGTTCGGGGGGAAATCTTTAGGGTGGGTGCGGGGGTGAAAATGGCGAATCAGACCACCACACCCCCCTGCGGCAGCTCCGGCAGGGGCATCCAGTAGGTGATGTGCTGGACTACCTTGTCCCCGAAGGACTGGTGCCACTTCCCATCCTGCGGCGACACATAGGCCACGAAGTACGTCACGGCCAGGGAGGAACACGCCAGCACGATCTTCCCGAAAGGCGGCAAACGGTCAATTACGGGAATCCAGTCCATTTGCAGATATTTCCTCACAATACAATGAGGGCCGTCTCAATCCCCGCCGCAACAATAAGGAGAGGAAACACAACGGCGAAGTACCTCCGGAAGGCATGCTCTATTTGGAACCGAAGGAGCGTGCTTTCCTTGCCTCGCATCCTCTGAACTGTCATCACGCCGAGCCATAGGCCATAGGAGGCAGCAATAAGTAGCGCTGGTATCTCGAAAACACCGTGAGGCAAAATCATAATCGCCGCCTTCGAGAAACCTGCCATCTCTGCCGTTTGTCGATATATCACGCCAAGAAAAAAACCATTTGCGCCCATGGAAAATATCGGGACGATTCCGAAGAGTACACCCGAGAGGAGGATCAGAATCGACGCCATCACATTGTGGACAAGGATATTGTAGATGAGCCGCCCACCAGAAAGCCCTTGAAGCATATCAGCGATAAATCGAGATGCCTCGGCGGCCTCTTTCTGGAATGAAGTGGGGGCTATGGTTCCCGCGAGGAACGAGGCGACGAATATTGAGGTCAAAATCAGAACGTACGGTTTTATGGTTCGGTCGAATATCACCGGGAGAGTCAATTCCTCCCCTCGCACCTCTTAGCCTTCCTGAACTCCCACGGTGGCAGGGGGGGACAGGACTGAAGAAAGGAGAACTCGCCTATCAGAAGGAGAGGGCATAATGGGAGCGTAGCGGGGGAAAGAACCGGCCTCATGGCTTCTTATAACCCAGGTCAACCGGGGAAAGAAGGGGTTACGGATCATGCTGTAACCCCTTCTTCCATGATGAGCCGTGCTTACCGGATTATTGCACCTCCTAGTAATCCCAACAGCCAAGGCAGGGGTCCGTGCCTGTGACCGTAACACTTCCGGTCATGGTCGGATGAATGCTGCAGAAGTATTGGGCTGTACCGGTTCCAAAGAATTGCACACAAACCGTCGCGCCAGTCCCTAAATTGCCTGAATTGAACTTGCCATCCGGGGCCGGTGTGGTGCCGCTCGTGACCGTATGGGTGGTCCCGTTGTTGGTCCACTTGACGATTCCATTTGCACTGATTGTGACGTTATCTGGCGTAAACGAGAAGTCCTGAATCGTAACATTTGTCGTGCCCGATGGTGGACACGGTACAATTAGAGCACTTGGTCCCGCCGTAGTTGTAAAATTGACGGCGGTTATATCCGCGCCACTCACGGTTTGCGTGTTGTCCGTCGGACTGAAGGTAAATCCTGTTCTGCTCGGTGTTATGGTGTAGCTGCCGTTATCAAGTCCGGTGAAGGTGTAATTTCCGCTGGCATCGGTTAAGACATTATCGGAGCTCGCACCGCTCAATGTCATGGTAACGCCTGATAATCCAGAGCCGTTCGACGTTACTTGGCCAGATATGCTGTAAACTACCGCACCGCCGCCGCCACCGCCGCCATCGCCGCCCCCACCGCAGCCAGCAAGAACAACGAATGCCAAGAGCACAAACGATCCGAAACATACCCCTCGAAGCCAGCCGTTCTTCATTGGATCCCTCCTATCCGCCGTGCGTTGCGGCATCCAATGACCTGACCCCTTGAAACCTCCCACACGGCAAACGGGAGATGGTCAGTTGCCCCCCGTATTGGAAACCGATAACGATCCTTTCTGGGCATTCGACCCGATTGCCCTCTTTAGGAACTTATGAATTAGGTTCAAGCCGCAAGTGGAAGTTTCCAAAAATGGGTACTTTGCCGGTAGGCAGCCGTCTCCTAACTCATTTATCGTCCACGCTGAACGGCCCTGAACTCCTAAGACGGTTGCGGGTATTTTGCAAGCCATAGCCCTGCCTTCTTCTCCTTCGCTTCCTGCTCCGCAAA
>Ga0316601_100002079_pt1 | contig 10180 bp, 7 predicted proteins | sample OWC_soil_day5_no_FD_207663 | JGI IMG/M metagenome (GOLD analysis project Ga0316601, IMG submission 207663) | Wetland soil microbial communities from Old Woman Creek delta, Ohio, United States - OWC_soil_day5_noCT | ecosystem: Environmental > Terrestrial > Soil > Wetlands | place: USA: Ohio...
GGCTGGCGAAACATCGGCCCGGCGAGGACGCAGGTGTGGAACTCGCCGTTCTCGCCGCACGGATCGACGTCTACCGGCAGCTCGTCGAGGAACGCGTGATCGAACTTCCGCCCCGCGAACGAGGGTGAGAGCCGTTTCGGATCCACGCACGTGAGGAACGCCTCGACGCCGGCGTCGATCATCCGCCGCGCGAGCGGCGCGGTCGGTTCGTGCCAGAGCGGAAAGAGCGGCTCGAGGCCGGACCCTTCGAGCTGCTTGCATCGGTAGGCGCGGATGTCCTCCAGAAAGAGATCGCCGAAGCCGATATGCGTGACGCCGTATTTGAGCGCGGATTCGACCGCGGTGCGCATGGCGCGTTCGTACAGTTCGTTGGAGCAGGGCCAGGGGAGGGGGATGACGTGGAGCGGGAGTCCGGCCGCCTGTGCCTGCGCCTCGAGGATTGCGTGACGGGTCGAGTGCATGGCGACGCGCCCGTGCGTGGTGTTGACGGTGGTCAAGAGGCCGACCACGTCGACGTCCGCTTCCTGCCGGAGCACGTGCAGCGCCCAAGCGCTATCCTTGCCGGAACTCCAGGAGAGCAGCACGCGACGGGACATCAGGCAAACACCCAAGAAGCTCGGGTAACTGCCGAAGAACCGTCTGCCGCCAGGATCATGGCCACGAGCACAGTACCGACGGGACGCATAGCCCGCGCGTTGGCGCGCGGCACGGTTCCGGCCCCAGGGGGGCTTATCGCCGGATCCGGGTGGATGCCTCTCGTCGCACTACTCCTGCAGAAAGGTCTTATCGTCGCGGACGGACATTTCCGCACGCCCGAGTTCGTACGCCACGTACGCGAGATGGTCGCGATTGATGCCCCAGTTGATCAGCATCTTCCGCAGGCCCACGGTGTCGCCGGTGAACGCTACGCGCGGCAGGTCATCGACCATCACGGTCACACGACCGCATTTCCGATGCGGCAGCGCCTCGATGACGAAGCAATACCCGGCCTTGTCCTCCTCCCAGGCGTCGTTCGGTCCGATTTCCTCGAAGGTGAGGTCGGGGTACTGTTCCTTCAATTCTTCAAGCTTCATTGTTGGCGTTCCTTTCTCCTGGCTCGGCCGGGTGGCGTGCGCGGTCATGGGGAAGCTGGCGGACCGAGCAGTGTTCGAGGTCGCACATGCGGCACGGCACCACCTCGGGGGCCTGGGCGGTGCCGCCGGGGACCAGCCCGATCACATTGAGCAGCGACTTCGCGGGCAGCATCATGAACTGCTCGTTCAATCGGACCGGTAGGCGGTGCCGGCCCAGATACGAGAAGAGCACCGCGGTGTCTTCCAACTGCCACCCTGTGTAGCCTGGCCCGTACCGGATCGTCGTCCCGAAACCGCGTGCCTGGGCATTGTTGCAGACCCGCTCGCGGACGGCGGCCATCACCCGCGTCACCGCGGCCGATGCGCCGGCGTCGAGGGCCAACGCTTCAAGCATGGCGCCCTCGGCCACCAGATGTTTGATCTCCTCCATCACCTCGGCGCCCACAGTCGCCAGACAGATCTGCAGCGAGGTGGCGCGGCGCAGGATCGTGGCGAGGCGACGGCCGGACAACGTCCGGCCGCAATCGAGGCGGACCGTATCCGCAGTGACCTCCTCGACGCGGACCTCGTGCACCCCGGCCCACGGCCGGAGGAACTGATCGAGCCGGCCGAGTTGGTCGAGGCAGATCTCTTGGACGGGAGCCGAGACGTGTTCACGGTCGGGGTACCCGAGAGCGCGGAAGAGCGCGTCCGCATCGACGGCGATGTGGCCCTGCTCGAGGAGATTGTCCACGCCCGGCTTCTCCGATCCCCTATTCGCGCTGCGCAAGCCAGCCGTCCGCGATGGACGGGAAATGGTCGGTCGCATGGGGCAGGTGGGTTGCGTCGACGAACGAATCCATGAATCCAGGCTCGGCCGTCAGCTCCACGTACTCGACCTGGCGTGCCATCCGCTCGGCTTCAGCACGTTTGTGACGATTGAGCAGCGCGATACGTGCACCGTCACCCGCGGCGTTGCCGGCCGCCCGCACGTTCTCGATCCCACAATCCGGGAACATTCCCAGCCAGAGGGCGCGTTGGACATCGATGACACTGCCGAACGCGCCGGCCAAGACCACGCGATCCGGCCGTGCGATGCCGAATCGCCGCAGCAGCAGCTGGCCGCCGGTGTACAGCGCCGCCTTGGCGAGTTGGATGGCGCGAATATCTTCCTGCGTCACGGTGATGTCGACGCCAATGGCCGTTTGTTCCGCCCAGGCCACGACAAATTCGTAGCCGCCCTCGGCGCATGGGCGCACCCGTGGTGACCCGCCGCCGTTGCGGATGCACCCGGTGCGATCGATGATCCCGGCGCGGAACATTTCGGCCACGGTTTCGAGGATCGCCGACCCACACAGGCCCCGCGCCTGCAATGCACCCGGTTCCACCCGTGTGCTCCAGCGCGGATTGCCGATCACCCGGAAGCGGACGGCTTCCGTGGCGGGGTCGATCCGGACCTTCTCGATCGCTCCGGGCGTGGCCCGCGTGCCGAATTTGATACAGGCGCCCTCGAGCGCCGGCCCGGTCGGGCACGAGGCGGAGAGCAGCCGGTTCCGGTTGCCAAGCAGCAGCTCGGCATTGGTCCCGATATCGATGATGAGCTGGACTTCGTCGCCCAGGTGCGGTTCCTCGGCAATGAGCACGGCCACGTTATCCCCGCCCACGAATGCGGCCTGGATCGGCAAGAGGTGGACGTTGGCAGAGGGCAGGATCGCCAATCCCACATCGCGAGCCTTGAAGTCCAACGCGCCGCTGACGGCCGGTGTGAACGGGACGATTCCCAAGGCCTGCACGTCCAGGCCAAGAAAAATGTGGTGCATAGCGGTATTCGCGACCAGTACCACCTCGGCGATATCCAGGGGGGTGATCGACGCCTGAGTGGCCGTCTCTCGTGCCAACCCTCCGACCGCGTCGACGACCAGCCGCTGCATGGCCTCCAGTCGATTGGGGCCGTTGCTGCTGGCGATGCGATTCATCACGTCTTCGCCGTGCGCGACCTGCGGGTTGATCGTGGCGCTGCTGGCCAGCACCTCGCCCGTGGCCACATCGCACAGGTGGGCGGCCACGGTCGTGGTACCGAGATCCACCGCGAGGCCATAGGCCCGTTCGCTGTAGCCCGCCTCGACGCGGATCACCTCTCGGCCGTCCCACACGGTTGCCGTGACGGCGCCTTTCCCCGCCCGCAATGCGGTGGGAAGCTGCCGCAGTGCGAAGGGATCGATGCGCAGTTGCCGCAGCGCAAAGTGCGCGTCGAGCGCGGCGGCGAGCCGTTCCCAGTCCCCTCTGGGGTCGGCCATGCTCGGTGGGGCGGGGCGCACGTAGTGCTTGTGGAGCATGGGGGCAATTTCGATGGACCGATCCGAGGTCGCCTTCAGGATGATGGGCCGGTCCACCCGGCTTTCCTCCGGCACGTAGATGACCACGTCGCCCTGCACGCGGGCCTGACACGACAGCCGCTCCCCGTCGCGCAACGGACGGCGGCCCGTGTAGCGCTGCTCGTCTGGGGTCGGCGGCGACACGTGAGCGCCGCTCGAGCTGATGCCGTGTTCCGGCTGCGGTCCCTCCAACACGCGCACTTTACACTTGCCGCAGACGGACTGTCCGCCACAAATGGTCTCGATGCCGACACCCAGGAGACGCGCGGCCTCTCGCAGCGTCGTTCCCGCTTCGATCTCGCCGTGCTGACCGGCAGGCAGAAAGCAGATTCGGTGCGACGTCATTGCCACAGAGCCGCGCTCGCGAGCGGCGCGGCGGTTCCATAATTCGATACGGTTAGTCTCGATATACCCGATCGGCATTTGCCGGTCAACGGGGCCGGCCCGCGGGTCGGGCGCCCCAGCCCCGCACGGGGCGTTGACGATCCGGTCCCGCTTCAGGCTCCGGCATCCGCGAATTGCAGCGGATAGCGGCCGTACTTGAGGCAGGCGTCGCGTACCGCGAGGAGATTTGCCAGCGGCGTCTCATCGTCCGGCAAGTCGGTGCTGAGCACGTAGCGCTTTCCGGGGGCGCCGATCCGCAGCGTTTCCCGCACCTGTTCCTCGATTTGCTCCGGCGTGCCGTACGCCAGCAACGGTGCCGGCATGGCCCAATGAAAAATGAAAGTGCCCTTTTCGTCGCTGATCGCCTTCATCTTGCGCAGATCGGTTGGCGGGCCAAACGAAAATGCGCCGTAGCCCATGTCGGCATACGTCTGGAGTAACGGGGTGAAATCGGTCTGTCCTTGCCCGCCGCCGGAAATCGTCCCTGGTGCCGGCGCCAGTTCCTGCAGGATCCGCTTGTTGTACGGAGCGCAGTAGCGCTCGAACCACGCCGGTGATGTAAAGGACGGGCTCGCGAGGCTCTCGATGAGCATCCAGGCGGGGGAGTTGTAGGCTTCCATCAGGTACCGCAGCAGATCGACGATAAAGGTGCACAACTTGTCGAACGCTTCGACCGCGAGGTCGGGGTGCCTCTTGATGTCGCGGAATCCGTCGACCGGTCCTCGCAAGCAGGCGTTGTACGTGTAATACGGGCCGAGGGCGAAGACGGTGGCGAACGGCGACAGATCGCCCAGGCGTTCGTTGAGAAATCGCGCCGTCTCGATTTGCCACTTGAGCGCCTGGGACTGGCGTGGGTCGGGCAGCGGATTTTCGAGGATATCCTCGAAACCGCGCTTGACGGCCCATTCGGTGACCTTCGGCAGGGTATGCGGGAGAAATTCCCACTTGGTGCCGAAGACGTCACTGAGGTTCATGTCAATGGGCAGGTACTCGCACCCCGAGTCCGTCTTGCATTCAAGGATCGAGACCAATGCCACTTTCACCGCAGCGACGGGGTCGGCGTATTTTCGCACGTAATCAACGCCGAGCTTCTTCATGCCGAGGAACTCCGGCTTGGAGATGACGCACGGGACGCGATCGATGTCCTGCCCCATCATGGCGCCCATGATCCGCTGGATGGGCGTCAGCGGTTCGGAGGTCCACAACTGTCTGACCTTGGCGCACAGGTCGTCGATCTCCACCTTGTCTGGTTTGGACAGGAGATCCTCGAATCGTGCGTAGCCTGAGAGGTGCGGAACTGGGTTGAAATATTCGACGGGCATCGTCGTACCCTCCGGAGACAGCGGGACCTCGCTAGCGCACCAGCGATTTCGCCAGCACCACCGCTTCGTGGGCGTCCTTGCCGTAGCCGTCCGCCCCAATCATGCGTGCGAATTCGGGGGTGACGGCGGCGCCGCCGACCATGATTTTCACGTCCTTCCGCATCCCCGCCTGCTCGAACGCCGCGGTGATGTCCCGCATGCGGTTCACCGTGGTCGACATGAGTGCGGACGCCCCCACGATGCTGGCGTTCACTTCCTTGGTCTTCTCGACGAACCGGACGGCCGGCACGTCGGCACCCAGGTCGTAGACGCGGAACCCCGCCGCGCTCAGCATCGTGAAGACGATCGTTTTACCCAGGTCATGGATATCCCCCGCCACGGTCCCGAGCACGACGGTGCCGAGAAACCTGTCGCCGGCGGAGGTAAGGTGCGGTAGGAGGATGTTGATCGCCGCCTCCGCCGCCTTGCCGCTCAGCACGAGCTCGGGAATGAAGTATTCGCCGATGCGGTATTTCTCGCCCACTTCATCCATGGTGTGGCGCAGAACCGCCAGGATCGTATCGACACTCTCGCCGGCCTCGAGCAGCGCTCGCGTGGCCTCCGCTGCGTCTTCCGCCTCGCCCGCATGCAACGCGCTGCCCAACCGCGCTTTGACGTCGTGCTCCATGATCATTCCTTTCGCCCGGCGTGAGCCTCGCTGACCCTGTCCAACGTGCTTCCGCCAGGACGGTGCGGCACCCTATAGTAGGCGCCCCACGCGGTGGCCATCTTGGACTGCCCGGTCCGCCGTCCACGGCGCCACCGCATCGCCGATGCGGTGGATCTCCGGGACGCTGCCCTTGATTGCCGAGTACAGGGCAATGTCGGCTGACGCCTGCCCAACCATCACCACGGTGTCGACGCCGTCAAAGGACCGTGGCTGTTGCGAGATGGTGTCGATCGCGTGGACGCTGGCGCCGGTGATGTCCAGCAGCAGGGTGTTCGCGTGCAGAGTGATTCCGGTCTTGGGGACACGGGCCAGGAACGCCATCGCGGACAAGCCATCCAGCATCTGGCCCGGCAACGGGGTGGGGAACGCGAAGTGCACCGACTTGCCCTCCGCAGCCAGCTTCTCCGCCGTGCCAATGCCGCGATAGAGGCTCTGGGTGTCGTACACCAGGACGGTCTGCCCCGTTTGTGCGTTGCCCGTCAGGATGTCTTCCGGTGTCACCACCGTCTTACTGTCCCATCCCGGTACGATGCCGACGGTAAACGGGTTGAACCCATCGCGGCGCGGATGGGCGCCCGTGGCGATGATGACAGCGTCGGGATTTTCCCGCGCCACCAGGTCAGCGGTGACCTCGGTGTTCAGCACCACCCCGACGCCGTACTTCTTCAGCATCGTCTTGCGCCAGCGGATCAGGCCCTCCAGTTCTCCCCGGGTGGGGAACTGCGCCGCCAGCAGAATTTGTCCTCCAAGTTCGCCGTCCTTTTCGTACAGGGTCACGTCATGGCCGCGGCAGGCCGCCACCCAGGCGGCCTCGAGCCCGCCTGGGCCACCACCCACCACCATCACGCGTTTCTTCTTCGCGGCAAGCGGAAGCGGTCCTGCCCATTCGCGTTCGCGGCCGACCACCGGGTTGGTGGCGCACCGGAGACCCCACACGATGCTGGCCATGCATTGCAGGCAGCCCACGCATTCGCGGATTTCGTTCAGCCGGCCCTCACGCGCCTTGTTGCCGATCTCCGGATCGGCGATGTGTGCCCGCACCATCGCCACCATGTCGGCGTGGCCATCGGCCAGCGCCCGCTCAGCCTCGACGGGATCGACGAAGCGGCCGGCGGTGAAGATCTTCATCCGCGTGACCACTTCCCTCACCCCGGCGGCGAGATATCCGAAGGCGCCGTGCGGGAAGACCATGGGCGGGATGACCGCCGAAAAACTGTGACTGACCAATCCCTGGCTGACGCTGAGGTAATCGAGCATGCCGTGCGCATCGAGGCGCCGTGCCACTTCCTTCACGTCCTCCAGCGTCAGGCCGCCCGGTGTGAACTCGTCCCCGCTGATGCGGATACCCAGCGCCAGGTCGGGTCCAATGGCGGTGCGGACGGCCTCGATGACCTCGAAGTGCAAGCGCATGCGGTTCTCGACGCTGCCCCCATACTCGTCGGTGCGGTGGTTGAATAACGGCGACAGGAACTCCCCGAGGAGATAGGCGTGGGCGGCGTGGATTTCGATGCCGTCCATGCCGGCACGCTTGGCGTACTCTGCACTGCGCACGTAATAGCGCTTGAGGTCCTCGATATCCTCTTTTTCCATCGCTTTGGCCACCTGGCCGGAGAGCAGCAGCGGCGGCGTGGCGATTTCCGATGGGGCCCACACGGGACTGCCGTGCACGGTGCCGCTGGTGTTGTGAAAGCCGGCGTGCGACAGCTGCGCGAAGACCTTGGTGCCGTAGCGGTGGCAGGTGTCGGCGATGAGCTGCATGCCGGGAATTGCCCGTTCGTCGTAGCCGATGGCGTCGTTGAGACCCTCGGCGCGTGACGTGGGGTGGACGCAGAACTGTCCGGCCACGATCAGACCCGCTCCGCCTTTGGCGCGCTCGCCCAGGTAGGCGGCATAGCGCTCTCCATAGAAGCCGCAATCCGCCCAGGTTTCCCCGGGGTCGGACAACTGGGTGGAGTGGCCGGATACCAGCAGGCGATTCCGTACCGTTATCCGCCCGATGGTGAGCGGGCTGAACAAGTGTTGGAATTGCTCAGGCATGAAGAGTCTCCTTTCGCACGTGGCCTGTCTTCTTTTCGGGGAATTTCATCCGCAGCGTTATCGCTGTTGCCGCGGCTTACCGTCCGACCCGTTCCCGGCACTCCTGGCGCTGGCGATTACGAAGCGCGGCGCCGCCGTGACGTGCCGGCCATTCCCGCCGTGCCTTCGAGCACCGTTCCAATCACGACGTCGATGAAGCGCCCGTCGATCGGACCGGTCGCGAAGAGCATCCGGTTGACGATCGGGCCGGCCACCAGTTCGGTGAGCGTGTCCGGGTCGGTTCCCGCGGGGAGTTCCCCGCGCTCGAGCGCGCGGCGCATGACCTCCAGGAGCGGCGCCCGTCGCAGCGCCAGGTGTTCACTGACGGCCTCCCGCAATTCCGGATCCGACCGGCTTTCGGCAGCCACGTGCAAGAGGACCGGGCCGAGCGGTGAGGTGCGGAGGATTTTGACCAGGGCGGCCAGGATTTGACGCAGATCCCCGCGCAGCGTGCCGGTGTTTGGCACTTTGAGTTCGGGCAGCGCCCTGATGGCCTCCACGACCAACGGCAGCTTCGAGGCCCACCGCCGGTAGATCGTGGTCTTGCCGACGCCGGCACGCGCCGCGACGCCCTCCACCGTGAGTTCCGAGACGCTGCCTTCCGCCAAGAGTTCGAGCGTGGCGTCCACGATCGCCCGCTCGGCCTTCGCGCTCCGCCGCCGCCCCAGCTTGCCGCCATTCTTGCTCGTGCCTCGTTCCGTGTTCGCTTCGCGCTGCTGGATTTTGAGCCCCATGTTGCTCCCTGGGCGCGATACCACGCCGCCGCCCCTTGTCGATACGCTACGTTTCGTACGTTTTGTCACGACGCGCGTCCCTTTGTCAAGGCGCTTCCGTCCGGTGGGACGTCTGGCACGTCGGCTGCGGCCGTTGGCAACGGCGATTGCAGGGGGCGCACTTTAGCTCTTGACGAAGACGGTGCGAGTTTGATAATCGCAACACAACGTAGCGTATCGAATAGGGGGACGGGCGCCGTGGAGAGGGCGAGGGGGCGCGGCGTCTCGCTTCTAGCCCCAAGGCGGCGCGCGCCGTACGAGGAGGATGAAAATGCCGAAGCGAAGCAGGGCGGGCACACTGAGCGCGGACATTGTGGTCATCGGGTGTGGCGGGGCCGGACTGGCCGCCGCGGTGACCGTCGCCACGGGGGGCGGACGCGTCATCGTCCTTGAGAAGCTCGGCACCGTGGGTGGGGCGACGAATTACGCGGAAGGGATCTTCGCGGTCGAGAGCTCGTTGCAGCGGAGCAAGGGGATCACCTTGACGCGCGACGAAGTCTTCAAGCGGCATATGGAATCGGGCAACTGGCGCGCCAATCCACTCTTGGTCCGGGCCATCATCGACAAGTCGGCGGACACGGTGGATTGGCTGAAGGACATGGGCGTCCGGTTCGTCGGCGCGGTGGCATACTTCCCCGGCGGCCCAGAGGCGTGGCACGTCGTCGATGGCTTGGGTGCCGGTATCGTGAAGGCCCTGTTGAAGCGCGCCAAGGAGCTCGGCGTGGAGATCTGCTTGAAGACCCCGGCGAGAAACCTCCTGATGCGCAAGGGGCGCGTCGCGGGCGTGGTGGCCGAAGGCCAGGAGGGCCGTGCCCTCGAAATAACAGCGCCGGCCGTGCTGATTGCCGACGGCGGTTTCGCGAACAATAAAGCGCTGTTGGCGAAGTATACCACCGCCGGCCCCAATGTCATTCCGTTTCTGGAAACGGGAAAGACGGGGGATGGCGTACAAATGGCGTGGAAGGCTGGCGCGGCGCATGAAGGGGAAGATGTCCTCATGCGGGCCCAGCCCGTGATTCGGACGGTGAAGTCCCTCACGCCAATCGCGGCCGTGCTCGACCTCCCCTATTTGTGGGTCAACCGTCAGGGAGAGCGCTTTTGTGACGAAGGGATCGTCGAGCAGTGGCCGTTCCCCGGGCATGCCTTGGCGAACCAAATCGACCAACTCATGTTCCACGTCTTCGACGAGGCCACGAAGATTTACGTGCGCGACCACGGCTTGGATCTCGGGCTGGGCACGATGATTCCCCCCGGCACCAAGATCCCGGACATCGATGCCCGCTTGCAGCGCATCATCGATGATGGCGAAGCCTGGGTGGCGGACTCCATCGAGGAGTTGGCCGTCAAGATGGGGGTCGACGCGGCCACGCTCACAACCACTGTCGACACGTACAATCGGTATTGTGACAAAAAGCACGACGATCTGTTTGCCAAGGATCCCAAGTATCTGCGCCCGGTCAGGACACCGAAGTTCTATGCCATGCGTGGC
>Ga0316601_100002081_pt1 | contig 10179 bp, 12 predicted proteins | sample OWC_soil_day5_no_FD_207663 | JGI IMG/M metagenome (GOLD analysis project Ga0316601, IMG submission 207663) | Wetland soil microbial communities from Old Woman Creek delta, Ohio, United States - OWC_soil_day5_noCT | ecosystem: Environmental > Terrestrial > Soil > Wetlands | place: USA: Ohio...
AGTTTTTCCAAGACCTCCGCCTTGTCCATCTATTACAGCTATTTTCATATTTGTTCCCCCGTGCTAGAGGCGTTAGTGTTTTCATAAGCTTTATCTTCAAAATGATACCTTACATCTTTCGAAAACATTAACAATATCCCTGATATAGAAAAAACACTTAACATAAAAATGATAAAAGGATTAAGCAGAATTGACTTGTCAGAATTCATTAATAAACTTAGCACAGCAGCAAGTAATGTACCAACAAAAAGATTCTTCGCCCAACGCTTTCCTTTATAAATATAATACGTAAATGTTGATGTTACAAGAAATCTTATAATTCCATGGGGTAGTTTATATAAACCAAACTTGAAAGTTACTAATGCTGTAGATGTTGCATCTAGGAGTAGCATAGTGCAGATGATTATAAGTATAATTATTTTACCCCTTTTAGGATTACATTTCATTCTTCATACCTCCATGAATATATAATTGTGATAGTATTCTACTTAATATACTAACAATAATAGATGTAGTTTTCAATGGTATTTCAATAGTGTATTTTAAATGTACGTATGGAAAAAATAAAAAAAATATAAAAAATGTGACGAAAGGTTTTATAAATCCTCGAATTTATTATAAAATATAACAGAGGTGATACAAATGTTTAAGGTAATGATAGTTGAAGATGACCCAAAGATAAGAGAAATAGTAGTTGAAAATCTTGAAAAATGGGGATTTGATGGAGTATATGTTGAAGATTTTAATGATGTTATTAATAATTTTATAAATTACCAACCTCATCTAGTTTTAATGGATATTAACCTGCCGTGCTTTGATGGTTATTATTGGTGCAATAAAATTAGAGAAGTATCAAAGGTTCCAATAATATTTATATCTTCAAGAAATAACAATATGGATATTATAATGGCAGTAAACATGGGGGCTGATGATTTTGTTCAGAAGCCATTTTCCCTAGAGGTGTTAATGGCTAAGATAAATGCACTATTAAGGAGAACTTATTCTTATGCAAATGTTGAATCAAATGTCATTGAATATAAAGGGGCAGTCCTTAATTTAAAAGAAGGAAATCTTATCTATAGCGACCAAAAGGTTGAACTAACAAAGAATGAGTTTAAAATTCTATATACCCTAATGAAGAATAGTGGGGCTGTGGTAAGCAGGGATAAGATAATGAGAAGCCTTTGGGAAGATGAAAGCTTTGTTGATGATAATACTTTGACGGTAAATATAAATAGGCTGAGAAAGAAGCTAGAGGACGTTGGGTTAAGCGAGTATATTCAGACTAAGAAGGGTCAGGGGTATATAATAATATGAAACTAAAAAGATATTTGTTTGATAAAAGATTTTCTATAGTATTTTTTCTTTTACTTATGGTCTTTATATCCTTAGTAATATACTTAGATGGAGCTGTAAAAGTAAGTTTCGGTAACGTGTTATATATAGATTTTGTATCTACAGTATTATTTTTAGCATATTTATTTGGAGAGTTTTCTTACCTTGCAAAATACTATAGAGGTATAGAGGATATAATTATTAATCAGGAAGACGACATTATAAATAGATTACCAGAACCAAAAACTTATGAACAAAGCTTATATATGGAACTATTAAGGAATGTTTATGAAGAGCAAAATAATAAAATTGAACTACTTTATGATAACAAACGTGAAAATCAAGAATTTGTTACTTCTTGGGTTCATGAAATTAAGACTCCGATTGCAGTTAGCAGACTTATTATAGAAAATAGCGGGGGAAAGCCCGTAGAGGATATATTAAGCAGCTTTGAAGAAGAATTAGATAAGATAGATAATTATGTGGAGCAATCTCTTTATTATTCAAGAATAGATTCTTTTTCAAAGGATTACTTAATTGATGATGCAGAATTAGAAAAGATAATTAAAGCCTCCGTTAAAAAGCAGGCTAAAACCTTTATTAATAAGCGTATAAGGATTCAAATTGAGGATTCGACCTTAAGTGTAACTACGGATAAAAAATGGCTAGGTTTTATTGTAGATCAAATATTGGCTAATTCATTAAAGTACACTAAGGAAGGTGGAAGAATAAAAATTAGTGCAGAAAAAAATGAGAGGGAAAAAAGGCTTGTTATTGAAGACAATGGCATTGGAATAAAAGCAGAAGATATTGGGAGAGTTTTTGAAAAGGGCTTTACAGGATGTAACGGCAGGGATGGATATAAATCTACGGGAATGGGGTTGTATTTAGCTAAATCTCTGGCAATTAAGCTGGGACATGACATATCAATTGATTCTGTGTATGGAGAGTATACTAGAGTAACTATTCATTTTCCCAAGCTTACAGATTACTTTAAGGTAGCGAAATAAGTATATTTACATGGACACGAGCTTAGGCTTGTGTCTTTTTACAAACTTACAAAAATGTAAGTTTTAAATCTGTAATGTAAGCTAAAGCAATGGTTAGTGGATATATATAACTCTATAATTAATTATAGAGTGGATAAAAAAGCAGGATGCTTTTAAATAGGTAAATAACATTATGTATGGAAAAATAGAAGGTGGAGAATAACATGAGTGTTGTAGTAGCAAAGAATTTAAGAAAAATATATGGTTCAAGAGGCAATAGATACACTGCATTAAATGATATAAGTTTAGAAATAGAAGAGGGAGAGTTTATAGGCATAATGGGACCTTCTGGTGCGGGAAAAACTACCTTGTTAAATATCATAGCCACTATAGATAAACCTTCAGCAGGAACAGTTGCTATTGCAGGTGATGATATCGTAAAAATGAAGGGAGATAAGCTATCTTCTTTTAGAAGAGAAAAACTAGGCTTTATATTTCAGGATTTTAATTTGTTGGATACTCTAACTGTAAAAGAAAATATTGTGCTACCCTTAGCTTTGGCAAGGCATAATGTTAATACAATAGAATTGGCATTGAGCACTGTTGCGGAAGGTTTAGGCATAAGTGATATATTAAATAAATATCCCTATGAAATCTCAGGAGGACAAAAACAGAGAACTGCAGCTGCTAGGGCTATTATCACAAGACCAAAGCTTATTCTTGCAGATGAGCCTACAGGAGCTTTAGATTCAAAAGCTTCAAGGGAGCTTTTGCAAGCTTTAAGTGATTTAAATGATGATATTAACGCAACTATAATGATGGTAACTCATGATGCTTTTGCAGCAAGTTATTGCAAAAGAATATTATTCATAAAAGATGGAGACTTGTTTACAGAGCTTGTTAAAGGTGGAAGCTCTCGCAAAGAGTTTTTTCAAAAAATACTTGATGTATTATCAACTCTTGGGAGCGGATTAAGTGATATATAGAGCAGTTAGTGAGGTGGACTATAATGACTCTGTTTGATATAGCATATAAAAATATTAAAAGAAATTTTCAAAGTTATTTTTTATATTTTATTTCTATGGTCTTTAGCATAATGATATATTTTACTTTTACATCAATTCAGTATAATGATCAGGTAACAAAATTAGTATCCGCTTCGATGAGGCTTGATGCGGTTTTTAAGAGCTCAGCAGTGGTTATTGCCATCTTCTCTGCCATATTTATTTGGTATTCTAATTCTTTTTTTACTAAGAAACGAAAGAAGGAAGTAGCTCTTTACAGTATATTAGGAGTTAAAAAGAAGCAGATTGCAAGAATGTTATTTTATGAGAATATAGTAATGGGATTAATAGCTCTTTTAGTAGGGATTGTGATTGGTACACTTTTTTCAAAGCTCTTTGTAATGATTTTAATTAATCTTATGGGTTTTTCCATGACAATAAAGTTCGTCATAATTCCAAAGGCTATCATACAGACAATACTAGTTTTCTTTATTATTTTTGTTGTAACAGCTGTTCATGGTTATGTACTAATTTATAGATTTAAGCTTATTGACCTTTTTAAAGCGGAAAAAACAGGTCAAAGGCAACCAAAAGCATCAATTATTTTAGCTATATGTTCCCTAATATTAATTGGATATGGATATTATTTATCACATCATATTGAGAAGGACTACCATTTGCTTATAATATTGGGTACAACTATTATTGGAACATATATATTCTTTTCTTCACTTATTGTATATTTAATAAAATTAAGTAAAAAAAATAAAAATAGATATTTTAAAGGTGTAAATATGATTGGTATCTCTCATCTTTTGTATAGAATTAAGGGAAATGCCAGAACCTTAGCCACAATAGCTGTCCTTAGTGCATCCACAATTACTGCCATGGGAACAGTTGCAGCGATTTCTTATGAGCAGAAAAAACAGATAAATAATGACGCTCCATTTAGCTATGCTTATTATAATACAAGTAAAGACGTAAATTTAGATAAAAAAATAGAGGAAACAATAGCTCAATTTCCTAATAATAAATTAAAGGAAAGTGTAACTATTAACTTTCTAAAAGTAGAAGGGAAAGAAGAATCTGCGTATAAGAAGGAATTAGGAAAGTTTAATAAAGTAGATTTTAGAGTTATATCGGAAAATAACTTTAATGAAGTAATAAAAGCTAGGGGCATACGTGAGAAATTTTCTTTTAAGTCAGAGGAATGTATATTATTTGCACCTTATTACTATAAAAAAGACATGGAAAGCTATAAAAATAAAAGGGTAATTGTTCCATTCGAGAATGAGGAGATGCAGCTTAAAATAACAGAATTTAAAGATTATAATTTAATTAACTCATTCATGTATCGTGATGTTCTAGTTATAAAAGATGAACTGTACAAAAAACTATATGATGAAAAAGCTGTGATTCAGGTAAGATGTATAAACATAGAAAATCAAAAGGAAAGTAAAGAATTAACGGAGAAACTGGAAGCAATTGTGCCCAAAATGTCTACAGAGTATGGTATGGTATCAGCCTTCGCTTCTTATTATTCTTTATATAGTGAAACAATGATATCTTTTGGAACGCTAATGTTTATAGGAGGCTTTTTAAGCTTGGTATTTTTAATCTGCACAGGAAGTATAATATTCTTTAAGCAGCTAGCAGAGGCTAATGAGGATAAGGAAAGATATAAAATATTAAAAAATATAGGGGTAAATAGAAGAGAAATTAGGTCATCTATCGCAAAACAACTTTTTTTTGTTTTTGCCCTTCCATTTGTAGTTGCAATTGCTCACAGCTTAGTGGCACTTTCAATATTACAACCATTAATGAAAACAAATATTGCATACCCCATTTCTGTTACTATAGGATTTTATACATTAATATATTTTATATATTATTTATTAACGGTAAATTCTTATTGTAAGATTGTGAATGGTAAGGAATAAATGTTAAAACTGCAGCTTTATTTTTTGTTGCAATTTTTAATTTTATTTGAGATTGTCGTAACAATTTGAATGAGTAATGCATAACTTAATACTGTAGTAAAAGTTTATGGAGGTATGTAAATGTACTACAGAAATGACGAGCAAAACTTAAATGAAGACTTAATTGAAAATCGCGATGACCATCATGACCACCATGACCATCATGATCATCATGATGAAAGTGATCATAGCTACGATTATGATGAGTACTATAAAAATATGCAACACTTCATGTATTGCCCAATGATGCAACAACCATACATGCAGCAACCAATGATGCATGGTTGTCCTAAAATGCAGCATCAATGTATGCAACAACCATATATGCAGCAACAATATATGCAACAACCATACATGCAACAGCCAATGATGCAGATGCCAATGCAAGAAGAGAAAGAAAAGGGAGAATACAGGGAGCCTAAGTACGGAAAGCATTATTATCATGACGATGACTATAGCTATGACCATTACTATCATGGATACCAACCATATTATCACCACAATTATCCATACTATCATCACTATTATAATTGGTGGTGGCCATTTTATTAGGAGTGAAGATTTATTCTATTGATGAAAATATCTGTTAATGGTGCATGCAATATGAAAAATAAATTGCATAGTGTTTGAGGGAGGCCTCCTGATTTGATTAACCATCAAACTAAGGTGTTTAAAACTCTTTAGTTTGATGGTTTTATTTCTGTAAATGACTATTTATGGTACGGTTCATTATTAATTATTCTATACCCTCTATATACTTGTTCCAATAATATAACCTTCATAAGTTGATGAGGAAAGGTCATTTTAGAAAAGCAAAGCTTATAGTTTGCTCTACTAATAACCTTTTGAGAAAGGCCAAGTGAGCCACCAATAATAAAGGCCACATTACTATCTCCTCTAACACCTAAATCCTTAATAAAGTCTGCTAGCTCTTCAGAAGAAAGCATTTTGCCTTTTAAATCAAGGACAACTACAAACATGTTATCCTTAACATGCTTTAAAATTGCCTCGCCCTCTTTATCCTTTATCTGAAGCTCCTCTTTTTCAGAGGCATTATCAGGGGTTTTTTCATCCGATACTTCTATCATTTCAAGCTTGCAATATCTACTTAATCTTTTAGAGTATTCATCTATGGCATCTTTTAAATATTTTTCTTTGATTTTTCCTACTGAAATTAATGTTATATTCATTGTTTTTTATCAAGATTCCTGATTAATCAAGAACCTTGATAAATTCCTCCCTTCTACAGTGTGAATAATGTGAATATGTTTCATATGTTTTGTGAATTAATAAAGATATAATAAAAGTAGTATGGCTTTGAAAACTAAAATTATATCTTTAATTTACAAATAATAAGCCCGTATTAAGGCTAAAAGTAATAGCTTAATACGGGTTACATTTTTGTTAATGGTTATTTATTTTCCACAGCATTTTTTATATTTCTTGCCGCTACCGCAAGGACATGAATCGTTTCTTCCAACTTTATTCTCATTAACTACCATTTTGGAATCTCTCCATTGTCTTTGTATATCTTTTCTCTTCTCTTTGGAGAAAATAGCTTCCCATTGAGGAAGTCCAAATAAGTAATCAGCCTTTGCATCTAGCATATTGAAATATAACTTCTCGAAGTTTATTTTTAATTCTATGTTAGAAGTTTCTTCTACACTTTCTAAGTCTAAAGCTGTTTCAAGGCTTTCATTGATACCATCTAAGAAACCCATAAAGAATATAGCGTCAGTGTTGTGCTCACCAGCTAAATCTTTAACAGTACCTTTAATTTCTGCAGAATGGTTAGCAAGAATTTTAGTATAGATACCTTTTTCTATTGCACTGTACTCTGCCCAAAATGCAGCTTCACCGTTCTCCTTTACGTAATTTACAACATAATCAGTCCAGTTAGTATATAGACCCATAGTTTTTATCTCCTTTATGCTAAAGATTGAGTTTGATTTGATAAATAGAAAAAGTAGTTTTAAAGGTTTTTCTATTTAACGTTATTTAAATATTATAATAAAAATTAAAAGAATTTTCAATAACTGTATATTGTTAAATCCTTACTTTATTTTAGAACATATTTTGCATTAGCCTCGCAATAGTCACATTTATGATTTTCTATATTACTTTCTAAATTAGGAAAACTTTCATTTTCTAAAAGAAAGTCATCAAAGGCTAAGTCAGAGTGTTCTTCGCAGCAATACTTATTTTTTTCTTCCATTTATGTCATCCTTTCCAAAAGCTGTTGAGATATCATAATTTCCACCTAATACATTTACATCCTTATGGTCAATTAATATCTTAACCTTAGATATGGATGGAAGCTGTGTTAGAGAATATAAGATACACTTTAAGCAAGCTTCTTCCTTAGAAGGTGTCATATTAGTTGCTGCTTCATTTGATAAATCTACATAAGCAATGCCATCTTTAATAGAGAAACCTAATAACCTTGTCTTACCTGGAAGTATAGGTTTAAGCTCACCATTTCTTGAAGGACCTTTTATTAGCTCCGACATTATAAGTTCACCTAGCAAAGCTTCTTTTTGTATTAAACGTTCTTCTTTGGTTATATTACAAGTGGTTTTATCTTTTGAAGAATCAAAGTATATATCTAAATCTATTGTTTGATTTTTTTCTTTTGGAAAACTTATTTGTTTGATTTTTTCTTTATCATTGGCACTTATTTTGTCTTTGTCATCGCATCCTGTAAAAGAAAATAAGGTAACTAAGGTTAAAAGAGCAACAATAGCTTTTTTCATATTTTCTTCATCTCCTAAAACTTAATAAAATTACTTGGCATATCCCTTTTGGCCATAGTTAAAGTAACATCCTTGTTTAACTCAACATTTTTTTCATTAAGTATATTAACAACTGTTTGATAAGCAAGATCAGGATAGTTATTAGTTTTACTTAGGTGGCCTAAAATTATATTTTTTTGCTTATAGCCTAGTAGCTCTACTATAGCATTTCCACAGGCTTCATTTGATAAATGACCTACATCGCTTAAAATTCTCTTCTTTAAATAATAAGGATAGGGACCAAATTTAAGCATTTCAATATCATGATTACTTTCAAGTAATATTAAATCAGCATCCTTAAGCTGAGTTTTAACTGTTGGAGAGAAGTGACCTAAGTCTGTAGCTATACATACTTTTTTACCATTACTATGAAGGGAATAGCCGGAAGGGCTAGCCGCATCATGTGGAATATCATAGCTAATTATATCCATATCATTGATAGCTACATGATTATTCTCAATTATCTTTATATTATGTTCTTTTATTTTCCCTAAAGAGTCGGCCATTGACTTCCAAGTCAAATCATTAGCATAAACAGGAATATCATATTTTCTTGATAATATTCCAACCCCTTTGGTATGGTCACTGTGTTCATGAGTTACAAAAATTGCATCTATGCTGCTAGTTGTTTCTCCAATTCCATTAAGTGCTTGTTCTATGCTTTTACCAGACATACCAGCATCAATTAATACCTTGGCATTACCAGAAGAAACAAAAATACTATTGCCACTGCTTCCACTATATAAAGAACAGAATATCATAAAATTTTAATCCCCATTTCTAATTTAAAATTTATTTATACAGTTACTCTTGTTATATCTGCACCCAGCAACTTGAATTTATTTTCGATGTTTGGGTAACCTCTGTCAATATGATCAATATCAGTAACTTCTGAAATTCCTTCTGCAATTAGACCTGCTAGAACCATTGCAGCACCAGCTCTTAAATCAGTAGCTTTAACTACAGCACCAGTAAGCTTTGGTACACCTTCTATAATAGCAGTTCTATCTTCTACTGTAATATGTGCACCCATCTTTTTAAGTTCATCAACATGCTTAAATCTGCTTTCCCAGATGCTTTCATTTACTATACTTCTGCCTGAAGCAACAGATAAAAGCGTAGTCATTGGCTGTTGTACATCAGTAGGGAAGCCAGGATAAGGTAAAGTCTTCACATTTACAGCTTTTAATACTCCTGTTGATTTAACTGTGATAGAATCATCACATTCTGTAACCTCTGCACCCATTTCTAAAAGTTTTGCAGAAATAGATTCTAAATGCTTTGGTATAACATTGTTTATTGTAACTTCACCACCGCAAGCAGCTGCTGCCATCATAAAGGTGCCTGCTTCTATTTGATCAGGTATAACGCTGTAATTACAGCCTGTAAGTTCTTTTACACCTACTACTCTAATTACATCTGTACCTGCACCCTTTATGTTTGCACCCATAGTATTTAAGAAGTTTGCTACATCCACTATATGTGGTTCTTTAGCTGCATTTTCAAGTATTGTTGTTCCTTCGGCAAAGGCTGCAGCCAGCATTACATTTATAGTTGCACCTACGCTTACTACATCAAAAAATATATTTGCGCCTATTAATCTATCAGCCTTAACATTAATTGCTCCATGCTCAATAGTAACAGTTGCACCTAGTGCCTCAAAACCTTTTATATGTTGATCTATTGGTCTTACACCGATAGGGCATCCCCCTGGCAATTCAACTCTTGCTTGTTTAAAACGACCAAGAAGGGCTCCTACTAAATAATAGGAAGCTCTCATTTTTCTTGCATCTTCAGTTGAAGCATTAAAATTAGAAATGTTTGAACTATCTATAGTTAAACTATAATTTCCTTTTGATACCTTGCAACCAAGAAAATCAAGAATTCTTTCTAAACAATGAATATCTTCTATATTAGGAATATTATCAATTACACAAATACCTTTACTTGCCATTATTGCAGCAGGTAAAATTGCTACAGCTGCATTTTTTGCTCCACTAATATCAATACTTCCAAAAAGTTTTTTTCCTCCGTTAATGACTAATTTATCCATTCCCCGCATCCATCCTTACTTAAGATT
>Ga0316601_100002082_pt1 | contig 10179 bp, 6 predicted proteins | sample OWC_soil_day5_no_FD_207663 | JGI IMG/M metagenome (GOLD analysis project Ga0316601, IMG submission 207663) | Wetland soil microbial communities from Old Woman Creek delta, Ohio, United States - OWC_soil_day5_noCT | ecosystem: Environmental > Terrestrial > Soil > Wetlands | place: USA: Ohio...
GTCATCACGACGCCGGTGTCGGCCGCGTACACGGCCCTGGCGTGCGTGATGGCCGGTGCGCGGCCGGTGTTCGCCGACGTCGATCCGCGCCGTCTCACGATCAGCCCGGCGGCCGTTGAAGCCGCGATTACGCCGCGCACCGCCGCCATCCTCCCCGTGCACCTGTACGGGCAGCCGGCCGACATGCGCGCCATCATGGCCGTCGCGCGGGCGCGGGGCCTGGCCGTCATCGAGGATTGCTGCCAGGCGCACCTGGCCACGTGTGAGGGCCGGCCGGTCGGGTCGTTCGGCGTCGCCGCCGCGTACAGCTTTTACCCCACGAAGAACCTCGGCGCCCTCGGCGACGGCGGCGCCGTCACCACCGGCGACGCGTCGCTGGCCGCCAAGATGAAGCGCATTCGCAACGGCGGCCAGACGGACCGGTACCATCACGGCGAGATGGGCGTGAACAGCCGGCTCGACGAGATGCAGGCGGCCATCCTTGCCGCGCGGCTCCCGCTGCTGGCGGGCTGGACCGCGGCGCGCCGGGCACACGCAGCGACCTATCGGCTGCTGCTCGACGGAGCCGACCTCGACGTGCCGCCCGAGTGCGATGCCGGCCACGTGTACCACCTGTTCCCCGTGCTTTCACCGCGCCGCGATGCCTTGCAGGCCGCGCTGCGGGCGGACGGCATCGAGACCCTCATCCACTACCCGGTTCCCATTCCGCGGCAGCCGGCGCTCCAGGCACAGTCGCCGGCCCCGTGCCCGGAAGCCGACCGCGTCTGCGCCAGGGTCCTGTCGCTGCCGATGCACCCGGGAATCCCGGAAGACGACCTGCGGACGGTCGCGGACGCCGTCAGGCGCCTCAGCGCGTAGCCCATGCTCCAGGCGTTCGCCAGCCTCATCGGTCTCGCGTACCTGCCGGGAGCCCTGCTCTACCGCTTGCCGGTCGCGGACCGGCCGCGCCGCGCCGCGCTTCCCGCCGACGAGCGCGCCTTCTGGGCCGTGATCATCAGCTGCGCGATCACGACGCTCGCCGCGCTCGCCTTGGCGGCGGCCGGCGCCTACAGCTTCCATCGGGTGCTCGCCCTCGACCTCGCGCTTGCGGCGCTGCTGGCTCTCGCGGGGCGCGGCAGGCTGTCCTACGGACCCGCAGCCGCGCGCCCGTCATGGACCGCCCTGCTGCCGCTGGCGCTCATCGCGCTGGGCCTCTACCTGTTCTTCCCGTCGTCCGAGTACGTGATGGGCGGCAAGGACCCCGGCACGTACATGAACGAAGGGATCCAGATCGGCCAGCGCGGCTCGCTGGTGATCCACGACCCCGTCCTCGCCGCGGTCCCGGAGAAATTCCGTGACATGTTCCTCACCAGCGCCCAGCAGGGTGCCGAGCTTGGCGTGCACGAGGGCGTGCGCTTCATGGGGTTCTTCGTCGCCGACCGGTCGCGCGGCGAGGTCATGGGCCAGTTCCCGCACGCGTTTCCCGCCTGGATCGCCATCGCGTATGGGCTCGACGGCCTCAGCGGCGCCAGGCGGGCCGTCGGCGCGTGGGCGATGCTCGGACTGCTCGCGATCTACTTCACCGGGACCAGGTTCGCCGGGCGCGCGCCGGCGTTCATCGCCGCGCTGCTTGTCGGCGTCAACGTGGCGGAGGTCTGGTACGCCCGGTATCCCAACGCGGAGATGATGCAGCAGGCGCTGCTCTTCGCGGCGCTCCTCGCCCTCGCGCGCGCCTACCGGGACGACGACCGGTTCTTCGCGCCCGTCGCCGCCGTCCTGCTCGGATCGCTCATGTTCGTGCGGCTGGATTCGCTCGTCATGCTCGGCATCGTCGGCGGTGGCCTGCTGTGGCTCGTCGCCGACGGGAAGCGGATCGGCTGGACGTTCGTCGCGCCGCTGGCGCTGCTGCTCGGCGCGGCAGCCGCGTACTTCGCCGGGCCCATGCGGGCCTATCTCGCCATCCCGATGATGCAGATCGGGGGCGTCCGCGGGTTGGCAGGGGCGCTGGCGGCCCTCGTGATTGCCGGCGTCGCGATCCGCCGCATGCGGGCGGCGGCGCCCGGCTCCATGGAGGCGATGCGGCGTTGGGCGCCGCGGTTGCTCGCGTTGGCGCTGGTGGTCCTTGCGGCCTACGCGTATTTCCTTCGGGAGCCTGCCGGCCGCCTCGCGGCGCACGATGCCCATGCGCTCCGGGTGTTCGGGTGGTACATCGGGCCGGCCGGCCTGCTGGCCGCCCTCGCCGGGTTCGTCGCGCTGGCGTGGACGCGGTTCTGGAAGGACCCGGTGCTGTTCACCACGGGCTCGCTGGTCTCCGTGTTCTTCTTCTACAAGATCCGGATCGTTCCCGAGAACTTCTGGCAGGCCCGGCGCTATCTCCCGGTGATTCTCCCGTTCGCGTGCCTGATGATGGCAGCCGGGGCGTTCGTCGCGTACCGGAGGCGCCTCGGGCCGGCCCCTTCGCCCGCGCCTTCGAGGGTGAAGCTGCGCGCCGCCGTTCTCCACCTGGCGGTTCCCGTTCTCGTGCTGGCCTTCGTCGCCTGGACATTCGCCACCGCGACGCGGCCGATCCTGCACCACGTGGAGTACGCGGGCCTCATCCCGGCCATCGAGCGGCTCGCGGGGCAGTTCGGCGAGCGGGACCTCGTACTGGTCGAGCCCAGGTACTCGTCGGACACCCACGTGCTGGCGACGCCGTTGGCCTACATCTACGCGAAGCACGTGCTGCTGTTCTCGTCACCGCGGCCCGGCACGTCCCAGGCCGGGGAGTTCCTGGCGTGGGCGGGCCGCACGTACGACCGCGTGTTCCTGCTCGCCGAAGGCGGCCTCGATCTCGCCTCGCCGTCCATCGGCATCACGCCGATCCGGAACGAGCGCTTCTCGATCCCCGAGTACGAGTCCGCGCGGAACGCCTATCCGCGAGAGGTGCGCCAGAAGAAGTTCAACGTGAACGTCTACCGGCTGCACGCCCCGGAGCGGGCGCTCCCGATGCGGGACATCGACATCGGCGGGTTCGACGATCCCTGGGTGCTGAGGATGTTCGCGCGCCAGGAACAGGACGGCGTGACGTACCGCTGGGCACGGGACCGGTCATTCGTCACGCTGATCGGACTGGCGTCGCCGGCGCGAGCGATTGTCATCTCGGCCGGCGACGGCGGCCGGCCGGCGGCGGCCGGCCCTGCCGATGTGGACGTGTTCCTGAACGACCGCCCCGTGGGGCGCATCACCGTCCTCGGCGGGTTCGCCGAGTACCGGCTCGAGGTGCCGCCGGGGGCCGCTCGCGAGGCGGCCGCGGACCCGGGCCGGGCCGTCGTGCGCCTGCAGTGCACGACATGGGCGCCGAAGGACTTCATCGGCGGCAGCGACGACCGACCCCTGGGCATCATGCTCGATCGCATCCGTGTAGAGTAAAGGCGTGCTGCACACCGCCCATCTCCGCGAGCGCGCGGCCGTCGCGGCGGCCGACGCCGCCCTGCGCCTCGCCCGCGCGGCGCGGCGGCGGCGCGTGCGCCCGGCCGCGGGCGAGGTCCGGCGCATTCTGGTCCTCCGCCTCGAGCGCATCGGCGATCTCGTCATGTCCCTGCCCGCGTTCCGGGCCATCCGCGAGCGCGCGCCTCTGGCCGAGATTCACCTCGTCGTCGGCAGCTGGAACGACGCGCTGGCACGGCTGGTGACCGGCATCGATACCGTCGAGACGATGGACGCGCCGTGGCTGGCGCGCGAGGCGGGAGGATCCGGCTGGCCCGCACTGTTGCGGCAGGCGCGGCGATGGCGCACGCACCAGTACGATCTCGCCATCAACCTCGAGGGCGACATCCGCAGCAACTTCCTTCTCGGCCAGGCCGGCGCGAGCTGGTGCGCGGGCTTCGGCATGGCGGGCGGCGGCCCGCTGCTCGATGACGACGTGCTGTTCGATCCAGGATCGCACACGGCCGTGAATGGCGTGCGGCTGGTGCGGGCGGCGTTCGGCGAAACGCCGGCCCGGCAGGCCTGGCCCGCCGAGGGCCTGGACGCGGCCGTGCGCCTGCCGAAAGCCGGGCTGACGATTCCGGCGGCGGCGCACGAAGAGGCCGACGCGCTGCTGCGAAGCGTGGCGGCGGGCGGGCCGGGCCGCCCGCTCGTCGGCCTGCACATCGGCGCCGGCCGCGCCGTCAAGGAATGGCCGGCCGCCCGCATGGCCGAGGTTGGCGCGTGGGCCTCCCGGGAGCGCGGCGCGGCACTGGTGCTGACCGGCACCGCGGCCGATCGCACGACCGCCGACGAGGTGCGCCGCGGTCTGCCGGCGGACGCCGCCGTCGTCGACACGATCGGCGGCGCGCCCCTGCTCCCGCTGGCCGCCATGCTGACGCGCCTCTCGCTGCTCGTCACGCCGGACACGGGACCCATGCACCTGGCGGCGGCGCTCGGCACGCCGCTCGTTGCGCTGTTCGGGCCGTCTTCACCCGATCGCTGGGGCCCGTTCTCGGCGCACGCCCGGGTGGTCCGCGTGGACCTGCCGTGCAGCCCCTGCAACCGCATCAGGAACCCGCCGGCGCGCTGCCAGGGCCGAACGCCCGACTGCATGGACGGCATCCTGGTCGGCCGGGTGATCGAGGCCGCGGCCGGCCTCCTGCCGGCCGTCCGGCACGAGGAGGCCCGCGGTGCACGCTGACGATCTGATCATCGTCGGCGACGCTCGAGGCGTCAGGCGCGTGCGGCTCGGCGACTATCTCGACGCCGAACGGGCCGAGCGGGCCGAGCGGGACGCCAATGCCTGGGTGAAGTCGCTCCGCGGCATCCTGGTCGAGGGCCGGCCGTTCCGGGAGCGGTTCACCCATCGCGGCGATTCCCTGTGGTGGTTCGCGGAACTCTACCTGCACAAGATGCAGGTCGCGAACCGCGTCTTCCGCACCGTGCTCGCGCTCGACGCGCTGGTCGAGCGCGAACGGCCATCCGGGATCGGCGCGGATGCGTCGAGCCCGTACGTGTGCCTGCTGGCCAGACGGGTCGCCGATCGCGACGGCCTCACGTGGATCGGCGGCGGGCGGCGGCTGGCGCCGTCATGGTTCGAGCACGTGCGCATCGCGGTGCGCGCCCATCTCTACATCGCCGCCAGCGCGTGGGCCCGGGTCTCGACGCGCGCCGAGCCGCCCGCGGCGCGCGCGGCGGTCGCGGCGTTCGTGCATGCGGCCTTCTGGCGCGGCCATGAGGAACAGTACGTCGGCCCGGTGCTGCGCGAACTCGAGGCGGCGCTGCCGGCAGGGGATGTCGCGCTGGTCGGGCTCGGTCCGGAGACCAGCTACAGGGCACGCACCTGGCACCACCGCCTGTCCCGGCGGCGGAGGGACCACGCGCCTCGCGCCATGGTCGAGGGCTTCGCATCATCGGCCCAGATGGATCCGTCGCGCAGCGTGTGGCGCCGCCGCAAGGGCATCTACGCCGCGCTCGCCGGCAGCCGGGAACTGAGGCAGGCGGCCGTCATCAGGGGCTGCGACGCCTGGCCGCTGATCGAGCCCTCCCTCATGGGCATCGCGTATCTCCAGTTCCCGTGGACCGCCCAGGTGATGGATCAGCTCGGCGCGGCGCTGGACGCGATCAGGCCGGCGGCCGTCGTGACCTACGCCGAGGCGGGCGGCTGGGGACGGGCCCTGGTCCTCGAAGCCAGGCGCCGCGGCATCGCGTCGGCAGGGCTCCAGCACGGGTTCATCTACCGCCACTGGCTCAACTACCTGCACGAACCGGACGAGATGGCGCCGTCGCCAGGGAACCCCGCCGACCGGGGCTTTCCCGTCCCGACGCTCACGCTGCTCTACGACGACTTCGCCGCCGCCCACCTGCGGTCGGCGGGCCGGTTCCCGCCGTCGGCGCTGGCGGTCACGGGGTCGGCGCGCCTCGACGCGCTCGTGCATCGCGCGGGTCTCGTCACCGCCGACGACATGGAGCGGACGCGGCGCTCGGTGGGCGCGGACGAAGGCTGGCCGGTGGTGGTCGTCGCGGCCAAGTTCACCCAGATCGCGCGGGTGTTCCCGCAGCTCGTCAGGGAGACCGCCGACCTGCCCGGCGTGCGCCTGGTCGTCAAGCCGCATCCCGCAGAGACGGCGGCCCCGTATCTGGCCGCGGCGCAGGGTGCCGGCCACGTCGCCATCGCCCCGTCAGGCGTGGACCTGGCTGACCTGACGCGCATCGCCCGCCTGCTCGTGACGGTCAACTCGACGGCCGCCATCGAGGCGATGGTGCTGGGCGTGCCCAGCCTCGTGCTGGCGATGCCGAACAACCTCACGCCGTTTGTCGATTCGGGGGCGATGTCGGGCGTGTACGACGGCGAGCCCATCGGACCGGCGCTCCGCGCGCTGCTCGCCGACGAAGGGAGCCGCGCCGGACTGCTTCGTCAGAGCGCCGCCTTCATGGCCCGCTACCGGGTCGGCTCCGACGGCGGCGCGGCCCGCCGCGCGGCGGAAGCGATTGTCCGTCTCGCCTCGGGCACGGGCAGGCCGGGCAAGGTATCCTAGTGGGAAGGGTCCAGGACCCTCGGGCGGCGTGATACCGGCAGGCGGGCGGGTCCTGAGCCAACGGTCCTTTCTCGAGAGGTGCTGATGCGCGTGCTCATCACCGGCGGCGCCGGCTTCATCGGGTCTCACCTGGCGGAGGCCCTGCTCGGCGCGGGCCACCAGGTGACGGTGATCGACGACCTGTCGACCGGGTCGTTCGACAACATCGCCCACCTCAAGGGGCAGGCGGGGTTCCGGTACACGATCGACACGATCATGAACGAGCCGGTCCTGGCCGAACTCGTCGATCAGTGCGACGCCGTGTATCACCTGGCCGCCGCGGTCGGCGTGCGCCTCATCGTCGAGGCCCCGGTGCGGACCCTCGAGACGAACGTCCACGGCACGGAGGTGGTGCTCAAGGCCGCCGCGAAGAAGCAGCGGATCGTGGTCGTGGCGTCGACCTCGGAAGTGTACGGCAAGAGCGACGCGGTGCCCTTCCGCGAGGACGGCGACATCGCGCTCGGCCCCACCGTGAAGCACCGCTGGGCGTACGCGTGCTCGAAAGCCCTAGACGAGTTCCTCGCGCTGGCGTATTGGAAGGAAAAGCGGCTCCCGGTCATCATCGTCCGGTTCTTCAACACCGTCGGGCCTCGCCAGACCGGGCGGTACGGCATGGTGGTGCCGAACTTCGTCAGGCAGGCGCTGGCGGGTGAGCCCATCACGGTTTTCGGCGACGGGACGCAGACGCGGTGTTTCACGTACGTCGGTGACGTCGTGGGCGCCCTGACGGCGGTTGTCACCCGCGCCCAGGCGTACGGGAACGTCTACAACGTCGGCAACACCGAGGAGATCTCGATCACCGGCCTCGCCGAGCGGGTCAAGGCGCTGACGGGAAGCGCCTCGCCGATCGTGACCATTCCCTACGACCAGGCGTACGAGAGCGGGTTCGAGGACATGCCGCGGCGCGTGCCGGACCTGACGAAGATCCGCGAGCTCATCGGCTATCAGCCCCGCGTCTCGCTCGACGAGATCCTGCGGCTCGTCATCGACTACCAGCGGACGCACTAGCCTTGGCTTCCTCGCTGCGCCGGCGTGCGCGCCGCACCGCGGAGTCGTTGCTGAAGGGCAACGCGACGCCGCTCCGCCGCCTCCTGCTGCTGGCCGGGAGGGACCGGGCTCCGCGCCCGCCCGAGATCGTCCAGATCGAAGCCACGAACATCTGCAACGCCAAGTGCACGTTCTGCCCGCGCGACGACATGACGCGCCGCCAGGGCATCATGGACATGGCGCTGTTCACGAAGATCGTCGACGAGTGCGCGAACCTCGGCATCGGCCACGTCCGCATGCACAACTACGGCGAGGCGTTCGTCGACAGGAAGCTGCCCGAGAAGATCGCGTACGCGAAGGCGAAGGGCATCCGCGAGGTCGGTGTGATCACCAACGGGTCGCTGCTCGGTCCCGAGGTGGCGCGCGAGGTCGTCGAGGCCGGGCTCGACGCGATCAACATCAGCCTGGACGCGGCGGGCAGGGAGACGTTCGAATCCACCCGCCTGGGCCTCAAGTACGACAAGGTCATCGCCAACGTCGAAGGCCTCGTCAGGGTCCGCCGCGAGCTCGGCCGGACACGGCCGAAGCTCATCCTGTCGTTCGTCCGGCAGGACAACTCGGCCGAAGAGCAGGCGTTCATCGATCACTGGTCCGCGGTGGCGGACAAGATTCACATCACCGAGCTGCACAACTGGGCGGGCACGCTCAGGCGGCGCGCGGACGTGAACTTCCCCTGCTACCGCCAGTGGCTGACCTTCACGGTCCTGTGGGACGGACGCGTCAGCCTGTGCTGCGCCGACCTCGACGGCCACGTCGTGCTCGGCGACCTCAACACGCAGACCATTGCGGAGATCTGGACCAGCGACGCCTACCGCCGCGTCCGGCGCGAGCAGCTCGAAAGTGGCGGGCCGGCGATCTGCCGCAGTTGCGACCTGCCGGCGAAGGACTCCCCGCTCTGGGTGACGAAGCTCGTCTGACCTCGCCGATGCAGGCCCGACACGCATCGCGCATTCTGCTCTTCGCCGCCATCATGCTGGTGCAATTCGGCCTGTTCGAGGCCGGCATGCGCCTGCACGCGGGGTCCGAGGCGGCGCCGGCCTTTCAGCAGCTCTTCATGCGGGACCCGGAGGTCGGCGTGCGCCTCCGGCCCGGCGCGAGCGCGCGGTTCAAGACGACCGAGTTCGAAACCGACATCGTCATCAATGCCTCCGGCGTCCGCGACGACGAGATCGGGCCGAAGCCGGCCGGTGAGCGCCGGATCGTCGTACTGGGCGACTCGATCGTCCTGTCGGTCCAGGTCCAGGCGGCCGAGACGTTCTGCGCGCGGCTGCAGGAGCGACTCAACGCGCAGCGGCCGGCAGGCGGCCCTGTCTACCGAGTGATCAATGCGGGGGTGCAGGGGTACGGGCCGGTGGAAGAGTTGGGGTTCTTCGACCACGTGGCGAACCGGTTCGAGGCGGATGTCGTCCTCGTCGCGGTGTACGTGGGGAATGACGCCATGGAGGCGTACGACTCGGGCGACGCCGTGCTGCCTCGTTCCCCCTCGGAACGGGCCTCCTCGAGCGGGCCTCCGGCCGCCACGACGAAGCCGTCGCCGTGGCCGCTCTGGATGCGCCGGCTGGTGCGGCGCAGCATGGTCCTGCAGACCGTTCGCCTGCGCACGCTGACCCTTCTCGAGCGGTACAGCAGCGCGCGTCCCATCGACCGGGCGCTGACGATGTACCTCCCGGTCGTCCCGCCGGACATGGAGCGGGGCCTGGCCGTGACCCGCGAGTGCGTGCGGCGGATTGCCGTGTCGGCGGCGGCCCGGGGCGCGCGGACCGGCATCGTCCTCGTGCCGGCGCGCTTCCAGGTCGACGACGAGAACTACGAGAGCCTGAAGGCCATCGTCGCGGACAGTGGCGAGCGCCTGCTCCGCGACGCGGCAACGGCACGCTTCCTCTCGACGCTGGGCGGGCTGGGTTTGCCCCTGATCGACACGCTGCCCGCGCTGCGCGACGCGAACGCGCGGGCCCGCGTCTTCATGCGTTCGACGGCCCACTTCACGAAGGACGGCCACGAGGCCATGGCCGGCGTGCTGGCGGGCTTCCTCCGCGACAGCGGTCTGCTGGACGGGGAACGCCGCTGATGGCCTTCAACTCCCTCCACTTCGCCGCGTTCTTTCTCGCGGTCTATGCGTTGTACCGGGTCCTCCCCCACCGGGCGCAGAACTGGCTGCTGCTCGCGGCCAGCTACGCGTTCTATGCATCGTGGGACTGGCGCTTCGTCGGCCTGCTCGCGGCATCCACGCTGGTGGCCTACACGTGCGGGCTGCTGTTCGCGCGTATCGAAGACGCCAGGCGTCGACGGGCCGTTCTGCTCGCCGGGCTCGGCGTCCACCTCGCGCTGCTCGGGTTCTTCAAGTACTTCGGCTTCTTCGCGGAGAACCTCCAGGCCCTGGCCGGCCTGATCGGCTGGCGAATCGACGGCGTCACACTGAAGGTGCTGCTGCCGGTGGGCATCTCCTTCTACACGTTCATCGCGATGAGCTACGTGATCGACGTGTACCGCCGGCAGGCGGAACCGTGCCGCAACCTGGTCGATCTCGCCGCCTTCATCGGTTTCTTTCCGACGCTGCTGGCCGGGCCCATCGTGCGCGCGTCCAGCCTGCTCCGGCAGATCCGCGCGCCGCGCGCACCGGGCGCCGGCC
>Ga0316601_100002086_pt1 | contig 10178 bp, 13 predicted proteins | sample OWC_soil_day5_no_FD_207663 | JGI IMG/M metagenome (GOLD analysis project Ga0316601, IMG submission 207663) | Wetland soil microbial communities from Old Woman Creek delta, Ohio, United States - OWC_soil_day5_noCT | ecosystem: Environmental > Terrestrial > Soil > Wetlands | place: USA: Ohio...
GGCACCGTCAAGAACGTGCTTGCGATCGCGACCGGCATCAGCGACGCCCTGGAACTCGGCCTGAACGCCCGCGCCGCGCTGATCACGCGTGGACTCGCCGAGATGACGCGCCTTGGCGTGGCGCTCGGCGGTCGAACCGAAACCTTCATGGGCCTCACGGGTGTCGGCGACCTGATCCTGACGGCGACCGGAGATCTTTCGCGTAACCGACAGGTCGGTCTCTTGCTTGGGCGGGGTCAGCGCATCGGCGAGATCGTCCAGAGCCTTGGACACGTGGCCGAGGGCGTCCGGTCGGCGCCGGCCGTGCTGGCGCGAGCGCGCCGTGCGCAGGTCGAGATGCCGCTGACCGAGGCGGTGGTCGCGGTGCTCACAAGCGACCTCACGGCGCCGCAGGCGCTCGAGCAGTTGCTTGCCCGCGATCCGAAGCCGGAAAGCGCGCTGCAATGAGCTTCTCGGCCGTCTGTGTTTTCTGTGGGTCCCAGTCGGGGGCCCGTGCCGAGTACCGTGAAGCGGCGCGTGAACTGGCGCAGGTTCTGGTCCGGCGCGCGGTCACCGTGGTCTACGGCGGCGGCCACGTCGGAATGATGGGAACGCTCGCCGATGAAACGCTGACACAGCGCGGACGCATCGTCGGCATCATTCCCCGGCACCTGATGCGTCCCGAGGTCGCTCACCGCGGCCTCACGGAATTGCTGGTCGTCGAGTCGATGCACGAGCGCAAGCGGACGATGGCCGAGCGCAGCGACGCGTTCATCGTGCTTCCCGGCGGTTACGGAACACTGGAGGAGATGTTCGAGATGGTTACGTGGCTGCAGCTGCAACTGCAGACGAAGCCGGTCGGCATCCTCAACATCGAGGGCTACTTTGACCGGATCCTCGACTTCCTGCGGCACGCCGCGCAGGAAGGGTTCATCCGGCCAGAGCACTGGGATCTGCTGATCGTCGAGCACACTGCTGAGCTGCTGCTGGACCGCCTCGAGCTGCATGCGACACAGATGAGCCACAGCCACCCGGCCCGGGTCGACCCGCGCCGCAGCTGAACGAGCTCAGTTGCCGCCGGCAAATCCATGCTGCCGCCAGGCCTCGTAGACCACCACCGCCACGGCGTTCGACAGGTTCAGACTGCGATTGCCCGCGCGCATCGGCACACGCAACCGATTGGACTCCGCAAATCGCGCACGCAGCGCCGGATCGAGCCCGCGGGACTCGGAACCGAACACCAGCCAGTCACCGTCCGCAAATGCGATGTCGTCGTATCGATGCATGCCGTGCGTTGTGCAGCAGAACATCCGCGGTGCCGGCGGTTGCTCGCGTGCGAGCAGGTCATCGAGGTTGGCATAGACGCGCAACTGCGCGTACTCGTGGTAATCGAGCCCCGCCCGACGCAGTTGCTTGTCGCTGAGGTCAAACCCGAGCGGCTGCACCAGGTGCAGCCGCGCGCCCGTGTTTGCGCATAGCCGGATCACATTGCCGGTGTTCGGGGGAATCTCGGGTTCGACCAGGACGACGTTGAACACGGTCAGGGCGTTCTTGCAACGACACGATTGATCACCTGCGCGGCGCCGGCCCGCTTGAGGACCCGCGCAATCTCGTCGAGCGTCGACCCGGTCGTCATCACGTCATCGACTATTGCGACGATGCGATCCCGGATTTCGCCCGTGACACTGTAGGCATTGCGGACATTGCTGCGGCGGGCATCGCGTGCCAGCGACTGCTGCGGGGCGGTGTGCCGGACTTTCAGCAGCGCGCGTTCGGCGAGCGGAGCGCCGGTCAAGCGGGCGTAGACACGCCCGATCTCCAGTGACTGGTTGAAGCCGCGCTCCCTTTCCCGCTCGAATGACAGGGGAACCGCGATCACCATGTCAGGACGCTGGGTCTCGCGGGCGGTGAGCAGGCGCGCAAAGGCATCGGCCAGGTCGAGCCGCGCGCTGAATTTCAACGCTGCGACCATGCCGGAGACCGGGGGTGCATAGTCGGCCAGAGTCGCCGTCGAGTCGAATTGAGGGGGCTCGGTCAGGCAGGCCCCGCACTGCTCCGCGACGGGCGAAATCAGCCGCAACGCGCAGCGCCGACAGCGCACGGCGTCCGACGGGAAGAAGTCATGCTCGCAGCCGCTGCAGAGCGGCGCGCCCGGGTACAGCGCACAGGCGATGCACCGGGGCGCAAGCCAGCTCGCTGACTGACCGCCGACCTTGCCATTCCGCGCTGCACTGATCGCCATCGTCGAAGCTTAACGATGACCTGCGGTCGAGAGTGCTGAACCTATACTGGCCTGCACCATGCCGCTCGGTCCGGGCTCTTCCGAACTCACCCCTACGATCGTCGCGCCGCCGCGCATCCCGGCGCGCGTCGAGACCGTGGCGCGCCAGTTCGACCGCCGCGCGCACCGTTTTGGCGTGGGCGACCTGCTGCTTAAGGAGGTCGGCGAACGGCTGCAGAGCCGGCTCGACTACATCCGTCTGCAGCCGAAACACATCCTAGACGTCGGGTGCGGACTGGGTCGGTCACGGGCCGCGTTGATCGGACGGTATCCGGGGGCGCGATGGACCGGCGTCGAACTGTCCGAGCAACTGGCGCGGGCCGGACGGGCCGCGCAGCGTCGCGAACTCGGCATGTCACGCTGGTGGCAACGCGATGCGGACTGGGTCGTGGCTGACGCTGCGCGCCTCCCCGTCGCCAACGACTCCGCCGACCTGTTGTATTCAAATCTGATGCTGCACTGGCACCCGACACCGCATGTCGTCTTTCCTGAATGGAAGCGCGCGCTACGCGTCGATGGGCTGCTGATGTTCAGCTGCTTTGGGCCCGACACGTTGACCGAGCTGCGCGCCGCTGTTGCGGAGACGATCCCGGCCGCGCGACCCATGCCCTTCGTCGATATGCACGACTTCGGCGACATGATGGTGGCGAGCGGCTTCGCCACGCCGGTCATGGACGTCGAGAAGATAACGCTGACCTATGCTGACCCGCGCGATCTGCTCGCGGAAGTGCGCGGACTCGGCGGCAATCCGCGCGACGATAGACCGCCGGGCCTGCCATCGGGCCGGCGGGCGAGGCAGTTGCTGGAGGCGCTGGCGGCACGCCGCGATGCCGACGGCCGCATCCCGCTGACATTCGAAGTTGCCTACGGCCATGCCTGGAAACCGGCGCCGCGCACGGTGGGTGTCAGCGCCATCAGCGTCGCAGACCTAAGGCGGCAACTGCCCGGCAAAGGAAAGTAATCACACGAACGCGTAAATTGGCAGCAAGGGTTTGCACTACGGGTCAACACATCGCCGAGAAGGCGCAACTAAGGAGAAAAAATGGGACTGATTTCGTTCTTCAAGGAAGCCGGGGAAAAGCTTTTCGGCAAGAAGGTGCAGGAAGTGCAGGCGGCGCCGGCGAAGGTCGACCCCGCGGTGTTGGCGGAGGCCAACCGGGAAGCCGCGACCGCGATCGAGAACTACATCAACACGCTCGGACTGACGGTCACGGCACTTACCGTCACTTTCGATGGCGCGACCAGCGTTGCGAAGGTGTACGGCGTCGCGAAGGACCAGGCGACCAAGGAGAAGGTCATCCTGGCCGCGGGCAACGTCCACGGCGTGGGCGGGGTCGATGACAACATGAGCGTGGATCTGTCCCAGCCCGAAGCCAAGTTCTACACGGTGGTCAAGGGCGACACCCTGTCGAAGATTGCCAAGGAGTTCTACGGCAATGCCAACGCCTACATGAAGATCTTCGAAGCCAACAAGCCGATGCTGAGCCACCCCGACAAAATCTATCCGGGACAGAACCTCCGCATTCCCGCCGAGTAAACTTCTGAAGGCCAACCGACTCGGGCCTGGAGCGGGAACCCTCCCAGCCCCGGTCGCCCGGTCTGGCGTCGCTGACCCGCCTCCGGGTCGGCGCCCGCGAATGGGGCGGCGACTGCGCGCCCCGCTTTGCATATAATCCGCCCGTTTTGCGCCGACCCGGTCGACGCGAAGGCAGGCAGGCGCGTGACCGACTCCAAGATCTGGCTGATCAAGAGGAACTGTTCAGCCAGCCCGCGGCAACTGGCGGTTGTGTTTGCGTCACTCGTGGCGGTTTCGTTTGCCGTCGGTGTCGCGTTCGCCGCTCAGGGGCTCTGGATGGTGCTTCCGTTCGTTGGCCTTGAAGTTGCGGCAGTGGCTGCGGCCTTCCTTTGTTACGGCCGGCATGCGGCCGACTTCGAGCGCATCGAGGTGCGGGGCGGGCAGGTCGTGGTCGCGCGGCAGGAGGGGACGCAGCGGACGGAGGTCAGCTTCGACCTGCCCTGGGTGCGGGTGGAGGTGACACAGCGCGGCGTCGATCTTGCTGCGCGTGTGAAGGTCGAGTTGGTGTCGGCGCGGCAGCGCGTCGAGGTGGGGCGGTACCTCGTGGATGTCAGGCGCGCAGTGCTCGGCCAGGAATTACGGGCCACGCTGGAGTCAGCCACCCAGCGAGGCATGTGATCATTCGAAGCCGGGGAAGTGAACAGGCAATGGCTATGACAGTGTTCTCTCGATTCGCGGTTGTCCGTGCAGCGCTCGCGGCCTCGCTCTCCGGCGCGGCCGGCGGCGCCGTGGCGGTCCAGAGCAAGTTCAACCTGGCACCGCCGATGACTCCGATCGCCAACGAGATCTACAGCCTGCACAACATGATGCTGATCATCTGCACCGCCATTTTCGTGGCGGTGTTCAGCGTGATGTTCTATTCCATCTGGAAGCACCGCAAGTCCAAGGGTGCGGTGGCGGCCAACTGGCACGAGAACACGACGGTCGAGATCGTCTGGACCGTCATCCCGTTCATCATCGTCATCGTCATGGCGCTGCCGGCGACCAAGACCGTCGTTGCGATGAAGGACACGAGCAACGCCGAGTTGACGATCAAGGTCACCGGATCCCAGTGGAAGTGGGGTTACGACTACCTGCGCGGGGAGGGCGAAGGCATCTCGTTCCTGTCCCAGCTGGCGACTCCGGCTGCGCAGATCGAGGGGCGCGAGGCCAAGACACCGACCTACCTGCTTGAGGTGGACAACCCTCTGGTGGTGCCGGTGAACAAGAAGGTTCGTGTCATCACGACCGCGAACGACGTGATCCATGCGTGGTGGATGCCCGCGTTCGGGGTCAAGCAGGATGCGATTCCCGGCTTCGCGCGCGACACCTGGTTCCGCGCCGACCAGATCGGCACGTTCCGTGGCCAGTGCGCGGAACTGTGCGGCAAGGATCACGCCTTCATGCCGATCGTCGTGCAGGTGGTTTCGGCCGAGGACTACAGCCAGTGGGTCAGCGGCAAGAAGCAGCAGATGGCAGCGCTGGCGGATGACCCGAACAAGACCTGGACCAAGCCGGAACTGATGGCACGCGGCGAGAAGGTGTACCAGGCGAACTGCCAGGTCTGTCACCAGGCCAGCGGCCAGGGCGTGCAGGGCGCGTTCCCGGCCCTCGCCGGCAGCAAGGTCGTCGCCAGCAAGGGTGACCAGATTGCGATCCTGCTGAATGGCAAGAACGCAATGCCTACATGGAAGGCGCTGTCAGACGTCGAACTGGCGGCCGTCTCCACCTACACGAAGAACTCGTGGGGCAACAGTGCAGGTGAAGTTCAGCCCGCGGAATTCAAGGCTGCGCGCAAGTAGTCGCGCCGGCAACAAACAGTTCGACCAGGAGTATCAATGAGCGCAGTCGTCCATTCCCCGACCGGCGGTCACGCCGATCACGCCGATCACGCCCACGATCATCCTCACGGCTGGCGCCGGTGGCTGTTCGCGACCAATCACAAGGACATCGGCACGATGTACCTGTGGTTCAGCTTGACGATGTTCTTCTTCGGCGGCGTGCTGGCGCTCGGAATCCGCATGGAGCTGTTCCAGCCGGGCCTGCAATTCTGGAAGCCGGAGTTCTTCAACCAGCTGACGACGATGCACGGCGTCATCATGGTGTTCGGCGCGATCATGCCGGCGTTCGTCGGCTTCGCGAACTGGCAGATCCCGCTGCAGATCGGCGCGCCGGACATGGCATTCGCGCGCATGAACAACTTCAGCTTCTGGTTGCTGCCGCCGGCCGCAATGCTGATCGTCATTTCGTTCTTCGTGCCCGGCGGCGCGACAGCGGCCGGCTGGACGCTCTATGCGCCGCTGACGGTGCAGATGGGCCCGGGCATGGACCTCGCGATCTTCGCGCTGCATATCCTCGGCGCATCGTCGATCATGGGCTCGATCAACATCATCACGACGATTTTGAACATGCGCGCGCCCGGCATGACGCTGATGAAGATGCCGATGTTCGTTTGGACGTGGCTCATCACGGCGTACCTGCTGATCGCGGTGATGCCGGTGCTGGCAGGTGCGATCACGATGACGCTCACGGATCGCCACTTCGGTACCAGCTTCTTCAACGCCGCCGGCGGCGGTGACCCCGTGATGTACCAGCACATCTTCTGGTTCTTCGGGCACCCCGAGGTCTACATCATGATCCTGCCGGCGTTCGGGATCGTCAGCCAGATCATCCCGGTGTTCGCGCGCAAGCCGCTCTTCGGCTATGCGTCGATGGTCTATGCGACGGCGTCGATCGCGATCCTCAGCTTCATCGTCTGGGCGCACCACATGTTCACCACCGGCATGCCGGTGACGGGTCAGCTCTTCTTCATGTACGCGACGATGCTTATCGCGATCCCGACCGGGGTGAAGGTCTTCAACTGGGTCGCGACGATGTACAAGGGCTCGATGACGTTCGAGACGCCAATGCTGTTCGCGGTCGGCTTCATCTTCGTCTTCACGATGGGCGGCTTCACCGGGCTGATCCTGGCGATGGCGCCGATCGATATCCAGCTGCAGGACAGCTACTACGTGGTGGCGCATTTCCACTACGTGCTGGTGGCGGGCTCACTCTTCGCTCTGTTCGCCGGCACTTACTACTGGCTGCCGAAGTGGACCGGCCACATGTACAACGAAGCGCTCGGCAAGTGGCACTTCTGGCTGTCGATGATCTTCTTCAACATCACCTTCTTCCCGATGCACTTCCTCGGGCTGGCCGGGATGCCGCGTCGCTACGCGGACTATCCGCTGCAGTTCGCCGACTTCAACCTGATGGCGTCGATCGGCGCCTTCGGCTTCGGCTTCACGCAGCTGCTGTTCCTCTACATTGTCGTCAGGTGCATCAAGGGCGGGCCGAAGGCGGCGGCGAATCCCTGGGGCGCCGAGGATGGCGGTCTCGAGTGGACGGTGCCATCACCTGCGCCGTTCCACACCTTCGAGACACCGCCGGTCGTCAAGTAAATGGCGGACGCGATGCAGCCTGATAGCCGGGAGCGCCGGCAGAATCGCCGGACGGCGCTGGTCCTCGCGTCGGTGGTTCTGATCTTCTTCCTCGGCGTCATCGCGCGCCGCTATTTAATTGGCGGCTGAGGCAATCCGTGGCGAACGAGCAGGCGCCGGCGTCGGAGATCCAGGGCAACAACCGCACGATCATGCGCAAGCTGGTCGTGGTGGCGCTGCTGATGTTCGGGTTCGGCTGGGCGCTGGTGCCGCTGTATCGCAAGATCTGCGAGATCACCGGCATCAACATCGTGACGATGCGGGACGCGGATGCCGAGCGTGCCGCGCGTAATACGCAGGTCGACCGTTCACGTACGGTCATCGTCGAGTTTGACGCCAACGTGCAGGGCGCGTGGCGGTTCCGGCCGCATGTGAACCACATGCAGGTTCATCCCGGCGAGTTGGTGCAGGTGACCTACGACCTGGTGAACACGCAAGGGCGGGCAATGGCCGGCCAGGCAATTCCCAGCTATGCACCGATGCAGGCTGCCGCGCATTTCCAGAAACTTGAGTGCTTCTGTTTCAAGCAGCAGACGCTGGAGGCGGGTGAAACGCGACAGTTCCCGGTCGTCTTCTTCATCGATCCGGCGCTGCCGCAGGATGTGAAGACAATCACGCTGTCGTACACGTTCTTTGAAGTGGCGGGTGCCGTCGCAAAGCCGGGGGCGGTGCGCGCAGCGACGCCGAGCGGGTGAGGAATGGCTGATGACAGGAATACTGGCCGAGCACCTGACGGTACGGAACGCAGGGCGGGGTTCCTGCAGACGATGCGGGCGGTGCTCTGGTCGTTCTTCGGGGTGCGCAAGCGCGCCGGGTATGAGCAGGATGCGGCGCAGCTGAATCCGGTGTACGTGATCATTGCCGGCATCATCGCGGCGGCGATTTTCGTGGTCGTGTTGCTGCTGGTGGTACGGACTGTAGTGAGCTAGGAAGAGGGGAAGAAGAATGGCCAATACACACGGGGGATCAGCGCCGGATTATTTCGTCCCGGCGCCGGCGCAGTGGCCGATGGTCGGAATGATCGCGATGGCCTTTGTCGGCATCGGCGCGGGCCTGGTCGTCAACTGGAACGCTATGGGTTACATCCCGCTGGCGATCGGCCTTGCCACGCTGGTCTACATGATGGTCGGCTGGTTCTCGATGGTCGCGAGCGAGTCCGAGCACGGTGCGTACAACCGCAAGGTCGACGCCTCGTTCCGCTGGGGCATGGGATGGTTCATCTTCTCCGAGGTGATGTTCTTCGCCTCGTTCTTCGGCGCGCTGTTCTACGCGCGCGTGATCACGGCGCCGATGCTCGGCGATTTCGACCACAAGCTGCTGTGGCCCGATTTCAGCCCGTCCTGGCCGCATAACGGCCCGGCAGGCATCGTCGACGGCTTTACCAGGATCGGCCCGTTCTGGCTGCCGACGATCAACACGGCGCTGCTGCTCACCTCCGGTGTCACGCTGACGATTTCGCACCACGCGTTGCGCGCCAACCATCGCGGCAACGCGATCCTCTGGCTGGCGATCACGGTGCTGCTCGGAGTGACCTTCCTTGGCGTGCAGATGTACGAGTACGGGCACGCCTACTCCGAACTCAACCTGAGGCTCTCGTCCGGCATCTTCGGCTCGACGTTCTTCATGCTGACCGGCTTCCACGGCTTCCACGTGTTCGTCGGCGCCATCATGCTGAGCGTCGTGCTGTTCCGGCTGATCAAGGGTCACTTCAAGCCGGACCATCACTTCGCCTTCGAGGGTGCCGCGTGGTACTGGCACTTCGTCGACGTCGTCTGGATCGGGCTTTATATCGTCGTCTACTGGCTCTAGACGGAGACAGCTGAAGCGGCGGCGGCGCCTGCGGGCGCCGCAGTCTTTTACGCCGGACGTGGCGCTAGTAGGAACGCGGTTCGATCCAGCCCATCCAATAGCTGAACAGGATGAACAGGAAGAGCGCCACCGAGAGACCGACGCGCACCGTGAGCGCATTCACCGTGCGATTGGTCGTTCCCCGGTCACGCACGAGGAATACCAGCGCTGACCCCAGCGAAAAGATGATGCCGATGAAGGCAAGGATGATGATGATTCGCATGGGAACTGGGCGGCTTTCCGTCCGATTATCCCATTGGCAACGATGAACGTTCGTGCCCATTCCTCGCGCACGTGGCTCGCCATGGCAGCCGGAGTCGCTTTGACCGTGCTTGCCACCTCATTGGGCAATTGGCAGACCCGTCGGGGCGACGCCAAGGAAGCCATCGAGGCGCAATGGCACGGCGCGGAAGCGGCTCGCCCGACCGACGTGGCAACGCTGAACGATGCGACGGCAGTGGCCGCGAGCTTGCCGCGGCGGGTCGTGATGCGGGGAACCTTTGTTCCAGCCGCCACCGTGTTCGTCGACAACCGCACGCTCGACGGGGCGGCCGGATTCCAGGTGGTGACGCCGCTGCGGCTGGACGACGGCACGGCGGTCCTGATCAGTCGCGGGTGGGCGGCGCGTGACGCCCGCGATCCGTCACGCATTCCGGACCAGACGACGCCTGCGGGCGCAGTCTCCATCGAGGGCCTCGCCGTGTCACGGGTGCCTCGCCTGCTCGAACTCGCCGCCACGGTGACGCCGGCGCTGCCTGGCATCTGGCCGAACCTGGACTTCGACGACTACGAAAAGGCGGCCGGCTTCTCGGTGGCGCGCGTTGTCGTCCAGCAGACAAATGACACGTCGGATGGCCTGCGTCGTGTCTGGCCGCGCCCAGCCGCCGGAGTCGAGAAGCATCGCGGCTATGCGTTGCAGTGGTATGGGCTCGCGGCACTGAGCGCGGGCCTGACGCTGTATTTCAGCGGGCGAGCACTGAGGCGGCGGGCAGGATGAACGGACCCGGCGCGGTCGCGAGTGGTCAGCCCGGTCACT
>Ga0316601_100002089_pt1 | contig 10173 bp, 7 predicted proteins | sample OWC_soil_day5_no_FD_207663 | JGI IMG/M metagenome (GOLD analysis project Ga0316601, IMG submission 207663) | Wetland soil microbial communities from Old Woman Creek delta, Ohio, United States - OWC_soil_day5_noCT | ecosystem: Environmental > Terrestrial > Soil > Wetlands | place: USA: Ohio...
GATCGGCCGGGACTGGAGCTTCTCCCCCTGCCGAGATCATATCACGCATTCGTGGCCCGGTCGACGAGCTGAACTCGACGCTCCGGCGTCTGTACACATTTCTCGATGCGGAAAGTGGCATACGCCGGCAACCCCCTCAGTGGTCCGTGGAACCCGAGGGCAGATCACTCTTCTGCCTGCTTCGCTCCGAGCTCCCGGCAGCGACGTATGCCGAGAGCTCTGCCCAGCTGGCAAAACGGATCGAAGGACGGCTGCTTGGTACAGGATACAACGTACGCCACCAACCGGGACGGATCGAGATCCAGCCATGACCCGGCAGCTCCTTGATCACGTCTATAGTGTTGTGGTGGTTCTTGCAGTATTCTTCGTCATCCTGAAGATCGTCGCACCCTCTCCGGACGCCGCACGGCAATCGCGCGAATCGGAGATCGCCCCCTATCTCGACCTCGACATTCTGGATTACAGCTCCCCGCTCGATCGTGCGATTCTGAAAGAGGCCCTCACAGCATACTATCCCGGTGAGCCCGGCCGGGGAGATTCCCTGCTTTCTGCCATCGACGCCCATCGCCGTGAGGCCTTCACAAATCCTGCGCTCAAAGCGGGTGCGGAGAAACCGGGTCTGACGCCGCGCACGCTTGCCCGGCTTGCCCCCATGTACGTGCAGTTCGTCCTTCTGTATGCCGTCGTACTGGTTCTGACTGTGTACGGTGCGCGGATGATGGGGACCTTCAGGTTCATCCGGACGCAGCAACGGCGCCTCCCCGCACTTCTGGAATTCCTGTACACCATCGCCGGGGCGAGAAGAGAGATACCGCTTCCGGGCCGCATCACCCATGCCCTGGCGGCCCTGATGCGAAGCCTCGTGAACGGGATGCTGTATGCTCTGCTGTTTTCCCCTGCCTACGTCATCGCATACTCCTTCAAATCACACATGGAAGGAGGGGCCTATCTGTTCATGGTCGTCCTGGGAGTCGTCTCCAACGGAATGCTTGTCACCTCTGCAAACAGGTTCTACACTTTTCTGGTCCACGAAAGCGCCAGGGGATACGTGGACACCGCCATTGTCAAAGGCCTGAACGCATCCTACATGTGGAATGTCCCGGATGGACTTCCCCGCAGGGCCATTCTGCGGCCCGCGGGAGCTTCCCGGGGCCACGTCTTTCACCATATCTACGAAAACGCCAGGTACCTGTATATCCCCGCAGTCAAGCAGCAGGCTTCGTTCCTCATCACCGGTCTCGTGATCATCGAGATGGCACTGAACATCCAGGGACATCTCTGCTATGAGCTCATGCAGAACATCCTGTACCGCGACTATGAAGTGGTGGCGGGGATTGTGATAGCTATCTTCCTGGTCGTCAAGGCAACGGAAGTCATGGTCGACATCTGGTTCATCCGGGAATCACGGCGGTACGAGAATGCCAATGCGTGACTTAGGAAGCCGGCAACGGATCCCATGGCTGCTCGTACGGCTGACCAGGCTCGTTACGGATTCACCCGACAGGCTCTGGGCGGGACTCTGGATCCTCGGGATCGGCGCGCTGTGGGCATGGGATGCGGCCTTCCTCAACCGGCCGGCGTACCTCCGGCTCCAGGCGGCATTTGTCAACACGATGGCCGGCGCCACACTCACGGTCCTGTTCACGCTCGTGCTGGGCTGGTCTGCGGGCCTCGTTCTTGACAGCCTGTCGCGGCGTTCATCCCGCATTCCCTACCTGCTGCTCACGTTCACGCTGAGCCTGATCCGTTCCCTTCCGCAGATCGTCGGTATCCTCATTGGCTACGTGCTGCTGACGATCTTCATCGAGCGCGACATCGTGCGGAGCACATATCTCCATCTGATCTGGACCGCCCTGCTCATCAGTGTCTTTACCTTTCTCGAATTGACCGATCTTCTCCGGGAGCGCATCGATCAGTACCGGAAGACCGATTTCTTCAACGCGATGCTCTGCTGCGGGATTCCGGAGCGGCGGATCATCAACGTGGATGTGCTCTGGAAGAACAGCCTCGCGCACATCTTCCAGAAGCTCATCGCAACATTCGGCATGGCGATCTTCCTCCAGTGCAGCATCGATTTCATTATCTCCGTCGGACTCTCGATGGATGTCAGCCTCAGCAATTTCCCCCCGACACTGGGCAGTCTTCTTGCCTCCCTCGACAGCAAACAGGACATACTTGCCATCGGTGTGGCGCTCGGCAGGCCCGGCTACGCGGGTGAGCTGCTGTTCCGTCACCTCCAGGGCATCAGCGTGGCGTTCCTCATTGTGTTCTCGCTGGTGTGCATGTACAAGATTTCGAACGGCATCGTTCGCAGGTACCGCCTGTGACGCACACCGACTACACGATCACCATCCGCAAAGGCGGGACAGTCCTCGTCGACATGCAGGGGTTTGTCCTTCCTCCCGGCAGGATTACGTTCCTGTTCGGCGAATCCGGAATCGGCAAATCGTTGACCGGCAAAGCCCTGTTCGGACTTCTCGATCCTGACGATCTGACTGCCACCGTCAACGGCCAATCCTACGAAACCTATCGGGCATCCGCGGCGGCGCGGAAGATGCGGGCGAAAGGGTTTTTCGTCTTTCAGGAGCCTTCGTCCCATCTCAACCCGCTCATGACACTCCAAGAACAGCTCGACGAAGCGCATTCCGACACGGCCGGCCTCTCCCCGATTCTGCGCGCACTCTGGCAGGGCTCTGAAGATGACGATCTCCGGGACCTGCTCCGTGTCTACCCGAAGCCGCACCGCCCCAGCGGCGGGGAAAAACAACGCATCCTCTGTGCCATGGCCCTGCACCGGATGATGACGACGCCGGATCTCGGCGGCACGGATGAGGCCCTCTTCGTTTTCGACGAGCCGACGGGGAGTCTTGACAACCGGTACCGGGACGTCGTCCTCGGACTGATCGCCGAGGCCTTCCGCCGCCGGCCGTGTACTGTACTGATCATCACCCATGATTACTCCATGATCAGCATGGTCACCGAACACTGGCATGACATCAGAGACCGGGTCGCGTTCACGGAAATGACGCTCACAGAGGAAGGGCAGCGGCAGAAAGCCTTCGCACCCGACACCTACATCTCGTGGATCAGGAAGCTGCAGCCACTCCGGCCTACGGATGCGGGTGAGGCCGCGGCTCCGGCGATACTCCGGGTCGAGCCATCCCATTCCGTCTTCGGGCGTGACCTCACTATCACCGGCCGGGACTCGCGATTACCGCATCCCCTGACCATCGCACCGGGAACAATGGCCTACCTGAAAGCTCCGAGCGGGATGGGCAAGACCACGCTGGCCAAGATGGTGATGGGCCTTGTCAGGGAAGGCCGCTTTTCGGCAACGCTTGGAGGAATACATCTCTCGGAGAAAACGCACCGCTCGACGTGGGAACGGGAGATCTGGGGACGGAAGGCAGCCATGGTCTTCCAGCATGCCGATGAAGCGTTGAATCCGCGATCGCGTGTCAGCGAGGTGTTCGACGGGCTGCCAGGGCTCACCATCTCTCGCGAGGAAGTAGGCAGGCGGGTGCTTGCATTCATCGGCGGGGATTCAGAAGCCGGATTTCTGGAGCGCCGTGCAGGCTCACTCAGCGGAGGTCAGAAGCAGAGGCTCAACATCCTGCGGAGTCTACTGCTGGAGACTCCGTTGCTGATTCTGGATGAGCCGCTCAACGGTCTCGACTTTGCCAGCATGAAGAACGTGTTGGACCTCCTGCACGAGCGGCTCGCACGGGGCCAGGGAATTCTGCTGATCTCGCACAACGAAGAGGTGTTTGACGCGTTGATCCCTGCGAAAGATCTGTACTATCTGACCGCAGAACCCTCCTGACGCCGATGTTCATTATTGTCTTTCAATGGGCCTCGCTGTGGATTGCGCTCGCAGTGGCAATCACGGCGACAACGAAGAAACGCTCAGGAAAGGAGTCGTCGACAACAGCGATCGTGTAAACTCGCGCCGGATGCGCCACCGGTGGGCTCAGGGCGTGAGGAGCTTCTGTTTGGCCTGAAGATAGTAGCAGTAATTGCTGTACGTGACATCCATGGGGACCCTGTGATCGACGCAGGGGATGAACCGCCCCTGCTCGATGAGGGGACGCAGGCGATCGATCTCTGCATCAATTGCCGACCTGCCCGCAATGAGAGCGCGTTTGTCCACGCCGCCCAGGAGTAGGACCGAAGGAAGGTCTCTCCTCAGCTTGAACGCATCGGTGTGCGCCGCTTCGAGCGGAAACATGCAGTTGATGCCAGCCTCCAGCCATCCCGGTGCGAGCTCATGGATCCGGCCGTCACAGTCCAGGACGTTGATGTCGATGCCGTGCTCGCGGAGAGCACCGGTGATGCGCTTGTAGCGGGGGACCATGAGCTCTTCAAAAAGACGGGGCGAGATCAGAGGCCCTCTGTTGTAGCACATGTCTTCCCACCACCACGCGATGTCCACTCCGCTTGCCGGAAGGGCCCGGTCGATCAGCGCGAGCGTCAATTCCGTGATGTGCTCCATCATCTCTTCAACCCATGGCCTGTCGGTCATGATTGCCACGGAGAACTCCTCGACACCCATCCAGTTTCTCAGCCAGCCATACAGTGCCCCGGCGTGAAAGAATGTCGGACGGCCCGTCTGTTTTGCCTTGTGGAAGAACGCTGCCAGGTCATCTATTCTTCCTTCTGTATTGGGATCCAGACGCTCGCTCCGGAGGCGTTCCCAGTCTTCCCGCGTCTCAAGCCCGAATTTGATGTAGCGCGGCATCGTCGAGGTCTTTATAAACGCTTCGGTGATGTTTCCTTCGTCGTCTCTGACAATTTCCCGTTCGCCGTCAGTCGATAAGACCTTCCGCTCGAAGCGGGGATAGAGGCCAGTCCGGATCGGGATTTCTTCAAACAATGTAATGCCATCAAGGCCGAAGTACTCCTCGGCTTCAGCATCTGTCGTCACGTCTCTCGGAAGGCCTTGAGTGTGCCAGGCTGAAAGGGTGAGGGTCCAGTAGCCGAATTCCACGTTTGGGATCCGGTCTGTGTACTGGCCTCTGAACACGTTAAGGAGTTGTTCTCGTACGGTCACGGATTCTTCTCACTCCCCGGACAGCACCACCGTGGTGACCTCCGCGCGGGCATGATACCGGATGGGTGCAAGTGAGAGTCCTACGCCATCGGTGACCACCACCGCTGTTGAGCCCACTGTGTACGTGCCGCTGTAGAACTCCGTCTCCCGCATGCTCGGCGTCACCGGAAAGCCGAGCGGATGCAGGACAACCTGTCCGCCGTGCGTATGGCCTGCCAGCACGAGGTGGTATCCCCGCTCTGATGCAAGGCGAATGAGCCACTCTGCGGGTTGATGGACCAGCAGCATCTTGAGGTCCGCCTCCGGAGCCACATCCAGAATGCTCCGCAGCTTCGCTTCGTTCAGTCTGTTGCTGTAAATGTGCGTGAGCCCCGTGATAAGTACTCTCTTTCCGTTTCGATGCAGGATCATGTGTTCATTCTCGAGGAACATCCAACCGCACTCAACCTGAAATCTGCGTATTGCATCAGGGTCAGACCATTGATCGTGATCTCCCATCACCGCAACGGATGCAAGGGACCCTTTCATGGAGCACATGACTTTTTCTGCTGCAGTGAGATAGTTGGTTCCGCCTGTTACCACGTCGCCAGAGGAGAGAAGGAGTTCCGGATTCTGACGTCGGACGATCTCCAGAACCTGGTTGACCTTCGACTCGCCCGTGTATCTGTCAACCTGGATATCGCCAACAAGCGTGATGCGCAGATTCTTCAGTCCTCCAGGCAGGTGCTTGACACCTACGGTCACCGTGCTGTCACGTACCTGCGTGGTATCGATCAGGATGCGGGCCGGGACGTAGAGAATGGCGCATACGGCGAGGACGAGCCGTACAGAGGCAAGCACCTTGCGCCACTGCTGGACCCGGGCCGGAACAAGGCGGCCGGCGAGCGACGCGATATCCAGAAGAAGGAACGGGGCAATAAGCTCACCGACGATAATCAGGCCGACCCACTGGGGATACATAAGCAGATAGTCAGCGAGCCACCCTGCATTGAACAGCTCCCCGCGGGGCACAGGATGTCCAATGAAGTGAAGGACAACGACGAGGAGGGGAAAGCTGAAGAGCCAGAGAATCACGAGGAGAGCGATCCTCTTTGCGCGGCGTTTTGCGCCGGGACGCAGGAGCCCGACGGATGCGGACACCCGCAAGGCGACGTAGAGGGTGAGCGGCAACGCAACCGCAGTCATGATCAGCAACATCCGAATGGCCCAGGGCATACGACGAAAGCACCTCCAGAGAATTCAAAAAATATACACAATTTCCGGGTGCCCGCAAAGCGATTTGACTTTGATGGTGCGTTGGGTATCTTCTTGATGTGATCACCACCGGCACCGCGGGGACGCGACCAGCCTCAGACAGCCGAAACGGAACCGGTGGGAGCACGTGCCTGACCCCCGTTCTGTGTACCGCATCCCTCCTGACCGCAAGAGAAATCCCGGTGTGGAGATGTGTTTGAAACGGCGCGATGCCGCTCGCTAGTGAAAACCAAGGATAGCCTTATGGCAGCACAGCCAGTCACCTGCTCACGCTCCAGCATGGTCAGCTATTCGGTCGGGGAATGTGCCAACTCCCTGATCATGAACTCGCTCTTTGGCTTCGCGATGCTGTACTACACGGATGCGCTGGGACTCAAACATTCCGATGCGGGCATCGCAATGGCGTTGGCTGTGTTCTGGGATGCCATCACCGATCCCGTGATGGGTCATATCACAGACAACACGAAGAGCAAATTCGGGAGAAGGCACCCCTGGTTGGTGGTGGGTGGACTCGGAGTGATTGCCGCGTATGTGTTCCTCTGGTACGTACCTGCCGTCTTCAGGGCCGATACACAGCTGTTGTTCTGGTATCTGGTCGGCATCAACCTGGTGCAGCGGACTGCGATCACGGTTTTCTATATTCCGTTTACGGCCCTGGGATTCGAGATGTGCACGGACTACCGGGGGAGAGTGACGCTGCAGGGGATCAGATCCGCAATGAATATGCTTGCAAACCTGCTTGGCCCTGGCCTGGCCTGGGCCGTCTTCTTCGCCAACAACGACGTTGTCCGGGCGACATCAGTGGAGGACAACTACCTGCGCATGGGTCTGAGTTTTGCCGCCGTCTCACTCCTCTGTATTCTCTCCGTGATCGTTCTGACGAGGAAGTACATCAAAGACAGCAGGCAGATGGTCACCGAAGGGAACAGCATCGGAGGATTCATCACGGATATGAAAGAGATTGCCGCCGACAGCTATCCCCGGTTTGTCTTCATCTTCATCACCGTCATAACCGTAGGAATTGCGCTCGTCAGTTCTCTTCAGATGTACCTCTATGAACACTTCATGAGGCTCGGCGGTGTTGAGAAATCGATAACCCATGGCGGATCAATGGTAGGTTTCGGGATCGGCGCGTTGATGGCAGCGTTTGTGGCCCGTAAGCTGGACAAGAAAGGTGCGGTGCTCTTTGCGGGTTCTCTCAGCGTGACATGCAATTTCATCCTCGCTGCACTGTTCCTTCCTGCCATTCTGATTCCGGGGCAGTCCGTTGTCCTTCTCTCGTGGCCAATCCCGTATGCGTTCATCATCTTCGCGATACTTCATGGCACGTACTGGCTTGGCAACGGCATCATGTTTCCCACGGCCACATCCATGATGGCTGATGTGTCGGAGATCAACGAGATCAAAACCGGGATCAACAAGGATGGGGCCTACTCTGCGGTGTTCAGCTTCTCGCAGAAATGCGCAATTTCTCTGGGCGTGCTGATCAGCGGTTACAGCCTTTCTCTGATCGGGTTTGAACCGGGGAAAGAAGTGGCGCAGAGTGCTGATACACTGTGGAGGCTGTGCGCGGTAACATTGCTCGCGGGCCCGGCGATCTCGCTGATATCACTGGCCCTGATTCGATTTTATCCCGTCAACAACGAACTGCTTGAGAAGTTGAGAGCCAGCCGGATTCCCGAGAGTGTCCCCTCTCAGCGGGAGCCTCTTCAAGGCACCTCGAACACAGAGTCCTGACGTGGAGGACGCGTCCGGATCGAACGCCGGACATCCACGGACTATGGATGGTGTCTCCGAATCTCCACCAACGACAGGCTACAGCCTCCCCGGGCATGCAAGCAGAAAGTGACGCACCATAAAGCAGGTGCGCCACCTGCTGTCGACTCTCACTTTCCGCCGACCGTCATCTCCGCGACCTTGATCGTCGGTCCTGTGATCGAGTCCTTGAACTTCAGATCATTTCCCACCATCTGGATCCCCTGGAGGATCTGACCGAGGTTGCCGGAGATCGTGATCTCAGAAACCGGGAATGCAATCTCTCCTTTTTCGATCCAGAGTCCGAACGCCCCCCGTGAAATGTCGCCCGTGGTCGGCACAAGCCCGAACCCGATCGTTCCCGTGAGGAAGAGCCCCCGGTCTACGGATTTGATGATCTCCTCCGGAGTCGAGGAACCGGCGGCCAGGTACAGGTTGTTCGGTCCGGATGCATTGCCTGTGGACTTCATGCCGAGTTTCTTCGCGGCATAGGTATCCGTCAGATAGCTTCTGAGCACCCCTTTCTCCATGACGACGGTCTTCCGCACCGGAACCCCTTCAGTGTCAAAAGGCCTTGTTCCGATGCCGCCGGGAATCAATCCGTCATCGATGATGGTCACGAGATCATTGCCGACTTTCATGCCCACTTTCCCGGCAAGGAACGACTGCTTCAAGTAGACGCTGTTCCCGTTGATGCAATTGTAGAAGAAGCTGAGTAAACTTGATGTCATGGGAGGTTCGAGTACGACCGGTACGTTTTGCGTGTCGACTTTCTTCCCTCCAATTAGCCGCGTCACCCGGTTGATTGCCTTCCGGGCAATCTCCTCCGGTGTCTCCAGTCCGGCGAGTGAAGGCGACTCATCTCCCCAGCCCTCGTCGAAGAGATTCGCTCCCTCACCAGCCTGAAGGTAGACAGAGGAGGAGCAGTTGGTACGATTGTAGGATCCCGAGAATCCGTTGGAATTGGCCAGGTGCAGGGCCCCCGTGTTCGTACGGAATCCTGCTCCAAAGCTCTTCTTGACGCGCTTGTCCCCGAGGCAGATCGCCTCGGTTTCCCTGGCTGCGGCGATTTTCTTCTCAGGTGACATCGCAGGCACTGCGGGGTCAGAGATCTTCAGCGATGCCAGATCGACCGATAGCGCCTCTTTCACTGGAAGGCCCGCAAGCGGATCAGCACTAGAGAGTTTGGCCCGCTCTATCGCATTTGTTACAAGTCGCTGGAGAGTGTCCTTCGACAGATCCGATGAACTGGCGCGGGCCATCTTTCCCTCAACAAACACCCTGAGGGAAAGGCCCTTCGAACCAGCCTCTGTCAATTTCTCGATTTCCCCTTCCCGGACATCAACGGAGAATTCCGTTCCTTCCCGGACAAGGACCTCGGCCTGAGTCGCACCGTTCTTCCGGGAAAAGTCAACGAGGTCTTCTGCGAGGTGAAGAAGCTGCTCTGAGTTCATGACCGGCCTCCCACCGTCATCTGACGGAGTTTCAGCGTGGGCGTTCCTGCAGTCACGGAAGCAGACTGACCGTCCTTACCGCAGCTGCCGAGGAAGAACTGAGTGTCGTTGCCGATCATCTCCACCTCATTGAGGATCTGGACGTTCGTCCCGATGAGTGTCGCGTTCTTTACGGGGCGTGTGAGCTTCCCGTTCTCGATCTGGTAGCCCATGTTCACGGAGAATGTGAATTTCCCCGAATCGCTCACCTGTCCGCCCTGATACGTCTCGGCATAGAAGCCTTTCTTGACCGAACCAATGATGTCTTCGACGGTGGCGTCGCCCGGACCGAGTACCGTGTTCGCCATGCGCGGAATGGGAACATCTTTGTACGATGCGCGCCGGCCATGGCCGTTGGGTTCCATCTTCATGAGTTTTGCGGACAGCCGGTCCTGAAGGAATCCGACGAGTTTTCCCTTTTCGATCAGCATCGTGTTTCTGGGGACGATTCCCTCGTCGTCAACGTTGAAGCTCCCGCGGTAGTGCGGGATGGTGGGATCATCGTAGATGGTGACGATGGGATTCGCCACCTGCTGGCCGAGCTTATCCCACATGATCGATGTCTTCTTGCGGTTTCCATCAGCTTCAAGCGGGTGGCCAACTGCCTCGTGGACCATGACG
>Ga0316601_100002092_pt1 | contig 10165 bp, 7 predicted proteins | sample OWC_soil_day5_no_FD_207663 | JGI IMG/M metagenome (GOLD analysis project Ga0316601, IMG submission 207663) | Wetland soil microbial communities from Old Woman Creek delta, Ohio, United States - OWC_soil_day5_noCT | ecosystem: Environmental > Terrestrial > Soil > Wetlands | place: USA: Ohio...
AGAAGCCGAAGATCGCCGGCCCCGGCAGCGTGAGCCGCGGTCCGCTCATCGCCGACCAGCTCGCGCCGCGATGGCCCTGGTCCCTGGCGGCGTTGGGGTCCTTACCCAGGTCGAACAGAAAGCCGGCGGTGGTCTGCAAGCTCAACGCGGACACGACGGGAACCCCGAGCGTCCAGCCAAGCCCGAGCCCCAATCCGACCAGGAGATCTCCCGAGACCGCGTAGCTGAACGCGGGCGGGGCTTGCCGGGTGCCGAGGTTCTCGGGCTCGCGAACATCGAGCTCGAAGCCGACGCGCACCGAACCGATCAGCGCCGAGATCGGCTCGTCTCCGAGCGTGCGTTCGTACGCCAGCTCGAGGCTCGCGCCGAGTGCGTTGTGGTCGTCGACGAACATCCCGATGTCGCGCGCCAACGACAGGCGTGCGACGGGTGCCGAGCCGCCAAGTGCGTCGCCGCGAAGCGCCCAGCCGATGCCTGCACCGAGGGTCAACGCGGTGCGCGCGGTCTCGTCGGTGAAGAACCGGCGCTTCGCGATCGCGAACAGCTGGTGGCCGAGCCCGGCGTGCGGTTGCCGCACCGTCGCCGGGACGCTCGTGCCCATCAGCTCGTAACGCGCCGCGAGCTGCAGGTGACGCGTCACGGCGAACGCGGTCTCGACACCGAGGGCGTGGATGCCGCCCGTCGTGCGCGCGCTGCCAAACGCGAGGCCGGTCGTCCAGTCGACGCCGAATGCGAGATGCGCCGGGCCGACGAGCGCGGGGGGCCGGCATGGAATGTCGCCGCCTTCGACGACGACGAGCTCGCCCGCCGCGCATTCGTGCAGACCGCGCAGGTCGCCGAGCGACTGGCCGCGGGGCCACCCGCTGTCATCCAGCGGAGTCCACGGCCGGTCGGGCCCCCGGACCGAACCAGATCGATCCGGCTCGGGCCCACCCAAGGGGGACCCTGCGCGTTGCGGTGGAGGTGGCTCCGGTTGTGCGGACGCAGGTCCGGACGCGAGCAGGCTCGCCAGCAGGGTCGCGAGGATCGAGGGGGCGGACCAGCGCACGGTCCGGTCGTTCAGCAGCAACCGTGCCGCGCGTCGTCCCAGCGATGGCGCATGGTTAGCGCACGCGCTGTCAATCGTCGGTCACACGCGTGCCTCGTCAGTGCGTGAACAGGTAGGCCAGGAGGCCGAGCAGGACGAGGCTGAGGACCACGACGATCACCCACAGCCGCTGCTGGGTCGCCCGGGTCCGCGCGGTGATGAGGTGCTCGGCGAAGCCCGGCCGGCGCGCGTTCGTGACCATCGTCTCCTCGATCAGCTGGATCTCGATCGAGACCCCGCTCGTCGCGGCCGAGGGCTCGGGCACCGGGACATCGGCGAGCCACCTGGCCACCTGCTGCTGCGTCGGCAGCCGCTGGGCGATGAACACGAAGGCGTTGCGCATCGCGCTCGCGCGTTGCCAGCGCTCATCGGGGTTGCGGGCCAGCGAGGTCATGACGATCTCGTCGAGTGCCGGTGGCACCTTCGGGTTCCACTTCGACGGCGGCTCGATCGGCATCCGCTGGACGCGCTTGAGCGTCTCCATGTCGTTCTCGACCTGGAACAGCCGGCGGCCGGTCAGCAGCTCGTGAGCGATCACGCCGGCCGCGAACAGATCGACGCGGGTGTCGATCTTGCCCGCGATGTACTCGGGGGCGACGTAGGCGAACTTGCCCTTGATGAAGCCGGTCTTGGTCCGGACGCTCGAGCTCGCAGCCTTGGCGATGCCGAAGTCGATGAGCTTCGCGATCCCGGCGGTCGACACGATGATGTTCGCCGGCGTGACGTCGCGGTGGATGATCCCGAGTGGGTTACCCTCGGCGTCGCACAGGTTGTGCGCGTACTCGAGCGCGTCGCACAGCTGGACGATGAGATAGAGCGAGACCGGCAGCGGGATCCGAGAGCGCTCACGCAGGAGCTGCGACAGCGTCGGCCCGCGGACCAGCTCCATCGCCAGGAAGTACGTCTCGTCGACCTTCCCGAAGTCGTAGGTCTGCGCGACGTTCGGGTGGTGCAGGTAGCTCGCGAGGCGCGCCTCGTCGACGAACGCCTGGACGAACTCCGGAATCGCGGCGAGCTCGGGGCGCAGCCGCTTGAGCGCGAGCGACTCGCCGGGGCGGTCCTGATGCTCGGCGCGATGGACGGTGGCCATGCCGCCCACGCCGAGCTGTTCGAACAGCCGGTACGACCCGAAGCTCGACCCGGAGCTGGTGGTGGAAGAGACCATCCCCGGTCATCGTACCCCCCGCCGGTGTGGCCGCACCAGTCGGCGCGCCAGCGCGGAGAGTCACTTCGGGAGCTCGATCTCGGGCTCGTCGGGGTGGGGGCGATACAGCAGCACGGTGTAGCCGAGCACCTGCGCGACCTCGCTGCGCGTCCGCCCGGCCAGCGCCTCGGCGGCCTCATGGCGATCGAGCCCGGGGGCGTCGCCGACCTTCACCTTGACGAGCTCGTGGTCGGCCAGCGCTTGATCGACCGCTGCGACGATGCCGTCGTCGATGCCTCCCTTGCCGAGCTGCACGATGGGGCGGAGCTCGTGGCCGAGGGCACGAAGGTGGCGGCGTTGCTTTCCGGTGAGCACGGCGCGTTGTAGCCGAAAAAGCCAATCGCCCCAAGCCGGGGCGATCCACCTGTTGGAGAGGGGTTGCGCTCTAGCGGCGGCGGCGCACGAGGCCGACCAGTCCGATGAGCGCGAACACGAGGAAGGACCCACCCGTGCTGCCAGCCGTCGAGCAGCCGCCGGAGATGTCACCGCCGTCAAAGTTACCGCCGCCGCCGCCGCCGCCGCCGCTGCCGCTGCCGCTACCACCGCCCGGGGGCTGTGCGCCCTTCGCGAGGGTGACCGTGATCTCCTGGGAGTTGACGTTGGCGCCGTCGGTCGCCTCGATGCGGAAGGTGTGGAGGCCCTCGGGAAGCGTGGCGGACGTGACGAACGTGAACGGCGCTGCGGACACCGTGCCGGCGGGCTGGTCATCGACGAACAGCGTCGCCATCGTGACCGCGATGTTGTCGGTCGCGGTGAACTCGATCGAGAAGCCGGGCGGCACGGTCGCGTTGTTGGAGGGAGACGTGATGCCGACGTCGGGCCTGATCGTGTCGCCGCCCACGCCGGCAGGGCCGAGGCGCTCGGTCAGGAGCGCGACCGAGTTCTGGTTGGCGCGGCAGGTCGAACCGTTGATGCCGCACGGCCGGGTCACGTCCTCGCCGCACGAGACCGCCTGGTTCTTGAACGTCCGGTTGCTGTTGAACGGCAGGTACGTCATCGGATCCGACGCGAGCAGCTCGTGATCGAGGCCGTAGCTGTGGGCGACTTCCTGCGCCATGATCTCGCACGCGAGCTGCGCATTCGCCGGGATGACGTCGGTGAACGTGAAGACGATCGAGTTCTCGATGATCGAGCAGTCGGTCGTGAACGGCGACACGCCGGCCACGTTGTTCGGCATCCCGAGCTGGGTCGGCGAGCCGCCGAACACCGCCTCGATGTGCGGGACGTTGCCCGGGTCGACGTCGACGACGGTGGCGCCGAACGACGCGAACATGTTCTTCATGCAGGCGACCGTGGCGGACCAGGTCGTGGCGCTGACGCTCCACGGCGCGATCGTCGTCAGCTGGTCCGCGATCGTGGACCGGTTGGTGCGCGAGTCGTTGTTGCCCGGCGACAGCGTGACGCCGTTCTTGTTGAGATAGACGATGCGGCTCTGCGCGAGCGCCGAGGTCGTGGTCGGCCCGGTGGTCGGCGGCAGCACCTGACGCGCGAACTGCAGCTCATCGCGACTGGTCGTCACGAAGTCGTACATCGCTGCGCTGCCACTCGGCTTGACCGAGTGGACCGGCTCGGCCACTGCGAGCGTGGGAGCGAGCAGGAGAGCACCGGTCACGATGTGGCTGAGTCTCATGGGACTGACCTACATCACGGACTGTGCCACTCGGGTCCGCGCCCCCTGTTCTGACCGAACTTGAGGAGATACAAGTACTTATACGAGAACCGGGGGCTTGCGTGCGCAGATCTCGCATTGATGTAAGTCCAGCCACTTACGCGGTACCCCTGGGATTCGTGGTGGGGTCTTCGGGGACAGTTCTCCCTGGCCGGGGGAGGAGCCATGGCGGGAGGTGAAGCCGCTACCGTTTGTAGTGCCAACTACGTTTGACGGCAGGCCGCTTCGATCGCCTCGAGCTCCTTGGGGCACGCCGCGGTGAGGACCTCGTGGCCGGACTCGGTGACCACGACGTCGTCCTCGATGCGGACGCCGATGCCGCGCAGCTCCTCCGGGACGTCGGGCGCGTCCGCGGAGATGTAGAGGCCGGGCTCGATCGTGAGGACCATGCCGGGCTCGAGGGGGCGCGGCTTGCCATCCCGCGTGTACGCGCCGACGTCGTGGACGTCGAGGCCGAGCCAGTGCGACGTGCCGTGCATGTAGAACTTGCGGAAGCTCTTGTCCTCGATGCGCTCGTCGACCGTGCCCACGAGCAGGCCGAGCTCGATCATGCCCTCGGTCAGCGAGCGGATGCAGTGGTCGTGGATCTGGTCGATCGTCGCCCCCGGTTTGACCAGCTCGATCGCGGCCTTCTGGGTCGCGAGCACGAGCTCGTAGACCTTGCGTTGTGGCGGCGTGAACTTGCCGTTCGCGGGCCACGTCCGGGTGATGTCGGCGGTGTAGTGGTCGTACTCGCAGCCGGCATCGACCAGCACCAGGTCACCATCGGCGATCGCGCACCGGTTCTCGACGTAGTGGAGGATCGTGGCGTTCTCGCCGGCGCCGACGATCGACGTGTAGCCGGGGCCCGGGCTGCCGCGGCGACGGAACGTGTAATTGATCAGCGCCTCGAGCTCGTGCTCGAACGTGCCGGGGCGACCGGCCCCCATCGCGAGGATGTGGGCATCGCTCGAGATCGCCGCCGCCTTGCGCAGCGCCGCGAGCTCCTCGGGCCGCTTGTGGAGCCGGAGCTCGTGCAGCGCGACGCATGGGTCGACCACGGCGCGCGGCGGGCGCTTGCCCTTCTTCTCGGAGCGGCGGAGCCGGGCGAGCGCCGCGGCGACGAGCAGATCCATCTCGGCGTCGTTGCCAAGTCCGTAGTGGAGCTCGTCGAAGTTCCCGATCAGATCCCAGAGCCGGGTCGCCAGCTCGGCGGCGGGGTAGGCGGCGTCGGCGCCGTAGCGCTCCTTGGCGCCCTCGAGGCCCGCACGCCGGCCGTCCCAGGTCTCCAGCTCGGGATCGCGCGGCCGCACGAACATCACGACCCGCTCGGTCTCGGCGCCCGGCCGCAGGATCAGCGTGGTGTCTGGCTCGCCGAACCCGGTCAGGTACAGGACATCGGACTGCTGGCGAAACAGATGGAACGCGTCGCCGTTACGCAGCCGCTCGGGCAGAGACCGCACGACCGCCACCGCCTGGGGCCCCAGCGCCTGCATGAACGCATCGCGACGAGCGGCGAACACACCGGGATCGAACATGGGGCGGGTATAGCATCGGTGCCCGCGCCGGTGCCCGTGCCCGTGCTAGCGCCTGCGCCGGCGACGCATCACCGCGAGCACGGCGCCGACGATCACGAGGCCGGTCGTGCCCCCGCGGCCCGTCGAACAGCCGCAACGAAGATCATTGCCCTGCTCGCAGTCGCGGCCGGTGCATGCCGGCGGATACGGGTCGGTTGCACGCGGGCACGTCGCGAGGCCCTGATCGGGGTGCCCGCCGCGCTCGCCGAGGTTGCCGAGGAACTGGTCGAGCAGCGCGAGGTCGAGCGCGATGTCCGGATCCTCGTGCGTCTGGTTCCAGGCCACGGCGCTCTGGCGGGTCGCCGCGAGGGCGGCGGCGGCGCAGCTCCAATCGGAGGTCGCGTACTCGGTCGCGAGCCGGAACCCGAGGAACAGGTTGTACATCGCGTAGCGCTCGGCCATGCCGGGATACGACAGGTACGGCTGCTCGAGGGTCTCGGTCGGGTCGCGATCGTAGTCGAGCGAGACGGTGTGCGTGAGCCGCTCGGTCGAGTTGGGCTGGCGATACGACAGCGTGATCTCGGCGACCTTGCCGGCCTCGTGAGCGGTCGGGTTCAGGTGGATGAAGATCATGCTGCCACCGCCGCGCCGGCCCATCGGGCCCGGGCCCTGACTCGTGCGGCTCGCGACGAACACCGCGGGCACCTGCATCGAGCCGGTGCGCGGCGACGCGGTCCACAGCGTGCTGCCGACCACCTCCGCGAAGTCCCAGCCCGGCGCGGCCGTGGCCTCGATCCGGAGGTCGAGCGCGAGCGGGGACATGAAGTAATCGAGCTCCTCGGTGAACACCTCGGTCGCGGCGGTCGCGTCCTCGACGTAGTAGAAGTTACCGGCGCCACGCTCGGCGAGGCCGCGCATCAGCTCGACGTCGAACGAGTTGCCGACGCCGATGGTGGTGAGGCCGATGCCATGCGTGATGCCGGTGGTCGCCATCTCGATGATCGCGGACTGCGAGGTGTTGCCGACCGTCGCGAGCCCGTCCGACAGGAAGATGATGCGGTTCTGCTTCTCGTTCTCGGGCGACTCGCCGAGCATCGTGAAGCCGGCCTTGAGGCCATCGAAGATGTTCGTGCCGCCGCGCGGCGACAGGCTCTCCACGATGCCGTGGAGCTGAACACGATCGAGCGTGGCGCCGAACGGAGCGTCGAACGTGACGACGTCGTCGAACGAGATGATCGCGAGGCGATCCTCGTCCTTGAGGTTGTCGATCAAGGTGTGCAGGCCGGACTTCACCTTCTCGAGCCGCTGGTCCTCGGCCATCGAGCCCGAGTGATCGACGACCACCACGAGCTTCATCGGGAGCCGCGGGAACTGCGCGGGATCGATCGTCGTGTTGATCGAGATCTGCAGCGCGGCCTGGTGCGCGCCGGTCAGGAAGTCCTTGCCGACCGACAGGCCCGGCGTCAGGCAGAGCGGGCCGCCGCAGGTCACCACCGGGGGCTCGTTGAAGTGTTCGTTGAAGAACCCGTTCGCGTCGAGCGTGCTCGGGCCCGGGATCTCGCCACGATCGAGGATGCTGCGGAACTCGCCGATGTCCTGGGCGCCTCCGAAGCTGACGCCGGCACCAGCGTCCGAGCTGGGACCTCCGGCCGAACCGGCATCCTGGGCGCCGCACGCGGCGGCGGAGAGCAACACGAGGACGAGGCGGGAACGCATGGCGGACTCCATCAGCAACTCGGGTGCCATCGCGTGGAGCTCGCCATTTCCCGAGGTTCGGCGATGACTTGGAGCGCATACCGCTGCCCGCCGCGCGGCTCGTCAGATCCGCCGGCTGGCCTGCGGTCGCGACATCGGTGTCGTAGGATGCGCCGATGTTGCCAGCCCGACCCCGGCCAGCTTGCCCCCGCGCGCGTGCCCTCGGCGTCCTGCTCCTCGTGCCGGCGATCGCGTTCGCGGCGGCGTCGTGCAAGCGCAGCCCACCGCCGCCACCGCCTGCGGCGACCGCCGACGCGCTCGTCTGGGGCCCCTTCGTCGACGCCGGCGCGCCACCGGCGTATCGCCAGGATCCTGCCGACAACCCGGTCGAGGCCGAGGTCACCGGCACGGGCAAGACGTTCCTCGTCGTCTCGGAGGCCGAGCTGGCGACCAAGGTCGGGCGCGATGTGCTCGCCTCGGGAGGCAACGCGGTCGATGCCGCGGTCGCGACGGCGTTCGCGCTCGCGGTCGTCCATCCGACGGCGGGCAACCTCGGCGGTGGCGGGTTCGCGGTGGTCCGGACGGGACCGGGCAAGGCCGTCGCGCTCGACTTCCGCGAGACCGCGCCCGCGGCGGCGACCGAGACGATGTACCTCGACGCGGCGGGCAAGCCCACGCAGGCCTCGGTCGTCGGCCACCGCTCGGTGGGCGTACCGGGCGCGGTCGCGGGGCTGTGGGAGCTCCACAAGAAGTACGGCAAGAAGCCGTGGAAGGATCTCGTGACGCCCGCGATCGCGCTCGCGACCAACGGGTTTGCCGTCGATAACTTCCTCGCCGGATCGATCGCGCGCCCGCCGACGCTCGCGAAGCTCTCGCAGTTCCCCGCGACCAAGGCGCTGTGGGTGCCCGGCGCGGGCCCGGTCGGAGCGGGGGCCCTGATCAAGATTCCGGAGCTCGCCCACACGCTCGAGCGGATCGCCGCGAACGGCGCCGACGGATTCTACAAGGGCGACACCGCCGGCCTGATCGTCGCCGAGATGAAGTCGGGCGGCGGGATCATGACCGCCGAGGACCTCGCCGGCTACAAGCCGGTCTGGCGCGAGCCGCTGCGGTTTCCCTATCGCGGGCGCTCGGTGATCTCGATGCCTCCTCCGTCGTCGGGCGGGATCGTGCTCGCGATGACCGCCGGGATGCTGCACGGGATCGAGCTCGGCAAGCTCGCGTGGTACGGCGCGGATCACGTGCACCGGTTGGTCGAGGTGTGGAGGCGCGCGTTCGCGGCGCGCAACGAGGTGCTCGGCGATCCAGCCTTCGTCAAGGCGATGCCGGTGGGCAAGCTGCTGTCGCAGCAGTACCAGGACGAGCTCGCGGCCACGATCGGCCCGAAGGCCACGCCGTCCAAGAACGTCGCCGCGCTGATCGAGGGCGACCACACCACGAACCTCTGCGTGGTCGACAAGGACGGCATGGCGGTCGCGATGACCACCACGCTCAACACCGCGTTCGGAAGCGGCGTCACCGTCGCGGGCGCCGGCTTCTTGCTCAACGACGAGATGGACGACTTCACCGCCAAGCCCGGCTCACCGAACCACTACGGGCTGGTCCAGGGCGCCGCGAACAAGATCGAGCCGGGCAAGCGGATGCTGTCGTCGATGTCTCCGACGATCGTCGAAGATGACCAGGGCCAGCTGGTCATGCTCGCCGGTGCCGGCGGCGGCCCGCGCATCATCACGGCGGTGTGGCAGACGATCTCGAACGTGATCGACTTCGGCAAGCACGCCGATCTCGCGGTCGCGAACCCGCGGATCCATCATCAGCACCTGCCCGACCTCGTGCGGGTCCAGGCCGGGGCGATCGACAAGGCCACCGACGAGGCGCTACGGAGCTTCGGCCACACCCTGGACTGGCACGAGGTGCCGCGGGAGTTCGCTGCCGTCAACGCGATCGTGCGCACCCCGACCGGCTGGGAGGGCACGGCGGATCCTCGCGGCGGCGGCGCAGCGATGGGGGACTAGCCAGCAGCGACATCGCAGTTCGTGGGGTAGGCTCACGGACCCATGCCACCCGATCGTGGAGCTTCTGATGAGAGCGGCCTCCTCGTGTACCCGCGGGTCCCGGTCCCGAAACGCCACGACAGCGATCCGCGCGGACCGAAGCCCCGCAAGGCTGGATTCACCATGATGAAGAAGCTGCTGGCCGTGGGCGGGGCGACGCTCGTGGCGGGTGCCACCGCCGGATTCCTGGTCCGCCCGATGGTTGCGCCGGACGCACGGATCGGCGAGCTCGAGACCAAGGTCGCCGAGGCGAACCAGGCCGCGACGTCCGCCAAGGTGCGGGCCGATGGCCTCGACAAGGATCTCGAGAAGATGATGGCGGCCAAGCGCGAGGCCGAGACCAAGCTGTCCGAGGCGCAGCAGGCGCAGACCCAGCTCGCGTCGAAGGCCGCCGATGCCGAGGCCAAGGTGAAGGCATCGCAGCAGGTCCAGGCGAAGCTGCAGGCCTCGGTCGACAAGAGCATCGGCATGGTCTCGGCGGATGGCGAGGAGATCCGGCTGCAGCTCGTCGACAAGGTCATGTTCAAGACGCTGGACGACCAGCTCACCGAGAGGGGCCAGCAGGTGCTGGCGCGCGTCGCCGCGGCGCTCAAGGAGATCCCCGACAAGCAGATCTGGGTCCAGGGGCACACCGACGATCAGCCGATCGTGCAGCCGCCAGCTCTCAAGATGCCCGTGGTCAAGCGCGGCGGAAAGCCTGCGCCGCCGTCGCTGCCACCCGCGCCGGCGATCAAGTTCGCCACCAACTGGGAGCTGTCGTCGGCCCGCGCGCTCACCGTGGTGCACTACCTGCAGGACACGGGCAAGCTCGACCCGACGCGGCTCGCCGCGCTGGCATTTGGCCAGTACCACCCGATCTCGCGGACCAACAAGGCGCTCAACCGCCGGATCGAGATCGTGCTGTACCCCAAGCCCGTCGTGAAGAAGTAGAGCTCGTCGACGTCGACGTCGACGTCGAAG
>Ga0316601_100002093_pt1 | contig 10164 bp, 10 predicted proteins | sample OWC_soil_day5_no_FD_207663 | JGI IMG/M metagenome (GOLD analysis project Ga0316601, IMG submission 207663) | Wetland soil microbial communities from Old Woman Creek delta, Ohio, United States - OWC_soil_day5_noCT | ecosystem: Environmental > Terrestrial > Soil > Wetlands | place: USA: Ohio...
TGGAAGCGCACGAAGTCGCGATGCTCGAAGGAACTGCGCTCCACCCACTGGCCCATGGACTGGATTCCACAGGCGTCGCGGCCTTGCGCCCTTGTCCTGGGTCAAGGCCGGTGCGCGCCTGGAAACAGGGGATGGGGCTGGGCAGGGCGATGTGATCCGATGCGGCCCGCCCTTGCAACCCCGGGAGCCCCCATGCCCAAGCCCGTCGACATTGCCCGGTCCCGCCAGTTCGTGCGCTCGGCCGTGTTGCCGCCGGCACCGCCGCGCACGCGCGGCGCCGGTGACGCGGACAGCGTCGACGAAGCGCTGCAGGCCGGCAAGGCGCAGGCTGCGGTGGTCGGCTCCGAGCTGGTGTCCTTTGCGACGAACGTGGCGCCGCAATGGCGGCAGGACCTGATCAACTGCTCGCTGTTCGCGCAGCTGTGGGCCAAGGCCGAGGTGGCCGATCCGACGCGCATCTTCGACTGGTACGACGCCTACTTCGGTGCGCTGCAGCAGCTGGGCTGGATGGTGCAGGATCAGGGCTTTGCGGTGTATGTGGAGACCAGCCAGAACTTCTCGGCGCACGAGGCCATCCTCAAGGTGGCCGAAGGGTTGCTGATGCCGTCGATGGGCTCACTGGCGCTGGTGAAGACCACGCTCGACGCGCTGGCGTCGATGGATCAGGGCAGCCCGTTCATCACCCTGTTCAGCCGCGAAAGCCAGCAGGCCAGCACGGCGCGCTTCCAGATCAGCCTGGCCGAGCAGTCGGCCGACGGCGGGCTGACGGTGGCGCTGATGGCCTTCGGCCTGGAGGCGAAGACGACGCTGACCCAGGTGCTGTTCTTCAAATCGCTGGCCAGCCAGGCGACGCTGCGCCACTGCTCAGGCAAGGTGTCGATCAACACCTCGCTGCTCGAGGCGCTGCGGCCGGACCTGTCCGAGCAGTTGCAGGAGCATGCGCGCAGCTTCATCCGCAAGCTGCCGTCCAAACTGCTGCAGCCGCGAGCGCCGACCTGAGCCACGCCAGAATTCCGGATAGGCATCGAGGCTCGGGTTTACGCGGTTCCGGCAATCCGTTTGTCGGACAAGAATGCGACCCTTCCAGGCAAGGTCTGAACGGGAGGACGCCGACGATGGGGGAGGCCAGTGCCACGGCCGAGGTGTTTCGCCGCGTCGTTGTCGAGCCGGCGTACAAGGCCGTGTCGGCACAGATCGAGCGGGCCATCGTCGACGGCGCGTTGCCGCTGGGCGCGGCGTTGCCCACCGAGCAGCAGCTGTCCGAACGCTTCGGCGTGCACCGCTCCACCGTGCGCGAGGCCATCCGCCAGGTCGAGCAGGAAGGGTTGCTGCAGCGGCGCGAAGGCCGCCGGCTCTTTGTCTGCCTGCCTGGCGTGCACGACCTGGCGCCGCGCGCCACCCGTCTGCTGCTGCTGCAGCAGACCACCTTCCAGGAGCTGTGGGAGCTGGCGATGTCGCTCGAGCCGTTGGCGGCCCGCCTGGCGGCGCAGCGCGCCGAGGCGCTGGACCTGCAGCAGTTGCAGCAGCATCTGCTGGCCAGCGACCCGGGGCAGGACCATGACGACGCGGCGCTGGTCCGCCTGGACGTCGAGTTCCATGCGCTGGTGGGCCGAGCCAGCCACAACCGCGCGCTGATGCTGGCGCGCGAGCCGGTGGGCCTGCTCTACAACCCGACGCTGCAGCAGGTGTTCGCCCACCTGCCGCAGGCACGCGCGCGCAACCAGACCGCGCACCAACATGTCGTCGAGGCGCTGCTGCGCCGTGACGCCGATGCCGCCGCCGAGTGGACCGCAAGGCACATGGTGGATTTCCAACGCGGCTTCGCGATGGCCGGCCTGGACATGGCCGCGCCGATCGTGATGCCCAACTGATCGATCGACAGACCCCAACAGGAGACCTTAGATGAGCAGACAGACCCTTTCGCTTCGATTCCTGCAGCGCGCGATGGCGCTGTCGGCAGTGGCCACCGCAGCCACGCTGTGCGCCACGGGAGCCATGGCGCAGGAGACCTTCAAGGTCGGCATCGTCAGCTTCCTGTCGGGCCAGGCGGCCGAGAGCTTCGGCATCCCGGCCGTCAATGGCGCCAAGGTGCTGCTAGACGCCTTCAACAAGGGCGCCGCGCCGGCGCCTTACAACAAGCCCGGCTTCGGCGGCATGAAGCTCGAGTTCGTCTATGTCGACGAGGCCGGCGGCGCCACCAAGCAGGTGCAGGAACTGCGCAACCTCTACGACCGCGAGAAGGTCGATGCGGTGGTGGGCTACGTCAGCTCGGGCGACTGCCTGGCCGTGGCACCGGTGGCCGAGGAGCTGAAGAAGTTCCTGATCCTCTACGACTGCGGCACGCCGCGCATCTTCGAGGACAACAAGTTCAACTACGTCTTCCGCACCGCCTCTCACGGCGCGATGGACAACGTGGCGCTGGCGCGCTACCTGAAGGCCAAGAACGTCAAGGTCGATTCCTTCAACCTGATCAACCAGGACTACGCCTGGGGCCAGGACTCGAAGAAGGACTTCATCGGCTCGATGGAGAAGATCTTCCCCGCTGCCAAGGTCGGCCAGGACCTGCTGCCCAAGTTCGGCGCCGGCCAGTACGGCACCGAGATCTCGGCGCTGATGAGCAAGCCCGCCGACGTGACGCACTCCAGCCTGTGGGGCGGCGACCTGCAGGCCTTCATCCTGCAGTCCGGCCCGCGCGGGCTGTTCAAGCGCACGCAGGTGGTGCTGTCGGCCGGCGACCATGTGCTGCCCGGGCTGGGCGAGAAGATGCCCGACGGCACCATCCTCGGTGCCCGGGGCGCCTACGGTCTGATGTCGCCGAAGAGTGCGCTCAACGACTGGTGGTGGGACCTGTACGAGAAGGCCTACAACGTCTATCCGGTGCAGGCCCCGTACCGCATGGTGCAGAGCCTGCTGGGCCTGAAGCTGGCGACAGAGAAGGCGATGGCCGCCAACGGCGGCAAGAAGCCCACCCACGAGCAACTGGCTGCGGCGCTGCGCGGCATGGAATGGGACAGCCCTGCCGGCAAGATCAAGATGGCGTTGGGCAATGGCCACCAGGCGATCCAGGACACCGCGATCTCCAAGACGCGCTGGGACGCGGGCAAGAAGATGGTGATGCTGGAGGACATCGTTCGTTTTCCCGCCGAATGTGTCAATCCGCCGGCCGACATGAAGGCCGAGGACTGGATCAAGGCTGGCTTCCCCGGCGCCAAGGGTTGCCCCTGACCCGGCCTGAGCCGCCTGTCGGCCCTGCCGCCGTGACGCGGCGGGGCCATGTCTCCCTTCAGGAGTGCGCATGGCCGCCACCCTCACCATCCTGATCGACGGCCTGACCTATGCGTCCTGGCTGTTCATCGTCGCGCTCGGGCTGACGCTTGTCTTCGGCGTGCTCAAGATCCTGAACATCGCGCACGGCAGCTTCTACGCGCTGGGCGCCTACATGGCGGCCACCTTCGTCGCCTGGGGTGCCAGCATGCAATGGGCGCCGGCCTTTTCGCTGGTGGCGATGCTGCTGGCCGCGGTGGCGGTGGCGGCGATCGTCGCGCCGCTGACCGAGCGCGGCCTGCTGCGCTTCTTCTACGGCCGCGACGAGGTGCTGCTGGTGCTGGTCACCTACGCGCTGTTCCTGATCCTCGAGGACGTCACCAAATTGATCTGGGGTGCCAACCCCTACTTCGTCTCCGAGCCCTATGCGATGTTCGGCAACGTGGACGTGGGCATCCAGAGTTATGTCGGCTACGACTTCGCGCTGGTCGGCCTGGCCGTGGCGGTCGGGCTGGCGGTGTGGTGGGGCTTGAACCGCACCCGGCAGGGCAAGATCGTGCTGGCGGTGATCCACAGCGCCGAGGTGGCCTCAAGCATGGGCGTCAACGTCTCGCGGGTCTACATGCTGGCGTTTTCCGTCGGCATCTTCCTGGCCGCGCTGGGCGGCGCCTTCACGGCGCCGATGATCTCGGTGCAGCCGGGCGTGTCGGTCGGCGTGGTGATCGTGTCCTTCGCGGTCGTCATCATCGGCGGCCTGGGCAGCATCGAGGGCGCGGCCATCGGCGCGCTCATCGTCGGCCTGGCGCGCTCGCTGGCCGTTCACCTGGCGCCGGTGGCCGAGCTGTTCGCGATCTACGTCGTCATGGCCATCGTGCTGACCTTCAGGCCCGAAGGCCTGTTCCAGCGCATTCAAGCCAGGAAGATCTGACATGGCTGCTGCACTGCCTTCGTCCGCGGCGCCGGTGAGCGGCCGCACGGATGCCTCCGTCGCCCACGGCCGCACCGTCCTGCTGGGCCTGCTGACCTGCGCCGCGCTGGCCGTCGCCGGCTGGTTCGCGCCCAAGTGGCTGACCTTCCTGGTGACGATGGCCGCGGCCAACGGCCTGGTGTCTCTGGGCATCGTCGGGCTGATGCGCGGCGGTGTGGTGCCCTTCGGCCAGGGCATGATGCTGGCCATCGGTGGCTATACCGCGGCGCTGGTGTTCAACCATCTCGGCGTCACCGACGCGCTCGGCCTGGCGCTGGGCGGCGGCCTGATGGCCGCGTTGGTGGCCGCGCCCTTTGCCCCGCTGCTGTCGCGCTACCGCGGCATTTTCTTCGCGATGCTGACGCTGGCGCTGTCGATGGTGACCTACGGCCTGCTGATGAAGCTGGACATGCTCGGCGGCTCGGACGGCTTCAACATGGGGCGGCCCACGCTGCTGGGCATGACGCTGCCCGACGCGCGTGTCGGCTATATCCTGTACCTGCTGGCGATCGTGCTGGCCACCGTGATGTCGCTGCTGGCGCGCGTGTACTTCGACTCCACACGCGGCCTGGTCACGCTGGCGGTGCGCGAGAACGAACTGCGCGTCGAATACCTCGGCGGCTCGGTGCGCCAGGCGATGACCATCAACTTCATCCTCGCCGCCTTCTGCGGCGGCATGGGCGGCGCGCTGGCGGTGATGGCGCTGGGCCACATCGAACCGAACTTCAGCTTCTGGACCACCTCGGGCGAATTTGTCTTCGTCGCCATCCTGGCCGGCTGGCAGAGCGTGGCCGCGGTCTTCGTCGCCAGCACGGTGCTGGAGATCGTGCGCAGCTTCTCCAGCGCCTACTTCCCCAACACCTGGCAGCTGGCGCTGGGGCTGTTCCTGTTGTTCGTGATCCGCTTCCTGCCCAAGGGCATCGGCTCGCTGTGGATGAAGGGGCCGACGCGATGAGTTTCATGCTCGAAGCCAAGGGCCTGGAGAAGCGCTTCGGTGCCGTCGTCGCCGCCTCGGCGATCAACATCGGCATCAGCGCCGGCGAGCGCGTCAGCCTGATCGGCAGCAATGGCGCGGGCAAGACGACCTTCGTCAACATGATCACCGGCTACCTGAAGCCCGACGAAGGCCGCATCACGCTGGACGGCCGCGACATCACGCCGCTGGACCCGCGCGCGATCACCCGGCTGGGGGTGGCGCGCTCGTTCCAGATCCCGCAGCTGTATGGTGACTTGACGGTGCTGGACAACATGCTGGTGGCCAACGCCTGCCACGACCAGCGCCTGAGCTTCTGGCAGCCGGCGCGGCGCACGTCGGCGATCGCCCGCGCCGACGTGTTGCTGGAACGCTTCCGGCTGAGCGAGCACCGCGAGCGCCGCGTTGCCGAACTGCCCGGCGGCGTGCGCAAGCTGCTCGACATCGCCATGGCATTGACCGGCCATCCGAAGCTGCTGCTGCTCGACGAGCCGACCAGCGGCGTGTCGGCCGAGGAGAAGTTCCCGATGATGGACACCATCATGGCCGCGCTGGGGCAGGAGAAGGGCACCACGGTGCTGTTCGTCGAGCACGACATGGACATCGTCGAGCGCCACGCCGGCCGCGTGATCGCCTTCTATGCCGGGCGCATCATTGCCGACGACCGACCGGCGATCGCGCTGGCCACCGACGATGTACGCCGCTACGTCACCGGCGAGTTGCTGCAGGAGTGAACCGGCGATGCTGAAGGTCGACGCTGTCCACGTCTCGATCCAGTCGGTGGTCGCGCTGCGCGGCCTGTCGCTGACGGTCGCCGATGGCACGATGGTCGGCCTGGTCGGCCGCAATGGCGCCGGCAAGACCACGCTGCTGCGCTCGGTGATGGGCCACCTGAGCCCCAGCCAAGGCAGCATCAGCTTCGACGGCCAGGACCTGACCAAGCTGCCGCGCCATGCGCGTGCGGCGCTGGGCATCGGCTACATGCCCGAGGACCGCGGCCTGGTGCCCGAATTGACGGTGGAGGAGAACATCCTCGTGCCGGTGTGGGTGAACAAGTCGTTGAACGAGGCCGAGCGCCTGGCGCTGGTCTACCAGGTGCTGCCCGAGCTGCGCGAGATGCGCGAACGCCGCGCGCTGCTGCTGTCCGGTGGCCAGCAGAAGCTGGTGGCGCTGGCGCGCGCGCTGGCCGTGGGCACGCGGCTGCTGCTGCTGGACGAGCCCTTCGAGGGCGTGGCGCCGGCGCTGTCGAAGCGGCTGGCCGATGTCATCGCCGGATTGAAAGGCAGTCGCGTGTCAGTGCTGATCGCACAGTCCGACCTGAACCATTCGCGGCGCCTGGTCGACAGTGAATTCGTCGTCGAGCGCGGCGCCAACGTCGTGGCCACTGCGGCCTGAGCCATGGGGGATTACTGGTCCGGTTACCCGGTACCGCCGATGCGCCACGAGGCGCTGCATGGCGACCGCATCGTGCGTTGTTTTGCCGAGCGGCCGGCCAGCTTGTTCGCGATGTTCGAGCGCAGCCGCGCCCTGCGCGCCGACCACGACGCGGTGGTCTGCGAAGGCCGGCGCTGGAGCTACGCGCAGGCCAGCGCCGAGGCCGAGCGCATTGCCGCCGGCCTGGCCGCGCGCGGTGTGGTCGCCGGCGCGCGCGTGCTGATGTTCATCGGCAACCGCGCCGAGTTCGTCTTCGTGCTGCTGGCCTTGCAACGGCTTGGCGCGATCGCGGTGCCGGTGGGCGTGCGCGAGCAGCGGCCGGGACTGGCCTACATCGCCAACCAGTGCGGTGCGATGGCCATTGTTTTCGATGCCGAGCTGGCCGAGCGCATCCCCGATGCTGGCGACGCACCGTCGCTGGCATCGCGCGTGGCCATCGACGGCCCCGGCGATGACAGCCTGGCCGCGCTGGCCGCCTCGGGCTCGCCGCTGCCACCCGTGGTCTGCTGCAGCGAGAACGATCTCGCGTTCATCCTCTACACCTCTGGCACCACCGGCCACCCGAAGGGCGCGATGCTCACGCAGCGCAATGTCGTGCACTCGGTGCTGCACTACCAGGCCTGCATGCGCCTGGTGGCCGACGACCGCTCGGCGCTGGCCGTGCCGGGCAGTCACGTGACCGGGCTGATCGCGGTCATCGCGGCGATGCTGCAGGTGGGCGGCGCGATCATCGTCGTGCCGGCCTTCCAGGCGGCCGATTTTGTGCGCCTGGTCGAGGCCGAGCGCATCAGCCACACGCTGATGGTGCCGGCCATGTACAACCTGTGCCTGCTCAGCGGCGCGATGGCGCAGCGCGACCTGCGCAGTTGGCGTGTCGGCGGCTACGGCGGCGCGCCGATGCCGGTGGCCACGATCGACGCCCTGATGGCCCAGCTGCCGGGACTGACGCTGCTCAACGCCTACGGCGCCACCGAGACCACCTCGCCGGCGACGATGATGCCCGCCGGGCTGACGCGCGAGCAGGCCGACAGTGTCGGCGTCGCACTGCCGGCGGCCGATATCCGGGTCATGGACGACGCGGGCCGCGAGGTCGCGCGCGGCGAGACTGGCGAGCTGTGGATCGGCGGCCCGATGGTCGTGCCCGGTTACTGGGCCAACCCCGAGGCCACCGCGTCATCCTTCACCGCAGGCTACTGGCATTCGGGCGACCTGGGCTCGGTGGACGCGTTGGGCTTCGTGCGTGTCTTCGACCGCAAGAAGGACATGCTCAACCGCGGCGGCTACAAGATCTATTCGGTCGAGGTCGAGAACGTGCTGATGGCCTGGCCCGGCATGGTCGAGGCGGCCATCGTCGGCAAACCGTGTCCGGTGCTCGGCGAACGTGTGCATGCGGTCGTGCATGCGCCGGGCCTCGCGCCCAACGATGCCGCGCTGCGGCGCTTCTGTGCCGAACGCCTGGCCGACTACAAGGTGCCCGAAAGTTTCACCTGGAGCGACGCACCACTGCCGCGCAACGCCAACGGCAAGCTGATGAAGCGGCTGCTGCGCGAGGCCCTGTCCGACGCAACGGTAACCAGCTGACCCTGCCCGCCGGCGGCTCGACCGGCAACTTGACCCACGGAGGAGACCCCATGACACAAAGAATCCTTGCCTCGATCGGTGCAGCGCTGCTGCTGGCCGGTGCCGCGACGGCGCAGGCCCAGACGCCCTGGTACCCCAGCAAGTGGGGACCGAACGACCAACTCGGCGCGGCCAACTACCTGACGCCGGCGGTCGCGCTGGAGGCGGCCAAGCTGGTGAAGACCGGCAAGACCTATTCGCTGGGCATCACCGTGAACACCACCACCCCGGCGTTCCCGCCACGCACTTGCTCAATCTACATCGTGCAGCCAGGCCAGCAGGGCGCATCCGAAGGTCTGGGGCCGACCAAGACGACCTATAACGACGACATCCTCAATTGCTGGACCGGCATCGGCACGCAGCTCGACGGCCTGGGCCACATTGGTGTGGGCGAGCGCTTCTACAACGGCAACAAGTGGCAGGAATTCGGCAACATCAGCGGCCTGAAGAAGCTCAGTGCCGACAAGGTGCCGCCTTTCGTCACCCGGGGCGTTCTGCTCGACATGGCGGCGTACCTCGGCGTCGATGTGGTCAAGGAGGGCACGGCCTTCAACAAGGCCGAGATCGATGGCGCCGCGGCCAAGCAGGGTGTGACGATCCGCCAGGGCGACGTGGTCATCTTCCACACCGGCTGGCTCAGCCTGATCGAGAAGGATCCGAAACGCTTTGGTTCGGTCGAGCCCGGTCTGGGCCGAGAAGGCGCGCGCCATCTGGTGTCGAAGGGTGTGGTGGCCATCGGCGCCGACACCTGGGGTCTGGAAGCCATTCCCTTCGAAAAGGATGCCGGCATCTTCGAGGTGCATCAGATCCTGCTGCCGATGAGCGGCACCTACATCCTGGAGAACATCAACACCGCCGAGCTGGCCAAGGACAAGGCCTACGAGTTTCTGTTCGTGCTGGGACAGAGCAAGTACGAGGGCTCGGTGCAGTCGATGATCAACCCGGTGGCCATCCGCTGAATCGGAAATTGCGGCGGCGGCGCGGCGTGAAGCCGGCATTTGCGCCATGATCGATTCCCGTTGCCGGAGCCGATCATGGACCTGAGGACGTTTCACCCGCCCCGCCGCCGCCTGCTTGCCCTGGTCGGTACGCTGCTGGCCGGCACGGCCCAGGCGCAAACGGCCCCGGCCCGGTGTCCGCCGCTGCTGCAGCACAGCGTCAACCGGCTGCAGGATGACAAGCCGCAGCCGCTGTGCCAGTACGCCGGCAAGGTGTTGCTGGTGGTCAATACCGCCAGCTACTGCGGCTTCACGCCGCAGTACGAAGGGCTGGAGGCACTGCATGCGAAGTACGCCGCGCGCGGCCTGGTGGTGATGGGCTTCCCGTCCAACGACTTCGCTCAGGAGTCCGGCACCCGCGAGCAGATCGCGGACCTGTGCTTCAACACCTACGGCGTCAAGTTCCCGATGTTCGCCAAGACGGTGGTGGTGGGTCCGCAGGCCCACCCGCTGTTCGCGTCGTTGGCGCAGGCCACCGGCAAGCCGCCGGCCTGGAACTTCCACAAGTACCTGGTCGACCGCCAGGGCAAGCCGGTGGCGGCTTTCGCCAGCAACGTCAAGCCCACGGATGCGGCATTGGTTGCGGCGGTCGAGAAGGCGCTGGCCGCGCGCTGACGCGCTTGTGGCGCTGGCGCCGATTTGGTCGTAATGTGCGGTGCGCGCCCGTTCCGCGCGTACTGCCGTCAGCTTCGGGAGAGCCCATGAACACCGACACCGCCTTGCCCACCTTCCGCCTCGAACCCGGCATCTCCATGGCCCAGGCGCAGCCGCAAAGCAGCACGTCGGTGAGGCTGGAGTCACCGGCCCTGGAGGTGATGACCGACCTGACGCAAGTCAAGGCCGCGACCACGCACCCGGCTACCAGCCTGTCGCAGGCCGAGCAGATGATGATCTACCAGGGCGTGCGC
>Ga0316601_100002094_pt1 | contig 10162 bp, 8 predicted proteins | sample OWC_soil_day5_no_FD_207663 | JGI IMG/M metagenome (GOLD analysis project Ga0316601, IMG submission 207663) | Wetland soil microbial communities from Old Woman Creek delta, Ohio, United States - OWC_soil_day5_noCT | ecosystem: Environmental > Terrestrial > Soil > Wetlands | place: USA: Ohio...
CCTACTCCGGCCTGCTCGGTCAGCCGCTCAAGGCGGCCGAGGTCCTGCGCAAGGCGCGGCAGCGCGCCCCGCACGTGCCCGAGCTCGTCACCGATCACGCCGCGGCGCTCGCCGCGGCCGGTGAGCTCGATGCCGCGCAGCGCGCGATCGGCGAAGCCCTGGCGACCGTCGAGGGCACGGGCCGCACGTCGCTCCTGATGCTGCGGGCCTCGTTCCGCCAGCAGCTCGGCGACGACGCGTCCGCCGTCACCGATCTCAGTGACGCGTACGAGCTCGACAAGGAGGCCGCGACCGAGACCCTGGTCAACGGCCTCGAGCGGCTGCGTGTGCGTGCGGAGCGCGACGGCGATCTGCCGACCGAGCGCACCGCGACCCTCAAGCTCGCCCAGCTGCTCAACGCCCACGGCGAGCTGGAGCGCGGCCGCGCGTTCCTCGTCGGCTGGATCGAGCGCGACCCGCGCGACGCCGAGCCGCTGTACATGCTGTGCGATCTCGACGAGTCGATCTCGCACTGGGACGGCGTCAGCGCCGCCGCCACCCGCCTCGCCTACGTCACCGAGGGCGATGCCCAGGTCCAGGCCGCGATGCGCGCGGCGAACGCGTCGACCCAGGCGGGCCGTCCCGCCGATGCGGTGCCCGTCCTCGAGGTCGTGCACCAGGCCCAGCCGGGGGTCGAGATCCTCCGCGACAAGCTCCGCGAGGTGTACGAGGCCGCGGGCGAGTACCGCCTGCTCGCCGGCGTGCTGATCGCGGACGCCGATCACGGCTCCGATCCCGCCGCCCGCTACACCAACTACCGCCGGGCCGCGGAGCTGCTCCTCTATCAGCTCGGCGACGCCGCCGGTGCGCAGACCCCCGCCGCCAAGGCGCTCGAGCTGCAGCCCGACGACCACACCGCGCTGATGCTCAACGTCGACGTGCTGATCACGTCGAACCAGCTCGAGGACGCGGGCCGCACACTCGAGGCAGCGATCCAGGCCCAGAAGAAGCGCACGCCCGAGCTCGCGGTGCTCCAGCAGCGCATGGGCCGCGTGGCCTCGATGCTCGGCGACAAGGACGGCCAGCTCAACTGGCTCAAGAAGGCGTTCGACGTCGACCGCAAGAACGCCGAGGTCGCGGCCGAGCTGGCCCAGCTCGCCACCGAGATCGGCGACTACGAGCTCGCGCTCAAGCCGCTCCGCGCGATCACCCTGATGGACAACCCATCCCCGGTGACCCGCCCGATGGCGCTGCTGTGGGAAGCGAAGATCGAGCACGCCCGTGGCAACCGCGCCAAGGCCGAGCTGTGGGCCAAGAAGGCCCTCCGCGAGGACCCGGCATTCGCCGATGCCCAGCAGTTCCTCGACGAGCTCGGCGGCGCGTAGACATCGGCTGGCGCTCGCCTCGACTTGACCGCGTCAGGCACGTGGTACCGTGGTCCGTGCATCTCGCGGTCGCGATCGGTGTGGTCCTCCTCGGCGGCTGCGGCCGCCTGGGGTTCGAGCCCACGGAGCGGACCAATCGCTCGACCCTCCAGGTCTCGGCGCCGATCGTCACCACGTGCAACCGCGTCCGGATCACCCTCACCTCGCGTGACGAGGGAGGTGACGTGATCACGGCGGGTGGCGACCGTGTCGAGCTCGCGCTCGCGGACGGCACGAGCGCGGGCACGCTCTCCCCGGTCACCGATCACGGCGACGGCAGCTATGGCGCGCTGTTCACCGGGACGCTCGCCGGGTCGCCGGTCGAGCTCCTCGCGACGGTCAACGGCGAGATGGTGGAGGACCGGCCGCGGCTTCAGGTCGACGACGAAGTGGTCCCGACCAGCGGCCTGCTGTTCATGCTCGACGCCGCGCGTGCCAGCGGCGGTGGCGGGTGTGCGGAGCCGGCCGGATCAGGGTGGACGGATGTCATCGGCGATCGCGCGGGCGTGTTCCTCGGGATCGCCGATCCGAGCTGCGGTCCCGACTCGGGCTGGTGCGGCACCGGCCTTGTCGACGATCCGTTCCGGCTGACGTTCGACGGCAGCGACGACTTCGTCGACTTCGGCGCCGAGGTGGCCACGTCCGAGTTCACGGTGGCGGCGTGGATCCGCCCGCGCGCGGGCGGCGTCCTCACGACGACGGGAACCGGCGGCATCGACCTCGTGCCGATCGTCTCCAAGGGCGCAGCCGACGTCGAAGCGAGCGACAAGGATACGAACTACGTCGTCGGCCTCACCGCGACAGGCGTCGTCGGCACCGACCTCGAGCGCGCTGGGGATAGCCTGAACCAGCCGCAGCTCGGCGGGCTCCCCGTCGCCGACGACGCGTGGCATCACGTCGCCGTTGCCTACGATCGTGCGGTGCGCCGGATCTACGTCGATGGCGTCCTCGACCAGCAGATGCCGCTGACCGAGACGCCGGCGGCAGCCACGCTCAGCCGGCTGTGCGTGGGGGCCGCGCGCAAGTTCGACCTCACGCCGCGCGGGCAGTTTCGCGGCGACATCGCGATCGTCCAGATCTACGACCACGCGCTCGCCGACCTGGAGCTCCGCGACGCCTGCCGGTCCGAGGCGCGCCGGTTCGCCGGCGCGAGCTGCCCCTAGATGCCGAACACCTGGATCGCGGCGTTGCGACGCGAGCGGCCGATCACGGCGATGCTGTCGACTCGACGGTTGCTGCCGTCGAGGGAGAACTGCAGCATCCGGTTGTTCAGGTCGACGGTGCGGTTGATCTCGACGACCTGACGCGAGCCGTCCTTGAACCGGACGATCACGCGCTGGATGTACGAGGCGCCCGCAACGGTCTGGATCCGCAGCTGCGTGAGGGTGCCGCGCTGAGCGACGTCGATCCGGTCGCGTCCACGCGTGAGCTGCATCGGCTCGGCGAGCGAGACCCAGCTCGCGCGGTATTGCCGCGGGCGGTCTTGCCGATCGTCGCCGCGACGGTCCCACCGATGATCGCGATCGAAGCGCTGATCGGAGCGCGCGTCGGAGCGTGCATCGAACGGCTGGTCCGTCGGCGGGTTGAGGACGGCGGGCCGCGACGAATCGTGGAACGTGACCCCCGGCTGAGCCATCGCGACCGACGACGCTCCGAGGACCACGGTGGCGATGAGTGCGTTGAGCTTGAACATGACTGGTTTCTCCTTGATGGAGCCCGACGAGCCCCGAGCCAGCTGGTTGCAGCGCACGGGCCAACGCCAACCCGGCGAGATCCGGTGGGGATCGCGAGCCTGCCCTGCGGGCCCCGCAGCATGGCCTGCACGATCCGCAGAGCGCTCCGGTGGTAGCGTGCGGTTCATGTCCGACGCGGTTCACTACGACGTCGACGGCGAGGTCGGCGTCATCACGCTCGACCGACCCGATAACCGCAACAGCATGACGCCCGAGCTGCTCGACGCGTTCGTGGTCGCGAGTGCCGCGGCGCGCGCCGACGCGCGGATCCGGTGCGTGGTCGTCACCGGGCGCGGCGAGTGCTTCTCGTCGGGCGCCGACTTCAAGTCGACGCTCCAGCGCGACGGCGACGATCGCGCGCCACACGAGCGATCGTTCGCGATGTACGAGCCGTTCCTGTCGCTGCTCGAGCTCGACGTGCCGGTGATCGGCGCGCTCAACGGCCACACCGTCGGCGGTGGGTTCGGCCTCGCGCTCGTGTGCGATCTCCGGATCGGCGCGGTCGGCGCGAAGTACGGCGCGAACTTCGTCAAGCTCGGGCTCGCACCGGGGATGGGCATCAGCTACACGCTGCCGCGGCTGATCGGGCTCGCGCGCGCGAACGACCTGCTGCTGACCGGGCGCCTCGTCGACGGCGCCGAGGCGGAACGGATCGGGATCCTCAACCGCGCGGTGTCGGCGGCCGAGGTGATGCCGGAGGCGATGACGCTCGCCAAGACGATCGCGGGGAACGCGCCGTTCGCGGTGCGCGAGACCAAGCGCGCGATCCGGCGCGGCCTCGAGCTCGACGTGCGCGAGGCCGCGCGGCTCGAGGCGCACGCGCAAGCGCAGTCGATCGCGATGGACGATGCGCGGGAGGGGATCGCGGCGCTGCTCGCGAAGCGCCCGCCGACGTTCACGGGGCGGTAGGCGGCGGAGGCGCGACGAGCGTCGACGGCGGGACCGCCTTGTCGGGCGCACACGCGACGAGCGACGTCGGATCGGGGCCACGCGCGGCGAACGCGATCGGTCCCCACGGCGTGTCGATCGCGAGCGCCCACTCACCGCGACCGTCGCCGGCGAGATCGACGTCCTGATCGCCGACGAGGTAGCCGATCGGATCATCGCTTCCGCGCGCGTACAGGCAGGTCCCGCTCGCGACCCGGGTGTTCGGCGTGATCGGCACCGGCGCGAGCGCGGGATCGGCGCGCTTGCGATGCACGCGGCCCGGCGGATCGCGCCGCGACACGAAGCCGGACAGCGTGACATCGCCGTCGCCGTACGAGATCTCGGACCACGCCTCGTCGACCTCGCGCACGATGTCGAGGAAGTAGCCGTTCGCCATCACGGCGAGCTGGGGCCCTGCCCACGTCGGCTCGGCGCGGATCACGGCGCCCGGCATCACCATCAGCGTCTTCCGCCCCGAGCCGATCCGTCCGCGGTACGGGCGCGACGGCGCCTCCTCGCCGAGCACGGCGTCGGGCACCCAGCCTTCGACCTCGACGGCGCCGGAGAACCGGACCTGGGTCCAGGTGTCGTGGTGCGCGAGGCGCTTCACCGCCGAGCCCGCGCGCAGCATCACGGCGGGGTCGGCTGGCCGCGTGACGCGACCCGCTGCCGGACTGACGATCTGGTCGCGCAGCAGCAGCGCGTAGAGGCGCGCACGTTCGGTCCAGATCACGAACCGCGCCCGGGCGAGCCGCACCGCGACGCGCACGCGACTCCCTTGCTCGGCAACGATCGTCACGGGGATCGGAGGCGTCGGTCCGGGGCTGTCGATCGGGGTCGCGTGGAGCTCGAGCTGCGCGGCGCCGGGCTGTAGCAGCGAGGTCGCCCCCCCGTCCGTCGCGAGCACGCCGATCGGATCGACCGGTGCGCGATCGATCGGCGCCAGGGTCGGACGGCTCCCCGGCTCGCGCAGCGACCCGGGCGCGACCGGCACCGGCGCCGCCGGCACGGTCGACCCGCACGCCGCCACCACGAGGAGCACCAGGCCGCGCACCGGACGAGTATCGACGATGCCGGGCCCGGGATCTCCCCGCGTGTCAGCTCCTGCCGGGTGCGTACGGGGGCGGCCAGCTATCCACCTGCCCGCGTAGGGGCCTACGCAGCGAGCCACGTTCTGCCACCGTGACAGTCGTGATTCCGGACGGTTACGACGCGGTGCGTCTCGCCCGGGTCTTGCAGCCTTTCGGGCACATGGAAATCGGCGTCATCACGAACCCGAATAGCCGCAAGAACCGCAACCGACCCGACCGGGCGGAGCGGCTCCAGCGGATCGTGGGCGGGATGGGCGAGGTCCACGAGACGGCCTCGATCGCGGCGATCAAGCCGGTGCTCCGCGACTTCCTCCGCAAGCGCGCCCGCTACTGGGTCGCCGACGGCGGGGACGGCGCGCTCCACTGGATGCTCCGCATGGGCATGGAGGTCCTCCAGGAGGACGAGTTCGTCGGGCAGTCGTTCTCGCTGCCGGTGACGCTGCCGACCAAGGGCGGCACGATCGACTTCGTCGCGAACAACGTCGGCATCACGGGCGACGCCGAGGGCATCCTCGGGATGCTGCGCCGCTCGGTCGAGCGTGGCGCGAACATCGAGGAGACCGAGGTCGACTCGATGGTGATCGACGGCATCCAGCTCGTCGATGGCGTCGAGGTGCCGTTCCGCACGTACGGCTTCGCGTCGGCGGCCGGTGGCGTCGGCCAGCGGTTCTACGCGAAGTACTACGAGGCCGAGGATCCGAACCCGCGCACGATCGTGAAGATCGTCGCGAACACCGTCGGCTCCGCGCCGATCGCGCTGACGCCGCTGTCCAAGCTCCCGCTCGGCGCGTGGCGCAGCTACGCCAAGGAGATGTTCGAGCCGACCGCCTGCAAGGTCACGCTCGACGGCATGCGCCTGCCCGGTGATCAGTTCACCGGCGTGCACGTCGCGTCGATGTCGATCAACCTCGGCAACGTGCTGCGGTTCTTCGGCAAGGCCGACCAGCCCGGCCTGATGAACGCGATCGTCGGCACCCCGAGCCCGTGGGCGATCATCCGCAACATCCCCCGGATGGCGCGCGGCGAGGAGATGCGCGGCCGCAACATCCTCGATCGTCCGTGCCGCGAGATGCTGATCGAGGCGACCGGCAGCGAGCTGCTCGCGCCGATCATCGACGGCGAGTTCTATCGCAACGTGAAGCGCCTCGAGTACCGCGTCGGTCCGCGCGTGCGGATCCCGAAGGTCGTCGCCCCCAAGGCGGCTTGATCGAACCGCGCTACTTGCACGACACGGTCGCGGGCGCTGCCCCGACCGCGTTGCACTTCTTCGGCCTCTTGCAGCGCGCCTCCTGACAGGCGGCGTTCTCCGTCTTGAAGCACTTCGCTCCGACGATGAAGAAGCACGCGTCGCGGGAGCCCTTGTAGCGCCACTTGCCCCAGTGCTTGGTGCCGCCGTCGTCGTCGCCGCTCGCCTTGGCCTCGCGGAGCTGCTTCTCCTTGGCGGTCGTGGGCTCATCGGACTTCTTGTCGGCGCCACAGGCGACGGCGAGGCAGGCGAGCACGGCGAGGCACAGCGATCGCGACATCCTCTCGGATCATGCCATAGTCGCAGGCGTGTCCGAAGACGACCGGGCCGTCATGGAACGGTTAGCGGCCCTCGAAGCCGAGGTCAAAGCCGACGCGGACGCCCAGCGTGCCCGCAAGGAAGCCGCGCAGGCCAAGGTCCGGGAGCAGCGCGCGGCCCAGGAAGCGGAGCGCGCCGAGCTCCGCGCCCGGCAGACGGCGCTCGTCGGGAAGAAGCAGCGCCCGGTGTCGAGCCGCGAGGACGAGGACGATCGCGGGAGTGACCTCGGCAGCGCGCTCGAGCTCGCGACCAAGGCGTCACGGGTCAAGCAGGAGCTGACGAAGGCGCCCAAGCAAGGCGACAAGTCGTGGGTCAAGTCGGGCGTCGCGTCGATGCTGCTCGGCCCGCTCGGCTGGCTCTACGCGGGCTCGCTCCGCGAGGCGGTCCCGGCGTCGGCCGCGTGGCTCGCGTTCGCGGCGCTCGCGAGCAAGGTGATCCCGGTGTTCCTGCTGTTCCCGGTGCTGCTGGTCGCGCTCCCGTTGTCGGGGATCGCCGGGTTGCTCTACGCCGTCCAGTACAACAAGACCGGCAGCCGGCAGCGGCTGTTCGGCGACAAGGGCAAGAAGAAGCAGCTCAAGGGCGGCTGATCCGGGCGCCCGCCCTCCGTAAGATCACGTACGCGCGTGCGCCCCTGGTAGCGGTCTGGGTCACTTGCGCCGCCCCCGCTCCCGGGTGATCGTCAGTCGACATGGCACCGTGCCTTCTTTGCTCGTCGCCCCGTTCGATCGGCGTCCTGTGTACGTCGCACGGGGTCGCGATCGCATCGCCGGGCATCACCAGTGAGCAGATCTTCTCCCGCGTCCAGGCGCCCGTGGCGACGCTGGTCGATGCGTGGGGGGTGGCTCACGGAATCTCGGACGGGACCAAGATCGGCCGCGATCCGCGCGTCGACGTCGCCGTGCTGCACGCCTCGGTGTCGAGCGAGCACGCGACGATGAAGCTCGCGGACAAGCACTGGCAGATCATCGACAACTCGAGCCGCAACGGCACCGAGGTCGAGGGCAACCGCGTCACCGAATTCCAGCTGACGAGCGGCAACACGCTTCGCCTCGGCGACGTGAAGTTCTACTTCTGGCCCGAAGCGCTCCCGAAGATGGAGCCGCCGCGTGGATCGGGGCGCACCGCGCCGACCCGGCGCGACGATCTCGTGTTCAGCGCGAAGGTCACCACCCCGCGTGGTCACCTGCTCGATCTTCGCCAGCGCGTCGACGGCGGCGTCCTGCGGATCGGCGAGTCGTCGATCGAGCTCGCTGCGATGGAGTTTGGCCTGCTGCAGCTGCTCGTCGAGCGCCGCCGCACGGTTACCGATGCCGAGCTCGCCTACGTCGCCTGGCACGAGATCGCCGATGCGCTGTCGTTCCGCTCGGTGCAGGCCGACAGCGAGAACGTCCGCGAGCTCGTGCACCGCGTGCGCCGCAAGCTCGCCAGTGTTCACGCCGACGACCTGATCGAGAGCAAGCGCGGCGTCGGTTATCGCCTCGCTGGCGAGCCCGGCTGATCTGATCCCGGGCGGCGGCGGCGTATACTCGCCGGCGATGGGTGGAGAATCGACCGAACCGCGTCGTGGGAATCCGACGGCTCGTCGCCGCCGACAGGTGTGGTGGGCGAAGCGCCTGCGCCGCCTCGGCCTGATGTGGGAGAACGCGCTCGAGCTCGCGCGCGCCGGCCGGTTGACCGCGCCCTACGGCGCGCCGTTCGAGAACGTCCACGAGGAGAAGATCTACCGGCTGCGCCGCTACGCGAAGACCCCGGAGCAGGGCACGCGCCCGATCGCCGCGCCGCTGCTCCTGATCCCGCCGCTGATGATCGCCTCCGAGGTCTACGACATCTCGCCCGACGTCAGCGCGGCCGCGGCGCTGTCGCGGGCGGGCGTCGACGTCTGGCTCGTCGACTTCGGCGCGCCCGAGCGCGAAGAAGGCGGCATGAGCCGCACGTTCGACGACCACGTGCGCGCCGTCTCCGAGGCGATCGATCGCGTGCGCGCGGTGACCGGGCACGACGTCCACCTCGCCGGGTACTCGCAGGGCGGCATGTTCTGCTATCTGGCCGCCGCGTTCCGCAAGTCCGCGGGGCTCGCCTCGGTGATCACGATGGGCAGCCCGGTCGATCTGCATCGCACCGTCAACATCGGCGAGGACGTCACCGAGCGCCTGGTCTCCGGGCTGCGCGCGGCGCTGTCGTGGCCGCTCGCCCGGATCGAAGGCCTACCCGGGTTCTTCACGTCGACGGGGTTCAAGCTCCTGTCCGCACGCAAGGAGGCGATGCAGCTCGTCGACTTCGTCAAGAACCTCCATGATCGCGAGGCGCTCGAGAAGCGCGAGGCGAAGCGGCTGTTCCTCGGCGGGCAGGGCTTCGTCGCGTGGCCGGGCCCCGCGTTCCGCAAGTTCGTCGACGAGATGATCGTCGGCAACCGCATGCAGGCCGGCGGCTTCGTGATCGACGGCCACACCGTGACGCTCGCGGATCTGTCATGTCCGATCCTCTACTTCGTCGGCAGCCGCGACGAGATGGGCCGCCCCCCCGCGGTCCGCGGGATCCGCCGCGCCGCGCCGAAGGTCGACGTGATGTACGAGGTGCCGCTCAAGGCGGGACACTTCGGGCTCGTCGTCGGGTCGACCGCGTTGACGGTGACGTGGCCGAGCGTCGTCGAGTGGATGCGCTGGCGCGAGGGCGATGGCGCTCCACCGCAGCACGCGTTCGACGTACGCGCGAAGGAGGTGCCCGATCCGTTCGCGGTCGTGCCGGATCCCGACGACGACCACGAGGAGGACGACGACGACGACACGTTCGAGCTCGCGCGCGACATCGTCGAGAAGACCGCCAAGGCCGCGGTCGAGCGCTTCACCGAGCTGTCCGAGGATGTCGGTAACTATGTCGACAACGCGCGCTGGCAGCTGCCGCGCCTGAACAAGCTGCGCCACCTCCAGGACGACTCGCTGATCTCGTTCGGCCGCTCGCTGTCGGAGCAGGCGACCAAGATCGGCGAGCGGACGTTCTTCCTGTTCCGCGGGCGCGCGTTCACCTACGCCGAGGCGAGCCGTCGCGTCGACGCCGTCGTGCGCGGCCTGATCGCGTGCGGGATCAAGCCCGGCCAGAAGGTCGGCGTGATGATGACGTCGCGCCCGAGCCACCTCTCGCTGGTGTGCGCGATCAACCGGCTCGGCGCGGTCGCCGTGCTGCTGTCGCCCGAGACCCCCGACGACGTCCTGCCGCGCGCGCTCGAGCTCGGCGAGGCCGACGTGCTGATCACCGATCCGGGCAGCGCCGTGCGCGCGCGCGGGGCGGTCGACGGCAAGGTCCTCGTGCTCGGCGGCGTCGGCGAGGTGCCGTGGCAGCCCGGCGAGACGCGGACGCTACCCGCCGGCGTGATCGACATGGAGTCGATCGATCCGGAGACGGTGACGCTGCCGGCCTGGTATAAGCCCGACCCGGGCCGAGCCCGCG
>Ga0316601_100002096_pt1 | contig 10160 bp, 7 predicted proteins | sample OWC_soil_day5_no_FD_207663 | JGI IMG/M metagenome (GOLD analysis project Ga0316601, IMG submission 207663) | Wetland soil microbial communities from Old Woman Creek delta, Ohio, United States - OWC_soil_day5_noCT | ecosystem: Environmental > Terrestrial > Soil > Wetlands | place: USA: Ohio...
CTTGTTGAGGTAGTTCTTCACCACCGACACCATCACCGCCGCGAATGCCTCCTGCGGCGTTGACCCGGTGCGGATGAGATGGACCAGGTCCTGCTCCATGAAGACCGTGCAGCGGTCCGTCGCCCTCGGCGGCTGGAGGCCGAGCACGGCCGGCCCCGCGTCCGCGACCTTGTAGCCCAGCTTCAGCGCCTGCTCTTCGACGAACGAGCCCGTGCCGGCCGCGCAGACGTAGTTCATGTTCGCGTCGCGGATGTGCCCGTCGACCACGTGCATGTACTTCGCGTCCTGCCCGCCGATCTCGAAGATCGTGTCGACGGCGGGATCGACGTGCGCCGCGCCGGCGACGTGGGCGGAGATCTCGTTGATGATCGCGTCGGCGCCGATGACGTGGCCCACGATCTTCCGGCCGCTCCCGGTGGTGCCGACGCCGAGGATCTCGAGCGTGGACTGGCGGGCGGTCGCCAGGTCGCGCAGCGCGCGGAACAGGAGCGTGGTGGCCCCGATGGGGTCGCCGGCCGTCTTGCGGTAGATGTCGGCCACCACCTCGCCCGCGTCGTCGATGAGGATGGCCTTCGTGCTCGTCGAGCCGATGTCGATCCCGAGATAGGCGCGGACCGTCCCGCCCTCCGGCCAGCGCGTGACGCGCACTTCGTTGCGATCGGCGTCCTCGTAGCTCTGCTCCGTGACGAACGACGGGTGCGCGGACTTTTCCAGCGTCAGCGTCCACGGAAAGCGCCCGTTGCCGCCGGCGCCGGACGCGTCGCGCCGTACCGCGAGCGAGAGGCCCCGGCTGGCAGGCTTCGCCTGGAGCGCCGCGCCCCACGCGGCCACCAGGTGCGGATCCTCTGGCACGTCGATGAGGCCCGGGCAGTCGTGCTGAAGCCAGCTCACGACCTCGCGGTTCAGCGCGACGCCACCGAGCAGCAGCGTCTTGCCCTGAAGCGGGCGGCCGTTGAGCAGCGTGCCGAGCACCGTCCGCGTCATGCCGCGGCACAGCCCCGACCACATGTCCATGCGGCTGCAGCCCTCCTGCTGGCGGTGAATCAGGTCGCTCTTCGCGAACACCGTGCAGCGCGTGGCGATCGTCGGCGGATCCGGGTTGTGCAGGTAGCCCCGGGCTTCCTCATAGGAGATGCCCAGCCGGCTCGCCTGCTCGTCGAGAAACGAGCCCGTGCCGGCCGCGCAGAGCGAATTGGTGGAGTAGCCCTCGAAGCGCCCCTGGCCGTCCAGCTGCAGGAGCGTGGCCGACCCGCCGCCGATGTCCATCACCGCGAGGGCGTCGGGCGCGAGGCGCCGCACCGCGTCGATCTGGCAGAGCGTCACGTCGCGGTAGGGCGCCCCGAGTTGCGCCGCGAACAGCTCGCCGTTGCAGCCGGTGAAGGCCACCGGCTCGTCCGGCAGCACGGCAAGCCGGTCGAACGCCTCGGCGAGAACCTCCGCCGGTTCGCCGCGGTGGCGTTCGTACACGCTCGCGGCGATGCGCCCGCCCGCGTCCACGCGGACCGCTTTCAGGAAAATCGCGCCGATGTCGACGCCGAGAGCCGTCATCTGCCATCCGATCTGCGCTCGAGAGGCGCGGGGGGAAAGCCGTTTCCCCTGCCATGCTGCCGCGGCGCCGGGGTCCACCCGGGCCGGACACAACCAGTCTAGGTGGTTGGCGCAATGGAATCCACCATGCCCGCCTGAATTGTCCTGAGCAAACCGTGAGTCCCGCGCCGCCGATTGGTCAGTCCATTCGAGAATTGCACACAGAATAATTTATCCTTGCCGTCGGCGGCTTGCGGATGGCGTGATCCACCCCTACGATGCTCCCGGATGCCCGCGCGGCGCCGGCGCGCGAGGCGAGGGCTGGCGGCGCGCTGGCGCGCGGCGGCGGCTCGTGGGGGGGACGTGACGCCGAGCGTGGCAGACCCATGGGATCGGTGGACGGCGGTTGCCGACGAACCGCTGGTGCTGGCGACGATCGAACGGGCGCGGGAGACGTGGCTGACCGCCGAGCGGATCGCCGCCGCCTGCGGCCTCCCCCTGGAGCGCGTGCAGACGGTGCTCGACACGACGCCGTCCGATGTCATCGTCGCACCCGTCGAGGAACCCGCCCTGCCGCCGCGGTACTCCACCCGCGCACACTACCGCGCCACGAGGAGCATCCTGCGGCGCTACCTCGACGCGTTGCTGGCGTCATAGGGACGGCTGGACAGACGCGATGAGCGGATTCGAGGCGTTCCTCTGGGCATCGCTGGCCGGTCTGGCCATCAGCGTCCTCGACCATGCCGCGTTGGCTGGCATCCCGCGGCGGCAGCGCCGGCTCGACTTCAAGGACCCCGCCTATCTCCTGAAGCTCATCGGCCATCCGCTGGTCGGCGGCATTCTCGCGGCCGCTTACGCCGAGAGCCGTCAGGACGCGACCCCGCTTGTCGCCGTCATCCTCGGCGCGGCCGCGCCGGGGATCTGGCGTACGATTGTCCGGTCGGGTGCCGCGATCGGCCGTCGCGTCGGCGGCCGGGCGTCGGTCGACGGCCCGGCAGGCCGCGTCGAGAGCGGCGGTCCGCGCCGGGTCTGACTGCCGGCCCGGCTCTCCGGTACAATGCGGCGGCACGGAGGACTGTCGCATGCGCACCGGGAGGCCGTTCCTGTTTGTTCCGGCCCTGATCGCGGGCCTGCTCGTCACCCTCGCTCCGCTGCCCGCACAGCAGCCGGGCCTCCAGCTCCCACCCGACGTGAGGCGGACCTTCGCCGATCCGGCCGCCTACGTGCCCGACCTCGCGGGACTGAAGGCCGCCACCAGCGAGCTGCGCGACATCGTGCAGCGGTTCTCGACCGACCGCCAGGCGCTACTGCGGTTCTATGCCGTGCCCGGGTCGCTCGAACGGCGCAGCCGCCTGCGCCAGTTCCAGGACGCCTGGCTGAAGGCCCTCGGAGCGATCGATTTCGCCAGGCTCTCCCAGGAGGGCAAGGCCGATTACGTGCTGCTGCGGACCCATCTCGAGTACCAGTTGGCGCTCCTCGGGCGCGAGGAGCGAAGTGAGCGCGAGATCGCGCCGCTCGTGCCTTTCGGCCCCGCCATCGTGAAGCTCGCCGAGGACCGGCAGAAGCTCGAGTTCATCTCGGCCGACGAGGCGCTGGCCGCGATGCAGTCGCTCGGTGCGCAGGTGCAGCAGGCGCAGGCCTCGCTCGAGGCGAGCCTGGCCGCTGGAGCGAAACCGGCGGGCGTGACGCCGGCCGTGGGCGTGCGCGCCTCGCAGCGGGTGGACGCCCTGCGCGGTGCGCTGCAGCAGTGGTTCGCGTTCTACAACGGCTACGACCCGGCGTTCACCGAGAAGGTCCCGGCGTCGCACCAGGCGGCGGCGAAGGCGCTGGCCGCCTACTCCACGCTGCTGCGCCAGAAGATCGGCGGCCTCGCCGGCGCGGCGCCTGCCGTGGCGATGGTCCAGGGCGCCGGCGGAGGCCGGGGCGGCGGACGCGGGGGATCGGCCCCTGAGGCGCCCGCTGCCGACGACGAGATTGTGGGCGATCCCATCGGCCGCGAGGGACTGCTCGAGGACCTGGCGGGCGAGATGATCCCGTATACGCCGGAACAGTTGATCGAAATCGGGAACCGCGAGTACGCGTGGTGCGAGACGGAGATGAAGAAGGCGTCGCGGGAGCTCGGCTTCGGCGACGACTGGCTGAAGGCCCTCGAGGCCGTGAAGAACAAGTACGTGCCGGCCGGCGGACAGCCCGCGATGATCCGCAACCTCGCGCTCGAAGCCGAGGCGTACCTCAAGAAGCACGACCTGGTCACCGTGCCGCCGCTGGCCTCGGACATCTGGCGGATGCAGATGATGTCGCCCGAGCGCCAGCGGGTGAACCCGTTCTTCACGGGCGGCGAGACGATCAGCGTGTCGTATCCCACCAACACGATGACCGAGTCGGAGCGGCTGATGAGCATGCGCGGCAACGGCGTGCACGTGTCGCGCGCCACCGTGCAGCACGAACTCATCCCCGGCCATCACCTGCAGGGCTTCATGGCCGAGCGCGCGAACCCGCACCGCGCGCTGTTCGGCACGCCGTTCTACAGCGAGGGCTGGGCGCTCTACTGGGAGCTGGCCCTGTGGGACTTGGGCTTCCCGCGCTCGCCGGAGGATCGCATCGGCATGCTCTGGTGGCGCATGCACCGCGCGACGCGGATCATCTTCTCGCTGAACTTCCATCTTGGCCGGTGGACGCCCGAGCAGTGCATCGACTTCCTGGTCACGCGCGGCGGGCACGAGCGGTTCACGGCCACGGGTGAGGTGCGCCGGTCGTTCGCCGGCAGTTACTCGCCGCTCTACCAGGCTGCCTACATGATTGGCGGCCTGCAGCTGCGGGCGCTCGCGAAGGAGGCCGTGCCCGCGAAGCTGGCGGCGGGCCGGGCGTTCGCCGACGCCGTGCTGTGGGAAGGCCGGATGCCCATCGACGTGCTGCGGGCCGTGCTGACCAACCGCCCGCTGACGCGCGATTACCGCGCCGAGTGGCGCTTCTACGGCGACGTGCCGGCGGCGAAGTAGCGGGGCGGGCTTCGAGGAAGGGGGCGCGTCATGGCTGAACCGTCCGGTGAACGGGCGGCGCTGACCAGGGCGGAGGCGCAGCAGCGCGCCGACCAGATCGGGGCGTTTGCGCGCGAGCTCGGCGAACTCGAGCGCGAGGGCGTGTTGAGGCTGCCGCCCGAGGATCGGGCGCGGGTCGGCGCGTACCACGCAGCACTGGCCGGGCGCCTGGCCGGCCGCTTCGACGTCGACAGCACCGAACGTGAACGGCGGATGTCGCTCGCCATGCGCATCGCGTCGCTTGTCGGCGCCGTCGCGTTCAGCGCTGCCGTCGTGATGTTCTTCCACCGCGTCTGGGGGCTGCTCGCGACGCGGTCCCAACTCGCCGTACTCGGGCTGGCGCCGCTCCTGCTCCTCGGCGGGGTGGAGATCGCGGCCCGGCGCGAGAAGACCCGGTATGTCGCCTCCATTCTCGCCATCACCGCGACGGCCGCCTTCATCCTCGATGTGAGCGTGGTGGGGGTCATCTTCAACATGCGGCCGTCGCCGGTCGCATTCGCCCTGTGGGCGGCGTTCGCCCTTGCGGTTGCCTACGCCTACGGCCTGCGGCTGCTGCTCGCGGGCGGCCTCGCGATGTCGCTGCTGTTCCTGTGCATGATTGCGGCGAAGGCTGCCGGGATCGAGCTGGGTGCCGCGGTGGCGCGTCCGGAGCCGCTGCTGCCGGCCGGCGCGGCGGCCCTTGTCGCCTCGACGCTGGCAGCGAACCGGCGCCGGTCCGGGTTCCCGGAGACTTGGCGACTCGTCGGAGCGGTGGCCGTACTGCTTCCGCTCATCTTCCTTTCGACCTGGGCCGGCGTGTTCAGCTACCTGCCGTGGCCGGAGGCCGCCGTCAGCCCCGTGTACGACACAGCCGGATTCGTGCTCGGCGCCGGCGCGATCTGGCTCGGCATCCGGCGCGGCTGGCGCGAGGTGGTTCAGACCGCCGCGGGGTTCCTCGTGCTGTTCGTCTTCGCCAAGTGCTTCGACTGGTGGTGGGCGTGGATGCCCCGTTACCTGTTCTTCCTCCTGCTGGGCGGGCTGGCTGTGGCCGTCTTGGTCGTTCTCGGGCGCATCCGCACGAGACAGAGGAGGGTGTGACATGCGCCGATACGGACCCTGGCTGGCCGCTGCGCTCGTGGTCCTCTCGAATCTCGCCGCGTGGCGCGTGGCCGCGCTGAACCGGAGCGGCGAGCCCGAGGCCATGCTGACGCTGACGGAGCGCGAGTTGCGCCTCCCGGCGAAGCAGGCCGAGAACACGGCCCTCACGCTCTCGATCGAATTCGGCCCCCCGCGCCAGGCAGGGGCCGACGTGGATGCGCCCGGGTGGTTCGACAGCGCGAAACTCGAAGCCGTCGGGTTCGACTGCAGCCGGCCGCTGACGGCGGAGAACGCTGAGTACTATCGCACGCGTCCGCCGAGGGCGGCTTATGCGGCGCTGGAGTACGAAGGCGCGCTCTGGCGAGAGCAACTGGCGCCCCTGGACCCGCTCCTCGACTCGCACCTGCTTCCCATTGACGTCGACGATGATCCGGCCGCGTTGCGGGCGCGCCACCCCGACACCCGGGCGGTGGCCGTGATGGCGGCCACCGTGGCCCTGCGATACGTCGCGAAGAAGGGCCATCCGCCGTTCCTGATGGGTCGGGTCACCTCCGTCCTGCCACCCGAGATTCACGTTCCGCGCGAGTGGCGGGGCGTACTCGAAGGCCTCCAATCCGAGGCTGGGCCCGGCGCCTGGCCGCCGCCCCAGCACGAGCCGCGGTTCCGCGTGACCGTGTCGTGGGGGAAGCGTCTCGAGCCCTGGATTACGGACGTCCAGTTGCTGACGCCCACGCCTGCCCGGTAGGGACCGGACCGCGCGCCGGCGGCCCGTACCCGCGCCCGGCCTGCCTACCGGCTCGGCGTGTAGGCTGCCGCGGCTGCTCGGCCCCTGGCCTCGCGCACGAAGAGCGTGAGGACGAGCGCCGTGAGGAAGAACACCGCGCAGAGCAGGATCGCCGATTGCAGGCCGAGGCGCACTTGCAGCACGCCGAGCGACAGCACGCCGAAGATCGCCGCGAGTTTCCCGAACAGCCCCCAGAACCCGAAGAACTCCGCCGACTTCGACCCGGGGCTGAATACGGCCACCAGCGTTCGGCTCGCGGACTGCGTCGCGCCCAGGCAGAGGCCGGCCATCGCTCCCATGAACAGGAACACGTGCTCGGCCGGCCAGGCGGTGCCGAGTGCGCCGTTCAGCCAGGTCGTGATTCCGGGCGTGCCCCAGATGCCCAGGATCGCCACCACCCAGATCGCCAGCGTGAGATTGAACGTCCGCAGGTTCCCCCAGCGCTTCTGGAGGAAGCCGAATCCGACGGCGCCGGCGCTCGCCGTCAGGTTGGTGATCACGAACATCAGCATCTGGCTCGCCGGGCTCCACCGGATCACCTGATCGCCGTAGATGAACGCGAACCCGATCACGATCGACAGGCCGGCCATGGCGAAAAAGAACGCCGCGAAGAACACCAGCAGGTCGCGAAACCCGCCGAGCGTGCGGCCGGTCTCGAGCAACCGCCGGAAGCCCATGCCCACCAGCGAAGTGCCCGGCGGCAGCGCCGTGGGCGTCCCGCGTTCCCGGAGGAACAGGAACGTCGGGATCGCGGCCACGAGAAAGAAGAGCGCGGTAATCGGGCCGACCAGCCTGAGGCGCTCGAAGTTCTCGAGGGTCTGCTCGCCGACCACGTGCAGCACCAGCGCCGTGCTGGCGATCCCGCCGATGTACCCGAGCCCCCACGCGTATCCGGAGATCTTGCCGAGTTCGTCGATCGGTCCGAGGTCGGGCAGGAAGCTCGACGTGAACGACTCGCCGACGGCAAACCCGTAGAGCGAGAGCACCACCAGCGCGACGCCGAGCAGCGCCTGCCCGGGCGTGACGAAGTACAGAGCCGCCGTGGCCACGACGGTCAGCAGATAGCTGCCGAACAGGAACCGCTTCTTCGCCGCCCGGAAATCCATGATCGCGCCGAGCACCGGCGCCGTCAGCACGACCAGGCCATAGCCTGCCGACTGCGCCACGGCCCACAGCAGGTTGCCGTGCCGGTACTCGGGTCCGTCGCCGACGACCAGGCGCGGGAAGATCACGCTGAAGACGACGGTCACAATGACCGTCGTGTAGCTGGAGTTCGCGAAGTCGAACATCGCCCAGCCGAAGATCTCTCGCGCCGGCGCGCGCGGCGTCGTAGTCACCCGCGACCTCCCGTCGTGTGTCCGTTCGGGGGAGCGTATCATGCGGCGGCACCATCCGGGCGCCGCAGACGTGCCCGGACTGATACACAATCCGGCGGCGTGCCGCCGGCCGGGCGCCGCCCTGATCAACAATGGCGCATGACCAGGCCCCTCGCCGGCGCCGCCGGCATCCTCGGCGCCGTGCTGCTCGTGGGCGTCCCCGGCGTCGCGCGCCGCCAGGAGCCGCCGCTGCCGGATGCCCGTACGTTTCTTGCCGACGCCGTCAGGCTCGTCAGAAGCAACGACCTCGTCCGCAGCCGCTACACCTTCACCGAGCAGGAAACGCGCTACTCCTACGACTCGTCGGGCCGGGTCGTCAGGAAGCAGGTCCGGGTCTACGAGGTCCGCCCGTCGCCCGAGCCCGAACTGACCTACCGGCGCCTGGTCAAGGTGAACGGCGTCGAGCCGAAGGACCTCGCCAGGCGCGACGCCGACCAGAAACGGAAAGAAGAGGCATGGGCGGCCTCCCGCGGGCGGGAGGGCGAGAACGCCCGCGCGGCCCGCCTTCGCAGGGCGGCGGAGGAGGACCAGCGCGAGCGGGCTGTCGTGGACGAACTGCAGTCGATCTACGACTTCCGCCTGACCGGCCGCGAGACGATCGACGGCCGAGCGGCGATTACGTTCGAGTTCGACCCGCATCCCGGCTACAGCCCGAAGACACCCGAGGGCAGGATTCTCAACCACTTCCGCGGGAAGGCCTGGATCGACGAAGCGGACCGCGAGTTGGTGCGGCTGAGGGTGGACTGCCTCGAGTCGGTTTCCGTGAAGTTCGGGTTCATCTTCCGCCTGCTGAAGGGCAGCCGGGGCTTCATCGAGCGGCGCAAGATCGACGGCGAGGCCTGGCTGCCGACCTACTCGCGGTTCACCGGGAGCGGCCGGGTGTTCTTCATTGCCCGCGTCGATCTCGACCAGGAGTCGGAGTACTCCGCCTACCGCCGGATCACCCCCGCGCAGTAGCGGCGGGGCGGCGACGCAGGCGGCCCGGGGGCGCGATTTTGGCCGGTGAAGTTGAAGGTTGTATGATCCGGGCAGTGCGGCGGATGCCGGCCCCGGTGCGGGCCATCCGCCGGCGGGCCCGCCGGGCCTGCGCCCCGCCACGCACCACTCCATCAGCTTCAGGAGCATCCCGTGCCGGACGAACGCGAATTCCAGCAGGCCACCCTCGAACAGTGGATGAAAGCCGCGGCCAAGTCGGCCCCGGGCGGTGACGTCGCCGCCCTCAACTGGACCACGCCGGACGGCCTCGTCGTGAAGCCGCTTTACACGTCCGCCGACACGCGGGCCCTGCCGTTCGCCGACACACTGCCCGGATTCGAGCCCTTCCTGCGCGGGCCGCAGGCGACGATGTACGCGGTGCGGCCGTGGACGGTCCGCCAGTACGCGGGCTTCTCGACGGCCGAGGAATCGAACGCCTTCTATCGCGCGGCGCTGGCCGGGGGCGGCCAGGGCATCAGCGTGGCCTTCGACCTGGCCACGCACCGCGGGTACGACAGCGACCACCCGCGCGTCACGGGCGATGTGGGCAAGGCGGGCGTCGCCATCGACACCGCCGAAGACATGAAGATCCTCTTCGACGGCATTCCCCTCGACACGGTCAGCGTGTCGATGACGATGAACGGCGCCGTGCTGCCCGTGCTGGCCGGCTACGTCGTCGCGGCGGAGGAGCAGGGCGTGGACCAGGCCCGGCTCTCGGGGACCATCCAGAACGACATCCTCAAGGAGTTCATGGTCCGCAACACGTACATCTACCCGCCCGAGCCCTCGATGCGCATCGTCGCCGACATCATCGAGTACACGGCGCGGCACATGCCGAAGTTCAACTCGATCAGCATCTCCGGCTACCACATGCAGGAAGCCGGCGCGAGCCAGGCTCTGGAGCTCGCGTTCACGCTGGCCGACGGCAAGGAGTACGTGAAGACCGCGCTGGGCCGTGGCCTGGACGTGGACGACTTCGCCGGGCGCCTCAGCTTCTTCTGGGGCATCGGGATGAACTTCTACCTCGAGATCGCCAAGATGCGCGCCGCCCGGCTGCTGTGGGCGCGCATCATGAAGGGGTTCGGCGCGAAGAAGCCCAAGAGCCTGATGCTGCGCACGCACTGCCAGACCTCCGGCTGGAGCCTCACCGAGCAGGACCCCTACAACAACGTGGTGCGCACCGCCATCGAGGCCATGGCGGCGGTGTTCGGCGGCACGCAGAGCCTTCACACGAACAGCTTCGACGAGGCGATCGCGCTGCCCACGGAGTTCAGCGCCCGCATCGCCCGCAACACGCAGCTCATCATCCAGGAAGAGACGCACATCACCAGCGTCATCGACCCCTGGGCCGGCAGCTACATGATGGAGTCGCTGACGCAGCAG
>Ga0316601_100002097_pt1 | contig 10160 bp, 10 predicted proteins | sample OWC_soil_day5_no_FD_207663 | JGI IMG/M metagenome (GOLD analysis project Ga0316601, IMG submission 207663) | Wetland soil microbial communities from Old Woman Creek delta, Ohio, United States - OWC_soil_day5_noCT | ecosystem: Environmental > Terrestrial > Soil > Wetlands | place: USA: Ohio...
CGTCCTGAGGACCGAAACCACCTTGGGCGAGGGGTCCCCCTTGGGGGGGCGCGGTCATCGGAACAGCTCGTCCGCCCAGGCGGGCTCGAGGCGGTGGAGCTCGAGCGCCTGCTCCACGAGTCCCAGCAGGGCGTCTCGCCCGGCCCGGCCGAGGCTCGGATAGAACGTCGGGTTGCACACGACGAGGGCGCGCCACGCAAAGAACGGAGGGGACACCGCGGTCAGCGAAGGGTCCGGCCGTGCGCGCAGGTACGTGTGCCAGAACCGATGCCACAGCGGTCCAAGTCCTGCCCAGCCGCGCGGGCTATCGAGCGCGAACAGCACGAAGTTGACGGCCATCGCGGTCACGTCATCCGCGGGATCGCCGCACGTCCCCCGGCTGGCATCGAGTAACGCCAGCTCGTCGCCGTCGAACACCACGTTGAACGGGTGAAAGTCGCCGTGCGTCCGGCACAGCCGGCCTTCGTGATCGCGCAGCCGCCACCGCCACTCGGCGCAACGCCGCTCGAGCTCGTGGAGCCGGGACGCTGGCGCGCCCGGCGTGTCGTCGGGGTAGCCGTCGACGATGCCGTAGATCCCCTCGCCACTGCCCACGAGGTCGCGGATCGCCCGCCGGTAGCGACCCGGCCCGGCGGCGGGAACGTGGAGCGCCGCGAGGTAGCGCGCGAGCACGTCGACGCGCGCGACGTCGTGGTCGGTCGCCGTGCCGGTCCGCGCGATCCGTCGCAGGTCGTCGCAATACAGCGTGCCGGGGGCGTACGTCGTGATCAGGTACAGCTCGCCGGCATCGCGGATCGAGACCAGCTCGCCATCGCCGCGGATCGCGCCGACATCGAGCGCCTGGACGTGCGACGGGATCCGCGGGAAGTCATCGAACGCGAGCAGCATCGCGGCCGCCCGATCGGCGCGCCGGTCATGTCCGAACGGATTGGCCGACGCGACGCGCCACACGAGCTCGAGCCGGCCCCCGGCCTGGTCGGCGAGCACGATGCGCACCGGCATCCCATAGCCGGCCGCCTTGGTCGTCGCGTCCTTGGTGGCACCCGTATCGGGCGCCAGCGGCTCGAGCGAGACGACGTGGTGATGCGGATACAAGCGCGCGAGGTGCTCGCGAAGCCGGGGACCTGCGGGGCTCATGCAGGATCGGACTGCAGCGGCCGTGCCGTGCCCGGGCGGTCCGAGTCTGGCTCGTTCGATGCAAGTCACTCGGGCCATGACAGCCTATCCGCAGATCAAGCAGCGCCTGCTCCAGCGACGGAAGGACCTGCTCGCCCGCTACCACGATGAGATCGCCCGGGCCAGCGAGGAGCTCGACTCGCGCGAGGCCGAGCCGGTCGATAACGCGAGCGAGCTGTGGGATGCGCGCGTGCTGTCGCGGCTGAGCAATGCCGACGCGCACGCGCTCGCGCAGGTCGTGGAGGCGCTGCATCGGCTCGAGGACGGGGCCTATGGGTTGTGCGTCCAGTGCGGGGAAGAGATCGAGTCCGCGCGGCTGGACGCGGTGGCGGAGGCTGCGACGTGCTTCGACTGTGCGGTCACCGCGGAACGAGCGGTCGCGCTCGCGCGGTGACGCTGCCCGCGTCGGTGCACGATTTGCGGAGGGTTGGCAGCCCTGCGCAAACATCGCGCGGTCGGCCAGCGGTCGGGGCCGCGAACTAGTACCTCGCCACAGAGGTTTTGATCGGTTCAACCTCTGCCGACCTGCACTTGCACTTCTCACTGATGACGTGCACTTGCACTTGCGAGTTAAGACCTGCACCGCGCACCGACCCACGAGGCTCAGGTGCAAGTGCAGGTCTTAACTCGCAAGTGCAAGTGGAAGTCGCCGGTGCAACTGCAACTGCAGGTGCAGGTGCAGGTCGCTGCGTGAAGCGGTCAGAACCTCTGTGGCTAAGTACTAGCTCCGGATCAGCGGCGCCTGGTCTTCTTCCAGGAGGGCCTCGTCGTCCGAGGTTGCTGGAGGAGGCCGCAGCCTGTCAGCGGTTGCGTCGCGACCGATCAGGTCGAGCAGATCGGACGTCGTCACGATCCCGACGAGCCGCTGGCCATCGATGATCGGGAGACATCCGATGACGTGTCCGCGCAGGAGGTTTGCGGCCTCGCGGACGGTCGTCTCCGGTGCGGCGATGACGACCCGCGAGGTCATCACGTCCTCGACCGTCCAGCGCTCATCGACGAGCCTCGGACGGACCCGGATGAGGTCACGCTCGGACACGATCCCGAGGACCTGCCCGTCGCGCATGACGACGAGGTGGCGGATCCCCGCCTGCTTCATCTGGGCCTTCGCGACGGCCACGTCGATCTCGGGAGTGATCGACTGGACGGTCGTGGTCATGATCTTTTCCACACGCATCGGGGCTCCTTGTGCGACAGCAGTCGCAAACGCGGTGCCATGGCGATCGACGGGAGTTCCCGCACGACCGCTGGCAGACCGGTTGCAGTACTCCGCGGCATGAGCTTCCAGAAGATCTTGTGCGCGACCGACTTCTCCGCGGGATCGGAGCACGCCCTCCGGGTCGCCGTGCGACTGGCGGTGAGATCCCAGGCAGAGCTGGTGATCGCGCACGTCTGGCACGTGCCGGCCCTGGCGTTCGCGAACGAGATGACGTTCCCGGCCGACACGTTGATGCGCATGATCGAGGACGACAAGCACGGCCTGACCGTGGCGCTCGGAGAGGCCAAGCGACTCGGCGCAGCGAGGGTGTCGACCCGCCTGCTGACCGGCGTGCCATGGGAGCAGATCACCGACACCCTGCAGGCCGAGCCGGCCTTCGATCTCGTGGTGATGGGGACCCACGGGCGAACCGGGATCACCCGGGTGTTGCTCGGCTCGGTGGCCGAGAAGGTCGTCCGTCATGCGCCGTGCTCGGTGCTCGCGGTGCGCGGGCCAGGTGACGTGATGCCGTTCCGCCACGTGCTGTGTCCCGTCGACTTCTCCGAGAGCTCGCACAACGCAGTCGAGCTCGCCGCCACCCTCGTCGAGCCCGGGGGGGCGGGGATCCAGCTGCTCCACGCGATCGAGCTGCCGACGGCGTATTCGCGCGATCCGTTGCAGGTCAACTTCGTCGTCGATCTCGACCGCCGCGCGAGCGCCCAGCTCGAGACCTGGGCGTCGAGGCTCCACGAGGAGGTCGCGGTGCCGATCGTGACCCGGGCCACCAGCGGCAGTCCCGTGGCCCAGACGCTCGCCGCGCTCGACGACGATCCCACGTTCGACCTCGTCGTCATGGGCAGCCACGGCAGGACGGGCGTGCAGCGCGTGGTGCTGGGTTCGGTCGCCGAGACGATCGTTCGCCACGCGCCGTGTCCGGTGCTGGTCGCTCGCGCGGCGCGGCTGAATTGACGCGTCGTCCGGGACGCGCCTTGGGCGCCGCCTGTCAGGTCGCGAACGGATGCTCGAGCGCCGGCGCGGCGACCTCGACGACCTGCAGTGGATCGATCGCCTGGGTCTCGTCGAACCACACGTACTCGTCGAACTGCGCCGGCAGGACGGCCTGGAAGTAGTGGCTCTGCAGCTCGGTCCCGGGGCGGTAGACCACGCCGATCGCGCGCTCGAGGCGAGGCGCGAACAGCTCGTCCCGGAGCTCGCGACGGGCCGGGTCGCGGAGGTGCAACAGGAACGCCGGCACCCCGGCATCGTGACAGAGCCGCTCGTAGCTGTCGGCGCGCGCCGGGCGGACCGTCATCCGCTCCATCGAGCCGTCCCAGTCGTGCGCGGCGGCCACCGTCCCGTGATCGGTGCCGAACCCGACGTTGTACATCTCGGTGCCGAACGCCGCGCGGCAGAGCTGGCCGACGTTGTGCTCCCCGCGTGCGGACATCTCGGTCGCCGACGCATCCCCGATGTGCGAGTTGTGCTCCCACACCACGAGCTTCGCGTCGGGGCCGCGATGGGCGAGGATCGACTGCAGGGTCTCGAACATGTGCTGATCGCGCAGGTTCCACGACTGCTCGCCACCGTAGTACATGACGCGGTAGTAGCGCTCGGCCTCGGCTACGACCCGCGCGTTCTGCGCGGCGTCGAAGAACTCGTCGCCATCCTGTGCGGAGTACTCGATGCGTTTGGCGAGCAGCTCGCGCAGCATCGCCACGACATCCTGCTCGCAGTCCTTCATCTTTCCGACGAGCGCGGCCCGGCCATAGGCCGCTGGATCGTCCTGCCATGGCGTGAGCCGGCCGTAGCGCTCGCGGGCCGCCACCGCCGCGATCGGATCGACGCGGTCGAGGTAGCGCACGACCTCGTACGCCGAGGTGAACAAGCTGTAGAGGTCGAGCCCCGAGAAGCTGACCTTGCGCTCCGGCGCCGCGGTCTCGGCGTTGTAGGCGCGCAGCCATTCGAGCAGCTCCTGGGTCTCGCGGTTGCGCCACATCCACGTCGGGAACCGCGAGAACGGCAGCCAGACGCGCTGCCGCGGTGGCTTGCCACGGACGTAGCGATCGACGACCGAGGCATCGGGCCAGTCGGCTTCGACCGCGACGGCGCGGAACCCGTGCCGCAAGATCAGCTGCTGGGTGATCCGGGTCCGCATCCGATAGAACTCCGACGTCCCGTGCGTGGCCTCGCCGAGCAGGACCACGCGGGCATCTCCGATCCGCTCGAGCAGCCCCTCGATCGCCGCATCCTCGATCCGCGCGATCGGTTCGGCGCATTCGGCGACCAGCTTCGAGATCAGCGCCGGACGCGACGCTGGTTTCGGAGCGCGCGCGGGGGCGGGGGCGGGGGTTCGCGGGGGCACCGGCTCGGGCTCCCAGCCCTGTTCCCCGATCAGCGGCACGAACTGCACGGCGCCGAGATCCTCGCGATCGAGCTCGGTCGCGCTGCGCCGGATCACGCGCACCAGCTCCTGGGCGCGGCTGGTTCCCACGGGCATCACGAGCCGGCCGCCGACCGCGAGCTGGTCGACCAGCGCCTGCGGGACCTCCGGCCCACCCGCCGCGACGATGATCGCGTCGAACGGGGCGTGCTCCGGCCAGCCAAGCGTGCCGTCGCCACACCGGACCTCCACGCCGTGATAGCCGAGCCGCGCGAGCCGTTCCCGGGCGACCTCGGCGAGCTCGGCGTGGCGTTCGATCGTGTAGACGCGCGCGGAGATCGCCGCGAACACCGCCGCCGCGTAGCCAGAGCCGGTCCCGATCTCGAGGATCTTGTCGCCGGGCTGGAGCCGTGCCGCCTCCGCCATGAGCGCGACGATGTACGGCTGGGAGATGGTCTGCTCGGCCGCGATCGGGAGCGGCCTGTCGTCATAGGCGAACTCCGCGAGCTCGGCGGGCACGAACTGCTCGCGCGGGACCTTGGCCATCGCGGCGAGCACCCGCGGATCTGCCACGCCGCGGGCACGGATGTGGCGGTCGACCATGAGCTGACGCTTGCGTTCGGCGGTCATGCTGGCGGTGGGAGCAAGCGCCGCGCCAACGTCGCATCGCGTCGTGTTCATTGGTGGTCCAGTTGATGAAGTAGCCAAGCGCATGCTGGATGCGAACACGGCGCGGGCCCGGGACCTGATGAATGGGTTTGCCGAACGAACCGGGCTCATTTCGGGATCGCAGCGGCGCTACCTGTGGACCGATGCCTTCGCGGTCTGCAACTTCATCGGACTGGGGCGGGCCACCGCAGATCCGCAGTACGACGAGCTCGCGATCCGGCTCGTCCACGCCGTCCATCGCGTGCTCGGTCGCCATCGTGCCGATGATGCGCGCTCCGGCTGGCTCAGCGGCCTGCCGGAGGAGGCCGGGGAAGCGCACCCGACGCTCGGCGGGCTGCGGATCGGGAAGCCACTGCCGGAGCGGGCGGCGGGACAGCCGCTCGACGAGGACCTCGAGTGGGATCGCGACGGTCAGTACTTCCACTACCTCACCAAGTGGATGCACGCGCTCGATCAGCTGGCGCGCGCCCGCCACGAGCCCCCACTCCAGCTGTGGGCCCGCGAGCTCGCGGACACGGCGCACCGTCGGTTCACCCACGGAGTTGCCGGCACGCGGTCGAGGCGCATGTCCTGGAAGCTGAGCATCGATCTGACGCGTCCCCAGGTCCCGTCGATGGGACACCACGATCCGCTCGATGGCCTGATGACATGTCTCGAGCTGCAGAGCACGGCGGCGACGTGGGGCGGGGTGGTGCGCGGGCCTGACCTGGCAGACGCGATCGCGGACTTCGCGTCCATGATCGAGCCAGCGAGCCTGCCAACCGCGGATCCGCTCGGCATCGGAGGGTTGCTCGTCGATGCCCATCGGCTCGCGCAGCTCGTCCAGGCCGGCACCCGCGGAGCCGATCCCGGGCTGCTCGAGGCGCTGCTCGCCGCGGCACTCCACGGGTTACGTCACTTCAGCGAGCTCACCGACCTCGCGGCCCCCGCGAATCGCCGGCTCGGGTTCCGGGAGCTCGGGCTCACGATCGGCCTCGCCGCGCTGGCGTCGATCGATCGGACGACCGTCTCCGTGGGAGCGCGCACGTCCTGCGCACAGCTCGACCGCTACGCGCATCTGCGGCGCGATGTCGAGGAGTTCTGGTGTCGCCCCGAGCACCGCAAGGCCCGGACGTGGATCGACCACGCGGACATCAACGACGTGATGCTCGCGACGAGCCTCGCGCCGGACGGCTTCTTGATCCGGCCGCTGGTGGCCCGGCAGGCGCAGTCACCACCGGGTTAGCCATGCTGTGGATCGGGTGACGTCGGCTGCCCGACGATCTGTGCGGTGGGCAGCCCGGGCCGCGCGACGTCCGCGAACGTGAACGGTGGATACTCGTCGACCAGCGAGGCCTGGTACGCGAGCAGGCGGATGCTCCAGCGCTGCAGGCCGACCAGGTAGTGGAACGCGCCCGGACCGACGCGCTCGGAGACCAGGATCGTCAGCGCGGCCCACAGCCACACGAACATCCCGAGCCAGCACAGGATCGCGAGGACGATGGCACTCGGGATGCCCGAGATCAGGCGCATCATCGCCGACCCCGGCGTCGGGTGCACGGTGGTGCGGTCGATCTCGAGCCGGACGGTCTCCTCCGGCGTGCGTCCGGGCAGCAACTCGGCGATCAGTCCCGCCCACGCGCTGATCGCGGCGAACCAGCGCAGCCCGCCGAGGATCCGCGGGCCATCCTCGGCGACGTAGCGCTCCGCGTCGGGTCGCGAGGTCAGCCGGATCGCGGCGAACGCCGGCAGGAACAGGTACGCGAACAGGAACACGGTTCCGAACGACAGCCCGAGCACGCCGAGCGCGAGGAACGTCACGACCCGGACCAGCAGCTGGGTGCGCGAGAATCGCGGCGGCGGCTCGATGCCGTAGTGCACGGGATATTCGGTGCTCATGTGCGATGCAGAGGTGCATCGCGCATGCCTTCCGCGCTACCAGCTCCCGCGCGCGCCGCCACCCCCGGAACGGCCTCCGCCACCCCCGAAGCCGCCGCTGGACCCGCCGAATCCTCCCAGGCCGCCTCGCCCGCCGGTCCTGAGCAACCATGCCAGCAGCCAGAGCGCCTTGCGTGGGTGCGTGATCGCGAAGATCAAGAACGCGACCGCTGCGAGCCCCCCCAGGATCAACGTGATCAGCGGCGGCGGCGGCTCGCTCGGTGCGCTGCCCGCGCCCTGGCCGCCTGCCCACGGCTGGCCCTCGATCGCGGCGAGCACCGCATCGGCACCGGCGGTCACCGCGCCGTCGCGATCTCCGGCTCTCAGCCGCGGCGCCATCACCTCTCGGATGATGCGCGAGGCGATCGCGTCGGGGATCTTGTCCTCGAGCCCGTAGCCGACCTCGATGTCGATCGTGCGATCGGTCGCGAACACGAACATCGCGATGCCGTCATCGAAACCTTTGCGGCCCACCTTCCAGCTCGCGAACGTGCGCACGGCCCAGTCGGCGAGGTCCCCTCCTTCGAGCGTGGTTCCGATCCACACGACGACCTGGTGGCCGGTCGCACGCTCGTATCCCTCGAGGCGCTGATCGAGCGCCGAGCGGACGTTCGGGGACAAGAAGCTGGCGTGATCCTCGACCCATCGCGCCGGCGCGGGCGGGGTGGGGGGCGTGGCAACCGCGAGCGCCGCGAGGACGGCGAGCGCCGCGGTCGACATCAGAACTTCACCTTCGGCGGTACCTCACTGCCGGCCTTCGCGGCGAAGTAGGGCTTCTCGGAGAATCGGCCGCCGAAGATGCCGGCGATCACCGAGGTCGGGAAGCTCGCGCGTGCCGTATCGAACTCACGCGCGGCCTCGTTGTAGCGCATGCGCTCGACCGTGATCCGGTTCTCCGTGCCCTCGAGCTGCGCCTGGAGATCGCGAAAGTTCTGCGTCGCCGTGAGCGTCGGGTAGGCCTCGGCAACCACGAGCAGGCGCGACAGTGCGCCGCCGAGCTGATCCTGCGCCTCCGCATAGTTCTTGAACGCTTCAGGAGTGGTCTTGACGTCGCGCGACGCCTCCAACCGGCCGACCCGGCTGCGCGCTTCGGTGACCGCCGTGAACGTGTCGCGCTCGAACGCGGCGGCGCCCTTCACCGTCTCGACGAGGTTTGGCACCAGATCTGCGCGACGCTGGTAGGCGTTCTCGACCTGCGCCCATTGCGCCTGCGCGGCCTGATCGAGCCGTACGAGCTTGTTGTAGGTTGCGACGCAGGTGCCTCCCAGCAGGAGGATCACCGCGACGACGCTGAGGGTGATGATGCCAGTCCTGCCAACGGTGCGCATACCGCGGGAACAGTGCAACCGACGATCCAGGCCGTAAGGCCAGCCCGTCAGGCGTCGTGGCGAATCACGGTCACCGCGCCGTCCACGTGATCGATGACGTACGTCGTGCCGTTGCCGATCAGCGGGACGGTCGTGCCGAGCACGTGCATCAACCACAGCCGCATCACGCCCCCGTGCGAGACGACGAGCACGGGGTCACCGTCCGCGGCGGCGATCCGCGCGAGCGTCTTCGCCATCCGCGCGATCGCGAGCTCGCGAGCCTCTCCGCCGGGCGGGGTGCCGGTCTGCGCCTGCCACGCCTGCCACGCATCCGGATGCCGCGCCGCGCACTCGTCGCGGGTCAGCCCTTCGAACACCCCGAAGCGGCGCTCGCGCAGCGCGGGATCGATCGCGGGGGTGGCGAGCCCGAGCGCGGTCGCGACGATCTCGCCGGTCTCCCGCGCTCGCACGAGATCGCTCGTCATCACCGCGGCGACCCGGGACGCAACGAGGGCCGCTGCCAGCGCGCGGGCCTGGGCGCGTCCGGTGTCGTTGAGCGCGATGTCGGTGTGTCCCTGCAGCTTGCCGAGCGCGTTCCATTCGGTCTCGCCATGACGGGCGAGCAGGATCGTGCGCATCTAGGCTGCCCTGCTCATTCATTTCCTACTGACAGCAACACTCGAGGCCAAAGCCGGCTGTGCTCAGGTTGGCCGAGCAGCCAGGGCCCGCCGACTCGGTGCCGGCACAGGTTCCGGTCGAGGCGTGACCCACCAGGGCACGCAACGTGCCGGTTTCGTCGGGACATCCCACGGCGCAGCCTTTGCCTTGGAAGTTGCAGTAGCCTTCGCAGGTCGGGTCACTGATCGGAACATCGGCGCCGGTGATGCACGCGCTCCACGCGGCGCAGCGGCCGGTACCGCAGGCGAAGTTCGTGCCGCTGGCGTCGCCGCACTGGGTGCCGCAGTTGCCACAGTTGGTGGGATCGTTCTGGGTGTCGACACACACCGCGTCGCACGCGGCCGCCCCGTCGCAGTGCAGCGCGACGCTGAGCGAGCCACTCGCGCTATGGCCTGCCTGATCGAAGAAGACGGCGGTGAACATGCGCACGTCCTCCTGTCCGAAGGCAAAGTCGATCGCGGCGATCTGGTGTAGCTGGGGCCAGGTGAGGGTGAGCTGGTACGCGCCTTCGTCCGCGCTGGTCGCGAACGCACCGTAGGTGGTGTCACCGGCGCCGTCGAGCTTGCCGCCGATGAGGTCGCCGATGCCCTGTGGGTCGGTGACCAAGGCGGTGAAGGTGACCTGCCCGCCCTCGGTCAGCCGGCTCACGCTCGCGTCGAACGACAACAGCTTCGGTCCGTCGGGGCTGGGCGGGGCAGCGGCATCGCTGCTGCCTGGGCCGCCGTCGCTGGCGCTCTTGCCGCGTTCCCCGCTACAGGCAACGAGCGGGAGGAGGGCGGCGAGCGCGACGGCAGTCACCCGGTGAGCGCCTCTTCGGGAGGCGGTGGACTTGGAG
>Ga0316601_100002099_pt1 | contig 10157 bp, 7 predicted proteins | sample OWC_soil_day5_no_FD_207663 | JGI IMG/M metagenome (GOLD analysis project Ga0316601, IMG submission 207663) | Wetland soil microbial communities from Old Woman Creek delta, Ohio, United States - OWC_soil_day5_noCT | ecosystem: Environmental > Terrestrial > Soil > Wetlands | place: USA: Ohio...
TCTTGGCCTTGGCCAGCGCCGCCGAAGGGATTTCTTCCGCCCGGGCAGACGAGTCGGGGAGGAGGATTCCAAACAGGGTTACGATTATCACCGGCAAAATCCACAGGAAAACGCGTCTCATGGCTGCCTCCTTTTGCAAATGAAAAATCTTCCGCAATTCAACTCCTCTCGAAGGACTATTTAAAGACCTCCTCCACCTCCAGGGTCATCCCGTCTCTGGCGGCAATGACTTTCTTTCCGGTTTCGGCGCTCAGCTGTTCGGCCACCTCCCAGGGTTTCGCCTGAAGCAGGCGCATGCCGAAATGGGTGAGAACAATGACCCGGGCTTTGGTTTCCCTCAAAACCCGCCTCACATCAACGAGGGAAAGGTGGTCGATTTTTTTATCCGGCACATCGGTCAAGAGAACCACATTCATCATGAGAATCTCGCCGGGATATTGCGAAATAAGTTCGGGATAAAATTTCGTATCGGTAATGTAAGAAAGGGTTCCCTGGGGAAGGTGGAAATTGACCCCGTAGGTTTCCACGGAGTGTTGATGTCTGCCGGCCGTGGAGAATTTCAAATTTCCGAGGGTGTAGGTCGAATTCTCCTTAAGAACCCGGATTTCCCGGACATAGGTGCGCACATAGCGAAAAACAACCGGGTCTTCTTCCAAGGCATCCTGGGGAGCGAAAAGGACCCCCTTGGGGGCGTACCCGCCTTCGGTCATGGCTTCGGCCAGGACATTGATATCCCCGGAGTGGTCCAGGTGTTTATGGGAAAGAAGAATTCCGTCCAGCTTCGCGGGGTCGAGCTTGGGCTTGCTGGACAGGCAGCGCACCAGGGCTCCGGGCCCCGGGTCCATATAGAGGTTCACGCCCCCGAGGGAGAACCAGAGGCCCCCGGAGGAACGGAGCTGTTTGGCCACAACAAAGCGGGCCCCGGCCGTCCCGACAAACTTGATCCAGTTTTTTCCGTTTTCCATAAATCCAAAAAAAATATTTACCGCAGAGAGCGCAGAGCACGCAGAGAATACTTTGAGTATTCAAATTAGAAAAAGAATCTATTTCGTGCCTCCGGTCAGGATTCTTTTCACCCTTCTTTCAGCGTTTTTCCTTCGGCCTTTCTTTTTATTATTTTTCTCTGCGAGCTCTGCGCTCTCTGCGGTGATTAAAGCTTTGCCTCCCCTCGCTCCTTTCGAAAAATCTGGCGATCTCGTCCCGGGGAAAAACCGGCAGGTCTTGGATTTGACCTCCCGCTAAAATTTTAATCCCCTTTTCCTTTTCCCAGATTTTGCCAATGGTCTCGACCTGAATGCCCTCCCGCCGCAGGGCTTCCTTGATGCGCTTCGCCTCCCGCGGGGGAGCCGCGATCAGGAGGGCTCCGGAGGCGATCAAGCCCAAGGGATCCAAGGCCAATTCCCGGCATAGAATTTCGGTTTCAGGGAAAACGGGTATTTTCTCCTTTTCCACCAGCAAACCGACATCGGCCGCCTGGGCCAACTCGCGAAGCCCCGTGGCCAGGCCGCCCTCGGTCGGGTCGTGCATCGCCTGCACTCCGCCGCTTCGCATGGCAATCCGGGCCTCCCGGACAACGCTGATCCCGGGATTCTTCAGGAAGGCGCGGCTTTTCCGTAGCCAATTCGCGCCGAATGTTTTTTCCAGGCCCTTTTTTTCCCGGGCGATCAGGGCGGTTCCCTCGATGGCGATTCCTTTGGTGAGAAGAATCTCGTCGCCGGGCAAAATCCGCTCCGGCACCGGCAACGGCCCCGGCTCCGCTTCTCCCAGCATCTGGCCCACCACGATCGGCCGCTCGAGACCCAGGGTGATCTCGGTATGGCCGCCGCAGAGGATGATTCCCAGGTCTTTGCAGGCCCGGGAAATCTGCTCGAAGATCGTTTCCACCATTTCCGGGTTTGTCCGCCTCTCGGGCAGAAGCAGGACAGCCAAAAACCACCGGGGAATCCCCCCCATGGAGGCGATGTCATTGGCATTGACTTGCACCGCATACCAGCCGATCTCGGCCGTGGCGAAGGTGATGGGGTCGGTTTTGGCGATGAGATAGCGGTCCCCGAAGGACAGGACACAGGCATCCCTGCCGATTCCGGGTTTGACCACCAGGCGGGGGTCTTCCTGCGTGTGCCGGGCAAGAAGGCGGGCGAGATCTTCCATCGGCAGCTTGCCCGGGGGATAAAAGAAGTCGCGGGCGGATTTTCTCCTTTTTTTCACGTCACGCTGATCCCGGCGGAAAAGAGCGCGAGAATCCCTCAACTCCCCGGCTCTTCGGCGACTCGCCGATAACGCCAGGGTGATTCAACTCCGCTTTTTTCAATGGTACCGGGGTCGGAGGGATTTGTAAATAAAAAGAAGGGGGCGGTCCGAGAACCGCCCCGGATTGGTTGGAAGGAGAAAGCTTGGTTGAAGGTCCGTCAAGAGAGAGCTTTTTTCGCTCAGCCCGCCGCCTTCGCTTTCGGCTTGGGCCCGTAGAGATCACGGGCCACATCTTTGAGCCCGAGGGACTCGAGGGTCTTGCGCGCCGGCTTGCCGCTGGGGGTCCAGCCGCTCGCTTTGTAGAACTCCTTGAGCATGAGCTCCATGTCCGGAACCTTTCCGGCGTTGCCGCCCTCTTTCGTCGCCTCCAGAGCCCGCGGCGAGAGGACGTCGTCTTTCCTTGTGATCCCGCAAAGATTGTTGTAAGCCCGGTGGAGGGCCATGATGCGTTCGCCGATCTTCAAAAGACCGGCCGGTGTGTATTTCGTTCCCGTGGCGGCCGTCAAAAGGGCGGCGATGTCGGACGGTTTGAGGATAAAGGTCAGGAAGTAACAAGAAACCATGGAATTGACGATGGCGGTATGGTCCTGGGCGAGTTTGACCACAAGCCCTTTGCCCTTGCTTTCGAAGAGGGAATACTCGCCCTTCAACCCCCATTCCGGCATGGGATCTTTGACCCCCTCATAAAGAGGCGAATGGCCATGGAGGTGGCAGGCTCCCCGGGGACCCACGGCGTAAGTCAAACCCATGCTGAAAAAGGTTCGCGGATCGTGCATGGGCGTTTCCATTCCTTTGACGTGCACGGCGTATTTCCAGGAATCGCCGCCCAATTTTTCCGCCGCCCGCTTCACCCCCTGGCCGAGAAGGGCGCCGGTTTTCTCTTTCTTCCCGATCTGATGGACCATGGCCAGCATCGCCTCGGTGCTGCCCCATTTGAGTTCGATCCCGCCCGTATCTTCTTTCGTGATCAGCCCTTTCTCATAGGCTTCCATGCCAAAGGCAATCGCCGCGCCGGTCGAGATCGTATCCACCCCGTACCGGTTGCAGAGGTCGTTGGCGAACGACACGGCGTTCAGATCGTCGATAAGGCACATGGTTCCCATGGCCCCGAGAGTTTCATATTCCGGACCGGGCCCGTCCATCTTGTAGGGGCCTTCTTCGATCTTCACCCACCGCGAGCACCCCAGGGTGCAGCGGTAGCAGGCCGTGTGGGGAACCAGAATCGTATCTTTCATCTTCTTGCCGCCCAGGTTCTTGCAACCCTGTTCCCAAAGCCCGAGCTGCCAGTTCTTGACGGGCACGTCGCCCATGGCCCAGAGGTTGTCCAAAACCTGGGCCGTGCCGTATTCGCGCATGTTGGCCACGGCGGGGGAGGTGGCGTTGTCTTTGGCGATCTTCTTGCAAAGCGCATTGTAAGTTGTCAGATCATGGAGCGGGAAATTGCCGTTTCCGCGGACGGCGATGGCTTTCAGTTTCTTCGCTCCCAGGATGGCGCCGTTTCCGCCGCGCCCCGGGGCCCGTCCTTCGTCGTTGATGATGCAGGAGAGGAGAACTTTTTTCTCTCCGGCAGGGCCGATGCAGGCGACGCGGATTCTTTCATCGCCGATCTCCCTCTGGATGGACTCCTGAACCTGCAGGGCGTCTTGTCCCCACAGGTGGGCGGCGGATTTGAAGTCGACTTTGCCGTTGTGGATCCAAAGATACACCGGCTCGGCCGAGGCGCCTTCCACAATCAACGCGTCGTACCCCGTCCTTTTCAGGTCCGCCCCCCAGTAACCTCCGGAACTCGCGTCACAGAGAATGCCGGTGAGGGGAGATTTGAAGACGATCTGATAGCGCGCGCCGGAAGGATAGTTCGTGGCGGTGACCGGTCCGGTGGCAAAGACGATTTTGCTCTCCGGGCTCAAGGGGTCCGTGGAAGGGGGCACTTCGTCATAAATAATTCGGCATCCCAAACCCGTTCCCCCGATGTAATCGCGGGCCAGCTTGGGATTCAACGGCTCCTCTTTCCAGCTTTGATCCGTCAGGTTGACACGCAGAATTTTTCCCATGTAGCCGTCCATGGACCCTTTCTCCTTTCTGGAAAAGTTTCGGCAAATACCGGTCGCCGAATCTCCCTTATTTAAACGAATTCCCAAATAAAGTCAAGAGGTTTGTAAGGTGGAAGTGGTGGTGTTAAAAATAATTGAATAATTATAAAGACTTATGTGGGGCCGGGGGCAAGGGCGATCTTTTTTGGCCCACTTTTAAGGAAGATTGGGACGCAGATTTACGCAGATTAATAATTTCAAGATAAAAAAATCCTGAAAACCCGCGCCCATCTGCGTCCAATAAAGTTGAGGTATTATTTCTCATCCGTCAGCTTCATGGGCTGGCCGCAGCAGATTAAAACCCCTTTTCCCGCGACTAGCATCTTCACTTTCGTCCCGCAGATTTCACAAACATAAACTTGCCCTGCTTGATTCGCCATTTAAATTTCCTCCTTTATTCAATGGGACGCAGATTTACGCAGATATTCGCGGATATAATTTTTTCCTTCAGAAAACGAGCCCCTCCGGAAAATTCCGCCTCTTCGCACAGGCTCGGTTTGTCTTCGTTTTCAATCATGAAAATCTGCGTTTATCTCCGTCCACAAGATTATTTCGCCGGTTCCGCGATTTCCTCGGTGATCCCGGCCAGCTTCCGCGCCATTTCCGCATACTTTTCCATCGGCGAAAGGGAACGGACCACCAGCCGCGCTCCGTCCGGGGAGCCGCCGCCGTGCATGCACCCGGGAACTCCCGCCCCTAGCGTCAACCACTCCACGAGGCGGGCGGCGCGAGCCCGCGCTTCGGGACTGCAGGAGCCGGCTTTGAGGTATTTCTGGATCAATTTTCCATACCGGGGATCGTTAAAATCCTTGTAGGAAGGAAAACACCCGGTCTCCACGATCCCGCCGCCGATCTCCTGGCAGAGGCGTTTGGTTTCGTAGGGGAGGGTCGCCACGTGAACCTTGTTGGCGTGGGCGTTCAAGGAGTCGGGGATCCAGATCCCCGAGGGATGCTTGGCGCCCAGGGCGATCGAACCCACCCCCATGGTAAAAGTCGTTTCGTTATTGACGGCCATGTCTACAAATTTGTTGGCAAAGGTTTTGGCGGAGAGGCCGTTGGCCCGGGCCATGAGCATTCCCGCGCCGATCATCACATCCCCCTGGCCGGCCACGCAGGCGCCGATGCAGGCCCGGTAAAGGGAAGTGAAAAACTGGATGACCTTTCCGGTGTATGCATATTCCTTGCAGAGGAAAACCCTTTCTTTGGGGACAAACACATCTTCGAAGAGGAGATAAGCCTGGGTGATTCCCGTTTCCGTGGGGATATCGAAGCCCTCCTCCATTTCCCGGCTGTCGCTGGGCCGCCGCGCCTCGATGATCGTGAGCCCCTCGATGTCCCGCGGAACCGCGCAGGAGACGGCGAAGTTCTTCTCCGCCTCCCCGTACCCCGTTCCGGGGAGGAGAAAAATTTCGTTGCTCGCCGCCGTCCCGCAGATCATGAGCTTCGCCCCCCGCAGGACAATGCCCTTTTCGTTTATTTCCGTGATGTGCACATTGGAGTCCGGATCGGGCTGCTGGGAGGCCTTCAGGCTGCGGTTTCCCTTGGCGTCCGTCAGGGCCCCGGCGATAGCCAATCCATCGGTTTGCGCCTTTAAAACGTATTTTTTCAACCGTTCGTGGTAATCCGTGCCGCATGCTTTATCTACCTCGTGCGTCACCGCCCACATGGTGTTCATTCCGTTCCACCCGGCGCAGAGACCTCCCGTGCAGGTGCCGGTTAAGCGGTACATCTCCCTTTTAAATTTGGAGTTGGCGATCACATCCTCCGCCGAAAGCATCAGCGAGTTGTGGCGGTGGATCTTCTCCTCGGTCAGGGAGGAGACGGTGGCAAACAGGGGCGCCGTAGCCGAGTCGTTGGCCGCGTCGTAAGCCCGGGCATGGCTTTCCACCACCCGCCGAGTGGCCGGATGCGTGGTTACGTCCGCGATGGCTTCGCCGAATTTAAAGATGTTGGGGCGCATCTTTTTCAAAGAGGCCAGGTAATCCGCTCGGGTTTTCAAGGCCATAAGTTCTCCTTGGGCAAAAAAGGGTTCATGAGGGTATCTGGGAAAACTGAAATCGCTTCGTTCTCAGCTACTGTTTAGAATATCTTAGAAACGGGGGAGAAGCAATAGGGAGGGTTTCCTTGCCGCCGGAATGTTCGAAAATGGGCGGCAATCGGGGAGAGTTTTCCAGGATGGCAGGAATCACCCGTGGGGGGAATTCACCGGCGTATGCGTTTTCGGAAAACCTTCAATCGCGCATTAAAGTCTGGCGAGCTCTCGAACTATTGCGACAACAGCACAGAGATTAGATGCCCGCCCATTTCTCCCCGCACCGCGCGGATTTTGAAGCCCGCGGCCTCTGCTTCCGCGGACAGGCGATAATCGTGCCAGATTTCGTTTCGATTCACCCAGGTGGAAACATAATGAAGACAGGCCTGGCCCGGATAAGAAAATCCGTTATGGGAGGATTCGCTTGGGGTCTGAACGGCGCCCAATAATATGGCCGCCAATATAAACCCGGCGATAAAACTCAAGAGCATTCCCTTTTTCATCGCTGTCCCCCTCCCCGGACCCCCAGCGGTCCATAAAAGCATGGAGCTTCCTTGGCTCTTCGGGTCCGATAAGAATATTTTATTCTTGGGGATATTAAAACGGGGTCAAAAAGGGACGTCCAAGAGTCAAAAAAGGGTCAAGACGGCACACCCTCCAACCTTTACAAGAAAGGGGCCTTTCCTGGGCGAACAGGCTGATATTCAAGCGTTTATTTTAAAACGATACCCCACCCCCAGTTCCGTCAAAATAAAGCGGGGGCGATTCGGCTCGGGTTCAATCTTCCTCCGTAAATTACTGATATTCACCCGGAGCAGATGGGGTTGCTCCGCATACGCCGGCCCCCACAGCTGTCGAAGGATTTGATTATGCGTCAGCACTTTTCCGGCATGGGTAACCAAAAGGCGCAGAAGGTCATATTCGGTGGGGGTTAGCTGCACCTCTTTCCCCTCTGCGGTCACCCGCCGGTGCTCGAAGTCGACTTCCAATCCATCCACTTTGTATACGGGCTCCGGGGAGGGGGGAATCGATTTTCTGAGGGCAACCCGCATTCTCGCCAGAAGCTCTCCGATTCCGAAAGGCTTGGTGACGTAATCATCCGCTCCGTTGTCAAGGGCCCGCACCTTCTCGTCCTCCCGGTCCCGAACCGAAAGGATGAGGATGGGGGTTTGGGTCCATTCCCGAAGGCGCCGGAGAACTTCCAATCCGTCCATGTCGGGCAGCCCCAGATCGAGGATGATCAGATCCGGCCGCAAGGCCAGGGCTGCGTTCATCCCTTCTTTCCCATTCCCTGCCACCTGGACGAAATATCCCTGGGCCCCGAGGGCATTCTTGAGATACCGCTGGATCGCCAGTTCATCGTCCACAACCAAGATCCGGGTTGCGTTCTTGCCCAAACCTTCATCATTCATCTTTCCCCTCCCGCGGAGGTACGGTTATATGGGAAGTGCCAGGACAAATTTCGCCCCCCCGTCCGGAAGATTTTCGACCCAAATTTTTCCCTGGTGGGCCTCGACGATTCCTTTGCTGATCGCCAAACCAAGTCCTGTTCCTCTGACCCCTTCCGTCCCCGGGAGGCGGAAGAACTTTTCGAACACCTGGTGACGATGCTCTTCGGGGATCCCCGGCCCATGATCGGAAATCCGGATCTCAACCCAGGAACCCGCGGCGGCGGCCTCGATCTCCAGCGGGGTGTCGGGGGGAGAATATTTCAGCGAATTGTCCAGGAGATTCATAATGACCTGGCCGATCAAGACCGGGTCGGCGTTTACGAGGGGAAGGCTGGAAGGGATCCGGATTTTTAAATCTCTTTTTTTCAAGCGAGACTCCAAAGAGGTTAGAACCGAGCCGATCAGATCCTGAACTTCCTGGGGCTCTTTTTTGATTCGCAGAGCCCCCGCTTCCAGGCGGGTCATATTCAGCAAGTTGGATACAAATCGATTCATCCAGTTGGCTTCCTCCAGGGCCAGGTCAAGCAGTTCCACCTGATTTTCGGCCTTGAGAAAGGTGGAATCTTCCCGCAGGCTGCTCAACGTTCCCATAATCGAAGACAGGGGGGTTCGCAAATCATGGGAGATCGAATTCAGGAGCGCCCTTTCGAGTCTTTCCGTGGCCTGCAAAATCTGAGTCTGCTCCGCTTTGCGCGCCAAGTTGACTCTCTCTATGGCCAACGCGGCCTGGTTGGCGTAGGCCTCCAAAAGACGGCGGGTTTCCGGGGAAAGGGCTGCGGCCCCATTTTGAGGTTTAACGCCCAGGACGCCCAGAGTCTTTCCCCCCGTGGCCAGCGGCAAAAATAAAAAGGAAGACGAAGAGAGGGTTTCCGTCCCCAGGCCGGCCGCCTTCCCGTTGCGGTAGGTCCAAAGCGCAACGGATATTTCCTTTTCACTCAGTTCAAAATTCCCGGAGGTGGTGCCCGGGCGCACGGTTTCCCCCTCGGGCAGGAGGAGGGCCGCCTCTCCCTTGATGCTCCCGCGAACATGGTGGATGACCGTTGTTGAGATTCCGTTCAGATCCAAGGCGGCCGCCAGTTCCCGGCTCAAGGCATAGAGGGTATTGGTTTGGCCTTCCCGCGTCTTGAGGGCTTCGGATCGACTTCGGGCCCGGCTGACCAAGGTGCTGATCAGCATGCCCACAATCATCAACCCTCCGAAGGTGACCAAATACTGGGTATCCTCGACGGCGAAACTGAAATAGGGGGTGACGAAGAAGAAATCGAAGGCAACCACGCTCAGAACGGCGGTGAACACCGCCGGGCCGAACCCTAAGCGAAGAGCCGCAATGACCACGGCCAGCAAATAGAGCATGACCAAATTGGTCGGGTCGAGAAGGTGGCTGAAAAGCATGCTTAACCCGGTCGTGAGAGCCACCAGAAAGGAGGCGATCAGATATCCACGCCACCCCGGACCCGACGGTTGAAGGGTCTTCCGGGTCTTTTTCATTTCCTCTTCTTCGGTGCTGACGACCAGGACATCAATTTTTTGGCCCCGGCGCAGAAGCTGATCGATAAAGGACCCGTGCAGCCATTCCCGCCAGCGGGGGCGAAGGGGGCGTCCGGCAACGATCCGGGTGACCTGGTGCTCCCGGGCATAGTCCAGCACGGCCTCAACCGGGGAATCCGCCGCGAGGGTGGTGACTTCTTTGGCCCCTAATGATTCGGCCAGGCGCAGTTCTTCCCAGATTCGTTCCCGGTTTTGCCGGGTCAGTTTGTCGCCCCCCGGAGTCTCCACGTACAGGGCGAACCAGTCGGCCTTGGTTTCCTCCGCCAGGCGGCGGGCCGTGCGAACCAGCCGTTCGCTGCCGGGAGCGCCGCTGATGCAGGCCATAATTCTTTCGGGAACCGGCCACAGCTCCGGCGTTTGATAGGTTTTCAAATACGACCGCATCTGTTCGTCAACGCGGTCGGCCGCTCGCCGCAAGGTGATCTCCCGCAGCGCAATCAGGTTCCCGGATTCAAAAAAATTCTCCATGGCCCGGGCCGCCTGCTCGGGAATGTAAACCTTCCCCTCCCGAAGCCGCAGCAAGAGCTCCTCCGGCGGCAGGTCGACCACCTCGATCTCCGCGGCTTCATCCAACACCCGGTCGGGGACGGTTTCGCGCTGGATCACGCCGGTAATCTGGCCGATGATATCTCGAAAACTCTCCAGGTGTTGGATGTTGAGGGTGGTATAAACATCGATGCCCGCGTTCAGAAGCTCCTCGATATCCTGCCAACGCTTGGCGTGACGGGATCCCGGGGCATTGGTGTGAGCATGCTCATCGACGAGGGCAAGTTGCGGCTTCCGGGC
>Ga0316601_100002100_pt1 | contig 10155 bp, 7 predicted proteins | sample OWC_soil_day5_no_FD_207663 | JGI IMG/M metagenome (GOLD analysis project Ga0316601, IMG submission 207663) | Wetland soil microbial communities from Old Woman Creek delta, Ohio, United States - OWC_soil_day5_noCT | ecosystem: Environmental > Terrestrial > Soil > Wetlands | place: USA: Ohio...
CCTTGTTCAGTACCCGCAGCATACGATCGCTGCCGGACTCGAACCCGATCGAGATGGTGTGCCAGTTGGTTTCGCGGACCAGTGCCTCGAACAACGCGGGCCAGCGGCGCACAGTGTCGGCCCGTGCGGCCGCCCAGTACGGCCAGCGGCGCCGCGCCCGACGCGGGTAGGCATCGAGCCACGCCTCCAGCCACGACGCTTGCTGAAAGAACATCGAGTCGTGGATCACCACCGAGCCGATGGGCCCGTAGCGGGCGTCGAGAAAGTTCAACTCGTCAATCACGTCCTCCGGTGGCCGGCGGCCCATGTTGGCGATGTACGAGGCCTCGTTGCAGAAGGCGCACTGCCACGGGCACACCCGGTTGGTCAGAATCGTCGCCACCGGTCCCGGTCCCCACCCGCATTCCGGCTCCAGCGGCCACGGGTAATCAGGCAGATCGGGGCGCGGCCAGAGTTCGCGATCGATCATTGGCCAATCGCTCATCGACCGCGCACCGGCGCCGGCCACCCGGCGCGGGAAGGCGGCGGGATCGCGTGTTAATTCGACGATGATCTGTTCGCCCGGACCGCTACAGATGCGGTCGAACTCGGCGACGGCCTCCATCTCATCCGGAGCGACCGTGGCATGCATGCCGCCGGTGACAACCAGCCCGTTGGGGTTGTCCCGCTTAAAGATCTTGGCGGCCTCGTGCGCCAGCGGGAAGGTGTAACTCCGGACGTTCATCAGCAGGACGTCGTAGCCGGAGACGTGCGCCGGCAACTCGTCCCAGCTGTGCAGGGCGCGGAGGGAGCAAAGATCGGTGCGCACCTCATGTTGGTGCAAAATCGTGCGCAGCAGGCCGAGGCCGTGGTCCTGCCAGCGCTCGAAGGGGCCCGCGGGTCCGACGAACGCCCCCAGGTCTCCCAGGTCCAACCAGATGCGCTTCATCGTCCCAGTCAATCCGTCCGCAGGCCGAGCGCCCGCAGCAGGTACTCCCGTTCCCGTTCGAGGGTGTAGTAGCGGGCAAAAGCCGCGCCGCGGGCCCGCAGCGCGGCGCGGTATGCCGGCGCAGCCCGGACGTGAAGCACGGCCTCAATCAGCCGTGCCACGTCTCCGTTGGGAACGAGATGCGCGGTCTCCATATGACGCAGAAACTCGAAGCCCCCGATGCCGGGAAAGCCAACGACGCAGCAGCCGGCGCTCATCGCCTCGAGCGGGGGCAGCCCAAACGCTTCGCCCGCGGAGATGGCGACGAACAGATCGGCCCGCTTCAGTTGCTCCGCAACCTCATGTTCCGGCAGGCCGTCGATTGTGATCACCTCGGCGGTCGGCGGGAGGGCGGCGCACACGGCGTTCGCGATCTCCGCTCCCTTCCTGGGCATGAACGCAACGCTGCCTGCCACTCTCGGCTCGCCGTTCCAGCGAAACACTTCGGGGATGCCGATCGGTACGTAGGGGGCGATCCGTCCACGCAGCTGCAGTTCGTAGGTCATGTGCAGACCGTGGGAAATCAGTTCGTAGCCCCGCGCGGGATCGAAAAGCGCGTGATCCGCGGCGGTGTTGGCGCCTTGCATGTGGAGGATCTTTCGCCGTGCCGGGAGGGCATCAACGAACGCGGCGTCCGCCGGACACGAGAACAGGATCGTGTCCTCGGGAGCGCAGATGCGCGTGAGCGCGTCCCAGGTGAGGGTGCCGCTCGGTGTTGGGAACCACGTCGCTCTGTCTCCTTGCGGCGTTGCCACCGCGCAGGGACAGCCGCTGGCAGAGAGGGTATCGGCGCAATGGAAACCCTTCTTCACGCCACCGAAGATTCCCGTCCCCGGCAAGACATAATACCACACGATGCACCTCCGGCTCTTTGAGCTTGTTCTATGATTCGCCCGTGACGTCAACAGCCTCGGCGTACGTGGTCGTGAGGTTGGCGGCGGCGACGGCGTAGGCTATGGAGGTCGAGGCGCTATGCCTACAGACTTACGGACACCATCCGAGTTGCAGTTTGCCTTTTACGGCGTACGGGTCGCCGTCGTGTGTGCCGACCGCGAGGTCTGCAAACGCGTCGCCGATGATTTCACGTACTTTCGCGTGGACCCGCCGGACGCGCGCGGCGCCGAGGCCTGTCAACTGCGCATCACGGCATACCGGCAGGCGCCCGCGTACGACGACTTGCCGCCGTTAATGGCGACAATCTACTCGCCGCGCAACGTGAGTTACTCCGATGGCGATGTGACCTACATCGACTACTTTGGGCGCGCCTTGAGCATCTATCAGCGGCGACTGCAGCAGCTGCAAGTCTACGCGGCCGACGTCCACCTCCTGCACGAGATTATCTATGGCACGATCCTGTCGCGGGTCGCGGAGCAACTCGAACGCCGAGGGCTGCACCGGGTGCACGCGCTGGCGGTCGAGGCGAACGCCGAGTCGGCGCTGTTTCTCATGCCGTCGGGCGGCGGCAAGACGACGCTGGCGCTCGAGTTCTTGCGGCGCAAAGACCGCTACAAGCTGGTGTCCGAAGACAGCCCGCTGATCGACGCGGCGGGACGGACGGTCCCTTTCCCCCTGCGGATCGGTGTGGTTGCGCAGTCGGCGGACGCACCTCCACCGTTCCCCACCGAGCACGTCACCTACATCGAGCGGATGGAGTTCGAACCGAAATTCCTGATCTCGCTGGCCGCGTTTGATGGCGCTTTGGCGGCGGGGCCGTCAGCCCCGCGGTGGTTGTTCATCGGCAAACGCTCCCTCGGACAGGGTTGTTCCATTCGGCGGGCGAGCAAGGTGGTTGGGTTCCGGGCATTGGTGGAGGGGATGGTTGTCGGGGTGGGACTCTACCAAGGCGTGGAGTTTCTGCTGCGGACGTCCGTCTTCGATCTGTGGCGGCTGGGTGGCATCATTCTGTCCCGCTTTCGGCGCGCCTGTGCCCTGCTCCGGCGCTGCCAGATTTTCGTGGTAACGCTGGGCCGCACACCGCAGCAGAACGCCAACACCTTGATCGCGTTCCTCGAAGAGCAGCGCTTCGGATGCGGACCGGCGCCGGCACCCCACTGAAGGCCACGAGCGCGGGCCTCCCCCTCCGACGGCGGCAATACTGTCTGGTCGAGGATGGTTGGGCGAACGAGGAGCAGGAGCAGCGCCGTAACATGAAGCGCCACGTTGCCCAGGAAAAAGTCCCGTCGGGGAATGTCTCGAAAGGCCAAACCATTTCGAGGGCCACGGTGGGGGTCGTTCTGGCCCTGGTTGTGGCCATACTCATCGCCCGACCTTCCGCCGGTGCGGCCATCGCCCTGCGCGCAGCGACCCCCGACCAGCGCAGCGTACCGCGGTATGGGAAATTAGAACTGACGCTGGATCTGGAGGCGAATTACACCAACCCGTTCGATCCGGCACAGATCGATGTGTACGCGGTGTTCGTGTCGCCAGAGCAACAGCCGGTGCGTGTGTACGGATTCCTCTTCCAACCGTTCCGACGCCGGATACAGGGCGGGGCGGAGCAATTCGATCCCGCGGGGCCGGCCGTGTGGAAAATTCGGTTCGCACCCGACACGGTCGGCACATGGCATTACCAAGTGTTTGCGCAGGATCGCACCGGCCGCGCGACGCTGCCACCTGCCGCCATCGACGTGACTCCCTCCGCGTTCGCGGGGTTCATTCGTCGCAGCGACCGTAACCCGCGCGCGTTCGCCTACGAAGACGGCCACCCCTTCTTCCCGGTCGGCGAGAACATGGCCTGGGCCGGCAGACGTGGCACGCTGGACTACGATGACTGGCTCGCCGCCCTGAGCGCGGCGGGCGGCAACTGGATTCGCATCTGGATGGCGAGCTGGAACTGCGCGTTGGAATGGTCCCGGCAGGGCGAGAGCGGTTGGCAATCCGGCGACTATTCCGGAGCGGGCTTCTACAGTCTTCGCAACGCTTGGAAGCTCGATACGATCCTTGATCTCGTCGAGCGCTATGACATGAAGGCGATGGTGACATTCGGGACCTACGGGGAGTTCACCGAGGGCGGCTACTTCAATGAGGGGCAGTGGAAGGCGAATCCCTACCGCGCCGCGAACGGCGGACCGTGTGCCCAGCCGGAGGATTTCTGGACGAACGCGCAGGCGCGCAGCCTCTATCGGCAGCGCTTGCGCTACCTCATGGCACGGTATGCCTACCGCACGAGTATCCACGCCTGGGAGTTTTGGAACGAGGCCAAGGCGCCGGCGTCGTGGGTGGTTGAGATGGCAAGCTATCTGAAAGGAACGCGTGGGTTTGCGGGACAACCGGCCGATCCCTACCAGCATCTGTTGACGACCACGTATGGAACGCCGGACATCTGGAGGATCCCCGAAATCGACCTCACCCAAACGCACCGCTACGGCGAGGGGAGTATCCCGGACCATGCGCCCCTCGTCTACGACGACGCCCAACGCCACCGCGTGTATGGTACGCCCCACCTGATGAGCGAATTCGGCATCGACTTCAGGGCGCCCGATGGCCGCTATGATCCCGACGGCAAGGGAGTCAATCTGCACAATGCCCTCTGGGCCTCAGCGCTCTCAGGTAATGCCGGCAGTGCAATGGTTTGGTGGTGGGACAACTATGTCCATCCAAGCCGCGTGTACGCGCACTTCTCAGCACTCCGGCAGTTCGTTGAGTCCATTCCGTGGACCGCCGGCGCGTGGGAGCCGCTGGAAGTAACGGCGCCGTCCGCCGCGGTGTATGGCTTGATCCTTGACAGCTCCGCCATGCTCTGGGCGCATAATCCGCAGCATCACTGGAGAAACGTACTCTCAAAGAAACCGGTTGCCGCCATGCCCAGCCAGGAGGTGCGAGTGCGTGGGCTGCCTTCCGGGCGCTATACGATCGAGTGGTGGGACACGTGGAAAGGCGGAATCAGCAGACGGGAATCCGTGACGTGTCGTGAGGGGCGATTGACGCTGCGGCTGCCCGAGTTGGAGACCGATGTGGCGGCGAGAATTGTTCCCGCGGATTCCGAGGACGGGACGAAGGGAAAATAGCGGTTCTGCCGCTCCGTCGTGGGCCGAAAGAGCGAGAAATTGGTGTGGCCTGTCATGACGCAGAGCCCCGTGGATTCGGCACGGCGGTACGGAATTTTCCGCGTTGGTCTTCTCTGGTCAGTGTCCCTCGTCGTGATCCTACAGCTGGGGACCACGGTCGGATCTGCCGCATCTTTGCCGCAGCATGCGCGGGAGTTCCGCGTGCAACTGTCCGAGAAGGTCTTGCCGTACTGGTATGACACTGCGCAGGATACGGAACACGGCGGGTATCTGCTCGCTGACGACGGTAAGCGGCGGGGACAGGCCAGCGACAAGCTGCTGGTGACCCAGAGCCGGATGCTGTGGGGCTTTTCGCATGCGCATGCCCGGGGGTTCAGCAACGCGCGGCGCAGCTACCTCGAGGCAGCCAGGCAGGGCTACCGCTTCCTGCTTGCCCATTTCCTCGACCGGGAGAACGGCGGATATTTCTGGAAGACGGATCTCGCCGGTGTGCCCCTGGCCGATGGCAAGTTTCTCTACGGCCAGTGCTTCGTGGTCTATGCCTTCGTCGAATACTATCGGGCCAGCGGCGATCGGGAGGCGTTGCGGCACGCGATGGATCTCTACCACGCGATCCAGCAAAACCTGCACGATCGGCAGCACGGCGGTTGGATCGAACACGCCGACCGCTCTTGGCGCCCGTTGCCTTCCGACGACCGGCGCAACGAGGTCGGGGTCATCGGCCTGAAGAGCGCGAACGCCCACCTCCACTGGATGGAGGCACTGACGGAACTCTACGACGCTACCCACGATCCCGATGTGAAGAAATCGCTCGACGAGGTCCTCCGCATCAACCAGCAGTACTTCTTCCCGCCGGACCCCGAACGCGCCAGCGTCGTCCGCCTACGGGACTGGCAGCCGGTGCGGAATCCCGAAAGCGCGTCGATTTCCTATGGGCATAATGTTCAATTCGCGTGGCTCATGGTCCGCGCCGAACAGGCACTCGGCCGCATTCCATCCTGGAAGCACTGCGACGTCCTCTTGGACCACGCGCTGCGGTACGGCTACGACAAGCAGCGCGGCGGTCTGTACTATCGGGGTCTCGATAACCGGCCCGCGACCGATACCGACAAGGTCTGGTGGGTGCAGGCGGAGCTGTTGGACGCGCTGAGCACTGCGTTGCAACATCGCGCCAACGCGCAGTACGAGCAGGCGCTGGAAGGTTTGCTACACTTCCTTGTTACGTACCAGATCGATCCGGCGGATGGCATCTGGCTGGATACCGTGACCGCGGACGGCCGACCAAAGAACCCGGCGAAAGCCCACAACTGGAAGGCCAACTACCACGACCTGCGCGCCATGATCCGATTCATCGAGGCCTTCGCGCCGCGCTAGATCCGTCTCCCCGCTTGCTCCCAATACGGCGCGCGCAACTTCCGTTTCAGAATTTTGCCCGTGTCTTCACGCGGCAACTCGTCCCGGAACTCGATCACCTTGGGGAGCTTGTACGCCGCCAAGTGTTCGCGCAGGAAGCGTCGCACCTCGGCCGCATCAAGCTGCGCGCCCGGCTCGGGCTGGACGAAGGCGCACAGGCTTTCGCCGAACTCCTCGTCGGGGATGCCAAAGACGGCACAGTCCGCGACGCCAGTGTGCTTGAGAAGCTCCGCTTCGATTTCGGCCGGGTAGATGTTCACCCCGCCGGAGATCACCATGTCCCGCTTGCGGTCGCACAGGTACAGGTAGCCGTCCGCATCGAGATAACCGATATCGCCGCAGGTGATGAGCCCATCACGTTCCACCTCGCGCCGCTTCTGCTCGTCGCCGATGTAGGTGAAATCGCCCATCCCGCCGAAAAAGCTGTAGACTTCACCGGGCTCTCCCGGCGGCAACTCTTTGCCCGCGGCGTCGAGAATTCGGATCACCGCGTGCGGCGCGGCCTTCCCCACCGTACCCGGATGCGCCAGCCACTCCTCGGAGTTGCAAAACGACACGGTGCCCATTTCCGTCGCGCCGTAGAACTCATTGATGACGGGCCCCCACCACTCGATCATCTTGCGTTTCACATCCGGGGGGCATGGTGCGGCGCCGTGGATCACCCACTGGAGCGAGGACACGTCGTAGCGCTTGCGCACTTCTTCCGGGAGCTTGAGCAGGCGCACGAACATGGTGGGAACCATCTGGAGGTGCGTGACGCGGTAGGTGGCGATGAGCTGCAGCAGTTCCTCCGCATCGAAGCGCGGCTGCAGAATTACGACACCGCCGATCATGGCCGCCACCAGCGCGTACGCATTGGGTGCGGAGTGATACATCGGGCCGCAGATCACCGTGGTGACCGCGCCCGTCATCCCCAGCATGGTCACGACGGTGGAACGACCGATGACGTCCTCTTCGGGTGTGCGCGGCTTTCGGAGAACCCCTTTGGGTCGGCCCGTCGTGCCCGACGTGTAGATCATGGTGGCCGGCATCGGAATCTCGCCCAGCGGCTGCGGCTCGAAAGCGGCGATCCACTGCGCCCATTCCTTTTCCCCCGGGGGAACCACACAACGGCTCGGCTCGATGCCGTACGCCGCGGCGATCTCCGGCGGGGTTGCCACCACGTACACGGGCACGCCGTCGGGGACGCCGGCCCGCACCCCGGGAAGCAGGTCGGCGTGAATGAGGACGAGCTTGGCGCCGCAGTCGCGCAGGATGTACCCGGCCTCCTCGGCGGTGGCGTGCCAATTGATCGGTACCGGAAACGCCCCCATCATGCGCACCGCCAGGCTCACCTCGATGAACGGAAAGTCGTTGCGCAGGATCAGCGCGACGGCATCGCCCGGTTGCACGCCCGCCGACGTGAGCGCCGCCGCCGCCCGTGCCGCGTTGCACTCGAACTCCTGCTGCGACAGTTCCCGCTTCCCACTGATGAGTCGTCCCGCCATTTTCCGACCTCTTTTCTCAGTATCCTGGGCCTACCAAGGAATCGTGCTTCGACGAGCTCAGCACGAGCGGTGAGTTGAGGAATTCAATAGACAAGAACCCGCTCGGTTTCGCTGCGTGTCAGTCGAACAGGTTGGCGAGGTTCTTCTTCATCGCATCGGCGATGTAGAGCGCCAAGGCTTGGATGGTGCACGTCGGGTTGACCCCACCGGCGGTCACGAAAATGCTGCCGTCGATGATGAACAGGTTGCGGACATCGTGACAGCGACCCCACTCGTTGACCACCGAGGTCCGGAGATCCGTGCCCATACGGGCGGCGCCGACCGGACCCGATGATGAGAACATCCACCGTCTCTTCCGCCATCGCCTCCCTCAATGGCCCTCCGGTTTGAACGAAACGCCGTCGTCATACAACCGTTGCCGCTCGCGTTCGTCGAAGCCCAACTCTGCGAGGATCTCGTCGCTGTGTTCCCCCAGCCGTGGAGCCAGCCGGCGCACCGAACCAGGCGTGGCCGAAAAGCGCGTCGGAATCCCAATGTTCGTGATGTCGCCTTCCGACGGATGGGTGCGGTGCTCGAAGAAACCGCGCGTCGAGAGATGCGGATCGGCGAGGAGGTCGTCTGGGCCAAGCACGCGTGCGACGGGGACATCGGCGCCGGTCAACAGCCGGTGCCACTCGTCCGTTCTTTTGGTGCTGATGATCTCCGCGGTCAACTGATAGAGCTGGTCAATGTGGGCGTGGCGTGCCGACATTTCCAAGAAGCGGGGATCAGTCGCCAGCTCCGGGCGGCCCGCCAGCTCGAAGAACCGCTGCCACTGCGCAGTCGTATAGGGCAGCACGGCCAGGTAGCCGTCCTTGGTTTTGTACGGCCGCCGGAACGGCGACAGCAGGCGGTCATACCCAGCGGGACCGAGTGGCGGTGAAAACGTCAGACCCATCAAGTGTTCCGGGAGCATGAACGAGACCATGGTCTCGAACATGGGAACCTCAACGCGCTGGCCCCTGCCCGTCTTCTCTCTGGCGTACAGTGCCATCACCACAGCGCAGGCGATATGCAGCCCGCACGTCTTGTCGGCCACGACGCTTTTCACGTAGGCCGGACCGTCGGGTTCGCCGGTGCCTTGCAGCGCCGCCAGTCCGGACATGGCCTGGATGACATCATCGAAGGCTGGCTGACCGGTGTACGGCCCATCCTCGGAGAACCCGTACGCCCCGCAGTAGATCAAGCGGGGATTAACTTGGCTCAGCGTTTCGTAGTCGAGCCCCAATTTGCGCATCGATTGTGGGCGGATGTTGGAGATCAGCACATCCGCGGCTGCGACCATGCGCCGTAAGACGTCGCGGCTGCCGGTGTGCTTCAGATCGAGCACGATGCTGCGCTTGTTGCGATTGAGATTGAGAAAGAGGGCGCCCATGCCGGGATGACGGAACGGAGGGATGTCGCGGGACAGGTCGCCCTCGGGCGATTCCACCTTGATGACGTCCGCTCCCATGTCACCCAGGATCTGGGTGGCATACGGTCCCATCCCTACCGAAGTCAGGTCGACCACCCGCACCCCGGCCAACGGCCCTGCCATGCGTATTTCCTCCAATGTTGCCTAGTAGTTGATGCGCCGCATGGGAGCAATGCGGCGGAGCTTCGCGTGTGGTGGCGATGTATGTTCGATGATCAGGCCAGACCCGTGCCCGTCAGGAAGCTCGCGATCTTTCCCTTGATCTCGTCCATCGAGGCGTAGCGCTCGTCGGCTTGGTCCATGCCGATGTGCAGGAATGGCACGCCGATGTCGCGACACACCTGGCGCATCAGGCTGGCGCTGGCCGCCATGTCCTTATGTCCCATGTGGCCGGGGAAGATCACCGCGTCGATGCTGTAGTCCTTCGTAATGCGCGTGATGTCGTCGATCACGTTGTCCGCCATCCCGCGCGCCTGGTGGATCATCGGCCCGTGCTGAAAGGCGCGCTTGGCCAGCCCGTAAAAGATGGTGTCCTCGGTCGAGGTGTCGATAAGCTCGTAGGGGCAGAAGCTCACCATGTCCATGGCGATCACCGCCCCCCACTCCTCCTCCAGCCAGGAGGCGATCTGGCCGAAGTAAAAGGGCTGGATATCGTACCACAGGACGCGCAACTTCTGGTTCGGCACCTCCGGACGATTTTCGCGCACGCGCATCTCGGCGTCGGCGACCATCGACTCGTACCACGCCGTCTTCGCCGGTTCGCCGGCGCCGGAGGAGTTGACCATGTAGAAGCACGACAGCGGCAAGACGTAGCCGTGCGGCGTGGGC
>Ga0316601_100002105_pt1 | contig 10151 bp, 10 predicted proteins | sample OWC_soil_day5_no_FD_207663 | JGI IMG/M metagenome (GOLD analysis project Ga0316601, IMG submission 207663) | Wetland soil microbial communities from Old Woman Creek delta, Ohio, United States - OWC_soil_day5_noCT | ecosystem: Environmental > Terrestrial > Soil > Wetlands | place: USA: Ohio...
CCCGCGCTCGGCACCGTCCTCGCGAACGAGGAGGTCCACGACGGCAAGTACATCGAGACCGGTGATCCCGTCGAGAAGCGGCTGATGAAGCAGTGGATGCTGAAGATCACCGAGTACGCCGATCGGCTCTCGGAGGATCTCGCGGGGCTCGACTGGCCGGCCGGCACCCACAAGGCGCAGTTCGACTGGATCGGCAAGTCGATCGGCGCGAACGTCGTGTTCAAGATCGTCGACCGCGCCGAAGCGATCACGGTGTTCACCACGCGCCCGGACACGCTGTTCGGCGGCACGTGGGTCGTGCTCGCGCCCGAGCACCCGCTCGTCGACCAGATCACCACCCCCGCGCAGCGCGAGGCGGTCACCGCGTATCGCGACCAGGTCGGCAAGCGCAGCGAGCGCGATCGCACGACCGAGGCCGCGGATGCGCCGAAGACCGGCGTCCCGACCGGCGCGTTCGCGGTGAACCCGGTCACCGGCAAGCAGATCCCGATCTGGATCGCGGACTACGTGCTCGCGAGCTACGGCACCGGCGCGGTGTTCGCGTGCCCGGCGCACGACGAGCGCGACCACGCGTTCGCGAAGAAGTTCGGGCTGCCGATCGTCGAGGTCGTGAAGGGCGGTGCCGTCGACGAGGCCGCGTTCACCGGCGACGGTCCGCACGTCAACAGCTCGTTCCTCGACGGGCTCGACATCGCCGCGGCGAAGGACAAGGTCATCGCGTGGCTCGAGGAGCGCAAGCTCGGCGACAAGAGCATCCGCTACAAGCTGCGCGACTGGCTGTTCTCGCGGCAGCGCTACTGGGGCGAGCCGTTCCCGACGTACACGCTGCCGGATGACAGCGTGAAGCTGGTCCCCAGGGACGAGCTGCCCGTCGCGCTCCCGCAGATCGACGAGTACAAGCCGACCCGCGATGGTCAGCCGCCGCTCGCACGCGCGACCGACTGGCTGCCGTACAAGGGCGGCACGCGCGAGACCAACACGATGCCGCAGTGGGCGGGGTCGTGCTGGTACTACCTGCGCTTCCTGTCCCCCAACCGCGACGACGTCGCGTGGGATGCCGAGGAAGAGAAGTACTGGATGCCGGTCGACCTCTACGTCGGCGGCAACGAGCACGCGGTGCTCCACCTGCTGTACGCGCGGTTCTGGCACAAGGTGCTCTACGACGCCGGCTTCGTGTCGACGAAGGAGCCGTTTCAGCGCCTGTTCCACCAGGGGATGATCCACAAGACCTCGTTCCGCGAGGCGAGCGGCAAGTACCACTACGATCACGAGGTCGAGCAGCGCGATGGCGCGTGGTTCGTCAAGGGCACGACGACGCCCGTCGAGACCAAGCTCGATAAGATGTCGAAGAGCAAGTACAACGTCGTCAACCCCGACGACATGGGCAACGAGTACGGCGCGGACGCGATGCGCATGTACGAGCTGTTCATGGGCCCGCTCGAGGATGGCGTCGAGTGGGAGACCTCGGGCGTCGCCGGCACGCGCCGGTTCCTCGACCGCGCCTGGCGCCTGCTCGTGATCCCGGCCGACCCGGACGCCGGCATCCCCACCGACACCTTGACTGGCAAGGTCAGCGCCGATGCGCCGACCGACAACAAGGATCTCGAGCGCACGCTGCACGCGGCGATCAAGAAGGTGACGACCGCCGTGACGGATCTGCGGTTCAACACCGCGATCTCCGAGATGATGGTGTTCGTCAACGAGGCGACCAAGGCGACCGCGATCCCGACCGCGTGGTTCGAGATGTTCGTGAAGATGCTGGCGCCGTTCGCGCCGCACGTCGCCGAGGAGATGTGGGAGCGGCTCGGTCACACCACGACGCTCGCGTACGAGCCGTGGCCCGTGCACGACGAGGCCAAGCTCGCGCGCGACGTCATGGTGATCGCGGTGCAGGTGATGGGCAAGCTGCGCTCGCAGATCGAGGTCCCGCTCGATGCGACCGAGGCGACGATCCTCGCGGCGGCCAAGGCCGACGACAAGGTGCAGTCGTTCCTCGAGGGCAAGCCGATCAAGCGCGAGATCTACGTCAAGGGCCGGCTCGTCAACCTCGTCGTCTGATCAGGCGGCCTGCGAGCCACCGACGCTCGACGCGGCCGTCGACGCGAGCGCGCCCGCGGCGCGCGTGGTCTCGCGGGCGTTCTTGACCGCGTTCGCGAGCACGCGCTCTGCGCCGCCGAGCGCCGACGCACCGGCGTCGTCGACCTTCTGCACGAGCTTGCGCGAGAACCGCAGCGCGCCGGTCGCCAGCTTCTCGGCGAGCTCGAGCCCGCCGTCGAGCGCGGTGCGCAGCTCGATCCGCGCGTCCTGGAGGACGGCGATCACGGTCGACTGGCCGCGATCGGCGACATCGAGCGCGAGGTGGACGACGCCGGGGACGACGCCCGCGGGGAGCTCGGTGGACTTGGTCTCGGTCTTGGTGGCCATGGTGGTGTCCTTCATGGAGGACATCCTAAGACGCACCGCGTCAAACGCCAGGTCCGCGCTGATGACAGCTTCTAACGCGCTGCGTCGAACGTCGCTCAACGTCCTGGATCACAGAGGTTTTCGCTGGATCGAGCGTAAGCTTCCGGGATGGAGCGCGAGTTCATCCCCGTCAACGTCGCCGTGCTGACCGTGTCCGATACCCGCACGCCAACGACCGATACGTCGGGCGCACTGATCGCGGATCGGCTGACCGAGGTCGGGCACCGGATCGCCGCGCGGCAGATCGTCATCGACTCCGAGCTGATCATCCGCGCGCAGCTCGCGCAGTGGATCGCGGACCCCGGCATCGACGTCGTGATCGCGACCGGCGGTACCGGCGTCACGCCGCGCGACGTCACGCCCGAGGCACTCGCGCCGCTGGTGACCAAGTCGATCCCCGGGTTCGGCGAGCTGTTCCGCTGGCTGTCGTACGAGGAGATCGGGACCTCGACGATCCAGAGCCGCGCGGAGGCCGCGCTGTGCGGATCGACCTACGTGTTCCTGCTGCCGGGCTCGACCTCGGGCGTGCGCACCGGGCTCGAGAAGATCTTGATCCCGCAGCTCGACCACCGGTTCAAGCCGTGCAACTTCGTCATGCTGCTGCCGCGGATCAAGAACGAGCCGACGGGCCGCGCCTAGAACAACGGTCGCGACGCCGTCGACCGATCCGCGCTCGGTGTTCCTCACCGCGCGCCTCGTCCTCGACTAGTGATACCGTCGAGGGGATGAGCTCGCTCGATCTCGCGCTGCAGCGCGCGCTCGCCGTCAGGTTGAACCTCCAGATCAGCCTGTCGCAGCTGGCGATCGTCGAAGAGTGGATGGACATCCACCTCGACCGCTGGCTCGAGCACAACCCGATGCCGCCCGACATGCCGCCCGACAGCGACGGCGTCAGCTACCTCGCGATGCTCGGCAGCGATCTGCGCCGCGTGTGGTGGGGAGCGTGGGGCGACCCGCGCGGGTTCGTGCCGAAGATGGCGGACTACTTCAAGCTCTGCAACATTGCCAAGAGCGATGCCGCGATCCTCGACGGGATCGGAGAGCAGCTCGACCCCAAGCTCGTCGGCTCGTGGATCGGCGTGTGGGGCGGCAAGGTCACCACGGGGTGGCACATCTGGGATCCCCACCCGTGGACCGCGATCGAGCCCTTGTTCGGCACGCACGAGGCGAAGTACCAGCTCAAGAAGTTCATCGAGGACGGCAAGATCGAGCGGGTCGATCGCTTCACGCAGTCGATCGGCGACTCCGCGTACAGCGAGATCGAGATCGCGATGCCCGGCGAGAGCGTCGACGACCAGGTCGCCGCGCTGTCGCAAGCATTCACGCACTTCACCGGTGCGCCCCTCGAGGCCGCGCTGGTCGAGCGTCTCCGCGCGGTGATCGCCCCGCAGTTCTCGCTCGCGGTCCGGATCCGCGGCGGCAAGGTCTCGCGGATCGGAGCCCTCGCGCCCGGGATCGCGCTGGCCGACATCGAGAAGCTGTGCGCCGATGCCAAGGTCACCGTCGATCCGAAGCTGCCCAAGCTCGTCGGCGCCCTCGGCGAGGGCATCGCGCGCGTCGAGTACGGCCGCGCCGGCGATCGCGCCGGCGTCGATGTCTACCTCGAGCCGGGCGAGCTCGCGCAGGGCAACCCCGCGCCGCCGCCGGCATCGACAGAATCGAACTAGTGCCGCGCCTCGATCATCTGCTCGTCAGCGACGACGCGTTGATCGCGCAGTGCGAGGTCGATCGCTATCGGGCCTCGGGGCCCGGTGGGCAGCACCGGAACAAGACCGAGAGCGCGGTGCGCCTGCGGCACAAGCTCACCGGCGTCAGCGCGATCGGCGAGGACAGCCGCTCGCAGAGCGAGAACAAGCTCCACGCCGTCCGCCGCCTGCGCTCCGCGATCGCGCTCGAGGTTCGCGAGCCGGTCCGCATCGAGGGGTACGCCCCGTCGGCGCGCCTCGCGGGCTTCGTCGCCCGTGGGACCGCACCGCTCGGCGCGAAGACCAAGCTGACCGGCGAGTACTGGGCCGCGATCGCCGAGCTCCTCGATCTCCTCGTCGGGGGTGGCCTCGAGATCGCCGCGACCGCGCAGCGGCTCGGGATCACCACGGGCGCGCTCTCGAAGCTGCTCCTCCACGACGATCAGGTCGCGCGCGTCGTCAACGATCTGCGCCGCGGCAAGGGCATGCGCGCGCTGCGCTAGAACGAGCCGGCCGCGAGCGTGAACGCGGAGCCGTCGTCGATCCGTGACGACGGCTGCACGGCGAGCCGGCGATCGTAGGTCGGCTGCCGCGCGCGCTGCGGCTTGTAGACGCGGTGCAGGTTGAAGCCGAGCATCGCGCCGAGGGTCGGGGCCACGATCAGGACGACGAGGCCGCCCTCGCCCATGTTCCCGTTGGAGATCGCGCCGATCCCCACGAGCCCGCCGAGCATCGAGCCGCCGATCGCGAGGCCGAGCGAGCCATCGACCTCGTCGGTGTCGCCGGCGAGGTTGACGCCGACCGCGGCCATCACCGTGCCGCCGAGGAACCCTCCGAGGAGGATGCCGCCCCAGCACTCGTCGCTGCAGCCGCTGTTGTTCTCGAGCGCACCGCCGAGATACCCACCGCCGACCGCGCCGCCGATCGTGAACAGGCCACCGAGGAGAAACTGGCCGACGAGCGACGAGCCGTCGACGGGCGGCGTCCCGGTGCGCTCCGGCAGGTACGGCGCGGGCGCCTCCTCCGGCGCGGCCACGGAGTAGCTGCGCGCCGCGGGCCGGCATTGCGTGATCACGGGGTCGGTCTTGATCACGGCGCGATGAAACGCGGGGTCGAGCCGCGCGATCTGGCCGCCGAGCACGCGCGCGCCGACGCAGTCTCCGCGGGCGGCGGCGGCGTGGGTGCCGCGGGCGAGCGCCAGCACCTGCGGGTCGGTCCCGGGCCACACCGGTGCCGCGCTCGGAGGCGACACCACCGCGGCGGGAGGCAGGGCCTCGGGCGGAGGGAGCTGGGGATCCACGGCGCCCGGCTGGGCATGGGTGACGGCAGGTGCCAGGAGCGTGATCAGACCTAGGAGGCGACGCATGCGTGAACGGATGGCTGCACGCGGCGGACCACACGAGGTTTCGGTCGGGTAGGTGCACGCACGTGCCGAGAACCTGACATCTCCGTCGCGGACCCTCAGATCCTGGGGGCGGTGCCGGACCTTACCGGGCCGCGCGGATCATGCGGGAGGGCAGCATGGCGCGCAGGGTCATCCCACCGGGGACCGCGGTGCCGTCGAGCCAGACCACGCCGCCCTTCTTGAGCTCCAGCGCCTCGCCGTGCCGGGTGTCGCCGAACGCGAGCCAGGCGACGAGCTCGCCGAGCCATGGCTCGTGACCGACGATGGCGGTGTCCTCGTTGCGTTCCGCGATCAGCGCGAGCAGCTCCGCGTCCGGCCGCCGGCACAAGAGGTCGGTCGCGATCGGCTCGCCGTCGCAGATCGGGGCCAGCCGCTTGGCGGTCTGCGCGGCGCGCCGCCACGGGCTCGTGAGCACGCGATCGAACGAGACGTCGAGAGCGCGGAGCCCCTTCACGACCTGGCGCAGCTTCCGGGCGCCGTCCTTGGTGAGCCCGCGGCTCGCGTCGTCCTGACCGGGCCCCGCATCCTCGGCGATCGCGTGGCGGATCACGAACAGCTGCATGGCAGGATCCTACCGCGATTGACACGTCGCGACCGGGCGTGCGAAGCCGGGCGGCATGAAGACCATGCTCACGTTCCTCGTCGTCCTCGCCGCCGCCTGTGGTGGCAAGCAAGCTCCCGCGGGGGCGGACAAGCCGGCCCCGATGGGCGAGCACCCGGAGATGGGGCCCGAGATGACGCGGTTCCACGACGTGCTCGCGCCGCGCTGGCATGCCGAGAAGGGTGCGCAGCGGATGGCCGACACGTGCGCCGCGATCGGCGACTTCCAGACCAACGCCACCTCGATCGCCGGTAGCGCGGCTCCGCCGAGCGCCGAGGCGGCGAGCTGGACGACGGCGACCAAGGAGCTCACCGAGGCCGTCAGTGGCCTCGACGCCGCGTGCAAGGCGAACACCGCCGACGTGTTCGAGCCCGCGTTCGCCCGCGTGCACACCGTCTTCCACGCGGTGATGGAGCTCGGCGAGGCGAAGGGCGAGCACGCCGGTGGCGAGCACGCCGGCCACGCGATGTGACAGCGCCCGGTCGCGCGCTGGGACAGACAGGGCCATGCGCCCGACCGTGGTAGACCACGGTGATGGAGAAGGATCTGCTGTGGCGCCTCGGTGATCAGTACGCGGGCGTGCCGCTCGATCCCGCCGAGGTCGATCCGGATCCGTTCACCGAGTTTCGCGCCTGGTTCGCGGTCGCGGTCAATGCGCAGCTCCCCACCGTCAACGCGATGACGCTCGCGACCGTCGATGACCGCGGGCGGCCCGCGGCCCGGATCGTCCTGCTCAAGGAGGTCGATGATCGCGGGTTCGTGTTCTTCACCAACTACGACAGCCGCAAGGGCAGGGAGCTCGCCGCCCACCCCCACGCGGCGCTCGTGATGTTCTGGGAGCCACTTCATCGGCAGGTCCGGGTCGAGGGCAGCGTCGAGAAGCTCACGACCGCCGAGTCCGACGCGTACTTCGCGTCGCGACCGCGTGCGAGTCAGCTCGGCGCGATCGCGTCGCCGCAGTCGCAGCCGATCGCGACGCGCGCGGTGCTCGAGGACCGCGTCGCCCAGCTCGCGGAGGAGCTCGGCGACCGCGATCCATCGCGCCCGGCGAGCTGGGGCGGCTTCCGTGTCGTGCCCGATCTCGTCGAGCTGTGGCAGGGCCAGCCGTCGCGGCTCCACGATCGCGTGCGCTATCGCCGCACCGGCGACGGGTGGATCCGGGACCGGCTCGCCCCGTGACCACCGACGCGGTCGCGGAGCGCCTCGCCGCGCTCGAGCAGCACGTCGACTACCCGCAGGCGATGCGCCACGCCCCGCGGTCGTCGGCCGCCGTGATGGCGGCGCTCGGTATCGCGCTCACGGGTGGCGGCGGGGTGATCGGGGTCGTCGCGCCCACCGCGGTCGTTCGCACCGTGGGCTGGTGCCTCGCGCTCGCTGGCGTCGCGTGCCTCGCGGTCGCGGTGTTCTTCGCCTCGACGCCCCTCGAGCGCGTGCTCGCCGTCGTCGCGAGCGAGCGGATCCCGACAGACCGCCGGGACGGCGCCGCCGGGCGGCGCCACTACACCACCCTCGAGCGCCTCGACGGCATCAAGCGCGAGTACCGGGCCAGCCGCGAGCTCATCGACCGCCTCGCCGACGGCGACGCCGGCGTCGCCTACCTCAAGGCCGGCTTCCTGCTCGACTTCCGCCACCTGCGCTAGGGCACAGGTGAGCAGTCCCGGGGGGTTATCCGGCTCTCCTTGACATCGTGTCGTTTGAACACTATCAAAGTGTCAGATGAACACGAACTCGATCCGAGCGGCGGCCGCGGCGGTGACCGGCGCGCGCCACCTGCGCAGCGCCCGCAATGGCCAGGACGCCGCGGCCGCGTGGACGGGCGTCGCGCCCGAGGGCGCCGCCGGTGGGCTGACCGGCCAGGTCGGCGGCTCGGTGCTCGGCGCGATCGTCGTGTGCGACGGCTGCGGCTCGGGCGGCAGCTCCGAGGTCGGGGCGCGGCTCGGGGCGCAGCTCGTGATCGCTGCGCTCGCGCCGCGGCTCGCGGCGGGTGGGCGTCCGGCGGATCCGGCGCTGTGGGCTGCAGTGCGCGCGGAGATCATGGGCGTGCTCGCGAGGCTCGTCGACGCGATGCCCGGCGACCGCGAGCAGGTCGTTCACGAGCACTTCCTGTTCACGGTCGTCGCGGCGGCGGTTGCGGGCGACGAGGTCGGCGTGTGGGCGATCGGCGATGGCGCATACGCAGTCGCCGGCACCGGGATTCCCGAGGGACCGCCGCGGATCCTCGGTCCGTTCGCCGACAACCAGCCGCCGTACCTCGCGTACGACCTGCTCGGCGCGGCGGCGCCGGCGCACCTCGAGACCGCGCACGCCCGCGCCGGCACCGTGATCGTCGCGACCGACGGCGTGGCCGAGCTCGGCCTGGAGTCGCTCGCAGGCGACGCCGGCATCGAGCGCTACCTGCGTCACCCCGACGCGCTGCGCCGCCAGCTCGCGGTCCTCGCCCGCAGCACGGAGCGCGTCGAGTGGGGCGAGCGCCGCACGGTGCGGACGCCCGCCGGCCTCCAGGACGACGGCGCGGTCGCGGTCCTGCGCTGGACGACGGAGGAGCCGTCATGAACCGCAAGGCGTGGATCGACGGGACGCTGCACACGCTGACGCCCGCGGGCCTGATCGGGCAGGGCGGCGAAGCGGAGGTCTACGACCTCGGCGATGGTCGCGTCCTCAAGTGGTGGAAGCCCGCGGACCACCCCGACTACGACGGGCTGCCCGAGGCGCAGGCCGCCGCACGCCGCCGCCTCGACGAGAACCCGGCGAAGCTGCGCGCACTGCCGGGGCGGTTGCCGGCGGCGGTCGTCGCACCGTGCGGGTTCGCGCTCGCCGGCAAGAAGTCGACGCAGATCGTCGGCTACCTGATGCCGAAGGTCGCGGGCGTCCCGCTCCACTCGTTCGGTGAGCCCAGGTGGCGGCGCGAGCACCCGATCGATGGCGACACGGTCGTCGCCGCGCTGCTCTCGCTGCACGATGCGATCACCGCGCTGCACGCGACAGGCGTCGTGATCGGTGACTGCAACGATCTCAACGTCCTCGTCGACGGACGGCGCGTCCACCTGATCGACGTCGACAGCTACCAGTTCGGCGGCTTCACGTGCCCGATGTTCAGCGAGCGGTTCGTCGATCCGCGGCTGTGTGATCCACAGCAGCTCGTGCCAGTGCGCCCGCATGATCCTGCGAGCGACTGGTTCGCCTTCGCGGTGATGGCGCTCCGATCCTTGCTCGGCGTCGGGCCGTGGGGTGGCGTGCACCAACCGGCGGATCCGGCGATGCGCTGCCCGCCGCTGCTGCGCGCGCTGCGCCGGCTCAGTGTGTTCGCCTCCGACATCCTGTATCCGCGCGCGGCGCGCCCGCTCGCGATCCTCCCCGACGAGCTGACCGACGCGTTTCGCGCCGTGTTCGATCGCGATCAGCGCGGCGTGTTCCCGCGCACAGCGCTCGAGCGCCTGCGCCTGCGCGCCTGCTCGACCTGCGGCGACGAGCACGGCCGCGTGCGCTGCCCGGCGTGCCAGACCACGGCACACCTGCCCCCGGCGATCGTCCGTGGTCGCTTGCGGTGGACGACGATCGGCGTCGCCGAGGTCAGCGTCCCCGCGTACGAGGTCCGCACGGCGACGGCCGGGACCCGCGGCCGCGTCTGGCTCGATGCCGGCGCGCTGTGGCGGATGACGCGGATCGGCGCGGAGCGGATCGGTGGTGTGCTCGCCGGCCAGACCCGCGCGTGGTGCGGGGCCCGGTTCGGCGTCGGCTTCTATCGCGCCGGCGGCTACGCGGTGGGCTTCGTGTTCCGCCCGGAGCGGGGCGTGCTCGACGATCGCGTGGGCCTGCCGAAGATCCGCGGTCAGCTCGTCGATGCGCACGCGACGATCGGCGACGACCGCGCGTGGCTGTGGCTCACCTGCGTCGACGCCGGCCGCCTCGTGACGACGTGCATCGTGATCGATGCCAGCGCACACGTGCTCGCGACGTCGACCCTCGTCGACGCTTCGTGGATCTCCGGCATCGGCGG
>Ga0316601_100002106_pt1 | contig 10151 bp, 6 predicted proteins | sample OWC_soil_day5_no_FD_207663 | JGI IMG/M metagenome (GOLD analysis project Ga0316601, IMG submission 207663) | Wetland soil microbial communities from Old Woman Creek delta, Ohio, United States - OWC_soil_day5_noCT | ecosystem: Environmental > Terrestrial > Soil > Wetlands | place: USA: Ohio...
CTCCTTTCGCCATCGACCATGGCACCGGCATTGTGATCGGAGAGTCCAGCATCATCGGCAGCAATGTGAAGATCTATCAGGGAGTGACGCTGGGTGCATTGAGCGTGGATAAGAAGATGGCAAACTCAAAACGCCATCCGACGATCGAAGACAATGTCGTCATCTACGCGCAGGCCGTCATCCTGGGAGGAACAACACGGGTCGGACACCACAGCATCATCGGCGGGAATGTCTGGCTCACGGAGAGTGTCCCCGCATATTCCTTTGTGCACGTCGAACATGATACACTTGTTCGCCAGCAGGAGGACAGGGACGCAGACGTGAGTTTTGTGATTTGACACTCCTGATACGTGCCGCTTCAAAACGAGAACGTAACGACAGAGCAAGGCCGTTGTACCTCAGGCTCTCGAAAATGTTGGGAATCTCATCAGAAGGATTCCGACAAAGGAGAGTCACTCGATGGTGAACGTCGCCGTTGCGCGGATGTCCTCAGAGGATGCCCCCAGAAGAACCTCGTACACGCTTTTCTCGACATGCCATGACTGAAGCCCCGGCTCGTAGTATGCGCAGTCTGATCCCTTCAGATGAAACCGCAGGGACTTCTTCTCTCCGACTTCCACGCGGGCACGCTGAAAGCCACGGAGCTCTTTCAACGGACGGTGGACGGTGCTGCCTACTGCCCGGAGGTAGAGCTGAACCACTTCTTCCCCTGCCCTCCCCCCGGTATTCGTGATGTCGATGCTGACCGTCAGGCCGTCACCCGAAGCCGAGATCTTGTGGGAGCTCAGATGCATGTTGGCGTACGCAAACTGAGTGTAGCTTAATCCGTGTCCGAAGGGGAAGAGCGGTTTGCCTTCGAAGTACCGGTAGGTCCTGCCCTCCATGGAATAGTCCGGAAACGGTGGAACATCCGATGTGGACCGGTAGAATGTGACCGGCAGGCGTCCTGACGGATTGACGTCGCCGAAGAGGACCTCGGCCAGCGCTGTACCTCCGGCCTGCCCGGGGTACCAGAGCTCAACGATCGCTTTCGCCGACGCCGCCTCGGGCAGCGCAATGGCGCTTCCGTTCACCAGAACCAGGATGACAGGTTTGCCGAGCGCAGCCACACTCCTCAGCAGCAGCCGCTGTGATTCCGGAAGTGCGATGTCTGTCCTGTCTCCGCCGCGGAATCCCGGGACGGAGACCGGCATCTCCTCCCCTTCAACGCGTGGAGAAAGTCCCATCACAAGCACGACGATGTCTGCCTCTTTTGCAGTGGCTACTGCTCTTGCCTCACGGTCAGGATCAGGGATTTCCCAGAGGAGTTGCACCATGGAGCCGCTCTGCCGGGAGGTCCCTTCCAGAGTGAACGCGTAGGGTGTTCCCCCTTCGAGTGCAATCGGGCCGTACGTCGGTGTCTCGCTGCCTCCGGGCGCCTCTGCAACGACAGTCTCACCGATCCGCAGTTCGAATGAACGGAATCCGAACGTCCCGAGCGTATACACACCGGACACCGGTGGATGGATGAACCCCGTCCACCGCACAGTGAAGTGAGTGGAATCACCGCAGTTGACCGGGACTGCTTTGCACCACGTGAAATTGACAGTTGAATCCAATCTCGAGCCCACAAACTCTTTGGCTGAACCTCGACCGCGATAGTAGTCCGCCCGGAGGCCCTTGCCGGTTTCCGAACCGGACGATTGCGAGAGATATTGTGGTTCGACCACCTGAAGGAGCGGAACGCCTTCGGCGATCGCTGCTCCCGGTTCGTACAGCACTTTTGTGGATACTCCCGCGTGTTGTCTCAATCCCTGGAGAGGTGTGACAGCACCGTCGGGAACGCCGAAGTAGTTGCCAAGAAGGGACAGGACGTCATCCGCATTCGGGCCGATGACGGCGATTGTCCCGGGGGTATGAGGGAGAGGGAGGATGCGGTCCTCGTTCTTCAAGAGGACGATGGATTTCCGTGCCGCTTCCAGGGCAAGTGCGCGATGTGCCACGGATCCGACGACAGAAAACGGAATCGATGCGAAGGGCACCATGGAAGGCGGGTCAAACATGCCGAGCTGGAATCGGGCGCGAAAGAGGCGGCTGATTGAACGGTCGAGCTCCGCCTCTGTCAGCAACCCCCGTTTGACCGCTTCCGCCGGCGCCGCATCTTGGAAGGAGCAGTTCAGATCAGTGCCTGCCCTGATGGCCAGTGCAGATGCTTCGGCTGCATCACGCACGACCTTGTGTCCCGTGTACATGTCGCCGATGGCTCCGCAATCCGAGGTGACATACCCATCGAATCCCCACTCCTTCCGGAGGATTTCCTCCAGGAGCGCGTTGCTCCCGCAGCACGGTTCACCGGCAAACCGCTGGTACGCACACATGACGGACTGGACGCGGGCTTCTTCGACGCACATCCGGAAGTGAGGGAGGTATGACTCCCGCAGATCGCGCTCCGACGGCTTGACATCAAAGCTGTGGCGCTCCGGTTCAGGCCCGCTGTGAACCGCAAAGTGTTTGACGGTCGCGACGACCTTCAGGTACTTCGGATGGTTTCCCTGCAGACCGCGGACAAATGCCGCACCGGTCTTCCCTGTAAGGAAGGGGTCTTCACCGAATGTCTCCATCCCTCTTCCCCAGCGGGGATCGCGGAACAGGTTGATGTTCGGAGACCAGAACGTGAGTCCCTGATAAATCCCGCGCTGCCCGTTTCGGAGAAAGTCATGGTGTTTTGCCCGGGCTTCGTCGCTGATTGCTGTGCCGATTGCCTCCATCAGGTGAACATCCCATGTGGCAGCGAGGCCGATGGCCTGCGGGAACACGGTCGCATAACCCGCCCGGGCCACGCCGTGCAACGCCTCGCTCCACCAGTCGTATGCGGGAATGTCGAGCCGTGGAATTGCAGGCGCGGCATTGACCCACTGCCCCGCCTTCTCCTCGAGCGTCATGCGAGAGAGCAGGTCTCGCACGCGGTCGTCCACCGCCGCCTCCGGGTTCTTGTAGATCGGGAGGGAAGCCTGAGCCCGGCCTGTTTCGTTGATGAGGAGGGCCATCAGGCACCACCCCAGAAGCATGCATTTCCCCATGCGGGTCCTCCGGCGCGGATATCAGTAGTCACCGTACACGTTCAATGCGATGTACGTACGTTTGAGTGCTTACAATGCAGAAGTCGGTACGAGATGCACGCATCTATTTGCGTCACCAGACACAGATCCGTGAGATGCACACACGTCTCCGTGCTCCCCGTACGCAGCTCGGTGAGCTGTGTATGCACAGCAGCGATCTGCATGACCCACATCAATGCCGATTATACAGATGTCTGTCCACGTCACATGGTGGAAGCACCGCGCACACATGTCAGCAGAAAGCAGGTTGAGCGGTCACGTCTCACCGGACGATCCATTCATACAATCCTGCGGAAAAGCCCTCGCGCAGCTTGACCGAAAGGCGCAGGTCAGTCGTCTCGATGGATTCAAACGTGACATGATTCATCGCATCAATCATGGGCTGTATGGACGACGGCTTGCGAACGGGTTTCCACGTCGTCCCATCACGGTAGAGGACCTCCCATGATTCCGGAATCCTGCACTCTCCGATGCCGGTGTCGTCGAACCAGTATGATGACACCTCCGAGACCCTTGTGGGTTGCGGGAAATGGTACTGCACCCATTCCGTTGTTCCCTTCTTCGGCCACCAATGGAAATGTGGCGTGGACGGGTCGTTGGAACTCGCAGGCAGCAGTTGATCGTTGATGGCGCTCTCCCCTCGCCCGCTTGAAACCGTCAGGGCGCTCTGGTATGCAAGCGTGGGTGCGGGCTTCGGCTTGGCTGCCGCCAATTCACGCGCCGGCCAGACGGTCATCTGCTGCAGCCCCCTGTGTGCCCACGCATAGTAGGGAATCGCCAGAAACATCTTGCGCGGGCCGATGAGCACCTGACCATCGAGGGTGTTACTGGATGCCATCCCGTATCCTGAAATGGTCTGCACGCCTCCCAGCAGGTCCGGATTGAATCGCGTCTCCAGCGCAGCAGTATCAGGAATCACGATATCCAGGAGCCATTTCTCGGGCTGGTCCGGACCTTCCAGGCAGTACACAATGGGACCGCGTTCCAGGGCGACCTTTCCCCTGTCGTCCAGGATTTTCGGGTGTGCGGCAACGCGGCGCACGGGCATCGGAAGTGTCAGCTCCACTCTGTCAATCGCCTTCCATTGCCGCGTGATGACGGCATACCCGTTGATGATCTGCAATGGGAATGGGACACCGTTGACACTCAGGCGCACCTGCTCTGTCCCGGTGTCGCTGTATGTGTAGAGATCCGTCGGCAGTGGTTTCCCTGCGGCCCAGCCCGGGATCCGTAGTTTCAGCGCGAACGTTCCGGGGGTGTTCACCCCGACCGTGAGGGCAACAGCACCGTCCCATGGATACCGGGTCGCCTGCTGAATCATGACGATCTGGTTTCCCATCCTGATCGTCCCGCTGTTCCCCATATACAGGTTGACGTAGATCGCATCCCCTGCCGTGGCATACGCATAGCCCGGGAGAGACGCGAGGAACCTGATATCGTTCGGGGGACAACAGGCGCAAGTGAACCAGGGGGAGCGCTCGGTGCCGTTGATGGATTCGAGAGGGTTGGGATAGAAGAACCGGTCGCCGGTCATGGCTACGCCGGAGAGGAAACCATTGTACAGCACCCGTTCAACAATGTCCATGTACTTGCCATCACCGTGGTGCAGGAACATCCGGTGATTCCAATACGCGAGGGCAATGCTTGCGCAAGTCTCGCAGTATGCGCTCAGGTTCGGGAGGAGGTATGGAGGGCCGTATCCTTCAATGTTCCCCACCGACCCGACGCCTCCGGTGAGATACAGCTTGTGTGAGACCACATCGTCCCAGAGCCTGTCGAGCAGCGGAAGGTACGCCGTGTTTCCTTTCAGCGCTGCAACATCTGCCATACCGGCATAGAGATAGCCGGCGCGCACGGCATGCCCCACGGCTTCAGTCTGTTCCAGGATCGGGACATGATCCTGATTGTAGGACTCACCCTGCGGCGTGCCCCGCCCGCGTTCCATGATGAAAAAATCCGCGAGGTCCAGATACTCCTTCTTCCCTGTCACCTGGAAGAGCTTCACAAGCCCCATCTCTGTCACCTGATGACCCGGGACTGTGTGCATCTTGTCAGGCCCAAATGTGCGGACAAGGAGGTCGGCGCTCTTCAGAGCAATATCCAGGAGCGTGCGCTTGCCCGTGGCATAGAAGTGAGCCACGGCAGCTTCGTACAGGTGTCCTACATTGTAGAGTTCATGGCTGCTTTTCGTCCTGTCGTTTACCCATCGCTCTTTCGCCCAGCTCGCATCCGGCTTGATCGTCCGCATGGTGTACAGATAGCCGTCCTTCTCCTGAGCCTTCCCGATCGTTGCGATCAGCGAGTCGGTTCGCGCATCCAGTGCGGCATCATAGTGCGTGTGGAGTGCGTATGCGATCCCCTCGATCAGCTTGTACAGATCCGAATCGTCGAAGCCGTATCTGCTGCAGAATGTTCCTTCAGGGATGACCCCCCGGAGGACACTGTCCGCGATTTCGAAATTCCGGATGCGCCCGGTGACCTCACACTGATGCAGTGCGTGCGGGATGGTGACGGTCCGGTTGGTCTCGAGGCGCTTCGACCAGAACGCATCGTTCACCCGGACGTCCGTGAATTGTACGGGCGTGATCGGATAGCCGGCAGGTTGCGCAGAAGCGGCGGAAATCATCACGGCAAGGCCCAGGAGCAGAGCCGGAAGGATTCTGCCTCTCCGGCCAGGCATGGCAGAGCGGCCAGACCTGTGGGCGTGCGAAATCCCCATGTGGATTGACCTTTCATCGATGTGTCGGTGCGGCTGGAATGATGACTCCAGAACGCCAGAGGGACGACGGTCCGGCAAAACATCGGACGATAATTGCTGGAGGAGAAGATACGAAGAGGAAGGCTGAAAAGACAATGCTTGCGGATCATCGTGCGCGGGTCATCCTGCCCCGGTCATCGTTCCCCGGTCGTCCTGCCCCGGTCGTCCTGCCCCTGACACCCAGGAGGCAGGACATCCGAACAAACGAGAGTGCGAAGCGGCTTATGCCACGCTTCGCACCCTGCTGCAGAATCCAGGCCTCATGACTTCATATTCGTACGGACCTCCGCCAGGCTGCTCGGAGAAAGGGCATCAAGGAAATTCGAAATCTTCGGTCATGCCGTTTGGCCTCACGGCGTCACGGTGAGCCCAAGCCACCACTGGAACTGCTCGAGTTCCTGGCCGTCTATCCCTTCGGCAAACACGGGGACAACAAGCAGCCGCGCCTGGAACATGGACGAGGGTGCAAGCGTGAACCCGGCCATGAACGTGGTGGTGATGTCGCTCACCTCTTCCCGCGGCTGTGTGTAGCGCTCTCCGAAATTCTGCCGCTCTTCAACTGATCCATTCTGATTCCGGTACCGGTACCGTATTGCCGCAAGTGTGACGTCGTCGATCCCCCACTTCGTCATGTCGCGCGAGATGCCTAGCAGAATTCCTGTCGCCTGGGATGGTTTGAATGTTACAAACACCGGTATTCTGAAGCTCTTCCGTTTTGCTTCGAACGTCCAGATAAGATCCTTCGTCTCATCGTCCTGGTACGCGTATGCGTAGGGATTCGTGTTGTAGTCGTTCCAGTACGACGACGTCCCGTCGACCTGCACATGCTCCACAGTCTTCGTCTCCCGCGACGTGAGCTCCAGTTGCGCGCCCAGTGAAAGGGTCACCGTCTGGCCGATGTCCCAGCTGAGTGTTCCCAGGAAGAAATCCGCGTATCCCTTTTCCTCTCCTCCACCCGCGCGGACGTCGCTGAACCGGTACCGCGAGTAGCTTGAAACGAGTTCCGAATTGTTCTGCCACGTGTGATAGCTGTAGTTGGTGTCCAGTATGCTCCCGGACGTCTGTATCTGCACGGAGGACCATCGGGGCCGGTAGAACAGCGTGAGGGTTGTGGCTGGTGCGACCCGTGACCGGAGCTCGATACCGAGCTGCGTGGTTCTCCCTTCGTTCCGCCAGAGCTGCAGTTTGTTCGACGAGCGGACGTAGTAGCTTTGCGAGTTGTCGTATTTGTAACTGTAGAACGAGGTGTCCAGGTTGCTCATGGCCTGCGTCGCCGTGCCCCAGACGTGTCCCGCAGAGAGTCCGAGCGTGGTCTTGTCGTTCAGGTGGAGAAGAGCGCCTCCGGCAAATTCCCAGTGGCCATACCCCTGATCCCGCATCTCCATGCTGGCCCAGAGAGAGGTGGAGGTGGATGAGCTGTAGTAGGAATCCCAGAGATTTGAGGAGCCGAATGAGCCGTTCCGGTCGAATGTCACCCTGCTCAACTTCACACCGACATCCAGGCGCTCAAGGAGCGTCTGGCGCGCGAACAGAGACACGAAGTGTCCATTCTGGTGCATGTTGTCCTGGCCGCTGTACTTGTCCACGATCGGCATGCTCGACTCATTCACAGCTGAGCTGCGCCCGGCATAGTCGGCGCCGACCACAGAGCGGTAGATGTCCTGAGGCACGCTGTAATATTTTTCATCCTGCATCACGAGTTGATATGTCAGGCCAACCAGGAGGCCGGGGGCAAGCTCGCCAAGCGGCCTCCCGATGAGCGCGCCGGAAAACACCGGCTCCAGCTCTCTGCGGTTCTCCAGATAGACCGTGGGATACGGCACCCACAAAGAAGCCCTCATGTCGGCCACCCTGTACCAGGGATAGATGAAATCCGGTTGGTCCTTGATGGCGCGCGCTGCGCGGAAGTCGGTATAAATCATCACGTCGCTTCGTGTGCTGTCCAGGCGCAGGTACGCCGGATTGAGCACGAGGTCAAGCAATGGATCGCGAAGGACGCCCGGCGTCGTGCCGGCAAACTGACCCAGGCCGTACGGGATGACATTGCTCGGCGTGAAAAAGAAATCCGTGGTTTCGAAGCCCTTCGGGAGGACGCGTTCTCCATAGTACTGGGCTTGTGATACGGTGCCGGCCAGCATCATCAACAGGAAGAGAATCCCTTCTCTGCACTTGTTGCGCACAATCGTCATCATAATCCTTCCTCTTCGTTTGTTCTCATGGAGATCCCGTCATCTGTCAACCGTGGCCGATGCATCCACACTGATCCACAGGTGTTTGTCATAGGTAACCTCCCCTCGGCTGGGGTAATTGTTTGTACTCTTTTCTTGACTCCACGATGCGCCGGATGGCCGCGGACAATCTCAGGATCGACTGGTTGTGTGGCAGTGACGGCTCCAATGGAAAGATCCACACAACGGTCTTTTCCACCCCCCCTGCCTCAACACGCAGAACGTCCGGGCTCGGATTCGGATCGATATCCATCCCCGGTATCGGGAAGAGAGTGTCAGGCATAGCAAAGAATTGCTCACGCTCCAATTCAACCTGCAACGATTCCTGCTCGGCTGTCGTCAGCCAGAACCATATGGTGACGGTGCCATCAAGAATGAGATCCTTGGTCAGTCTTCCGTGGAACGTGTCGAGCGTATCCCTGAAGCTGTACTGGTGAAAGATCTTGATGAACTGTGGATCCGGATCAGGAATGTCCGCCGGATTGCTTCCGAAAAGAGGAGCCTCCCCCGGATCGCAGCCTCCAATAGCCAGCACGATGCCAACCAGGAATGCCATGTCTCTCAAGTGCCGCTGCATATTCTGGACTCCTTATGATTTCCTGTTCTGCCGGCGGCCCGCATGTCCCCCCGTGAGTCACTTCACGCCGTCCCGGACCACACAGCACATCCTCAGGCGGAGATCCACATTCATCGCCTCACTGCCTCGAATTTCCCATGACTTGTCACACCCGCAAACGTCACCCAATCCCACCTGCCCCGGTAGGTACCATCATCCATCGTTCCGTACAGAATCACATTATTGTCGATCCACCCTGGATTCAGATCAACGTAAAGGATCGTATCGACCAACGCACCCCTGAGTTGACCGTCTCCTGACTGATGGCCGATGTCTTGCCGATCGCTGAGGGCATCGAAATGCCATCTGCCGCTCACTGTTCCTGTGTCAGAGAACTCCATGGTGAGCCATCCCTTGACGATGGCGCGACCATCACCGTCAAACGCTGAGTAGGCGTAGGCCCCAGCGGGGACAACCAGCCAACGTTCGTCTATCCCCGTTCCCTCGTCTCTGCAACCCACCAATGCGCTAAGGCCCAGCACGCACAGAAGAATCGCCATCCCTGTCTTCATGATCTCCTCGTTGATCTCGCTCTCATGCCCGTTTGCAGTATCTGTGACGAAGTATTCCGACACACCATCGCGCGATTCTCCATCGGCAAAAATCCAAACGAAGCAACGATACACAGTCTACCGGATCAGCTGCATCATACGTGTTGCCGAGTGTGATCCGGCGGACAGCCGATAGACATACACTCCGGAAGCCAGGGATTTTCCTGAGAAGTGCGCATCGTACCTGCCGGGAGTCCGATCCTCATCCACGAGGACATCCAGCTCTCTTCCGAGCAGATCGTAGACTGCCAACCGGACATGTGCAGTTTTCTGGATATCGAACCGGATGGACGTCCCCGGATTGAAGGGATTCGGAAAATTCTGCCCGAGTTGAAAGCCGGAGGGTGGAGGGGGTTCAATGGTGGTCTCTCCCGCCATATCGGTACAGCCGCTCTGGAACGGGAGCAGCGTGAGCATGCGGGGTGTTCCCGCTGACACCACAAAAGGCACGGAGCCAACCCTCAGGACTGTATCGACGGGGTAACTGTACTTCTTCCAAAGAACCCGACACACCACTGCCTGATACGAACCTGAAGCGAGCCCGGTGACGCGCGCGCAGAAATCGAACGTGCAGATGCACCGTGCTTTGTTCCGGACAGTATCCGTCTGCTCTACATAGAGCGTGTCATGGGAAAGGCGCGTTTCCATCACATATAACGACGCACAGTTCAAACGCGCGCCGATATCCCAGACAGTGACCGTATCTCTGTCTACCGTGACGTACACTGAATCCCTCTCCTCACTTGCAGCCGTCAAGGCGACGGCGAGGATCAAGACGAAGAGCATCGTGTGTTTCATAACGCACTCCTTGTTGAACCTGTTCATGATGCTGGACACCGTGTTAGCCCTGCCGCACGAACAAGGTATCGGTAGCTGCAACGCGAGAAACTAGAATCGTAC
>Ga0316601_100002107_pt1 | contig 10149 bp, 9 predicted proteins | sample OWC_soil_day5_no_FD_207663 | JGI IMG/M metagenome (GOLD analysis project Ga0316601, IMG submission 207663) | Wetland soil microbial communities from Old Woman Creek delta, Ohio, United States - OWC_soil_day5_noCT | ecosystem: Environmental > Terrestrial > Soil > Wetlands | place: USA: Ohio...
GCGGTGCCCGTGCACACGTCGAGCACCGTCTCGCCGCCGCGCAGGCCCAGCGCGCGCACGGCCCGCGCCCGCCAGCGCACGTCGAGTCCGCCGCTCAACAGGTGATTCAGCAGGTCGTAGCGGGGCGCGATCGCGTCGAACATCCCGGCGATGCGCTGGGGCCGCTTGTCGCGGCCGAGCGTCCCGTCCCCCGGAATCACCGCTCGACCCGCCCGGTCCAGTCGGCGCACAGGCGCTGCTCGAGGCCCAGCGCCGAGAGGATCTTGCCCGCGAGGAAGTCCGCGAGGTCGTCGAGCGTCTGCGGCAGGTGGTAGAAGCCGGGCATCGCCGGCAGGACGACCGCGCCTGCCTCCGCGCAGCGCACCATGTTGCGGAGTTGCGGGAGGCTCATCGGGGTCTCGCGCGGCACCAGCACCAGCGGCTTGCGCTCCTTGAGCATCACGTCGGCGGCGCGTTCGACGAGGTTGCGCGACAGCCCGTTGGCGACGCCCGCCAGCGACTTCATCGAGCACGGCACGATGACCATCCCCTTCGTCGGCCGGCTGCCGCTGGCGATGGTGGCGCCGAGATCGCGGTTGCTCAGCACGTCGTAGCGGCCCCGCCCGACGCCGGGGCCGTACTGCTGCTCGAGGAAGGGCATGAGCCGGTCGAGGGTCGCCTCCTTGCCCAGTTCGTCGACAAGCAGGCGGCGGCCATAGTCGCTGACGACGAGATCCAGTTCACACCCCTGCTCGAGCAGCGCGGCCACCGTCCTCACGGCGTAGAGCGCGCCGCTCGCGCCGGTGATGGCGACGGTGTAGCGGGGCGCGCGGGTCGTGGCGTCAGCGGACATAGATCGCCGCGGCGGTGGTGACGAAATACAGGATACCGACCCAGCCGTTCAAATCAAACGCCATCTTCACCCGCGACAGGTCGGCGGCGCTCACGAGCGACTGTTCGAACGCCAGCAGCGCAGCCACCCCCGCCACGCCGGCGAGATAGACAGGTCCGAGCGGCGCCACCCACGCGAGCCCGGCCAGCGCGGCGACCGTCACCACGTGCAGGCCGCGCGAAATGGCGAGCGCGGCCGGGATGCCGAACCGCTGCGGAATCGAGTGCAGGCCATGCGCGCGGTCGAAGTCGAGGTCCTGGCACGCATAGAGGACGTCGAAGCCGCCGACCCACGTCCCGATGGCCACCGCCAGCAGCCACGGCTCCGCTCCGCCCCGGCCGCCCGCGGCAAGCCATCCGCCGACCGGAGCGACAGCCATCGCCAGCCCGAGAAACGCCTGCGTCGACCACGTGAAGCGCTTCGCGAGCGAGTACCAGAACACGATCGCGAGCGCGACCGGCGACAGGGCCAGGCAGAGCGGCCCGAGTTCATAGGCCGCCCAGATGAACGCGGCGGAAGACACGGCCACGAACAGCGCGGCCTCCCCCCGGCTCATGCGGCCCGCCGGCAATTCACGCCCGGCCGTCCGCGGGTTCATGCCGTCGTAGCGCGCGTCGACGAGGCGGTTGAATCCCATCGCCGCGCTTCTCGCGCCCGCCATCGCCGCGACGATCCAGGCGACGCGGCCCCAGGTGAGCGGCACGTGCCTCGACGCCATGAGCGCCCCGGTCAGCGCGAACGGCAGCGCGAACACCGAGTGCGAGATGCGCACGAAGGACGCGTACGTGCGGAGGCGGTTCAGCACGCGAGGCTCTGGCTCAGGATGCGGACCTTTCCGGGCTCAATGCCCGATACGAGGTATTCTTCCACATCCGTCGTCCCGGGCGGAACCTCGACGGCAATCATCGCGGCCGCGCGGCCACGCGCGATGGCGCCGTGCGTCTCGCCGAACCCAAGGGCCTCCGCGCCCGAGAGCGTGGCGCTTCGCAGGAGCCGGGCAGCCTCCACACCGGGAGCGATGCGCCGGAGCGCCGCCAGTTCGCTGAACAGGTTGAGATCCTCCACGCTGGCCAGGCTGTCGGTGCCGACGGCGACCCGCGCGCCGCACCGGTAGAAGGCCTCGATCGGGGGCACGCCCGCGCCCACCCACGCGTTGCTGCGCGGGCAGGCGACCAGCGTGACACCTCGTGCCGCCAGCAGCGACAGGTCCGCGCCGCTCGCGTGGACGGCGTGGACGGCGAGTGTCTGCGCATCCCAGAACCCGAGGCGCTCCAAGTACTCGACGGGATCGCACCCCGGCGCGCGCCAGTCCGGGTCCCATGCGGCGAGGCGTTTGAGCAGGTCGCGCCAGCCTCCGCTGCCCCGCTCGATGAACTCCACCTCCTCGGGCGACTCCGACACGTGCACCGACATGCGCGCTTCGCGCAGCCGCGGCCGCGCCGCCGCGAGGGCGCGGACCACCGATGGGGCCACCGAGTAGGGTGCGTGCGGCGCGAGTGCCAGCCGCCAGCGTTCGCCGGCGTCCGCCTCGTCAATCCGCCGGCGGGCCTCGTCGACGAACTCGTCCGGGTCGGCGGCCCGGAACTTGATCACCTCGTGAAAGACGACGCCGGCGAGTCCGCTCGCGGCGAGGACATCGAGGTGCGCGAGCGAGTTCGAGATGTCCCCGACGAGACCCGTGCCGCTGGCTTTCATCTCCTCCAGCGCCAGCGCCATCGCCGTCCGCACGAACCCGGCGTCCCGTCCGTCCGCCGACCGCAGGCGCTCGCGCATCATCCCCGACACCCAGCCCAGGAAGCTCGACGCCGGGCGCGTCCGCCCTCGGAGCCATGACAGTTCGAGGTGCGTGTGGGCGTTGGTGAGCGCGGGCATGATGGCCGCATCGCCCAGGTCGACGCAGCCACCCGGGCAGCCGGCCGCGACGCCCGCGTCGTCGCGCGGCCCTCCAGCATCGACGATGAGGCCGCGATCGACCGCGACCCAGCCCTCTCGAACCGGCGGCCCCAGGATGGGGAGGACCCACGACGCTCGATAGACCGGCATGCGGCGATTCGCTACGCGGCCGCGGCGCCGGACGCCGCCCGCTCGAGGAAGCGTCCCCGGCCCGGCCGGCCGACGAAGGCGCCGCGGTCAACGACCACGTCTCCACGGGACAACACGGTCTCCGGCGCGCCCGTGACCGTCCGTCCTTCGTAGAGGCTGTAGTCCACGCGCATGTGATGGGTCGAGGCCGACAGCGTGACCCGTTTCTCCGGGTTCCAGAGCACGATGTCCGCGTCCGCCCCTTCCGCAATCGTGCCCTTGCGCGGCCAGAGCCCGAACATCCGCGCGGGCGCGGCGGCCGTAACGTCGACGAACCGCTCGGGCGTGATGCGGCCGCCGCGGACGCCGGCGTCCCAGAGGAGCACGAGGCGGGTTTCGATGCCGGGCGCGCCGTTCGGGATCTTCGAGAAGTCGCCACGGCCCCGCTGCTTGTGCGGCGGGTCGTTCAGACCGAACGGGCAATGGTCGGTGCCGACCATCTGGAGGTCGCGCGCGGCGAGCCCTCTCCAGAGGGCCTCCTGATTCGGCGCCGGCCGCAATGGCGGCGACATGACGAACTTCGCCGCGTCGAAGCCGCCGCGTTCGTACTCGGCATCGGACAAACAGAGGTACTGCGGGCAGGTTTCGGCGACGACGGGCACGCCGCGCGCCCGGCCGTCGCGCACGGCGTCGAGCGCCTCTGCGCACGATAGATGCACGATGAACACCGGCGCGCCGGCCGCCTCCGCGAGGGCGATGGCGCGCGCCGTCGCCTCGGCCTCGGCGGCCGGCGGACGCGTCAGGGCATGAAACCTCGGCGCCGTGTCGCCCCGCCCCCGCGCCTCGGCAATCAGCGCGTCGATCATCGGCCCGTCCTCGGCGTGGATCATCACCAGGCCGCCCAGTTCGCGCGTGTGCCGCATCGCCCGCGAAATCGCCCCGTCATCGGCCATCAGCCTGCCGGGGTAGGCCATGAACATCTTGAACGACGTGACGCCTTCGCGGCCGGCGAGCCGGTCGACCTCGCTCGCCGTCCGTTCGCTGAAGTCCCGCAGCACCATGTGGAACGCGTAATCGACGACGGCTTTCCCAGCCGCCTTCCCCTTCCAGGTGTCGAGCGCCGAGCGCAGGCGCTCTCCGGGCTCCGGCGTCGCGAAATCGATGATCGTGGTGGTGCCGCCGTGGGCGGCGGCGATGGTGCCGGTTTCGAAGTCGTCGGTCGACGTGATGTCCCCGGCGGGCATGTCGAGATGGGTGTGAGCGTCGACGCCGCCGGGCATCACCAGGAGTCCCGAGGCGTCGATGACCCGGTCGGCGTGCCCTGCCGGCGCCTGCCCGACGCGCGCAACGACGCCGTCCTCGATGAACACGTCGGCCGCCGCGCGCCCGGCGTCGGTGAGGACCGTGCCGTTCCGGATGAGCACGGTGGCCATGGGCAGTCGGCCGGGCGGCTGGCCTACCAGCCCATCCGCTCGCGCAGCGCGGTGATGTGGGCCGTGTGATGGCGGCCGTGCCAGGCGTAGAGCGCGAGCGCGTGGTCGAGTGTCACGGGGCCCGTCGCCGAGTGGTTGTAGGTCCGGCTGAACTGCGCGTCGTCCAGGCTGCGCAGGAAGGCGACCCAGCGCCCGTGCAGCGACGCGAGGAGGTCGAGCGAGACCCGGACATCGGTGGCGCAGGCGTCGGCGAGCCCCGCCCACAGCGCCTCGTTGTAGGCCTTCACGGGCGGATTGTCCTCGGTCACCGCCAGCTTGAAGCGGACGTAGGCATTGATGTGGCTGTCGGCCACGTGGTGCACGACCTGGGCCACGGTCCAGCCCTCGTCGCGGTAGGGATGCTCGAGGTAGCCCGCCGTCAGCCCGCCGACGGCGGCGCGCAGGCGGCCGGGAACGGCGGCGAGCTGCCCGATGCACTCGCCCCGCAAGGCTGGCGTGAACTCAGCCGGCGGCGTGAAGGGGCCGATGGGGAAGCGCGGATCGGTCATGCCCCCATGATAGCGGAAACCGCGCGTTCGGAAACGCGCCGCCGGCCGGGCGTGCTCGCGGACGGGCTCTTCGTTCCGCGCGATGGAAACACCGCCTGGAGGTGTTGGGAAGGCGGTTTCATGGCGCGCTCGCGCGGCCCGCCATCGGGCCGCTCCACGCAGGTCAGGAAACCGGCCCGGTGCCCCGCTCCCGCCCGGCGCGGCTGCGGACCGGGTAGTTCATCAACTCGACGGGCACCGATTCGTCGCCCTCCGCGCGCGCGGTCGCCAGTTCGCGCAGGCGCGGGACGTTCCGCTCCCGGAACACGGGGCCGCCCAGGACCTGGTAGTGCATGTTCCGCCGCTTCGGGACGTACCCGGCGTCCTCGATGTTGCGCACGATCTCGACCTCGTCCATGCAGTACGCGGCGCCGGCCGCCCGGACGACGTTTTCCTCGATCATGACGCTGCCCATGTCGTTCGCCCCGAACGACAGGCTGAGCTGCCCCACCTTCCCGCCCTGCGTCACCCACGACGCCTGCAGGTTTTCGACGTTGTCGAGCACGAGGCGGGCGGTGGCGAGCGTGCGCAGGTACTCGACGCCGGTCGCCTCCACCCCCTGCAGTGCGGTGTGCTCGGGCTGGTAGCTCCAGGCGATGAAGGCCGTGAAGCCCCCGGTCTCGTCCTGCAGCTCGCGCAACCGCATCATGTGCTCGATGCGTTCGGCCGGCGTCTCCACCGTTCCGTACATCATCGTCGCCGTCGTGCGCAGCCCCGCGCGGTGGGCGTGGCGCATCACGTCGAGCCATTCGTCCGAGGTGGCCTTGCCGTAGCAGTGCAGCAGCCTGCGGACGCGGTCCACGAGGATCTCCGCGCCGCCGCCAGGAATGCTGTCGAGGCCGGCGCCCACGAGGCGCCGGATGACATCCGGCACGGGCACCTGCGACAGGCGGGAGATGTGCAGCACCTCGGGCGACGAGAGCGCGTGGAGCTTGAATCCCGGGAAGCGCTGTTTCACGGCCCGGAAGAGGTCTTCGTACCACTCGATGGGCAGGTCGGGGTTGTGGCCGCCCTGCAGCAGCAACTGTCCTCCGCCCAGTTCGATCGTCTCCTCGATCTTCCTGAAGATCTCCTCGAAGCCGAGCACGTAGCCGCCCTCGGCCCCGACCGGCCGGTAGAACGCGCAGAACGAGCACCGCGCCACGCACACGTTCGTGTAGTTGACGTTGCGGTCGATGATGTAGGTGACCGTGCGGTCCGGGTGCCGGCGGCGGCGGACTTCGTCGGCAAGCCTGCCGAGGAGGTGCGTCGGTGCGCCGACGTACATCTCGAGCGCCTCGTCTCCGGAGAGGCGGCCGCCTGCCCGGATCTTCTGCGCGAGGGCATCTATCGTCATGGCATCGGCCGGCAGAACCGCGGCTCCCGGAACGCGGGCACGAGGCCCAGTTCCGCGGCGTCGCGGTAGAAGCGCGTCAACCCCGCCAGTTCTCGTTCGGCAAACCCGAAATCCACATTATCACGAAGGTACCGGGCCCCGATGGCCGCCCGCACCGGATCGTCCGGGAAGTGCCGCCGGGCCACCTCGTCGGCGTGCTCGACGCCCAGCCTGCAGGCGTCCCCGAGGGCGGCGGCATCGCCGGGCGTGAGCAGGCCCGGCCGGCCGAACCAGAACGCGTAGACGAACGGCAGTCCCGCGTACGCCTGCCACGCGAGGCCGAGATCGGTCTTTTGTACGCCGGCAGCCTCGTGGTCGAACAGCAGCGCCGCGTCGCCGATGAGGAGCGCGGCGTCGCACGCCTGGAGCATGCGGCCGGGCTCGGGCGGCATCACCCGGACCTCCGGCGCGATGCCGAAATGGCGCGCGCACAGGACGCTGAAGAGTGCCACCGACGTGCGCGAACCGGCGTCGAGCGCGACGCTGCGGATGCGATCGACGGGCCGATGGCTGAAGACGGCGACCGATGCCACCGGGCCGTCCGACCCGATGGCCACGCCGGGAACGGCGACGTACGGCTGACCCCTCAGGTATTCGATCGAAGGCACCAGCCCGACATCCACCTGGGCGGCGTGCAGGAGTTCGGCGCAGCGAGCGGGGACGTCGAAGCGGACGTCGAACCGGTCGGCATGGCGGTGAAGGCCGTAGACGAGCGGGCGCGCGTTCAGGTACTCAACCGCGCCGAGGCGCAGCCGGCCCATCAGCCCATCCGCCTGAAGGCGCCGTCACGTTCCACCGGCACGAGCGCGGCAGCCTGGATGTTCCGCCGCACCTCTTCCAGAGGCGCCCGCCGCCGCCCTTCGGACTCGTCGTCCAGCGCGGACACGGCGTCGAGGTCGTCGGCGCCGACCGTCAATGCCACCTGGGCGAGCTTCGGGCCGTAGAGCGACCAGTCCACCTGGATGGACGGGATGTTGTCGGCGAGCAGGCGCGCGAGGGCAATCTGCCGCACGTCCTCGTAGCCGGTCGTCGGGGACGCGGCCGACCAGGTGCGCGGCAGCGGAGCGAAGCCGGGCAGCCAGCCGAGCGCGTGCTGGAGCTCGGCCGCCCGCGTGATGAGCGCGACCCGCGAGGCGCTGTCGGCCTGGCGATGGACCGTCAGCCGGGCGAGGCCCAGTCCGGCTTCCCGGACCGCCTCGAGGGCGGCCTCCGCGTCGTCCAGGACGTCGAGCGGCGCCTCGGCGATCGACGTCACGCCCGTGCCGCGGATGCCGCGGAGAATACTCAGGAGAGGCGTGCCGGTCGCGCGGGCGTGCGCCTCGAGGTCGGCGAGCGAGCAGGCCGAGACGGGCGTCGTGCCGGCCGCCCGGACCACACCGTGCAGGGCGGGCAAATGCGCTTCGAGCGTCGCGGCGTCGGCACGGACGCGCACCTCGCGGGCGGCGCCGGGAATGACCGGCGCGGAGCCGGCCGACGTCAGGTCCAGGTCCGCCACCCGGACGTAAGTGGTGTCGGCGCCGTGCTTCCGGCGGCGCACCGCGTCGGCGAGCATGCCGAGGGTCAGAATGTCGGTGGCCGCCGCGAGCGCCGCGATGTCGCCGGCGCCCAGCGGCTCCCCCGCCGCCAGTCTCGCCGTCAGGCCGTCCCATCGATCGCTGGTCACCGCGTTCCTCTTCCCGCGCGCCCCGGACCGCCGCCGCTCGCGTGGGCCCAGATCTCCGCCGCGCGCCGGCCGGCCGCCTCGCTGGTCACGACGCGCGCCGGCCACTCCCGCGTGAACCCTTCCGACGGCCACTTGCGCGTCGCGTCGATGCCCATCTTGCTGCCGTAGGCCGGCAGGTCGCAGGCGTTCTCGAGATCGTCCATCGGCCCGCGCGTGAACTGGATGTCGCGCTCGGGATCCACGTGGGTCCCGGCCACCCACGCCACCTCCGCGGGATCCTGCACGTTCACGTCCTTGTCGACCACGACGATGCACTTCGAGAACATGAGCTGACCGAGGCCCCAGCACGCGTGCATGACCTTGCGCGCGTGGCCCGGGTAGCGCTTGTCGATCGACAGGAACACCAGGTTGTGGAACACGCCCTGCGGCGGCATGTGCATGTCCACGATTTCCGGCAGCGTCTTGCGGATGAGCGGCAGGAAGATCCGCTCGCTCGCCTTGCCGAGGTACACGTCCTCCATCGGCGGAATGCCCACGATCGTCGTGTGGTACACGGGCTGCTTCCGCATCGTGATGGCGGTGAGGTGGAACACCGGGAAGTCGTCGGCGAGCGAGTAGAAGCCCGTGTGGTCGCCGAACGGGCCCTCCCGGCGGCGCTCGCCCGGCTCGACGTAGCCTTCGAGCACGATGTTGGCCTGCGCCGGCACCTCGAGGTCGACCGTGCGCGCCTTCACGAGCTCGATCCGGCGCCGCGCGAGGAAGCCGGCCAGCAGCAGTTCGTCGAGCCCTTCCGGCATCGGGGCCGTCGCCGCGTAGCACAGCGCGGGCTCTGCGCCGATGGCCACGGCCACGTCGAGGCGCGTCCCCATCCGCTCGGCGATCCGGTAATGCTGCGCGCCGCCCTTGTGGCGCTGCCAGTGCATGCCCGTCGTGCGGCCGTCGAACACCTGCATGCGGTACATGCCGATGTTGCGCATGCCCGTCTCGGGGTCCTTCGTGATGACCAGAGGGAAGGTGATGTACCGGCCGCCGTCCTCGGGCCAGGTGCGCAGGATCGGGATCTCGTCGAGGGACCCGTCGAGCTTCACCACCTCCTGGCACGGGGCGTCCTTCACGGTCTTCGGCAGGAGGTCGCTGAGCCGGCCCACCACGGGCAGCAGCTTCATCGCGTCGAGGATGCCCGTCGCCTTGGGCGGCGTCATCAGCTTCTCGATCTCCGCGCCGAGATCGTCGAGCGCCGCCACGCCCAGCGCCAGGCACATGCGGTCGAGCGACCCGAACAGGTTCGCCGCCACCGGCATGCCGAAGCCGGTCGGCTGCTCGAACAGCAGCGCCGGGCCGCCGCCGGGCGCCTTGCTGGCCAGGTCGATGACCGCCGCCATCTCGAGGTCGGGGTTCACGGGTTCCGTGACCCGCGTGAGCCAGCCGCGCCGGTCCAGGTCGTCGATGAACGCCTTCAGGTCCGTGTGCATGCCGCCATCCGTTCGGTGATCTCCGCCGCGAGGGCCACGGCGCGCCGGCCGTCGTCGCCGCCGACGAGCGGCGCGCGCCCGGACCTGACGGCGTCGACGAAGTCCTCGAGCTCGTTGCGCAGCGGCTCGCCGTCCGGCACCGGGATCTTCCCGCCCTCGATAGCCGGGCGGCCGCCGGGGCTCCTGACGAGGCGATACACTTCCGCCTCCTTGGCGCCGGTGTCGATCGAGATGTAGGCGTCGCGCTGGAAGAAGCGGATCTTCCGGGTGCGGTCGCGGCTGATCCGGCTCGCCGTGATGTTGGCCACGCAGCCCGACGCGAAGCGCAGCCGGGCGTTGGCGATGTCGAACCGGTCGGTGAGGACCGGCACGCCGACGGCCTCGATCGACTCGACCTCGGCCTTCACGATCGACAGCACGAGGTCGAGGTCGTGGATCATCAGGTCGAACACCACGTCGATGTCGAGGCTGCGCCCGGGGAAGGTGCCCAGCCGGTGCACCTCGATGAAGCCCGGATTGTCGACGGCGGGCCTGGCGGCCATGACGGCCGGGTTGAACCGCTCGGTATGCCCCACGGCCAGCGTGGCGCCGGAGCGCGCGGCCGCCGCGATGATCGCGTCCGCTTCCGCGACCGATCGGGCCAGCGGCTTCTCGACGAGGACGGCGATGCCCTGCTCGAGGAACAGGCTCGCGATCTCGGCGTGCGTGTCGGTCGGCGTCGCGATC
>Ga0316601_100002108_pt1 | contig 10146 bp, 11 predicted proteins | sample OWC_soil_day5_no_FD_207663 | JGI IMG/M metagenome (GOLD analysis project Ga0316601, IMG submission 207663) | Wetland soil microbial communities from Old Woman Creek delta, Ohio, United States - OWC_soil_day5_noCT | ecosystem: Environmental > Terrestrial > Soil > Wetlands | place: USA: Ohio...
TTCCCCGCGTAGTCTGCGGCGCCCCGGCGCGAAGCGGCACGAGGACGCGAAGCGGACTCGGTGACCCGAAGGTCAGGGCGCAAGGTGAACTAGCGGGGAGCGCCGAGCCTCGATCAGCGCGCGTGCTAGGTTCGGTCCGTGTCCGCGCTCGATGTCTTCGCCGCTGCGTTGGCGGCGCTCGATCGTGGGCGCGGCGTCGCGATCGCGTCCGTGATCGCCGCACATGGCTCGACCCCGCGCCACGTCGGTGCACGGATGGCGGTCGCCACCGATGGCGAGCAGTGGGGGACGATCGGCGGCGGTCGGATCGAGCAACTGGTGGTCACGGCGGCGCGCGAGGTTGCAGCAGGCGCCCTGCCGCGGGTGGTGCGCCAGCACCTCGTTCGAGATCTGGCGATGTGCTGCGGCGGGTCGATGGAGATCGTCCTCACCGCCGCGGCGGCCTCACGCGAGGCACTCGGCACGCTCGCGACGGGATCGCCTCACGTGGTCGTCACCCCGCTCGACGGCGGGCCGATCACGGTACGGGCGCCGCGTCCTGGGGATCCGCCCGCCCATCGTGCGGCGATCTCCGACGGCGCGTTGCTCGAGCGCGTCGGGGCGAGCGAGCGCGCGATCGTGTTCGGGTTCGGCCACGTCGCGAGGAGCCTCGGCCCGGTCCTGGCGCAACTCGGGTTCGAGGTGATCGTCTGCGATGACGGCGAGACCGGTGCAGTGAGCGCGGATCCCGCGTGGGCGAGCGAGGTGCCGTGGGTGAGCGACATGATCGAGTCGTTTGACGTCCGTGAGGTCGAGCGCAGGCTCGGAGGGTTCAGGAACGACGATCGCGTGCTGATCGTGACCCGCGATCACGCGATCGATCAGCAGCTGCTCGAGCAGTTGATCACGCGGGATGACGTCGGGTACCTCGGGATGATCGGGAGCCGCGGCAAGGTCGGCCGGTTCCGCAAGCGGCTCGACGCGAAGGGCCTGCTCGAAGGTGATGCGGGCGTTGCCCGCTGGGCCCGCCTACGGGCTCCGATCGGGCTGGACCTCGGCGCCGAGACGCCAGCGGAGATCGCGGTCGCGATCGCGGCCGAGCTGGTCTCGGTGCGCCGGCGGGGTGCTGCGAGTGCGGGGGACTGGCGACCGGTACGCACGCACCGCGACGAGGCGAGCGCGGGACAGGCGCTCAAGCTGGGCGCGGTGATCCTGGCCGCAGGCGCGGGCAGCCGGCTCGGCGGGGCCGCGAAGGCGCTGCTGCGCATCGGGAATCACAGCTACCTCGAGCAGGCGGTCCGCGTGGCTCGCGAGGTCGGGCTCGTCGAGGCCGTCGTCGTGGTCGCGGCCCCGTTCGGGCAGGCCGTCGCCGCGCACGCGCAGGAGCTCGGGCTGCGGGTCGTGGTCAACCCGGATCCATCGCGTGGGATGGCCAGTTCGGTCGCACTCGGGTTCGCGGCGATCGCCGAGACCTGTGTGGACGCCGCATGGCTGTGGCCCGTCGATCATCCGTTCGTGACCTCCGCCACGCTGCAGGCGCTGCGCGCCGCGCTTGGCGATCACGCGGTCGCGCGGCCCCGGCTCGCAGGGCGTGGCGGTCATCCTCCGCTCGTTGCACGTGCACTGTGGTCGCAGCTGGCCGGGTGTGCGGATCTCGAGGGCGGGGCGCGCGGGGTGCTGGCGGCCGCCGATGTCGTCGAGGTCGAGGTCGACGACGTCGGCGTGCTCCGCGATGTCGATACTCCCGAGGACGCGAGGGCGAGCGGATGAGAGGCGTGCTGGTTGGCCTGGTGGTCGCGCTGGCAGCATGTCCAGCGCCCAAGAAGCAGGGCTCCGTCCTGCTCGCCGATTCGGTCGCGGTGAACGAACACGATCTGCGCGCTCAGCTGATCGCCGAGCTCCAGGACGACGTCCTCAAGTCCTACGAGCGCGACGAGCCGCCGGAGTCGCAGAGCGGCATGGTGCTGAAGGAGATCGGCGCAGCCCGGATCGGCGTCGGGCCGGGCGACGTGCTGATCGGCAACGAGCTCGATCGCGCGCCGAGCCGGTTTCCTCTCGATGTCGACAAGAGCACGTTCACCGAATCGAGATCGAAGCGTCTCGAGATCTGGCTCTCCAAGGACAGCACGGCAGCCTGGGTGTCTGACGAGATCTCGTGGCGGATCCAGATGTGCCAGCGGACCGCAGTGATCCCGCTGCGGCTCACCGCGCTGTACGCACGCGATGGCGATCGCTGGGTGTCCGTGTTCGAGCACGTGTCGTTCGCCCGCACCCCGACGCCGACCCGCGCGGGTCAGAAGCTGCCGCGCGAGATCTCCACGGCAGTCGCGTCACGCGATCTCGCCGATGACCTGTCGCGCGTGCTGTCCCCCGTGCTGCGGCGGATGATCGACAAGGCCCCGAAGGTCGTCGCGCAGGGGCCCGAGGGCAGCCTGCTCGGGCCCGAGATCGCCGCGGAGTGGCATGGCACCGACGTCATCCAGGCCAAGCTCGTCCCCGGAACGGTGCCGCTCAAGCTCGAGGATCGGCGGGTCGGCATCGTTGGACGGAGCCTCTCGAAGGCGACGATCGCGTACTGGATCGGCAACGTGACGGCGGAGCTACCGGCGCGTCCTGGCGTCGCTGCCGGCAAGGCACACCTGCGTGCCACGTTCGTGTTCGAGCGGCGCGCCGATGCCGATGGGGATCGGACCTGGGTCATCGTGCAGGGCCACGTCTCGCACGCGATCGACGACAACGATCTCGCGACCGCCGTGTTCGGCACCGCGCTGATCTCGCCGAAGCCGCTGACCATCAGCTGCGACGATGGCTCGCGCACCACGTCGAAGGCGCCTCGCAAGTAGCGAGCTGTCGGTCACTCCTGCGGCTGTGCCGTCGCGTCGGGAGCGGGGAGCTGGTAGCCGGTGATGTGGAGGTCGTGGAGGTAGGTATCGGTCAGGCGCTTCTTCTTGGGCCAGAACGGCAGCAGCCGGAGCGGCAGCATCACCAGCGAGACGAGCGCACCGAGCGCCTTGCCGCCGTACGCCTCGGTCACGAGTAGCGCGCGCTTCGCGCCCGAGACCTCTTCGAGCGGGCGGTCGAGCACGCCGATGCGGCGGAGCCGGAGCACCGCCATCTTGTTCGAGTGCTCGAGAAAGGCGGGCAGGTGCTTCAGGACGACGTGGTCCTTCGGCAGCCGCTTCTCCATATACTTCGCCAGCCGACGCACGCCCCACATCGAGACCAGCGACAGCCCGAGCAGCCGGCGCCGCAGCCAGCCGCGGCCCTCGATCACCTTCGCCGCCTGCTGTTCACCGAACTCGACGTGCCGCTCTTCCTGCTTCACCGCGCGACGCAGGATGTCCACCGATGGCTTGTGATCGAGCGTGTCGATCACGGCGTAGAACGCCTGCAGCACGAAGCCCTCGCCTTGGGCCATCTCGAGCGCGACGTGCTCGGCCCACGATCCGCCCATCATCCCGGTCGCCAGGAACCGGACTGCCCCGTGGGCCGGCTTCGGCTGGCAACCGGTCATCGTCATGATGCGGAGGAAGTTGTCGACGTGCTGCATCTCCTCGAGAGCCTGGCGCGCCAGGAACTTGGCGGCCTCGAAGTCCGGCGCATCGTAGAGCCAGTGGCCACACTGGATGCCGGTGATCTCACCGTAGAGGAACTGGTTGAGCATCCACTCGAGGAACTCGCGATCCTTGACGGGATCGATCTTGGCTCCTTCGAAGTCGAAGGTCATCTCCTCGCGCGTGAGCAGCATGTGGAATGCAGGATAGCGCGGAACCGGTTGAGGGAACCGCCGAACTTCGTCCAACCGAACGGCGTAGGCTCAAGTGATGTCGGCTCAACGTGGAACGGCTTGACGCCTCGCGAGACCGCCGGCCACAAGTAGAGAATGCGCGGCCGCTCGTAGCCAATCGGCGACTCAGAGATCGAGATCGAACGCGACACGCGCGCCGATCTTGATCGTCGTCAGATCGTCGCCATCCAGCAACGTGCGCTCCCACGAGACCCCGAGCGCAGCGCCGGGGAACAGGAACCGAGTGCGCATCGCCCGCGCCCCGAACGCGACCCCGAAGTGGAAGCCGTGATCGATCGCGGCCCAGTCTTGCTCGGTGGCGTGGCCCAGCCAGCCGGTCTCGAGCTCGACGTAGGAGTTGGTGAACGTGTGGCGATAGACGAGCGGGGTGACGAGGTCAGCGCCGATCACGAGCGCGCTGCGCGTGCCGCTGGCGTCCTTGGGGAACGCGGCACTTCCACCGAGCTCGGCGCCGAGGTAAAGGCCGTGGCCGTGCTCGAACATGCGGCCGAACAACAGGCGCCCGGCGCCGCCGAAGTTGACGTCGAAACGGTCGCCCTGTTGGACCACGATGCCCTTGCCGCCGGCGCCGAACGAGACCTGGAAGCGATGCTCGGAGACCTGGCGACCACGGAATGGCAGCTCGGGCTCGAGCCAGAACGGGCAGTCCCCGGCCCTGTCCTCGGCGTGTGCCAGCACGAGGCGCATCCGGCTGAGGACGAGCAGATCGTCGACGCGTGACAACTTCTTGCCGCGCTCCCGCCAGGCGGTCTCGACGGGACCGCCGCGCCGCAGGATCTCGCTGTCGAGCCAGCTGAGCACGGCGCGGCGCGCCATCGGATCGACGCGGCAGACCGAGTCGAGGGCGCTGTCGAGCAGCCCCTCGACCTCGACCCGATCGACGCCCCATCCGGTCGTGGCAGCGACGGTGACCTGACGCTCCAGATCCCGCACGAGCACGCGCTCGCTGGGGCCGGTGGGAGCTGGCCTACGCGCGCACGCGACGAGGCCGAGCGTCGTGAGCACGATCCACGCGAACCGCGGGCCAGAGCTCGGAGCCGTCGCATCCATGAGGCGCGACAGCTCGCCGCTACGCTGGCTTGCGCGGACGTGGGCGTGCACGCGGCGGGCGGGCCGCGTGAAAGTGCGGACCGTGGATCGTGCAGCCCGGATACTTCGCGATGATCGCGTTGGCGTCCTTCATCGCGCGCGTTCCGGACTTGTCGTCGTCGTACTGGAACGGGTCGCCCGAGTCGGGCGGAGCGAACGACAGCGTCGAGCGCGCCGTGCTCTCGTCGACGGAAACAAAGATCTTCTCAGGACGTCCGCGCAGCTTTGGTTCGACGCTCATGGCTCTAGATCTGGCTCCGAAATCGCCTGCCAGCTCTTGCGCGCCGCGTCATACGCGGTGCGCGCGAGCAGTTGCAGGGTTGCAGTGTCGAGGGCGGGGACGGTCCGGGCCGCTGGCAGTCGCAGGAGCACGCGCGAGCGCGCCTCCCGGACTGTTCCGGGCCACGCACCCACCACACCACGCTCCTGGGCACGCAGGTCAACTGCGCACTCCTGCGCCCACGCCTCGCCAATCGCCGCTGCCTGGGGCAGGAGCGACTCGACAGACTGTGTCGCGAGCGCTTGCATCAACGACCGCCGCGCCGATCACCACCACGGCCGCCGCCGCCGCCGCCGCCGCGACCACCACGATCTCCACCGCCACCTCCACCGCCGCGGTAGCCACCGCCACCGCCACCACCGCCGCCGCCACCGCCGCCGCCGCCACCGGGACGGCGCTCTTCGGCGATATCGACGCGGAGCGCGCGTCCGGCCATGTCCTGGCCGTTGAGGTCAGCGATGGCCTTCTGCGCCGCCTCGGCAGAGGCCATCTCGACGAAGCAGAAGCCACGGGACTGACCGCTCATCCGATCGATCATGAGGTGCACCGAGGCGACCTCGCCGGCTGCGGCGAAGTGCTGTTGGATCAGGTCCTCGGTGGCGTGATAGGGCAGGTTTCCAACGTACAGGCGGTTCGACATCGGGCTTTCACGGACTGGCTCCAGGTCGATCGATCATCCCAAGAGCCAACTGGGGCGACCACGGTCCCGCGACCGCACCGCGGCCGCGTTCGCCATTACCTGAGCACCACCATGAGGAAGGGTCAGAAAACGAACGTGGACGCTAGGTACCACGGCTGACCCAGAGAGGCCAGCCAAACAGGTGGCGCCCATGGGCGTGGCGCCCCGTTGAAGAGCAATCACCTGAACATGCGGTGCGCCGAGCGTACAGCGCGATCCTGAATCTGCGCGACGTCGACGGTCAGCAGCTCTGCATCGCGCACCACGAGTGCGCCGTCGACCGCGACATGGCGAACATCGCACGCCTTGGCGGCGTAGGTGATTGCCGACCACGGGCTCGCGGTCGGGATGGTGTGGAGCGGCGTGACGTCGACGGCGATCACGTCACCGCGCTTGCCGAGCTCGAGCGAGCCGATGCGATCGGCCAGGCCGACTGCCGCGGCACCACCGAGCGTCGCGAGGCGCACGACCTCCGGCGCCGGCAGTGCGCGCGGGCCGCCGCGCTGCTTGTGGAGGAGCGCCGCGAGCCGGAGCTCGAGGAAGCCATCGAGGTTGTTGTTGCACGGCGCACCGTCGGCTCCGATGGCCACCGAGACACCGGCGGCGATCAGTGCGGGAACGTCGCAGATTCCCGACGCGAGCTTCAGGTTCGAGGACGGGCAATGACACACGTGCGCGCCACGCTCGGCGAGCAATCGTCGCTCGGGCCCGGAGAGATGGATGCAATGAGCGATCGTGCAGTGCTCCCCCAGCAGCCCCAGCTGGTCGAGCACGAGCACGTTGTCGGTGCCGAATCGCTCTCGCACGAGCGCGATCTCGCCGTGGTTCTCGCTCGCGTGGGTATGGATCCGCACGCCGCGGGCCCGGGCCTGGACTCCGACCTCGCGCAGCAGCTCGTCGGTGCACGACAGCACGAACCGCGGCGCGTAGGCGTAGCGCAGCCGGCCACCGGCGCCGCCGTGCCAGCGCTCGATCAGGCGTGCTGACTCGTCGAGCGACGCCCGGGTCGATTCGCGCAGCCCCACCGGGATCTGTGGATCGGCGGCGTCCATCATCGCCTTGCCGATGGTGGCGCGGATGCCAGCGCGCTCGGCGGCATCGAAGATCGCATCGGTGTGGTGCACCGTGCCCATATCGAGGATCGAGGTCGTGCCGCCGAGCAGCAGCTCCGCGCACGCGAGCTCGGCGCTGGCACCCGCAGCTTCGGCGTCGAGCGCGGCCTCGTAGGGCCAGATGACCTGGCGCAGCCAGTCGAGCAGCTCGAGATCATCGGCGCGTCCGCGCGCCAAGGTCTGGCAGGTGTGGACGTGTGCCTGCACGAGCCCTGGCATCACGATGCAGCCGGCGCAGTCGACGATCTGGTAATCGTGGGTCTGCGGCGTGTACGTCCCGCCCACCTGCGTGATCACGCCATCGAGACACGCGACATCGCCCGCCAACACACGGTGGTCGGCGTCGATCGTCAGGATCGTGCCGTTGCGGAAGATCACCTCGCTCATGGGTCGGTGCGCGGCAGCTCGCGGCCGGAGAATCCGTCGGGGATGAGCTCGGCCAGCGTCCACGAACGGCGCTCGCCGGCTGGGTTGACCGCGGTGACCGTGACGGCGGCGGGATCAGGCGCGAACTCGAGCAGCATCTGCCGGCATGCCCCACACGGCGACGACGGCGGCGACACCTCGGTGGACACCGCGACTGCTTCGAGCCGGTACGAGCCCGCGAGCACCGCGGCGAGGATCGCGGTGCGCTCGGCGCAGATCGTCAGCGAGTAGGACGCGTTCTCGACGTTCGCACCCTCGTAGACCTGACCGCTCATCTGGATCGCGGCCCCGACGCGGAACTTCGAGTACGGCGCGTACGCCTTGTGCTGCGCCGCGATCGCGCGGGCTTCGAGGTCGTTCATGGCGTCAGCTCACCGCGGGCGACCAGGGCGCCCAGGATCACGTCGAGCAGCGACTCGAACGTGGAGCGGACCCGGCTCGCGGTCTCGGTGACCTCGTCGTGTGACAGCGGCTGGCCCGTGATCCCGGCGGCCTGGTTGGTGATGCACGAGATGCCGATCACGCGCGCGCCCATGTGCCGCGCCACGCACACCTCGGGCACCGTCGACATCCCGGTCGCGTCGGCCCCGAGCGTCTGCAGCATGCGGACCTCGGATGGGGTCTCGTAGGTCGGGCCGGGCATCGCGACGTAGACGCCCTCCGCCAGCGCGATGCCGGCGTTCGCGGCTGCCTGGTGGACGAGCGCGCGGAGCTCCGGTGCGTACGCCGTCGTCATGTCGGGGAAGCGTGGGCCGAGCCGCTCGTCGTTGGCGCCGCGCAGCGCGTGATCGCGGAGCAGGTCGATGTGATCACGGATCACCATCAGCGTGCCCGGCGACCAGCTGGGGTTGAGCCCGCCGGCCGCATTCGTCACCACGAGCACCTTGGCGCCGAGTGCGATCAGGACGCGCGCGGGAAACGCGACCTCCGCCGCGCTGTGGCCTTCGTACATGTGCATCCGGCCCTGCATCGCGACGCAGCACACGCCAGCTCGCCCACCGACGACGAGCCTGCCGCGATGGCCGACGACGTGCGAGCGCGCGAACCCGGGGATGTCGCTGTACTCGAACGCGCGCGGTAGGCCGGCCGTGCTCGGTAGCGCACCGAGCTTGTCGGCGTAGCTGCCGAGCCCGGAGCCGAGGATCAGCCCGACCTGCGGGCGCACGTCGCCCAGGCCCTGCTTGCGGATCGCAGCGGCTGCGGCCTGCACTCGATCGTAGAGGTTGTCAGGGTTCATCGGATCACCTCCAGGATGCGCGACGCGCGCGGGGGAGAGGCAGGGCGGTCGGCGGGCTCGATCACGAAGGCTCTCTCGATCATCGCACGCGCGTCGGAGACCCGGGGATCGCCCGGTGGCAGGCTGTGGTGGAGGACGACTTGCGGCGGTGCGCCGGGCTCGATCACCTCACCGAGGCAGGCATCGATGACGAGCCCGGCCGACGGATCGATCACGTCCTCCTTGGTGCGCCGTCCGGCACCGAGCACGAGCGCCGCGATGCCGAGCGCCTCGGAGTCGATCGCCACGATCCGCCCGGCGCGAAGCGCCAGCTCGTCGAGGTGCTTCGGCATGGGCAGGACGCTGCCGGGCGAGTCACAGACGCGTGGGTCGCCGCCTTGCGCGGCGACGACCTTGCGGAACACCTCCAGCGCGCTGCCATCGCCCAGCACGCGCTCGATCCGTGCGCGGCCCTCGGCGGCATCGCCTGCGACTCCGGCGAGCACGAGCATCTCGGCGCCGAGCACGTGGGTGAGCTCCCGCGTGTCGGCCGGGCCGCCGCCACGCAGCACCTCGATCGACTCGCGGATCTCGAGCGCGTTACCGATCGTGCGGCCGATCGGCGCGTCCATGTCGGTCAGCACGCAGGTCACGCGCTTGTCCGCGCGATGGCCGATCGCACGCATCAGCGCGCACAGCTCGCGCGCGCGCTCGATCGTCTTCATGAACGCTCCGCGCCCGACCTTGCAGTCGATCACGAGCCCGTCGATCCCCTCTGCGAGCTTCTTCGACATGATCGACGACGCGATCAGCGGCAGCGACTCGACCGTGGCGGTGACATCACGCAGCGCATACAGCCGCTTGTCGGCCGGGGCGATCCGCGCCGTCTGGCCGATCAGGCACACGCCGAGCGTGTCGACCAGCTCGGAGAACCGCTCGACCGGGAGGTCGACGCGGAAGCCCGGGATCGACTCGAGCTTGTCGAGGGTGCCGCCCGTGTGGCCGAGCCCACGCCCCGACACCATCGGCACCGCGACTCCACATGCCGCCACCGCCGGCGCGAGCGGGATCGAGATCTTGTCTCCAACGCCACCGGTGGAGTGCTTGTCGATCTTGGCGCGGGCGATGCGGGACAGGTCGATCACGTCTCCCGAGCGCGTCATCGCGTCCGCCCAGGTCGCGAGCTCGCGATCGTCGAGCCCGTTGAAGAAGATCGCCATCAGCATCGCCGCGGCCTGGTAGTCGGGGATCGACCCGTCGGTCACTCCCGCGATGAACGCGCGAAGCTCGTCGTCATCGAGCGTGTTGCCATCACGCTTCTTGCGGATCAGCTGGACCGGAAGCACCAGCGATATTCTCGCAAGGCTTCGAGATCATTGGAAGGTCCGCAGCCAGCAGGATTCCCGATCCAGGTTGTCACCTGGCGGGCGGTGCTCAGTACCCCTTCGCCTTGCCGTCGCTGTTGCCGGTCACGATCGCCACACTCGCCGACGCGCCGAGCCGGTTCGCGCCCGCCTGGGCCATCTTGATCGCGTCCTCCGCCGTCCGCACGCCGAC
>Ga0316601_100002110_pt1 | contig 10145 bp, 12 predicted proteins | sample OWC_soil_day5_no_FD_207663 | JGI IMG/M metagenome (GOLD analysis project Ga0316601, IMG submission 207663) | Wetland soil microbial communities from Old Woman Creek delta, Ohio, United States - OWC_soil_day5_noCT | ecosystem: Environmental > Terrestrial > Soil > Wetlands | place: USA: Ohio...
CGTTCCATTGTCGATATAAAAACTAGAATAAGTTCTGTTAAAAGGGATTAGTCTATTAGTCTTACTATCGATCAAATCTACAGCATAATTATCTTTTGATACCATTTATAATGATTATTACATTCTTTTAAATCTTTTTATTCATATCTTTTCAAGATATGAATCATGAGGCGGATGACAAACGCGTCGATTTAGGATGACAAGTCATGATTATGCTGCAAAATTGTCAATGTTATATTTGATATTATTCAATTTACACTTTTCAATATCTTCAGCTGTTAACTTTCCTACTTTCCCATCTTCATATATAGTTCCGCATACTATATATTCGCCATACTCATCTTTTTCACAGACAAGATCATCGTATGCAATAGCTCTTCCATATTCGTCGAACTTTACATCATGAACTTCTGGTTCAACTGAGATTTTAACTTTTGCTTCTTTCTTCTTTCCCTTTTGCTTTTTTTCTGCAACTTTGCCTTCATCAACAGGGCCATTCCCATGTTCTATTTCATATTTTTCTAATGGTTCTTTTAAAGCTGCTTTGTTGCCAGATGTTATCAACCCTCTTTCTCTATTATACGTAATCAAATTAGCTACTGTAAAATTAGCTATATCGGAGAATTTTATCTCAGACTGCTCATTTCTCGGTAATTCATTTTTTCCTGATGGTTTACGTTTTGGTTTAGACTTTTCAACTTTCAGATCCTCTGTTTTTTTTGGCGTTTTTGATCTTGATCTGGGTTTTTGATTTGAAGATGTCGGAAGTTGAACAGGAATTTCATCATTAATTACAAAATATTCAGTGAAAAACTCAGACAATTTTTCACAATCAACTCCAAACTTATCTGAAACGGCTTCGAAAAAGCCATTGTTAAGTTCTTCACCGATAATTCTCATCATATTATTTGCCGACATTTTTAATTAACTGTTTATTTTGTTAAATAGTTTTGTAAATCAAAAAATCAACTTTTTATGATTACCATGAAAATAAATTATAAATTAAAGAATCTCTATATTTTTGAATATCTGTTATTAAATTACCATCATCTCCTATTATCGGGCGTAGATTTGTTGTTTTGAGAATTTCATCTATTTTTTTTCTATCACCCACTTCTTGAAAACGTTGCATATCACCCACTGGAGAACGATTTATCTTGTACGGCCAAAACATATCTATTACAAATTTTTTTTGAGTTTCTGTTTGAGGTGATCCTTTAGATATCCAATAATTATTCATATGAGGCCTTCTTGCATGGACAGATCGCGTTAAATGACATTGATTTGTCATATATAACGATTGTGATACTTTCATATTATACTTGTAACAAAATATACAAGCCACTAATACTCCCGATCTTCCATGTCCACCTTTACAATGAATATATATTTTTTTACCACTATTAATCATTTTGACTAGATAAATGATCAATGAACAAAACTGAGGAATTTTTTTTGACTCAGGTACACTATTATCAGATATCTCAAAATGGATCAATTTCTTGCTTGTAATGTACGGTTCAATTTTTTTTTCACCTTGTTTAGTTAAATTAACAATTATATCCACACCCCACTCTTCTAATTCTTCTATTTGAATCTGCGTGGGATATGAACCGAATAAACATTGATCTGTTATGAAAAATGCAGACGTTTTTCTAAATGACATTTTACTTTTTTATTGTCTTGAATCGTCATAATTCATATTTTGCCCGTAAAATTTGAAATTTTTCTTAAAAAGTTAATTTTATATTAAAAATGAATATTGAACATACAAAATTACCCGATCTTAAAGAGATTGCGCGCAAATACAAAATTAAAGGCTTTTCTAAACTTAAAAAAAAAGAACTACAAAATGTACTTATAAATTTCTTCAAAACTCGACCTCCTAGCAGATCTGGCAGCCCTAGACCTCCTAGCAGATCTGGCAGCCCTAGACCTCCTAGCAGATCTGGCAGCCCTAGACCTCCTAGCAGATCTGGCAGCCCTAGACCTCCTGACATAACATTAGATTATTTAACAAATCAAACATTAATAAATTTGAAAGAAATAGCGCGAAAACATAACATTAAAAAGTATTCAAAATTTAACAAAAAAGAACTTGTCAACTATATATATATAAATTTACATCCTAGAAGCAGAAGCAGAAGCAGAAGCAGAAGCAGAAGCAGAAGCAGAAGCAGAAGCAGAAGCAGAAGCAGAAGCAGAAGCAGAAGCAGAAGCAGAAGCAGAAGCAGAAGCAGAATGAGTCTTGAATATTTAAATAAACAAAAAATGCAAGATCTTAGAGATATAGCACGTAAATATAAGATTAAAAATTTTTCTAAATTTAGAAAACCAGATCTAATAAACTACATATATGATAATATTCACAAACAAGATTCTAAATACAAAACACCAGATATCAAGCCTGATGAGAAGCGATTGCCAGATATCGAGCCTGATGAGGGATTGCCAGATATCGAGCCTGACGAGGGATTACCAGATATCGAGCCTGACGAGGGATTGCCAGATATCGAGCCTGATGACAAAGATATATATTTATTAGAAAAATCAAGTTCCAAAAAAAAAAGTTGTGAACCGAATGCATATGAATGTAGAATTAGACAAGTCCCACTAAAAAGGCAATTATCAATAGAAAATTTGTTAGAAGAAATACAGGAGAATACCGTCCCATTGCAGAACATAAACTTGGTAAAACAGCGACTATTTAAATGTTTAGGACTTATTAATTGATTTAAAGACATGGTTTTTGTGTTAAAATTGTGATGTATGTATTGGTAAATCCGTATGATGGGTATGACGCTAAATTGGAATCAGTTGTAAGAAAGTTTGGCGGGGTGTTAAAAAAGCCTAAATGTGTAAAAAAAAAAGGGAATGTTTGTAATATATTGTCAGTATCTCTTATGACAGCTGAAAGAATTCAGAATATCTTGACTGAGATGATTAAGTCTAGAAGAGATATAAAAGAAATCGTTATAGTAGCTATAAATGAAGATGATCATAAAAAATTAGTAGATATGAGCATTGAAAATCAGTGGGGAAAAATTAAAGAAGGTACGAACGTTAAAATTGCATGTGAAAAAGAATAAAGTAGCGATATAATTTCATGAAGTTACTTCATGAAATATCTAGTAATATTTTAGTAGAGTCAAAGTTATCTTAGTCCAAAAATTGAACGATATATTTGTAATATTTAACAATTGTATTCAATACTTTAAGTTTCTCTTTGTTAGTTTGCCCTGATAAAGGGATGTTATTGTTAGAGTATAATTCTTCAATTTTGTACGATAATGCATCATTAGTAATATTGAAATATGAAATAAAAAGATCAAAAAATAATACTTCTGTCTCAAATAACACTTGATTATTTTGAACCCATGTACATGGTAATGACGGAATATACAAATCACATTCTTCGCAAAAGACATGTGAAGTTTTTATAACATGTGATACTTTAGGGTTATATTTTTTTATATATGGTAAAAGAGGTTCAAAGAAATGTGTTTCAATGTTTTCCATGTTAATTTTAAGTTTCAAAGCTGCAATTACATCTATTAATTTTTCGAAGCTGGTGACATAATTTGTGAGGAAAGTCGTATAACTGTCAATGTTATAAGTGTCTTCATTGTCAAATGCTAAACTTTTCAAATACTCAATCAAGCACATATTTTGTAATATATAATAATATATACTTGTGAGGTCAAAAGTGCATGTACAAAAAGTAAACTACAAAAAATGATGTAACAACCACTCCTACGACTATAATGATATTTTTTTTTTGTTTAAAAAATGATTTTTTTTCAGACGGCTCTTCTGTTAGTGGTTCTGAATCACGAAAATTAGATTTGGAGTTAAAATCACATGTTATATCATTTTTAACATCGTCAAAAGAAATATTCTCAGTTTTGCCGAATTGAAATAAGATGTCGCACATTTTATCCGGACATGTTGGATTTTGCAAATGTGAAGGTACTAAATAATTTGATTTATTAGAACACGGAATATACCAACACCCATCATTTATACCTTTTGCTCCTTTCATCGAAATATAAGATTGTTTATTGAATCTATTTACACATTTACAGTCATCTGTATCATTCCTGAGACAATAATTTTGAATAGTCGCGTCTTTTATTGAAGCAGGCTGTTTTTCAAACCATGATCGGCATAAATCTCCTCCTTCTCCTATAGACATCAGTCTACTGCAACTATTCAAATGTTCTGGACAAGTATTGACTTTCTGCGTACAATAACGAGCTTCCACGTCATTATTTACCCCAAATTTTTCATTGAATGCATTTAATTGGGATCGTGTGTTTATTTTATCAAGATTATAAACACACTTCAACATAGGAGCTTTTTTATCCCATCCATATTCTACTAGCGGATCTTCTTTAGAAGAGCTTAATCCAATAAAACATTCATTTTTATCAGGATGTGCACATACTGGTTGATTTCTACAAAGTCCACCGCAACATTTTTCGTCTGGATCATTAGGAATTTTCCAGTCTTGAATACCATTAGATGGTAAACATTTATGTTCTGTAGAAAATATGGAGCAATGTAAACATCGACACGAATCTGCACCTGGTTGATATTTTAATCTTTTACTAGTTTGGTTAATTCTAGCGATAACTTGTTCTGTCATTTTTTTAATTAATTTTAATCTTTTTAGCTTTCTTTTGAATTTGTGATATTTTTCGTTTTGCTTGACAAACGTTTTTTATTGCCGATGTAGCGGTGTAATTATGATCGTTTAACGAATTAAGCTCGTTTAACAATTCGTTTAACGATTTGTTTAACGAATTGTTAAACGAATTGTTTAGGTTGTTGTTTGATAAATTATTCGATAATTTTTCAAACAATTCGTTAAACAATTTATTAAACAATTCGTTAAACAATTTTTCAAAAAGCTCGTTTAACAATTTTTCAAAAAGCTCGTTTAACAATTTTTCAAACAGCTCGTTATCATTGCTGAGTGTCAACAAATCTTTAATTTTATCTAGCATAATTTTTTCTTCTATGTTCGAAAATTCTGTTTCATCACTATCGATGTCATTGAATTCTCTGGGTATCGATAAATCTTCAAATGTTTGAATTCCTTCAAAATATATATTTGAAAAGTAATTATCTTCATCTGTCATTTTAAATTACACAGATGTATTTAAGCCATTTCAATCTCTAAAAAATTAGTTAAACATTGCACAATATATTTTTGATCTGTAAACAATAAATCAGGATAACTTGGTAACATGACTCCATGATCTGATATTGGTTCATGATCAAGAGTGATAAGTTCTAAATGTTTATGACATCGTATGTCATAAAACAAAGGCCTGACTTCAATGTTTCTGTTTTCCATGTATTTTTCAAATTTCGGATAATTTAATTTGTCTACGGTTATACAATACATCCAGTTCGCAGACTCGGTATTGTTCTCAGTTCCAATTTTTGACAACTTCCCTGAATTGAGTAAATTTTCGAGTAAAAAATCGTAATTCTCAAATACGATTTTTTTCCGTTTCAAAATCGACGCGTAATCCAACAATTGATCGTATAGAAACCCTGCTTCTATATTTGTCATTCTATAATTGTATGCCAATTGATCGTGAATAAATCTTTCTTTAGTCATTCCATGACTATAAGATTTTTTAACGTAATTATACACTGCGGCGTCGTTCGTTAAAAACGCCCCTCCTTCTCCTGTTGTTATTGTTTTGTTAGCATAAAACGAGATTGATGAGCATAATACGCCTTTAAATGTCCCTGTATAGATTTGATCTCCGCTGGCATGGTCGTGATATTTACCAAAAAGTCCTTCGCAATTGTCTTCAATAAATACTAAGTCAGGCCGTAATTGTTTCAATCTGGGAACATTCACAACGTTTCCCAGATTATGAACAACGAATACACAGCTATCAGGCGTCAAAGATTTTATGTACTCTTCATCAGTATTTATGTTCAGAGTGGCGTCATTTGTTTTCATTACTTCAATTTGATCTGGAGAGAATTCCATCAATACACAGTTCCAGACAGCTACAAAAACATTATTTGGAACATATATTTTTTTAATATTTGGATATCTATATTTTAAACTAATCAATAAACAGTGAGTTGCAGAAGTTCCATTGTTCATTAATATACAATATTTAACACCTAGTATATTTGATAACAATTTTTCAGCTTTTTCAATGTTTTCGCCATAATTACTAATCCAATTTTCATTTATTGCTTTTATAGCAGATTTTGTATATTTTTGAATTGAAGGAATATATATTGGAATCATTTTAATATATTTAAAAAAAATTGAATATAACGTATTAAAAAGTATTAAATTAAAGTAAATGATAACTTACAACGTATTAAATGAACCGCATTCTAAACGCCTGACTTTATTTCATTACATTCTAATACTCACTGTCATATCAGCTTTCATAGGAATCGTATTTCTCATGAATGAAAAAAACACAGCAATGATGCAAAACGAACTCCCACCTACAACTTCCACTTCACCTCAAACTGAAACTGAAACTGAAATAGCTTCTACTTCAACAACTACGACTACTGAAAAAATTGATATCGTAAATGTCAATGGAGAAAGTATCGTTTTTAACGGAGAAGGTGATGTTAAAATTAACGGTGGTCATATATCAGTCAAAGATGGCACTATAACAATAGAAGGAATGCATGGTTAATATATTAATAAATGGAAGATCAAAAATTTATAACCAAAGCGCCTTTGGCGCCGGCGCGCGAAGCGCGCCTCCATCGGTTATAAATTTCCATAAAATATATTTTAGTATAAAAACAATGAATACTTACAAAATTTTAGTCACTGGGGGAAACGGCTTATTAGGTAGCGCTCTAAAATACGAGACCAAAAACACCGCCGCGGAATGGATATTCGTAAATTCCACAGATGTGAATTTATTAAATATGTCAGAAGTTCAAACTATTTTTTCTGAAAACAATCCAACTCACGTTGTCCATTTAGCAGGAATTGTTGGAGGGTTAATATTCAATATGGAAAATAATTTAGACTTATTTAGACTTAATCATCAAATTAATGATAATGTTTTAAAAGCGGCCGCTGAGTCAAAAAGCGTAAAAAAAGTTATTAGTTGTCTATCAACCTGTATATTTCCATCTGAAGATATAAATTATCCTATTAACGAGAAATCACTACACAAAGGACTTCCTCACGATTCAAACATTGGCTATTCATATTCTAAGAGAATAATTGATGTTCTGAACAGATGCTATATGAAGAAGTACCCAGATAAACTATTCACGTCGATAATTCCGTGTAATATATTTGGCCCACATGATAATTTTAATATTCACGAAGGTCATTTCATTCCGGCATTCATGCACAAGGCCCATTTAGCCAAACAAAATAAAGATCAAGAAATTACTATTCTCGGCTCAGGTACACCACTTAGACAGTTTATATTTTCACATGATGTCGCAAGAATAATTACGTGGCTTGTAGAAAACTACGAAGAAAAAGAACCATTGATAATAGCACCAAATAAAGAACATTCTATCTCTGACGCCGTTAATATTATTCTCAAAACTCTTCGATTCAAACCAATACTCAAATTTTCGTATACGTCCTCAGATCTAGACGGACAAATTCTCAAGACGGCTGATAATTCAAAATTGATGAAATATTTGGATGATATTCCAGACTTTTCCTTCACATCATTCGAAGACGCATTATACATCACTTACAAATGGTTTCAGCTCAATTACGACAAATGCAGAAAAACTCCTTCAAAACGACTAACTTCACCTTCAAACCCGAATTTGCTAATCAAAATGCTATGTGGATGGTGTTCAAGCCAAACATTGATTGAACTGTGGGACAAACTAGGACATGGAAATAAGTCGTTCACGCGAGATGGCATTACTCTCACAATGGTAGACGATTCGTACAAAGACGACGATGTTGACCACATAGTTGTGGTCAACAACAGTTATCATAAACCATCAGTTGCCAATCTGAAGAAAACGATCTTTCTTAAAATGGAACCCACCTTCTTGGACGGCTTTTGGGAATACGTGCATAATAACCCGGAACTCTTAAAAGCACGGTTTACACATCTACCCAATTCATTCAATAACTACGAATGGCATTTGTCAAAAACTCTGACTCAATTACTCGACGAAGGTCCAGTTCCCAAACATTATGATAAAGAAATTTCTGCCATCCTCTCCAACAAATATACGGACTCTGGCCAGATCACGCGCATTAACTTTGCCTTACAAGCACAGCATCAACTACCTTGGCACTCTTATGGCGCGTATAAGCCGGAGTGGATCAATTACAAAGGCTCTTTACCTCATCACAAGAAAGACTACGGTTTGTTCCCATACAAGTATACATTCAACGTTGAGAACAACAAGTTACCGGGATACCACAGTGAAAAGATAATAGACGCGATCTTGGCCGAAACGCTCTGCTTCTATTCGGGTCATGAGGATATCCAGAAGCATATAGACCCACGGGCGTACGTGCTTCTCGACTTCGACAACGTAGAAGAGTCGATCGCTGTCATGAAAGAAGCTATAGAAACAGACCTGTGGTCTCAGCGCGTCAAGTTCATCAGACAAGCAAAGAAAAAGATCCTGGAAGAAACAAGCTTCTTCCCTCGGCTCCACCGAACCATCGTCAATTGAAGGTTTTAAAAGGATTTCATATCCGACCGGATAAGAAATCATCTGTCATTGTCCCATCGCTCATCGAGTACCAAAATCCAAAATCATCTAGTACTGTATAGATCTATCAAACTTCTTCGCCGCCTCTTTTGTCACTATCCATAAGCTCCTCTTGCCAAATTTGCATCCGTTCTGTGTCACAAAGTCCTCAAAGTCCTTTCTTGTCAGTTCAGTAGGGTTGAAAACTAAGAACTGTTCAAACAAATTCGTCACGTAACCCTTTTTGTCATCATCGCTCATCGAGTCAAAGTCAACCTTTTGAGTTAACACGATCTCTCCGTCTTTGATTCTTCGAAACTCAGCTCCGTTCAACAAAATGGGCTCAGGAACAGTAGGTGTCTTTTCAAGAGTCTCTTTGATCAAATTTTCGAACAATCTCCGGTGATGTTGGATCTCTTCGTCAAACCTATCAGCTAAGTACTCGATTAGCGGCTGTAAAGAGTCATAGTGAACGTTAAACATCTCAGCTTCAGATGCGTCTTTGTGGTCTCCTAGGATCTTAGAGATGCGTTGCTCCAAATGATGATAATCGGTAGTTTCGGTAATGAAGGCGAAGTACATCTTATCGCCAACTGCTCGACCTGAGTTGTATGTAGCAAGTCTGGGTTTAAGATACTGCCTGGACTTAACGCCTCCGATCTTGAAACGGTTTTGTCTAGCATAAGCAGTAGTGGTGGCGATATAAATGATTTGGTCTTTCTGTCGATCCTTCATCGTGACGACCATTTCGCGAAGCTTGTTTGTAAAGCGTTCTTGCTTCTGAATCTCTGAATCTTTGTGCTGAAGCTCTTCGTCTTTGTGCTTTAATTGCTGTTCTAGCTCATATCTACCTTTAGTTCGTATTTCCTTGAGTACATTGAACAACCATTTTTTAAATTGCTTACCTATGGGTAATTGACTAGAAGAAGTAAGTTCATAAACGCCTTGTTCAGTCAAATATACAGCTTTACCTTCTTTACCGGCGTGAAGTTTCTCATTGAAAGGCCAGTAAAAGCAGTGCACAAGACCGTCTTGTGCACTGCTTTTCATTTTTTCTTCTAACTGTATTAAGGATATCTTATCTTCTTTATCAATTCGTTCATTAATAGTTTGTTGAACACCCTTGTACCCTAAAGCTTCTGCTAAGTCCTTAGCACAGAAATAAGGGTCTTCAAAAGTACCTACTATTTTGATCTTTTGTCCATTGATTTGAACATCGTGGTTTTCCACATCAAAAATGAAATTATCTGTTTTAAAGAATGTCATCTTAGTTTACTTCTTTAAGAAAACGAAAGTTTATCAGTTCAAAAGTACACAAACGAAAATAGTACATTTCTCCTTGAGTATTTGATTATATTTATCATCAGATGTTCAACTAATTCAGTGGTTTTGAACCGTCGATCTTGGGCTATGTATCAAGAAATCATCTAGTACTGTATCAAACT
>Ga0316601_100002111_pt1 | contig 10142 bp, 5 predicted proteins | sample OWC_soil_day5_no_FD_207663 | JGI IMG/M metagenome (GOLD analysis project Ga0316601, IMG submission 207663) | Wetland soil microbial communities from Old Woman Creek delta, Ohio, United States - OWC_soil_day5_noCT | ecosystem: Environmental > Terrestrial > Soil > Wetlands | place: USA: Ohio...
TTTTCGCAGACACTCCTCCCTGGTACACCTTTGCCGTCAGAGGATCTATATTAAAGATGCCGTTTTTGCCTGTTATCTTGAGGTTTACATCCTCCACCTTGGCTCCCATGGCCGTGAGCATCCCGACTTTCACCGTTCCATTGACGACCATTTTTCTAAGCGGCGCGTAGTCCGTCTTCTTCGACGCAGCCGGCGCGGCCTTTCCCTTTTCTTCCTTGGCTGCGCCTTTGGACGGAGGCAGGTACCGATCCACATTGATTTTGTCCAGGTTGAGGTCAAAAGACACATCAGGTTTTGAGAACTCCTTGGCGTTGAGCGAAAAATTCAACTTTGACTCGTCCAGGTCCAGCGCGCCTTGCGACAGAGAGACCTTGTCAGGGCTTCCCTTGAGCGTTGCCTTCAAAGCCACCTTGGTCATGGCTTCAGGATCCCTGGTGGCCACCGGAAAAGGCTTTCCCATGGAAGAGAAAACCTTACGGGGGGAGAAAGGGGACACCTGAAGGCCGAGATCAAATTGCTGTGTGGCAGCCACCACATTCCCCTTCAGACTCACGTTGACCTCTTTGAAGGCCTTTACCGTCACATCCAGGGGAATGTTCGGGGCTTTCAAATCCGTGCCCACAGGACCCAACGATCCTTCGACCGACAGAGGCTGGTTGTCCAGGAGGGCTGTGAGCGTCAAGCGTATGGGTCGGTCCAGGGACACATCCTGCAGGGTCATCATGAGGCCGGAGATCTCCTTTTTTTCTCCTGTCCCCTGGTCCAGGTAAAGGAAAGAAGCGTTCTTAACGGCGAACTCACCCACCTCGATCGCCTTGAGAGGAAAGGCACCCTCTGTTTTCGTTTCCGGTTTTCTGGTCGTATCTTTAGGAGGAGCAGGCGGAGCTTTGCCCGGCGTTTTCCCTATCCCCTCCCAGTTTCCGCGTCCTTGCTTGTTCTTTTCAAGGTTCAGTCTGAGCCCGTCCACCACGAACCGCTTGACCTGAACGTCCTTTGAAATCAGAGGAAGGAGCTTCACCTCCACATCAAAAGATTTGACGTAAAGAAGATCCTTTTCTTTATACCCAGGAGGGTTTCCCAGATGAAGATCGGACAGACCGATCACAGCCCACGGGAACAAGGAGAGGCGGAGATCTCCTCCGATGCTGAAGGGCCGTCCTGTTGCCTGCTCGGCTTGTTTCTCGATCTCGGGCTTGTATTTCTGGATATCAACAAACCGGGGAACGATCAGCAAGAGGGCGATTACCAGAACAAAGACCCCCACAACGATCCCGATTATCCATTTGACAGCCTTCATGATTTACCTCCGGGGAATCAAATATGTTACAATATAAGCTTCTTTGAGCAGACTGGCAAGAAGAGCCACTTCTAGACGGGCTGTTGACCAAATCCTTCCGAAGTATCGTGTGTCTGGATGATGGTGCCTTTTCTTCCATACTGGCGCTCACAGCCTCTAGACAGATGACTAGGGGTTTCTTTTATGATTGATTGGCTTCCCTAACTTTTGTAGACTTGCAGACGTGATGAGTTACCAGAAGACCCCCGGTTGAGTCATAGGAAATACGATCAAATGAAAGGAGACGCGGAAATGGCAATTAGCAATGTTAAGGACGTTTTCGGCGGCATGCCGGCGAGCTTTAATGCTGCGGCGGCCAAGGGAATCAATGCAATCTTCCAGTTCGAGATCACAGGCGAAGGCGGCGGTACCTGGAATGTGAACGTGAAGGACGGCACCTGCCAGGTGGCTGAGGGGAAAAACAGCGCTCCCACCGTGACGTTGACTATGGCGAGCGACACGTGGCTCGGCATTGTGAACAAGCAGGTCAACGCGATCCAGGCTTTCATGGGCGGCAAGCTTAAACTCACCGGCAACATGATGCTCGCTCAAAAAATCCAGGACCTGTTCAAGTTCTAGCTCATGGGTTGTGGGGATGAGCGAAGACAATCGCGATCAGTTGGAAGCCCTTCTGATGGTTCAGCTCTATCTTGAAGGGCTTCCTGCTTCTAAGATCGAACGCCTCCGGGCAGCGGTGACGTCTCAAGCCGATTGCGTGCGAGACGTTGCTCTGCGACCGCGCCAAAGCAACCGTCCTGGGTAAAGACATAACCCTCAGCGACCGTCGGCAGGGGCTCCTGCGGAAAGAAAAGCAATTCCCCTGGCCGGATGTAAACCTGTCCTCTTTGATGACCTGGAGAGCCTTGAAACTGACGACAAGCTTTGGCGAAGGGCTTGCGAACACGGATTCAAACTTAGGCGTAGAGGCCTTATCGTACCCTCCACGGATGTTTTGATAGCGAGTTGCGCACTTCAAGCGGGTGCGGTTCTTCTCCACGCAGATGCGCACTTCGACCTGATGGAAAAGCCTCTCGGTCTCCAATGTGAGAGCTATGTTCACGCTCTTAAGAAAGCCTTGTCATGAAGCTCACCACAGCAAGCTGCGGGGTATCTTGAGCGCAATTGCGCCAAAGGCCCAACTGCCTTTGCTCTTACGAGCTACGGCGCGGTCACCTCGCCATCCTTCTCGGCAGCCAGCTGCAGAGCATCCCGCCCAGGACGAGCAAGCCAGGCGAAGGCGAAAAGAGATGACGTCTCGATGGTCTTGCTTCTTTCTGCCTTTAAAACCGGTCGGACAATAGTTTTAGTGGTAGGTGATCAGCGACAATTAGAATTCCCGTCCGGAAAAAATAATTGACGTCGGTCAACTGTTAAGGTTTTTCGTGATTGACGTCGAGTAGGGTCAAAAAAGTCAGAACCCTGTCTATCATTCGAAGCTCTGGAGGGCTTTCTGCTGATGCATGTTGCCGGGGGCCATCTGTTTTTTATATGGAGTTGGAAAATTGGAGCCAATTTTTTTTCAAAATATTATTGACATCAATATAATCTTTGTTTATTCTGTAACGTTTTGCAAGTTCCCTTCCCAAGGGAAAACAGGAATCATGCTTTTGCGTTCATATTCTGTCTTTTCTCTCATGATCTGGCAATTGACCTTGGCATGGCCAATACCCTTGTGTGCATGAAAGGCAAAAGCATTGTGCTCAATGAACCCTCGGTGGTGTCTGTGTGAAAAGACGGTCTGGGGTGGGCACCATACTTGCCGTGGGACATGAAGCGAAATGATGCTGGTCCCAACAGCCGGCAATATAGTCGCCACCCGTCCCATGAAGCGTGAGGTGACTGCCAAACCAGATCCTTTTACGCGTTGAGGTCAATAGAGGATCTCTTCGCGACTGCCGTAAAGCAAGATGCGACGATACGGTAGCCCTCGCTTCACAACGAGCAAATTGATCGCTACCCTCTATCGCACCATTTTTGATCGGACTGCTCAGGTACTCGCAGGGCCTTGGTCATGTCCGCCAGCCTCAGGCCGCCATTAATGATAAGACAGGTATTGGTATGAGTGTATCACTCAAAGAGAAAGGGGGTGCAAAAACAGATTCGGTCTTAGAAGGGTGAGTCAGATAATTCATACAAATAAGGAGGCATAAAATATGAAACATCGCATTCATTACCTTCCCAAAGTCACTCTGGTCGCTCTTGTATTGACTATCAGCTTCGTCGCCTACCCGGCATTCGCAGATCTAGACGAACCTGGCAACTTGACCGTAGGAGGCAGCGCCACCATCGGCACCACTCTTAGCGTCACTGGGGCGACAACCACCAATGGCATCACTAATACAGGCGACGTCACCAATACGGGCAACGTCACCAATACGGGCAACGTCACCAATACGGGCAACGTCGGTACGACTACGCTTTCCACGACAGGAGCAGCCACCATCGGCACCACTCTTAGCGTCACTGGGGCGACAACCACCAATGGCATCACTAATACAGGCGACGTCACCAATACGGGCAACGTCGGTACGACTACGCTTTCCACGACAGGAGCAGCCACCATTGGTGGCCCTCTTAGCGTGGCCGGCGCATCCACTTTCAACGGTGCGACCACTGTAAATAGTACCCTCGGCGTGAGTGGCGTGACCACGCTCGGCAACACCCTGACTGTTGCCGGCGCATCAACACTCAACGGTCCGACCACTGTAAACAATACTGTTTCAGTCGATTCAAACGGGTCTGCAGCAGGCGGCGGCAAGTTAGTTATAAATAATGACAATGCAAGCCTGACGGTCACAAACAGTGCAGGCAATACGCATGGTCTTACCGTTGGCACTACCAGCACGACACTAAGCGGAGGTACTTCGTCGACCTCGTTGACGCTGGACGACAATGGGGCCACTTTCTCAGATTCCAGTGGTGGGCCTGCCCGGGTCACCGGACTGGCTGATGGAACAGGTCCTACAGATGCGGTAAACGTTCGTCAACTTAGCGGTATAACAGATAAATTGGACAATGTGGCAGATAAGGCCTATGCAGGCATAGCATCAGTTGCGGCATTATCCGCCATCCCTAGTGTTCCTGCCGGAAAGACATTCACATTAGGTATGGGCTATGGATATTACTCCAGCGAGAGTGCCGTGGCGCTAGGTGCCAGGGGAGTGATCATGGATAATATCAGTTTTACAGGTGGCGTCGGTTACAGTAATGGCCGCCTCACTCCGGCTGTGGGCGTGGGATTTAGTTGGTAAGTGGTGATTCTTATTGAGCGTTATGACAGCCGCCTTCTCGACGAAGGCGGCTGTTTACGCAGAGCCAAACCCATCGTCATGATCGTGTCAGAAGCCCTTCATCGGAGAGCGGTGTTAGGGCACAGAATGGCGTCAGGGTTCTGAGCAGACCCTGCTGGTGCCTAGTTGGTTTTGCGATGGGGTGGGGAAATGGAAGGGGATTCGAGTCTTCTTATAGGTTGGAACGCTCACTGCGCCTCGAATCGGAAAGGCACTCGCGGTTTGTTGATTCTTACTATAGCTTCCAGGATAGTCTAAGTATAAAAGGAAGAATGGCTAGGGAGCGACTTTGATGGTACGAAGAAAGATGCTTATAGCTCTATTTCTCGGAACAGCCTCACTCCTGATCTGCGTCTCAACCGATACTGCCTCGGCAGACTTGAAAACCGAAATTCAGAAGGAGCTAGATGCAAATCCTTTTCTCCAGAAGCAAGGAGTCAAATTGGGAGTAGTTGAAGAGAAAAATGGATACGTCGCTATTGAAATGTATGAAGGTTCCAGAGCACTGAGAAAAGCTATCAATGAGGGTTTAGACGTCCTTACTGGTCAGATAGAGCAGAGTTGGTTTTGGAATAGCGAAGGCGGAAAAAGCGCTCGCAAATCTTTGAATGCAGTGAGACGGTCATTAGAGTATATTAAAAAGCTCGATGGAGTCAAAGAAATCCTGGTTACCTCAAGAGTCAGCACCCAACTAGATCAAGCCGAGGATTTAGCAAACAAGGCGGATGAACACTGCACGACAAAAACAGATCAAGAATGCTTCAATTTGTGGCTCTACTCGGCTAACATGGGTAATCCAAGAGCGCAGGCTAACGTTGGGCTTATGCTACTGCACGGAGAAATTGTTGAGCGGAACACCTCAGAGGGCCTGAAGTGGCTGACAACCTCCGCGGAGAACGGAAATCCTCTGTGCCAATATTACTTAGGGCTCTTTTACTTTCAAGGGAAGGATGTACAGCAGGATTTTAACAAAGGAATCTATTGGCTAGAGAGGGCAGTTGAGAAGGATGAAGCTCAGGCCATGAATACGCTAGCGTGGTATTTAGCTACCTCCAAGGAAAGCAAATTTCACAACGGCAAGAAAGCAGTGGAGCTCGCTTCAAGGGCGATATCCATAGAAGAAGATAAGTGGAACTATCATGATACGCTAGCTGCGGCGTATGCTCGGGACGGTAGGTTTCACGAGGCCGTATTAGCCGAGGAATATGCAATTGCTCTCCTTAACAGGCAAAAGGATTTCAGGGGCAGAGACAAGCGGAGCACTGACGCACAGAAGAGATTGAATCTGTACCGGAACGGTCACCCGTATGCACAGGAATAAATTACGCACCGTTAGGAACGGGGACTATCCCTCGCAAGATGCTGTCGCACTTGAAGTTGAGCCTTGAGAGGCCTCCTCGTATCATCTTATGGCAAAATCAGGTCAAAATTTACCAGAGAGTGATGATGAGGGCAGCCGGGGCCATTTTATTCTCTGGCTGAATTTGCCTTTTTCGTGGTTTCACCAACTGCGCTTGTTTTTTCACTTTTCCTCCGAGCTTGAGTACTCTGTCCCCTGCCTTTCTAGCTCCAATCCCTATGGTGGAAAGATTTGCCGGCGGCTCAAGGGAGGCGCATAGAATCATTGCAACTCTTCAATAAGGTCAATTTCTTTGCCAGATGGGGGTGAAAGGTCCGCGCTATGAGCGTTTTCATCCGATCTTAGCCTTCCTCAGTTTTACGCAACACACATGGTGCCAACCAGGAACGGAGAGCGAGATGAAGTATCGAAAAATCACTCGGCGCCTGATTGAACTATCAAAGAAAGGACGGAAGCTATGAAAAAGATCCTCTGTATTGCTTTGTTCCTTTCCATTTTCTTTGCCGCAAATACTTTTGCAGTGACGATCACATGGATACAAGTCACCTCGGACTACCAGGAGTCAGAGTGGAGGTTTTCCACAGGCCTTGGCCTGAGTCCACTCTACTCGGACTCGTATGATGTATCATTTTCGGTCAACTTTGGTCACCTGCAATCGATGAATTATCTTAACTATGGCACAGGCTCTAGTTACGATTCTGGAGTAATCGGAACACCCCCGCAATACGTTGGGAAGACTTTTATGTGGAATGTTAAAGATAAATCTAGTTCGAGTTCAATAAGCACCATAACGACTGTCCCATCATGGCAACGCCAAATTGCTCCTTCTACGGATATCACCATATCGGGAAGCGCTATTCATCCGACTGTCTCTTGGAAAAATGTGGATCCTAATTTGACCGACTACCTCCTAAGGGTGGTCCTTGCCTCTGACCCCTCGCGCTTCCTTTTGGAATCAGGCAGCATTTCTGCATCGCAGAATGAGACATATACCATTGATGGGTTCCTATTCCAACCGAACGTTAGCTACCTAATAAGGATCGAAGCACGAGAGCGGCTGTATTCTCCCTTGTCCGGGACGGAAATTGGATTTTTTTTTACGAACCGCTCAACTGTTTTTTACCCCTACAGTTTTTCTAGTACCCCGCTTGCAGATGCAGTAGGGGCACCCCATTTGACATGGACCACGGGTGGAGGCGGTGACTGGTTTGGCCAGACGCAGGTCACATGGGATGGTGTGGATGCGGCCCAGAGCGGTCCGATTACCCACAGCCACCAGACCTGGATGGAAACCACTGTAGAGGGTCCGGGGACGATCAGTTTCTACTGGCAGGTCTCTTCGGAATTCGATCATGATTTTCTCCTGTTCTATATTGGCTCTTCCCTGCAGGAAAGCATCTCGGGCAACGTGACCTGGGAGCATAAATCATTTTCCGTGCCACAGGGCAGCCAGACTCTGCGTTGGGTATACTCCAAGGATAACATTGTAAATGACGGATCGGATTGCGGCTGGGTGGACAATGTCGTCTATACAAATCAGATTCAGGACGAACTAGCCCTGAACTTTCCCGGCTATGGTCTTTATCTGTACGACAAGTCAGGAGGGTGGAAGCAGTGGAACACTGTCAGTCCATCACAAATGGTGACGGCCGACCTAAACGGTGACGGCATGCATGAACTGGTCGCCGCCTTCCCAGACTACGGTCTCTACAAAAAGGATTCAGCTAACGACTGGCAACCCATCAACACGGTTAACCCAGAAAAGATGGTCGCTGCAGACATTGATGGGGACGGTAAGGACGAGCTCGTTGCCGGCTTCGCCGGATATGGATTGTACTACTATGATGACCTTGGAGGCTGGTCACCGCCGATCAACGAAGTTATACCGGATGCCATGGTTCGCTACAGCCAGGGAGTGATCTGCGACTATGGAGCGGCCTATGGGCTGTGGTCTTACAACACCTCCAAAGGCTGGAGGCTTTTGAATACGGAGGACCCTGACAAGATTGTTGCGGCGGACATAGACGGGGCTGGTGAAGATGAACTGGTGGTCTCTTTTGTTGGCTGGGGCCTTTATAGCTACGAGCCGGTAGGCAATATGTGGGAGCGGATCAATACGGTGATTCCAGATAAGATGTTGGCGGTGGATATCGACGGGGACCGTAATGATGAGTTGGTGATCTCTTTCATCGGTTACGGTCTTTACGTCTTTGAGCCGGAGGGCCTAATCTGGCAGCAGCCGCCGCTCAACACCGTCATTCCTGATGACATGATCCGGCTAGGCAACGGGATCGTCTGTGATTTCGGCTCCGCCTATGGGCTGTGGTACTGGACCCTGGAGGGTGGATGGGGGGAGCGGTGGAATGATGCAGACCTTGGACAGATGGTGGCGGTGGACATTGACAGGGATGGAGTAGAGGAGTTGGTGGTCTCTTTCACTGATTTTGGGCTTTATTACCGGGACGAAACCAGCGGCTGGCAGTTCCTCAACGCTGTTGTTCCAGAGGACATGAAACCCATCAACTTCTATCCATAAGGGCAACCTTCTCCTGGGCGTGGGGAGAGTGCCCCATGCCTGCCCCCCATCCCTGAGGAACTAGCCCGCATTATGACTCGTAATAAGTGTTTTATCCATCGTCCCAGCACGGATTAGTGAGAAGGCGCGTGCGATTGGCAGGCTAATGATTGAAGGTAGAGAGTTTGGCGGGAGGGGATGATGGATAAAACACTTATTACCAATCGCTTGTCCGAAGGATCTCAGGTCGGCTTTCGCTTACGATCCCAATCGGACGATTAGTCTGAAGATTCAAATTTTGACGGTAGATTTGAATCTACAGTGGCACATGAGAATTGGGGAGGTCAACACACGCCGCAGCGGGTGCAATCTCCCACATGACAGATGTCTGACTCCTCTCCCTTGAGCGCGAGTTTGTATTCTTTGATGAGGTGCTCCTTGTAGATTCCGTGATCGATGAAATCCCATGGAAGGTTCTCATCCAACCCTTTAGGCCGGTGGACGAAAAAATCAGGATTGATCTCGCTGTGCATGAAGGCCTTTTGCCAGTGCTCTTCGTGGACATGGGAAAGAAGGAGCATGGAGGCCACACGCCGATCACCCAGCGAGAGCAGCGCCTGCACATAGGCCCACTTAGGTAAATCGAAGCCCACCTTGATGCCGCCCTCACGGCCGAGGGCCTTTTTCAGCCATTTTTGCTTGTCCTTGAGGCTTTGCACCGTGTCCATGGGGAACCACTGGAAAGGAGTGAAAGGCTTGGGCACGAAGCAGTTGATGCTCAGCTTGATCTGTCTCATCCTGCCCCTGGTTGCAGCCTCCTTGACGAGGTGGTGCTTGATGCTTTTGACCAGCTCCAGCACCTCGCTCACATCTTCCAGGGTCTCTGTCGGAAGCCCGATGAGAAAGTAGAGTCTCAGGCTGAAGTCTCCTGCAGCCCCGATGACGCGCACCGCGTCAACAATCTGTTCCCTGGTCAGGTGCTTGTTGACCACCTTTCGCAACCGCTCGGATCCCGCCTCAGGTGCTACGGCCACGGTTCTCTGCCCCGCGTCTCTCAGGTTTTCGATAAGGGCTTGCGTCAGGGAGTCTGCGCGAAGCGAAGACACGGAGAAGCGGCCGCCCTCGCTCAGAATAAGTCCTGTGATCTCTTCAATGCCTGGGATATCGGAAACGCACGCGCTCAGGAGGCCGACGGACTTGTGCTTCTCAAGAACCTCACGGACGGTCTTGAGAAGGGAGGATTTCTCCTGGACTCTGGGAGGCCGGTAAACGTACCCGGCAGCGCAGAACCGGCAGGAACGGGTACAACCCCTCCCGAGCTCAATGAGCACACGGTCGGCAAATTCAGACTCGGGCGTGAGCAGGGTGGAGGTCCTGGCCGGTGTCTCGGCAAGCTTGGGCCTGAGAACCTCGATTTTTTCGGGGGCTGCAGGGTCCAGCGGTTCTCTGGATTGAATCGTCCCGTTCTTGTGATAATCGATGCGGTAAAGCGATGGAACGTAGAGTGACTTCACAGCACCGGCGAGAACCTTGAAAGCCTCGCGCCGAGGCACAGAATGGCCCTTGATCTCTCGGAAAGCCACCAGGAATCCTTCCAGGGTCGCCTCTGCTTCCCCCAGAAGAAAAAAATCGAAAAAGGGA
>Ga0316601_100002112_pt1 | contig 10142 bp, 8 predicted proteins | sample OWC_soil_day5_no_FD_207663 | JGI IMG/M metagenome (GOLD analysis project Ga0316601, IMG submission 207663) | Wetland soil microbial communities from Old Woman Creek delta, Ohio, United States - OWC_soil_day5_noCT | ecosystem: Environmental > Terrestrial > Soil > Wetlands | place: USA: Ohio...
GGCTGGGGCCAGCAGCGCCACACGCCGCTGAAGTCGCTGACACCCGCCAATGTCAAGCGCCTGGTGCCGGTATGGAATTACAGCCTGGACAACTCGGCGAACGCGTCGAGCCAGCCGCTGCTCATCGATGGCACGATGTATATCGCCAGTCACACGCACACCATGGCGGTGGATGCCGTGACCGGGCGGCAAAAGTGGAGAACGCCCATCGAGGTGCCGGCGGACGTCGCCGGGTTCCTGTGCTGCGGTATCCACTCGCGCGGGCTGGCGGCACTGGACGGCGTGCTCTACCGCACCACCATCGATGCGCATGTCGTGGCCATAAGCATGAAGGACGGCAAGCAGATCTGGAAGGTCAAGGCGGCCGACTACAAGCAGGGCTACAGCATGACCCATGCACCGCTGATCGCAGGCGGGGTGTTGATCACCGGCATCTCCGGTGGCGAGTACGGCACGCGCGGCTTCATCAACGGCTGGGACCTGAAGACCGGCGAGAAGAAGTGGACGCGCTTCACCACGGCGCTGCCGAACGAGAAGGGCGGTGATACCTGGAAGCCTGGCATGGCCGAAACCGGCGGCGGGCCCACCTGGCTGACCGGTACCTACGATCCCGAGCTCGACCTCGTCTACTGGGGCACCGGCAATGGCGGTCCGTGGAACCCGGCAATGCGTGGTGGCGACTCGCTTTACATCTGTTCGGTGTTGGCGATTCGCCCCTCGACTGGCGAAGTCGTCTGGCACTTCCAGTTCTCGCCAGGCGACCCCTACGATTACGACGGCACGAACGAGCTGGTGCTGGCCGAGCTGCCGGTCGGCGGCAAGCCGACCAAGGTGCTGATGCAGGCCAACCGAAACGGCTACTTCTACGTCATCGACCGCAGCAGCGGCAAGTTCATCTCGGGCACGCAGTTCGCCAAGAAGGTCAATTGGGCCAGCGGCATCGATGCCAACGGCCGGCCGATCGACACGCCGATGACCGCCGCCGTGCGCAAGACCGAACAGCAGACGGACTTCATCGAGGTCTGGCCCAGCGCCTTCGGCGGCAAGAACTGGATGCCGATGAGCTATGACCCAACGCGCAGGCTGGCGTTCTTCAATACCGTCAACCTGGGCATGAAGATCAAGTACGTCACGCAGACGCGGCCGGGTGGTCCGAACTGGTGGCTCGGTCTCGAGCTGGGCGGCTTTGAATCGCCTGCAGACGGCATGCGCGGCTCGCTGGTGGCCTGGGACCCGGTGGCGGGCAAGCAGGTCTGGGAAGTGCCGTTGAAGACACCCAACTGGTCCGGTGTGCTGTCCACGGCCAGCGGGTTGGTCTTCGTGGGCACGCAGACGGGGCAGTTCAAGGCCTACGACGCGGCCAACGGCAAGGAGCTCTGGAGCTTCCAGACCGGATCGGGCATCACCGGCTTGCCGATTGCCTGGGAACACAACGGTCGCCAGTACATCACCGTCACCAGCGGCGCGGCCACGGTCTACGCGGCCCTGGCCGGCGACCCCGAACTGGCCAACGTGCCGGCCGGTGGGTCGGTGTGGACCTTCGCGTTGATGCCTTGAGGCGACGCGTCGCCGCCGCGCTGGCCCTTTGCGCCGGCGCGGCGTTCTCCCAGGTGCCGCCTGCGCCAGGCGACGCCGAAGCCGGGCGCAAGGTCTACACCAGCTACTGCGCGCGTTGCCACGGCATCAACCTAGTGAGCACCAGTGGCGCGTACTTCGATCTGCGCACCTTCCCGAAAGACGAAAAGGAACGCTTCATTCGTTCGCTGAAGGAAGGAAAGCGCGCCATGCCGGCCTGGGAGGGCATCGTCAAACCGCACGAGATGGAACTGCTGTGGATCTATATCGGTTCGGTCAACGGTTGGGGTGATGGCCCTGCGACGAAGTGATCCGTGTCGATGCCGGCCCCTGGCGCGGCGGTGCGGGCCGTGAACCCTTCGGTGCCCGACACCGGACGGCTGATGCTCGACATCCGTTCACTAGGCAAGAACTATGGCAGTCGTGCGGCTCTGCAGGGCGTGAGTCTGGGCATTCCGGCAAGCTGCCTTGCCGTGCTGCTGGGTCCGAACGGTGCGGGCAAGTCGACCTTGTTCCAGGTGCTGACAGGCCTGTTCAGCGCCGATGCGGGTGAGGCCTTCGTTGCTGGGCACTCGATGCAGCACGACGCCGTGCGCGCCTTGGCACACATCGGCGTGGTGTTCCAGCAGATGTCGCTCGACCTCGACCTGAGCGTCGAGCGCAACCTGCGTTTTCATGCCGACCTGCACGGCCTGGCGCGAGCGCTGGCACGCGAGCGCATCGCCGACGGCTGTGCCGCCGCCGGCCTCACGCCGGATCTGGGGCGGCCGGTGCGCGAACTTTCGGGCGGCACCCGGCGAAAGGTGGAACTGGTGCGTGCACTGTTGCATCGCCCCGAACTGCTGCTGATGGACGAGCCCACTGTGGGGCTGGACCCGAAATCGCGGCGCGATCTGCTCGACAGCGTCACCGCCGACGTGCGCACGCGCGGCACCGCGGTGCTATGGGCCACGCACCTGGTGGAGGAAGCCCAAGGCGCCGATCGGGTGATCGTGCTGCACAAGGGGCGCTTGCTGGCCGATGGCCCGCCCGGCGATGTGGCGGCCGGGCTGGGCGGCGGCGGCCTGGAAGAAGCATTCATTCGGGCCACGGCCTGAACCCAACCGACGCGGAGCTTTTCATGACAGAGCAGCGATCCTCGGGCCGGCTCTTCCTTCTTGCCCTGATGCTCGGGCTAGTCCAGCCTTGGGCGTCGGCTCAGGGCACGGGCTATGTCTCGAGCGAAAAGGACCACGCCATCACCGTGCTTGACCTGAAGACCCAGGCCGTGACTGGCACCCTCGGCACCTGCAAGCGGCCACGACATCTGCAGCTGACCCCCGATGGCAAGCAACTGCTGGTGGCCTGCAGCGAATCGAACCAGGCCGATGTGATCGACCTCGCGACGCGCAAGTCGGTGCGACGCTTTTCGCTCGGTGACAACCCCGAGGCCTTCGACATTTCGCCCGATGGCAAGACGCTGTACGTGTCACAGGAGGACGAAGGCACGCTGATCTTCGTCGATGCAGCCACCGGCAAGACCTTGCAGACCGTGCCGGTCGGAAAGGAACCCGAAGGCGTGAAGGTCACGCGCGACGGCAAGACGGTCTACGTCAGCTCCGAGGTGGCGAACCTGGTGCACGTGGTCGACGTGGCCAGCGCCAAGCTGCTGAAAAACATCAAGGTCGGCAAGCGGCCGCGCCGCTTCGCGCTCACGCCGGACGGCAGCCAGCTGTGGGTGACGAACGAACTCGATGCCAGCGTCAGCATCATCGACACCCAGGACCATACGGTCGCCGGCACGCTGCGCTTCGAGCTCAAGGGCGCGCGCGCGAGCGACATCACTCCCGTCGGCATCACCATGAGCCGCGATGGCAAGCGCGCCTTCGTGGCGCTGGGCCGGGCCAACCATGTGGCTCTTGTCGATGTGGCCACGCGCAAGGTCAGCGACATGGTGCTGGTGGGCAAGCGGCCCTGGAGCGTCGCGTTGGACGCAGCGGAGAAGACACTGTATGTCGTCAACGGCCTGTCGGACGACCTGACGATCGTCGACGTCGCCAGCGCCAAGGCGCTGAAGACGGTCAAGGTTGGTCGTGTGCCCTATACCGTGGTGCTGGTCGAGTGAACAAGCTGTGGCGCGGGCTGTTGATGGCCGCCGCCATGCCCGCAGCGGCGGCGAACTTCAAGGTGACGTGGCTCGCCCCGGCCGACGACCCCAGGCTCGAGCGCACGCGCATCGAACGCGCGGCGCTCGGCCATCCGGCCGGTCCGGCGCTGGATGCGCTCAGGGTGGCGCTGGCCGAAGGCCGTTTCGAGCTCGACACCGCGGGAGCCACCTTGCAGTTGACACAGGTCGAGGTAAGCGACGCCGCGGCTGCGAAAGCGGCCGCGACGAAGGCCGAGAAGGACGGCGCCGCCGCCGTGGTGACCGACCTGCCGGCGGCCTGGACATTGGCCGCGAGCGATGGCACGAAATTGCCGGTGCTGAACGTCGGCGCGGCTGCCGATACGCTGCGCCAGGCCGATTGCCGGCGCAACCTGTTCCACCTGGGCTTGAGCGACCGCATGCGCAGCGATGCGCTGGCGCAGGCCCTGACGGTCCGGCGCTGGAGCAACGTGCTGTTGCTCAGCGGCCCGGGCGAGGTCGACCGCGAGCGCAGCGCCACCGCGCAGGCCTCGATCAAACGCTATGGCTTGAAGCTGGTGGCCAACCGGCCCTTCAAGCTGTCGGCCGACCCGCGCGAGCGCGAACTGGCCAACACTTTGTTGCTGACCCAAGGCAGCTATGACGTGGTCTGGGTCGTCGACAGCGACGGCGAATTCGCGTTGACCTTGCCCTACCGCACGGCGCTGCCGCGGCCGGTGGTTGGTGATGCAGGGCTGGTCGCGGTGGCCTGGTCGCCGCACTTCGAACGCTTCGGCGCGCCGCAGGTGACCCGTCGTCTGAGAAAGGCCGCGGGCCGCCCGATGGATGCGCACGATTGGCCGGCGTGGATGGCGGGCAAGGCGCTCGTGGCGGCGGCGGTGGTCACGCCCAAGGGCCCGGCGGCGGCTTTTCAGAAGGCGCTGGCCGAGGTCGAACTGGACGGCTCGAAGGGCGTGTCGATGAACTTCCGCGCCTGGGATGGCCAGTTGCGCCAGCCGGTGCTGCTGAGCGATGGCCGCAGCGTCATCGACCTCGCGCCGGTGGACGGCGTGATGCATCCGAAGAACGCGCTCGACACCCTCGGCGCCGACGCGCCGGAGAAGCTGTGCAAGGCCCGCTGATGCGCCATGCCCTGCAGGCCCTGCGAGCCATCGTCATGCGCGAGCTGCTGAAGTTCGCCCGGCAGTACGGGCGCCTGGCCTCGGCGCTGGTGCGACCGCTGCTTTGGCTGGCGGTGTTCGCCGCGGGTTTCCGCAACGTCTTCGGGGTGGCCATCGTCGAACCGTACGACACCTACGTTAGCTACGACGTCTACATCGCGCCCGGCCTGGTCGGCATGGTGCTGCTGTTCAACGGCATGCAGTCGAGCCTGGCCATGGTCTACGACCGCGAGATGGGACTCATGCGCCTGCTGCTCACCGCGCCGCTGCCGCGACCCTGGATCCTGTTCGCCAAGCTCTGCGCCACTGCGGTGCTGTCGCTCGCGCAGGCGGCGGCCTTTGTCATCGTTGCCGCGCTTCTCGGCACGGTACTGCCGGTGTGGGGCCCGCACACGCCGATGGTGCTGATGGCTGCGGTGAGCGCCGCACTGATGCTGGGCGCGCTCGGGCTGCTGCTGTCGGTGCACATCAAGCAGCTCGAGAACTTCGCCGGCACCATGAACTTCGTCATCTTCCCGATGTATTTTCTGTCCACCGCGTTGTACCCGCTGTGGAAACTGGAGGAATCCGGCGCTGGCTGGGTCTACCAGATCGCGCGCTTTAACCCCTTTACCCACGCGGTCGAGTGGATGCGCTTCGCGCTGTATGGCAAGGACCCGGGCTTGGCGCCGTGGGTCGTGCTGGCCACGCTGGTGATTTGCTTCGGGCTTGCCTGCTGGGGCTACGATCCGCAGCGCGGCTTCGGCGCGCTGGCCAGGCGGCCGGGGCCGGCAGCTTGAGGGAGCTCGTTCCGTGATGCGCGTCGTCAACCGCCAGCGCCGTGCGTTGCTGCTGGGCCTGGCCGGTGCGGCCACCGCGGCCTTCGCGCAGGGTGAGCGTTTCCCGAGCCGACCGGTGACTTTGTGGGTGCCGTGGCCGGCCGGAGGTGCGACCGACAACACGCTGCGCCTGCTGGCTGAAGCGGCCGGCCGCCATCTGGGACAGAAGATGATCGTCGAGAACCGCGGCGGCGCCGGCGGCACGTTGGTCATGCCAGTGCTGCAACAGGCCGCGCCCGACGGCTACACCATCGCGCAGATGCCGCAGCCGGTGTTCCGCGCGCCGTGGATGCAGAAGGTGCACTGGGACCCGATCCGCGACACCACGCCAATCATCCAGATCAGTGGCGTGACCTTCGGCATCGTCGTGCCGGCGTCCAGCACGCTGCGCAGCGTCGAGGACCTGTTCATCTGGGCCGCAGCGCACCCTGGGCAGCTGACGGTGGCGACCAACGGCGTTGGCACCACCCCCCATGTCGTCATGGACCAGCTGTTCGGCGAACGCGCGTTGAGTTACGTTCACGTGCCTTACAAGGGCACGGCCGAACAGATGCTGGCGGTCTCATCGGGGCAGGTGATGGCTGGCGTCAACTCCACCGGCTTTGCACCGTTCGTCGACAGTGGCCAGCTGCGGTTGTTGGCCACCTTTGGCGAGCGTCGCACCGGTCGCTGGCCGGCGGTGCCGACGCTGAAGGACCTGGGCTACGGCATCGTCGCCACCTCCAGCTACGGCATTGCCGGCCCGGCCGGCATGTCGCCGCATGTGGTGCGCGTGCTGCACGACGCGCTGAAGCTGGCGATGCACGAGCCCGCGCACGTGGCCGAACTGGCCAGGTACGACCAGGAGCTGTCGTACCTGGGGCCGGAAGACTACGGCCGCGCGATGCGTGCCGCATATGCGGCCGAGAAGCGCAACACCGAGCGCCTCGGATTGGGCAAGGGGCCTTGAACGAGTGCGGCGCGCGTCAGAACGGCGCTTGCCAACGCAGCGCTAGCAGCCCGTTGCGCTTGGCAGCGGTCTCGAAGTAGCGGCCATTGACCTCGTTGACGATGACCGCGCCGGCATAGGCCTTGTCGGTCAGGTTGTCCAGTCGCGCCAGCACCGACAGCGTGCCCGGGCCGAGCGGCACGCTGTGGCTAAGGCGCAGCGCGGTCAGGGTGGCCGAGGGCGAGAAGTCGCTGTTGCGGTCGTTGACCGGCATCTCGCCCTGGTAGCGCAATTCGAAGGCCAGTTCGGTACGAGGCAGCGGCAGCCAGGCCAGGCTGGCAAAGGCGCTCTTTTCCATCGTGCCGGCGATCCGGTTGCCCGCTGGTACGGTGACCCGGTCCTCGGGCCGGGTGCAGGGCACGGCACTGCAGGTCTGGAAGCTGTCTTCGTAAACGGCGTTCAGGTAGGTCATCGCCAGCAGCGCGCGCCATTGGGCATGCGGCTGCCAGCGCAGGCCAAGTTCGGCACCGCTGCGTCGGGTGCTGCCGACGTTCTGGAAGGTCGAGCGTCCGCCGGCGTTGGTGAGCACGCCGATCTCGTCGTCGGTGTCCGCACGGAACAGCGCCGCCTCGGCGGCCAGGCCCCAGGCATCGTCGCGCCACTTCGCGCCCAGCTCCAGCTGCAGGCTGGTCTGCGGCTGCAGGCTGGTGTTGAAGCCGGTGCCGCCATCGGGCCGGTAGGCCAGCTCGTTCAGCGTCGGCGACTCGAAACCCTTGCCGGCACTGACGTACAGGTTCAGCCCCGGCGAGGGCAGCCACTGCAGCGCCAGCACCGGCGTGTTGTAGCCGTAGCTCAGCGTGCCCGAGTCGTCGCCGTTGGACAGGAACTGGTCTTGCGTCTGCACCCGCAGCCGCCCGCTGCGCAGCCCCAGCGTGGCCAGCCAGGTGGGCGCCAGCTCGACTTCGCCCTGCAGATACAGGTCACTGTTGCGCACGCTGTTCGATTCGTTACGGCGCAGCGCGCCGGTGACGCCGAGCACCTGGTCTGCGCCGCTGCGGATGAAGTTCTCGAAGCCTCGCCGGTCTTCGTTCTGCTGCTCGGTGGCCACGCCGGCGATCAGCGACGCATGGTCCCAGCGCCAGGCCAGCCGGGCATCAACGCCGGAATAGTCGCGGGCCAGGTCGATGACGCCGCCCGGGTGGCGCGGGTTGGCCTGCACGGCCGGCGCAATGGCCTGCCACTGCGTCACGTCGCGTTGCCCGGCATAGGCGGTGAGCACGCTCTCGCGCAAGGCGCCGGCATCGGCAAAGCGGTGGCGCCAAGTGGCGCCGCCCTGGGTTTGCCCCGTGGTCTTGCGGGTGTCGAAGAGCGTGGCCTGCGGCGTGGTCTGGTAGGGGTCGGCATCGAACTGGGCGCGTGTCAGACCCAGCGGGTCCTGCGCAGGCTGGTCCACGCTGTTCAGCAGCAGCGTCACCGTGTCCTGGTCGCCGACCCAGCCCAGGCGCAGGTTGCCCAGCGTGCGCTGGGCAGCACTGTGCGGACGCACGCCATCGGTGTTGAACTGGCTGGCCATGGCGCGGATGCTCCAGCCGTCGCCCAGCAGCCCTTCGACGCCCACCCGCGCCTGCCACAGGCCGTTGCTGCCGACGTCGCCATCGATGCTGTAAGCGTTCTGTCGTGGCGTGGCGCTGACCAGCGAGATCACGCCGCCCGAATTGGCGCCATACAGCGCCGAGAACGGCCCGCGCAGCACCTCGATGCGCTGTGCGCCGGCGATGTCGAAGTGCGACACCTGGCCCTGGCCGTCGGGCATGGTGGCGGGGATGCCGTCGGTGTACAGGCGCAGGCCGCGGATGCCGAAGGTGGCACGCGCGCCGAAGCCGCGCGAGCTGAGCTGCAGGTCCTGCGCGTAGTTGTTGCGCAGGTTGGCGACGATGCCGGGCACGCGGCTGAGCGACTCCGACAGGTTGACCATCGGACCGGCCGAGCGCAGTTCGGCAGCGTCGACCACGCTGACGGCATAGGGCGTCTCGAAAGCACGGCGCTCGATGCCGCTGCCACTGACCACCACCTTGTCGGACTCCGTCGGTGTTGGCTGTGCATGGGCTGCGCCGCCCAGTGCCCAAAGCGCCAGGGCCAAAGTGGTTGGCCTATGCGATTTCGCCTGGAGCCGACGACAGGCGGAACGGCTCAAGTGAGATTGGGTGAAACGCATTGCGTGGGTCCGGGGCGGGTGTTGTCTGTCCAGGCACCCTCATGCTGCGGGACTATCGGATTCTGACGGCCAACAAGGCATGCCACGCGCTCAGACAAACCCTTGCCGAACACGCGGCACGCAGCGGGCACTTCGACCTGCCCGACTGCGCCGCGTTGACGAGGTGGCTTCGATCAGCGCGGCGCTTGCGCTTCGATCCGTATCGAGGCGAACCACGCGGCAAGGTTGGCTATGTCGTCATCGCTCAGGGGACGGGCCAGGACGACCATCACTTCGTGTTTACGCGCGCCGCTGCGATAGGCCCGCAGTTGGGCGTCGAGGTAGATCGCAGGCTGACCCGCGAGGTTGGGGGTGTCAGGAGCCACCGACACACCGAGTGGTCCGTGACAAACGGTGCACGCCTGGGCCTTGGCGCGGCCAGCGTCAACGTCGCGTGCCTGCACGGAGCATGGAAACACCACGCCCGCGACGGCGACAGTAAGGGCAAGTCGCAGGAAACGGAGTTCAGTTCGCATGCGCAGGGACCGCATTTTCCGACCCATCGGCCTCATGGTGGCTGGATCTATAGTGGGCGACTAGGACTCAGGGCGCGCGGGGGAACCGCGCGCCCTGGTGCCTCCGTGCCGCCTTGCGGAGGTCAGGGTGCGGCGTAGGTCACACGGTAGATCGCCCCGGCGAAGTCGTCACTGATCAGCAGCGAGCCATCCTTCATCACCGCCACGTCCACCGGCCGGCCGCGGTACAGGCCTGTTTCGGGATCGAGGAATCCCTCTGCAAAGACCTCGCTCTTGTCGGCATTGCCATCGGCCTTCAGCGAGACGAAGTCGATCAGCCCGCCACTGGCCTTGGTGCGGTTCCACGAGCCGTGCGCTGCGACGAAGATGCCGCCCTGGTACTTGGCCGGGAACATCTTGCCGTTGTAGAAGGTCATGCCGAGTTGCGCTTGGTGGGCGGGGAACTCGATCTGCGGCTTGGTCCAGGCCGCCGGCGGGTTCATGCCCTTCAGATCGGGCGCGGCCGTAGTGCCGGCAATCTGTACGTTGTTGCCATGGATGAACGGGTAGCCGAAGTGCTCGCCGATCTTCGAGACCTTGTTCAATTCACCCGGCGGCGTGTCGTCACCCATACCATCGGTCTGGTTGTCGGTGAACCAGACGGACTTGTCCTTGGGGTTGATGTCCATGCCCACCGAGTTGCGCACGCCACGCGCCACCACCTCGCGGCCCGAGCCGTCGAAGGCGTTCAGCTTGATCATGCCGCCGATGCCCAGCTGTTCGTAGAGCGCAACCTTCTCCTTCGGCTGCACGTTATACGGCTGGCC
>Ga0316601_100002113_pt1 | contig 10135 bp, 10 predicted proteins | sample OWC_soil_day5_no_FD_207663 | JGI IMG/M metagenome (GOLD analysis project Ga0316601, IMG submission 207663) | Wetland soil microbial communities from Old Woman Creek delta, Ohio, United States - OWC_soil_day5_noCT | ecosystem: Environmental > Terrestrial > Soil > Wetlands | place: USA: Ohio...
GCGCGCACCGCGGCCGCCTGCTCCTCGATCACCTCGGCCATGAGGTAATGGAGGGCCGACTTCTCCCCGAGGTGGCGCAGTTCGCGGACCATCGCGGTCCCGAGCCCGAGATGCCGGTAGTCGGGGGCGACCTGGACGCGTACCACCCCGACCCGCTGCTTCCACCCCGTCTTCTGGCGGTGGAGGGTGGCGTCGCCCACCACGCGGTCCCCTTCGAGCGCGAGGATCGGCAGGACGAGGCCGTAGTCGAGGGTGTCCGCCCAATGCTGCACCACCTCGCGGCGGCTCACGTCCTGGCGGAAGAACATCTTGTCCTCGGGGGGGACCTGCCGGAAGAAGACCCACAGCCGGTCCACGTCGTCCCGGCCCATCGGCCGGAAGACCAGCGTCGCCCCGTTGCGCAGGGTGATCTCCCTGGGGTACCGCTCGAGATCGATCATCTCAGGGCCCCTCCTACCACTCGTCCCGGAACGGGACTTCGACGACATCGTACCACTCCGCGAAGTCCATCGGCTGGTGCGGCGGCAGCCCTTTTTCGTGGAGGAGGTCGTCGATCGCCCGGTGGGCGTAGGAGAGGGCGTTGTCCATGAAGCGGAGGGCGTCGTGGGCGTCCTCGCGCGGATCGGCGGCGCGGTGCGCCTCGATCCCTTCGTTGAGGTCCCGGACGGCGGCGGGAAGGTCGTGCCCCGCGAGCTCGGCCCCGATCGCGTCGAGGTGGCGGCCGATCCGGTGGTACCCCCGGAGGATCTCCATCGGCGGTGCGTCGATGCGGCGCCACGGCCCGAAGTAGATCGCGTCGTGGCCGGCCCGCAAGGCCGCGTACGCCATCCCGTCGTAGGGACATCCCGGCGTCCCGCCGCCGCGGGAGCCGCGCTTCCGCGGATCCCCCCGCAGCTCCGCGCCGCAGTGGGGGCAATGGTAATCGGTCCCCGCCATCCAGTGATTATCTCAGCGGGAGGGGGCCCCCACAACGGGATTCGTCGCGGTATCCATCGCGGCAATCGGGAGAGCACGTATTGGCGGAGAATCTGCGGGGAGGTTCACACCCTGGCGGTTCCGGGAGACAGAGAGGTCGTTGGCCGGGGGGTTCCAATCTCCTTGCTCGCCACCAATACCACTTCCTCCCCCCCTTCCTTGTTGTTTTTAGTGAGGAGATACTCGCGAAATTTCAGGGACGAAGTCGCAGCCCACTTGAGATATTCCCATTTCCGGATCCCGGTGGTTCTCTCCCGGATATCGAAACTCTCCAACAACATCCCTTCCGAATTCGTGGGAAGGGTCCAGGTGTCAACGGATAGAAAACCGGCCCTCGTTGCACATTCCGCCAACGTTCTCATGGTGAAGAGGTGAAGGTGTCGAGGCGGTTCCAGTCCCCGCCAGCAGCTTCCGAACTCTCGATGCCCCATGCTGTTGGAGTTCGGTGTAACAAGGACAAGTCGCCCGCCAGGCCGCAGCAACCGGAAACACTCCCGTATCATTGGTACAGGCTCGTGAACGTGCTCGATCACATGGTTCATCGTGATGGCGTCGAACGAATCCTCCGGGAACCGGAGGTCCTCCAAGGAGCCAAGGTACACCCTTAGGCCATGTTTCAAACGGGCCTGGTCCAAGGCTGCAGCATCTACATCCACCCCTTCCACATACCAGCCGGACCGGCGCATGCGGGCGAGCAGATCTCCCCCGCCGCAGCCCACATCCAGCAACCGGTGCCCGGGGGGCGGATCCTCCAGGAACATGCGCCCGGACCTTTCTTGCCATCTCTTCTCGAACCTTCTGAGCCCGATGACCCTCATGAACAATTTGTAGAGAGGTTTGCTGATCTTTGTAAGGGCAATACTTGGCCAATCGATTTTCCTCCCTCCTGCGGAGGCACCGGAATGATGGGTATAGTACGTCCGGTACGCCTTCCCGATGTCCTCCCTGGTGGGCATCGGGTCCAACCAGATCAAACCGCACTCGGGGCCCGGACAACGCTTCAGATTCCATGCCCCGGGGGTGCCGAACAACTTGTCCGACAATCCCTGGTACAACAAGTCTCCCCGTGAACCACAAAGGTAACAGTCAGAGACCGGCTCCGTGGCGATACCCTCCGCCTCTGGCGGGACACGTGTCATACGATCTCCCTATCGGACACTTCTTTTCCTGCAGCGCAGACGTGAATCCCGGTGGCGAATGGGACCGGGGCGGCGGGTGACATCCTCCGCGGCATCCAATATTATTGGTAGTGATGACCGCCCGCAATCCAATCGTCACCATAATAACCCCCACCCACAACGGCGAGCAGTATATCGCCGAGACGATCCGCTCTGTCCTCGCGCAGGACTTTCATGATTTCGAATACCTGATCGTGGACGACGCCTCCACGGACGGGACGGAACGCGTGGTCCGGGAATTCGTGAAGGCAGACTCGCGGATCCGTTACTATCGGATCGGGAAGAACACGGGCCAGCCCGCGGGCCCGCGCAACCTCGCGGTCCGGAGGGCCACCGGGAAGTACATCGCCCTTCTCGACCACGACGATATATGGCTACCGGGGAAACTTTCCCTGCAAATTCCCTTCCTGGAGAAAAACCCCGATGTGGGGGTCGTCCACGGGAACGCCTGGAATATCACGGCTGGTCCCGACGGCCCCCGGACCGCCTGCTGGAAACGTCCTCCCCAACGGGAGCGGGAGTGGGTGTACAGGAAACTCCTCCACGGATGCTGCGTGATCGCATGCACCGCGGTTGCGAGGGCGGAATGCATCCGCAGGGCCGGTCTGTTCGCCGAGGATCCGGGGGTGCGCTTCCTGCCGGACGACTGGCTCTTGTGGATCAAGATTGCCCGATCAAACCGCTTCGGTTACATCGACGAGTTCATCGCCCTCTACCGAGTCCACCCGGAGAGACTCACGGGGTCCCGGCGCATGATGGCGGAAAGCGACTATTATCTTTTTGACAGATACGGCCGGGAGATGGGGCTCTCCGCCCTATCCCGACGCCTGTACTTGTCAGAGAGGAAATACCGGGTCGCCAAAGCCATCTACTTCGACGAAGGGCGTTTCCCCGGAAAGGAGTTGGGGGAGGCCTTCCGGCTCAACCCGCTGAACCTGCGGATCCCCGGATTCCTGGCCCGGATCGGATTCCGAATGAAGAAATAGGCTTCGGCTGCCCCGCGCCGACACCTTCCCGGCTTATTCCCGCAGTGGTTCCAGCACCGACTCCACCGCCCCCATCACCGTCTCCACGTCGAGCAGGACCATGCAACTGGTCTCCGGCCGGATGCAGACGTCCTGGCGACACGGACAACAATCCACTAAGACGCGTGGAGTCGCAACCCGCTCCCCGAGAGGCCCCCAAATTTCCGGCAGGCTGGGGCCGAATAACCCTACCACCGGAATTCCCGTCGCCGCGGCCACATGGAGCGGCCCCGAGTCGTTCCCCAGGAAGAGGGAGCAGAGGGAGCAGAGGGCGGCGAATCGGAGAATGCCACCTTCCTGGGGAAACAGGACGTACGGAACCGTCATCCGATGGGCGACCTCCGCGAGTATCTCCCGTTCTTCGGGCTCCGGCCCCGCGGCAAGGACCACCTTCGCACCGCGCTCCGCCGCGACGCGCGCCGCCACCTCGGCGTATCGCTCGGGCAGCCAGCACCTGCCCTTCCATCGGGCCCCCGGGTGGACGAGGAATGTGAAATCGCCCTCCCGGATTCCATTCTCCGCCAGGAACCGGGCAACCAGCTCCCGCTCCCCCGGGTCGATGTGCAGGAACAGTTCCTTCCCCCCCGGCGGGATTCCCGCCGTCCGCAAAGCAGCAAAATGGTAGTCGACGATGTGCAGCCGGCTCCCGGTCACGACGATGTCGGTCAGCAGCCTGCCGCGCCACCTCCCCTCGTCGTTGAATCCGACGCGCTGCCGGGCGCCCGTGGCGAAGGCGGCGATCGCGGACCGATCGGAATCGGTCAGGTCGATCGCCAGGTCGAACCTTCTTCTCCGCAGGTCGAGAAGGAAGGCGAGCTGGCGTGCGAACCGGGAAAAGACGCTCCCCCCCTTGGCTTGTTTCCGGCGGAAGGGGATCACCTCGTCGACGTACGGGTTGTTCCGGAGGAGGGGGGCCGTCCAGTCGTTGACGAGCGCGCATACGTGGGAATCGGGGTACTTTGCCTTGATCGCCCGGAAGGCCGGGGTCAGCAGCACCGTGTCGCCGATGAAGCGGAGCTTGATAACGAGTACCTTCACCTCATGCCTCGGCGGACGCCCCTACCCTTTGTACCCGTGACGCAGCAGATACAGGTAGAACGACGGCTTCAGCCACCGGCTCCGGTGCGGGGGAAGGGGGGACCTGTACTCCGCGATCCGCCCCTCCATGACCTTGGGGTGGGTCCCGAGAAACCGGATCGTCATGGTCAGATCGTAGTCGAACCTCTCGTAGACCGGGGCCTTGTCCCCGTGGTAATGCTTCAGCATGGTGTTCAGCTTGGTCCGGCATTTCTCCGGGTTCTTCACCCACGAATAGTGGTGGATGAAGATCCGGGTCTTCAGGAAATTCTCCGGTGGACCGTCCTGCAAGTTCTGGCCCGTGGGGTCGCCCTTGAGCGCAAACCCGCAGGCGTCCGCGGTGGAGACCAGTTGACCGTTGTTCCGAATGATCCGGATGGCCTTCCGGTAGAAATAGGGGTTCATGGTGCGGTAATCCCCGTAAAAGTGACGATACCGGAGCTGGATTGCCCGGATAACGGGATTCCCGAGGTTCTCTCTCATCAACCGCTGCAGCTCCGGCAGGTCGTCTTCGTGGATGACCTCGTCAGCCTGCAAGTAGAAGGCCCAGTCCCCGGTGCACTCCTGGAGGGCGAGGTTGGTCAGGTCCCGGAAAAAAAAACCGCTTTTCTGCACCGAGTCCTTCCACTCGTTTTCCACGATCCGGATCTTCGGGCTGCCAATGGACCGCACCAGGTCGAGCGTGCCGTCCTCCGAACGGCCGACAAGCACGATGTACTCGTCGACGATCGGAAGGATCGACAGGATGGACTCCACGAGCGGATACTCGAGGGCGATTGCGTTCCTGACAATCGTGAAGCCGGATACTCTCATCGGTGCCTTTCGCGGCAGGCAGGGTCTGGAGATACGTTGAACATAAAATATATCAGCTCCTCATTGCCTTGGCGAGGTGCCACCGCCCGGGGTGCCAGAACCTCCGTCTCCGGCAAACCGGAGGGGTGCCGTCGGAGAGGATCCTGTCGAAAAAATCCAGGATCCGGTCCTCGTCGTAGAATTCGTTCGGCCGGTCGTCCGGGAAATAGGGCTCTGCGAGCATGGCGCGGTACTTCCCCTCGTCCCGGTCGATCTCCACGATCTTCTCGATGAACTCCTCGTCGCTCCCGTAGTCGTTCCGGTGAAGGAAGCTGCGCTTGTTGAACTCTTTCCCGACCAGCGGGTTTCCCCAGTAGATCGGGATGCACCGCGCCCACATGGCGTCCACAAGCTTCTCCGTCGTGTACCCGTCCAGGGACCGGTTCTCGAAACAGAGATGGAACTTGTAACCCGCGTTGAAGTCGCGCTTGATGCGGGTACCCAGGGGAAGCGCTTCCCCAATGTTGTTCAAGGCGCGGCCCGCGGAATCCACCCATTTGTAGCGTCCGAGCTTGTGGAAGAAGTCGATCCGCCGACCTGCTTTCCTCCGGTTGTCATTGGTGATGATGAAGGAGCAGAACTTCCGTTCGGACCGCGCCACGGCGTCCACCTCCCCCGGGGTTTTCAGGAGATCCGCCGGCGCGGCCCCGCTCCCCGTAACGTAACAGGGGAGCCTCAAGTGTCGTGGGTCGTCGATGTAGAAGCATGTGACGGCGTAATCGCAGACCTCGAAATCGGGCCGGAGGGACTCGCTGGTCCAAAAAACCTTCTTGCAGGAGTAGAGCTTGTGGAGATGCCCTGTGTTGGAGTAGACGAGGACATCCGGCCGGTCGTTGATCTCGACGTTGTATTTCCGGGACAGGACGCGGGTGAAGAAGTTGTTCCTCTTGTCGACGCCTCCCATGTCGCAGAAATCCAGGCGGATGACCGGTTTCATGCAATTTCCTCGAGGAGGGAGGAGTAGAGGCTGAATAGCCCCTCGACTTCTTCTTCCCCGAACGTCAGCCGGGCTCTCGAAGCCGCCGCATCGCCCATCCGCTGCCGAAGGGCGGGATCGGAGAGCAATCCCGATATCGCCTGCCCCAGTTCCTCCGGTGATCCCGGAGGAACCAGGACTCCCGTTTGCCCGTCGACGAGGAGTTCGGGAATCCCTCCCACGCGCGCCGCTACCGCCGGCTTACCGCACGTCATGGCCTCCAGCAGGGATAGGCCGTACCCTTCCGACCGAGAGGGGAGCACGAACAGGTCCATCAGGGAAACCACGACCCGCGGGTCCCGCACGGCCCCCGTGAAGATCAGATTTTTTCCGACTCCCAGCTCTCGAGCCCGGGCCTCGAGCCCCCGTTGCAATCCGCGGTCGTCGGCGCCAACGACGACGCATCGCAAGGACGGGAACCGGGGCGTCACGAACGGCAGACTCTCGACGAGGATGTCGGTCCCCTTTGTGGGCGAGATGTGCCCCACCGTTCCGATGACCGGCGCCTCCGGGGGCAGGGCAAGCAGCGACCTCCACGCCCGGCGCTCCTCCTGAGAAGGGAGCTCGTTCCACCCTGCGTCTGCCGGATCGTGGACGACGAGGCAACGGCCCGGTTCAACCCCTCCCTCGATCGCCGCCTTTCGGACCCCATCCGACACACAGATCAGGCGGTCCACCCGATGCGCCCAAGCCTTGCGGAATTTTCCCGGGGGATGAAAATTCCGGGCGTGGGAGACCAGGGGCAAGGGCCGCACGATGCGGCGGGCAAGCACGAAAAAGATGGCGTCGTCCAGGTCGTTCAGGTGGACCACGTCGGGACGGCAATCCCGCAGGAACGACGCGAGCCGGGACACCGCCGCCGGGTACCAGGGGAGGGATTTCCCTTTCCTCGCCGGCGGCAACGGGACCCGGGAGACCCGGTTCCACGACGACCCCTCCACAGACGGTGCCCCATGCGTGAGAAGCAACTCCGTGGATGCGCCGCGCCGGCGGATCAGCGTCTCCATGCGGCAGAGGGCGTTCCACGCGCCTCCGGTAGACCCTCCGGCGTGTCGATGGACGTATAGCACCCGCATCCCCGGCACCTCAGCCCGCAATACCGGTCGCCGCTTCGAACACCGCCGACACGGGGATGGCCTCCATGCACTCCCTCGGTCTCTTACCGTGGATGTGGCACGTCGACTCGTCCTGGGGGCATGGGCTGCACGGAAACCGGGAGGCCACGATGCGCACCTGCCGGCCCCGGGGACCGTAGAGGACCGGATCGGAAGGCCCGAAGATTCCGACGGTCGGGATGCCAAGCCCCGCAGCAATGTGCATGGGGCCGGTATCGTTGGACACGAACAGGCCCATCCGATCCACAAGGGCGATCGTCTCCCGCAGCCTTCGTATCCCCGTCAACATCAGCGGCGCGGGATTCATCCCGCTTTCTACCTCCCGACACGCTTCCACATCCCGCGTACCGCCGAAGACCACCACCCGCCATCCCGACGCCGCAAGCATGTTCCCAAGGGTCGCGAACCGTTCTGCGGGCCACCTCTTATGCATCCACCCCGCGCCGGGAAACAGCCCGGCGAATGGGCGGCCGGAATCTCCCGCGATCTCATGCAGGCGCCGGTCCGCTTCCGCCCTTTCCTCGTCCCGGAGGAAGATCTCCGGTTCCGGAACGGGGACCGGCCCCGTAACGGCTTCCACGATCTGCATCTTCTGCTCCAGCAGGTGCCGCCCCGCGTGCTCCACGTCCACCGTCCGCGTATAGAAAAAACGCCGGCCCCGGATCCCTTCCGCAACCCGCACAGGTGCACCGGATGCGACCGCCATCTGGGCGGACCGCGGGCCGCAGAAAAGATCGACGACGACATCGTAATCGCCGCGACGGACCGTACGCATCCAGTCGAGGCTCATGGAAAGCCTCTCCCGCCAAGGAAGCTTCCTCTGGGCCCAGCGGTCGATGACGTGGACCTTCCCGATTCGGGGATTCGCCTCGAAGATGTCCGCAGCGAACGCCTCGGTCACCACCGAGAGGGAGGCACCGGGAAACGCCTCGGCGAGCGCCCGGATCGCCGGGGTAACCAGCACCATATCGCCGATCGCCCGGATCGCCAGGACCAGGATCCTGCGAGGCGTCAAGGTCCCGGAACCTCCCACGGGGCCACCTGCTCCCGGTAGAGAACAAGACGACCCATCTTCGCGTGCGCCCCGCCGATGGAGGCGACGAATCCCGGCCACCCGTCCAGTATCCCCAACTTCCAGACATACGTCTCGAGGAATTTGAAGAAGAATCCGGCGAGGAATCGCACCCCCCCGGGGACACCCCGGATCTTTTTTCTCTTTTCCAGTTCCGCTGCGCCGATCCGGGAGTAGCTCAACTGCTTCAGAACGTACTGGGAATAGGAGCGATACGTTATGTGAAGGAGGTCGATCGGGATGATGCCCACGTCACCCCCGCGGATCTCCACATAATCGTGGGGGTTGATCCCGACAAACCGCCCCTTCTCCTTGAGGAACAGGCGCAGGACGTGGTCGGGGTACCATCCCCCGTGCCGCATGCGGCATCCGAGGAAGTAGTTCTGCCGGGGAAACCGATACCCGTCGTGGCGGGGGCTTTCCACCTCCCGTCGGATGCGGTCCGCCAGTGTCGGGGAAACCCTCTCGTCGGCATCCATCGAGAGGATCCACGGCCCGGCCGCCCTGTCAAGCGCGAAATTTTTCTGCTCCTTGTGTCCTGGCCACGGGTTGTGGAAGATCTTGTCCGTGTACTCCCGGGCGATCTCCACCGTCCGGTCGGCACTTCCCGCGTCCACGACGACGATCTCATCGGCCCAGCGCACCGATTCGAGGCACCCGCGGATATTGATTTCCTCGTTCTGACAGATGATGGTGACGGAAATTTTCGGCATGCTTCGCTCCCTCCACAGCGATTCGACGCGCCCGTCGCGCGTCAACGGCCCGATGTCCCGGTTTCCTCGGCCGCCCTGCGAAATCTCCACGCCCGCAGGGGGGTTCCAAGCCGCATTTTTCGAAAAAGCCTTGCCCTCTCCGCCAGCGGGACATGGAACGGTTTCTCACGGGGGATATACCAGTTGTTGATGCCGGTTCTGCGCACCAGTTTGTACCTTTGGCCCAGCAGGTGCTCGTGCAGGTCAAGGGTGTACACCGAATCTTCCAGGAGGATCAGGGAAGGCCGGTATCGCGAAACGTCGAATCCTTTCAGAACATCCAGTTCGGTGCCTTCCGTATCGATGGAAACGAAGTCGACACGGGACGGCGTCTCTCGTTCCAGGAGGTTGTCGACGGTGGTCACATCGACCTGGATCACGGAACCGAATTGTTCCCGGAGGTTTCGGATCTTCGGATCCAGCGTCGACAAATCCGAACTCACGAAAAAATCTGCGACGCCGGTCTTGCCGGGTGCACTGACCGCGACCTGGCAGATGACAGCGGAGGGCCTTTCCCTGCGAAGGAGCGCACAGTATTCCGGCAACGGCTCGATCAGGATCCCCTTCCAGCCGACTTTCTCGAGAAGCCAAGTCTGGGAAAGCCGCTTCGGGTGGTGGGCACCGACCTCCACGAAATATCCTTCCGTGGCGAAACCGAAGTATTCCCAGATCAGCAGTTTCTCGTACTCATCGGAACGTGGTGATCCCTTCACGTATTTCAACGTTGCCCCTTTCTTCCGGATATTCTCCGCCATGTCATTTTAGCCGATACCGTGGGCGCCCATTAGCTCCCTCATCGCCGCGGCGACCTGCGCGGCCTTGATGGTGGCGCGGCACTCCGTGTCCCGCGGGCAGACCTTGTCGCCCTTGATCTGGCACGCGGTGCACGGCAACGGCGCCTGGAAGAAGCGATGGCCCGGCCCCACCGGCGCCGCGTACCGGCCGTCGCTCCCCCGGAAGACCGAAACGGTCTTCGCCCCGACGACCGCGGCGAGGTGGAGCGGCCCCGTGTCCGGACCGATCATGTGGCCGCACGCCCGGTATGCGGCCGCCAGCGCCTTGTACCCGAGGCGCGGCAGGACCGCCACGCCCTGGCCCGCCATATACCGGATC
>Ga0316601_100002114_pt1 | contig 10134 bp, 7 predicted proteins | sample OWC_soil_day5_no_FD_207663 | JGI IMG/M metagenome (GOLD analysis project Ga0316601, IMG submission 207663) | Wetland soil microbial communities from Old Woman Creek delta, Ohio, United States - OWC_soil_day5_noCT | ecosystem: Environmental > Terrestrial > Soil > Wetlands | place: USA: Ohio...
CAGGGTCGCGCGTACTCGATCAGGTCCATCACGATGTCGCCGAGTTCGGTCGTCGCGGTGACCTTGAGCGGCACGCGATCGGCGTCATCGGAGAGCCACACCCGGAACGTGCGCGCCGGCTTGCTCGACTCCATGCTGAGGTCCCGCTTCGCGCGGTACGACAAGCCTTCGTAGATCACGGCGCGCCGGTTCCCGACGTGCGAGCCGATGGTGGCTTCCCCGACGTACTTGACGTCGATGCGCCACAGCCGCTTGCCGCCGATGACGTATACCGTCCGCACCGTGCCTGGCACGGCGTGCCAGCCGCGAAGCTCGGCCATCGCCGTGTGCATGTCGTTGAGTAGCTCGGTCTTGAAGTCGACCTTGACGATCTGCGGGCGCTTGTCTCCGCTGCGGATGTACGTCACCTCGGCCACCGAGCCCTTGATCTTGGTCGACGCGAGGGCGCGCTTGTCTCCCATGTCGAACACCGACTCGATCGACACCGGTCGTCGGGTCTCGACATCGATCACGGTCGTGGCTTCGTCCGAGATGTTCTTGATCATCGCGGCAGCGCCGGCGGTGGCGGCGCGCGACTTGATCACGATCTCACGGCGACCATCGACCAATCCGATCTCGCCGACCGCGAGCTGGGCCTCACCGACCAGGATGCCGGCGAGCTGAACCTCGAACGACATGCTCTCGCCGGGATGGAGGCCGAGCTGAGCCTCGGGTCCGGCCGGCGCGGTGGCAGGGAGCGACATCGCCTCGGCACCGGCGCAGCTGGCCAAGATCGCGAGCAGGCAGGCGCGGTGCATCCTTCATGGATGAACCACCGGGGCCCGATCGGCAAGCGGTGGTAGCGTCAACGGGTGAACGCGGTCACGAAGCTCGGCATCACCCTGGGCGATCCGACGGGTATCGGCCCCGAGATCGTGGCCGCTGCGGTCGCTGCCATGCCCGCTGAATGGCGCCAGCGGATCACGATCTACGGCGACCGCGGCCCGCTCGAGCGGGGCGCCCGGGCGATGCGGGTGGCGTTGCCGCCCGACCTCACGATCCTCGGCGAGGGGGTGGGGGAGGCCGCTGTGTTCGGCAAGCCTGACGAGCAGAGCGGCGCCGCGCAGGTCGGATACCTCGAGGCTGCGGTGGCTGCGGCCAAGCAGGGCGAGCTCGCGGCGATCGTCACCGCTCCGATCTCGAAGACCTGGGCGCGGCGGGGCGGGTTCGCGTTCCTCGGTCACACCGAGATGCTCGCGAACCGGCTCGGATCGACCGATGTGGTGATGTTGTTCGCCGGGCCACGGCTCAAGGTCGCTCTCGCCACGGTCCATCGCCCGCTCGCCGAGGTCGTCGAGGAGTTGTCGACCGACCGGGTGCGCGTGGTGATCGAGCTCGTCATGGCCTCGATGGTGACCGACTTCGGCATCTCCGCGCCGCGGATTGGCGTCGTCGGGCTCAACCCGCACGCTGGCGAGGACGGCCTGCTCGGGGATGAGGACGCCGACATCATCGCTCCCGCGATCGAGGAGCCGTGCGTCCCCGGGACGCTGTTCGGGCCGCTCGTACCGGACGCGGCATTTCGCGACGCGCTCGAGGGTCGCTACGACGCGATGATCGCGATGTATCACGACCAGGGGCTCATCCCGGTCAAGCTGATCGACTTCGAGGAGTCCGTGAACGTCACACTCGGGCTGCCCATCGTGCGCACCTCTCCCGATCACGGCACCGCCTACGACATCGCCGGAACCGGCAAGGCACGCAGCGTCTCGATGCAGCGTGCGCTGTCGCTCGCCGTCGACATGGTCGCCCGCCGGGCGCGCTAGGCAGTAGACACGGGCCCGACGCCTCGCCTTGGGTCCAAGGCTCATCAGATCGTTCGTGCATGCCGGACGTATCCGCCGACTGCATGAAGAACATCAAGCGCTTGCTGTTCGATGTGGCCACGGCGGGCTGCATCGGTGGAGGGATCCTGGCCTGCGGCGGGGCCGGGCCCACGCCCACGCCGCCCCCCCGTCGAGAACCGATCTCGATCGCGACCTCGCCGACCGACAAGACCATCGGCTCGCTCGAGCCCGCGTCGCTGGCCGCCGGCGACCCCAAGCTCGATCGTGCGATCGCCTCCCACTTCGAGGCGTCGACGTCGCGTCGCACCTACATCATGACCGACAAGCCGCTGTACCAGCCAGGTGAGACCATCTGGTTCCGCGCCGACCTCCGCGCGACGAAGACGCTGCTCGGGGGCGCTCCGGTCGGACTCTCGCTCCAGCTCGTGTCTCCCCGTGGCGCGATCGTGGCTCAGAAGCGCGTGCTCGCGCAGAACGGCGTGGCGCGTAATGACTTCCAGCTCGCCGACGAGATCGAAGGGGGCGAGTACACGATCAACCTGATCTCGGACGACGGCAACGCCGACTCCAAGAAGATCGTCATCAATACCTACGAGGCACCACGGCTCCAGAAGACCCTCGAGTTGCTGCGCAAGGCGTACGGTGAGGGCGACAACGTCTCGGCGGCGATCGAGATCAAGCGCGCGACCGGCGAGCCATTCGCCGGGCACGCACTCACGGGGGTCGTGACCGTCGACGATGTCGAGCTCCAGCGGCTCGCGATCACGACCGACAAGGACGGCAAGGCGACGGCGCGGTTCACGCTCCCGGCGAAGCTGGTCCGCGGCGATGGCCTGCTCACGATCCTGGCCGAGGATGGCGGGGTCACCGAATCGATCCAGAAGCGCATCCCGATCGTGATGAAGACGCTGCAGTTCTCGGTGTTCCCCGAGGGCGGCGACCTGATCGATAACGTCCCCGGCCGCGTCTACTTCATGGCGAAGACGTTGATCGGGAAGCCCGCCGACGTCGACGGCAAGGTCGTCGACGACAAGGGCCAGCAGGTCGCGGAGTTCTCGTCGGTCCATGACGGCATGGGACGCTTCGAGCTCCAGCCGGCGACCGATCGCACGTACCACGTCGAGATCACGAAGCCGGCCGGCATCACGGCCAGGTTCGAGATCCCCGCGGCCAAGCCGGGCGGGTGCGTGGTGCGCAGCGTCGATCAGCACGATCCGGCGACCCTGCGAGTCGCCGCGATCTGCAACACGGCGCGCCGGCTCCTGGTGGAAGCGGTGGTGCGCGAGAAGCGCCTCGGCAGCGGCTCGTTCGCGGTCGAGGCAGGGCAGCCGACGGTGGTCGAGATCCCCGTTGGTGCTGCGACCCAGGGCGCGGTTCGCGTCACCCTGTTCTCGACGCGTCAGGAGCCGCTCGCCGAGCGCCTCGTGTATCACGGCCTCGGATCGGATCTGAAGGTCACGCTCACGGCCGATCGGAAGTCGTACTCGCCACGCGATCCGGTGACGCTGAAGGTCAAGACGACTGACGGGAATGGTCACCCCGTGAGGGCGAACATCGGCGTGGCCGTCGTCGACGAGACCGTGCTGTCGTTCGCCGACGACAAGAGCGGGCGCATCCTGGCGCGCCTGTTCCTCGAGCCCGAGCTGGGCGCGACGGCGGCAGATCCGATCGAGGAACCGAACTTCTACTTCAGTGACAAGCCCGAGGCGGCCGCGGCGATGGACGCCCTGCTCGCGACTCGTGGTTACCGCAGATTCGAATGGCGGCCGATCCTCGGCTCGCTGGAAGGGAGCAAGCCATGAAGCGCTCGTCTCGAAGCCTCCTCGCGCTGTGCGCGGGCAGCCTGCTCGTCGGCCCCATGATCTCGCGAGCAGACTCGCTCGGAACGATCGAAGGCACCGTCGTCAACGCAGCCGGAGCGGTGATGTCGAGCGGCGTCCGCATCCAGATCACGTGCGGCCCCGTGAAGAAGCTTGCGTCGATCGACGGCGCGGGCCACTTCGTCGTCGGCGGACTCCCGGCCGGATCCTGTACCGTCACGGGCACCGCCGCGGGGCTCGCGACCTGGACGCTGGCGGTGATGGTCTCGCCGGGCTCGATCGCGACCGTCCTCGTCGGGATGGCGCCGCCGCGGCCACCGTCGCCTCCCATGACCGCGTCGCCTGAACCGATGGCCGCTGCGGACGCTCCCATGGAGCGGAAGCCGCTGGCACCGGCACCGGCACGGGCCAGGCACGCTGAGATGCCGAAGGGTGGCGCCGGAGTCGGCATGGCAGCGAAGCCGATGCCGCCGCCACCGGCGATGAAGGTCGTCAAGCTCGATGGGGTGAAGGCCAACCTCCGCGAGGCCGCCAAGAAGGACGCGCACGGGCTCGAGGCGCGCCTGCAGCAGGAGGACGACGCGCAGATCGCCGGTGACCAGTGGGCACCCGTCCGCGTGTTCCCGGTGCCGCAGTACACCAAGGCCTACGATGGCCCACGGACCGACTTCCGCGAGACGATCTACTGGAACCCGAGCGTCGAGACTGACTTCGAAGGCAATGCCGAGGTGAAGTTCGTCGCGTCCGATGCGGTCACCGCGTTTCGCGCGACCGCCGAGGGGTTCTCGATGGGCGGCCTGCCAGGCGGTGGCCAGCTGGCGTTCAACTCGAAGCTGCCGCTGACGCTCGATACCCACCTGCCGCTGGAGGTCACCTCCGGTGACAAGATCCGGTTGCCGATCACGCTCACCAACGAGACCGATGACCCGGTCGACGCCACGCTGTCGGCGAGCTTTGGGGCGGCGTTCAAGCTCGCGGGGAACCCCGCGTCCGGCACGATCCACCTCAAGGCCGGGGAGAAGCAGAGCCTGTTCTTCCCGCTCGAGGTGGTCGCCACGGATGGCAACGCAGAGGTCGAGCTCGTGCTCACCGCGCGCGGGCTCAAGGACGAGCTCAAGAAGAAGATCCGCGTCGTGCCCCGTGGCTTCCCGTTCGAGATCTCGGCCTCGGGCACCGCGAAGCGCGACGTGCCGTCACGCCACGAGCTAGATCTCGCGGGCGCGGTGCCGGGCTCGATCCACGCCACCGTCACCATGTACCCGTCGCCGCTTGCGGCGATGACGAAGGGCATGGAGGGCATGATCCGCGAGCCGGGCGGCTGCTTCGAGCAGACCTCGTCGACGAACTATCCCAACATCATGATCCTCGGCTACCTCGGCCAGGCCGACGGGGCCGACCCCGCGCTGATCGCCAGGACGCAGGGCGTGCTCGACAAGGGCTACAAGCTGCTCACCGGCTACGAGACCAAGCAGCGCGGTTACGAGTGGTTCGGCCAGACGCCGGGCCACGAGGCCTTGACCGCCTATGGCCTCATGGAGTTCGCCGACATGGCCAAGGTCTATGACGTCGACCATCAGATGGTCGAGCGCACCGCGGACTGGTTGATGAGCCGGCGCGACCACAAGGGAGGCTTCACGCGCTCGTCGACCGCGCTCGACTCGTTCGGCCGCGCCGGCGAGGTCACGACGAACGCCTACATCATGTGGGCGCTCGCCGAGGCGAAGCGCGCCACGGGCATGACGGAGGAGCTCTCGAGCCAGCGTGGGCTCGGCGCCACCACGAAGGATCCCTACTTGCTCGCACTCGCGGCGAACACGAACCTCCTCGTGGCACCCAAGGCGGTCGACACCGATGCGATGGTGAAGCGGCTCGCGGCGATGCAGGCCAAAGATGGCAGCTTCGCGGGCGCCAAGGAGTCGATCACGATGTCGGGCGGCGAGTCGTTGACGATCGAGGCCACCTCGCTCGCCGTGCTTGCGCTGCTCAAGGCGTCGCCGAGTGGCCAGTATGAGGGGCAGGTTCGGGCGGGGGTCGACTACTTGAACGCGCGCCGCGGTGGCTACGGCCAGTGGGGCAACACCCAGGCCACGATCCTGGGCCTCAAGGCCCTGACCGCGTACTCCGAGCACTCGCGGCAGATGCAGACCGACGGCACCGCGACCCTGATCGTCAACGGCAAGACCATGGGCACCATCAAGTTCGAGAAAGGCCGCAAGGACGCGCTGGTGTGGGACGATCTCGCGGGCGTGCTCGCACCGGGCAAGAACACCATCGAGGTCCAGCTCGACAGCGACGCCGCCCTGCCGTACTCGATCGCGCTCGAATATCGCGCGGCGCGGCCGCAATCGTCGCCGCAGGCGAAGATCGCGGTCACGACCGAGCTGGCCAAGAGCCAGGTGAAGATGGGGGAGGGCGTCCGGCTCCATGCACACGTCGAGAACAAGACGAAGGACGGCGTCCCGATGACGCTCGCGCGCGTCGGCATCCCCGGAGGTATGGTGTTCCAGACCTGGCAGCTCAAGGAGCTCCGCGACAAGGGCCTGATCGACTTCTACGAGACGCGGCCGCGCGAGGTCATCCTGTACTGGCGCGCGCTGGCGCCGGCCGCGAAGAAGGACGTCGATCTCGATCTACTGGCGGCGGTCCCGGGTACCTACGAGGCGCCCGCGAGCTCGGCGTACCTCTACTACACCGCGGAGGACAAGGCCTGGACGGCGCCGGTGAAGGTGGCGATCGACCGCTAGACGCCCGCTCGTCGTCACTCGACGTCAGTAGAGCGCCTTGAGCGCGTCGGAATCCGAGATGATCACCTTGCGGCCCTCGGTCAGGATCAATCGCTTGCGCTTGAACTGCGAAAGTGTGAGCGAGACGGTCTCCCGCGTGGAGCCGATGAGGTTCGCGAGCTCCTGGTGCGTGATCTTGAGGGCAACGAGGATGCCGCGGGCGTCCTCGACGCCATATTCGCTGCCGAGCTTGACGAGGAGCTCGGCGAGCTTGCTCGAGACGTCGCGGAACACGAGGGCCTCGACCTTGTTCTCGAGCTCGCGGCGGCGAACGATCATCAACCGTGTCATCGCCAGGCCGAGCTGGGGATGCGAATGCATCAGCTCCTCGAAGTGAGCTCGATCGACCTCGGAGAGCAGGGCATTCTCGACCGCCTCGGCCATCTCGGTGCGTGGCCCGCCATCGAGCAGGCAGCTGTCGCCGAACAGCTCGGCGGGTCCGTGATAGGCGAGCGTGAGCGACTTGCCATCACGGGTCACCTTGCTGACCTTGATGCGGCCACCGTGGACGAAGAACAGCGAACGGCCAGGATCGCCGGGGAGGTAGATCACGTCCCTACGGCGGGCTTCGCGAAGCTCGACCCGTTCGGCCATGCGCGCGATTGCATCGGGACCCAGATCCGCGAGCAGCGGTACCTTGCGCAGGTACCAGAGGACGCGCTTGGGGTCGGGCACCCGGAAACTGTAGCAGGGCTTTCAGATGGGAGTGGGGACGCATCGCGCGTTACGTGTCTCCCCGGTTCGTAAGGTCCGATGCTCCAGATCGAAAAGTCTCATCGATCCGGATAGTTGCGTCTCCTCGCGTCGGGGATCGCTCGGCGGTCGCGGGGCAGTGGCTCGCTCGGCGCGCGCACGAGCACGAGCACCACGCCGCCACCCGTCAGGACCGCGGCGATGACGAGCGCGAACGTGGGATTGCGTTCGAGCCAGCGTGGGACCGCGGAGTCCCCGCTGCGCGCGACCAGCAGCGCCATCGTGTTGTTCAGCAGGTGCGCGAGCATCGTCGGGAGCGCGGAGCCCGCGCGTAGCGCGATCAGGCCGAACACCAGCCCGAGCGTGAACGTCGGGATCATCTGGATCGGCTTGAGGTGGTAGATCGAGAACATCGCGGCGGACAGCACGATCGCGACCCACGGACGAAACCGCGTCGCGAAGCCGCGCGCGAGCACGCCGCGGAACAGGACCTCTTCGCAGATCGCCGGTGCGAGCGCGATCGCGACGAGCACGGCAACCAGCGAGTAGCGCTCGATCAGATTCTGGAGACCCTGAAGATCACCCTCCGGGAAGGCCAGTAGCTCGAGGATCCGCAGGTTGACGTACCAGGCGCTGACCCCCACCAGCACGCTCGCCACCACGAACCTCAGGTGCGGGCGACCGACGCCGAGCGCTCGCATGCCACGGTGCGTGAGGCGCATCGCGATCGCGGGGACCACGAGCAGCCCGAGCTGGCCGATCCCGACCGCGAGGAGCACGTCCGCGCCCGCCATCGTCGCGGCGATTCCCGTCACGAGCAGGGTGGCCACCGAGGCGAACACGATCGAGCTCGCGCCGAACGCCGAGAAGGCCGCCCTCGAGGCCGCGTGATACAAGCTAGCAGTGCGTGGATCCGGACTGGTCATCGGCCTGGCGGTAGGACTGGTCAGTGGTGCGGCTGCAATGTATCTCGTGCTTCGCCCACCGTGGGGCGGGAGGGGCACCGCACCGTCGGACGCCGGTGTGATCGCGATGGCTCCCGTCGACGCGGGCGTGACCAAGCCGAAGAAGAAGAAACGCCGGCCCGCCGGCGTGCCCGTGCAGCCGGGGGACACCGAGCTCGACGAGCCCGAGTTGCCGCCGCTGAGCGAGGCCGATCGCCGCCTCGAGTGGCGCGGTGACGAGGTCGTGCTGCCGGCGACGAAGATCGACATGGCGGCGGGCGGCGAGGCGCGCACCCTCGATGACAGCGAGATCAACGCGACGGTCTCCGGCCAGACCGGCGGCGTGCGCGACTGTGTGGTGCAGGGGGCGACCGGCACCGATCTGCGCGCCACGATCACGATCAAGCTGCTCGTCGATGGCACGGGCCGGGTGACCCGCAGCAAGCTCCAGGCGCCACACTACCTGTTCGAGAAGGGCCTGCTCGGCTGCGCGCAACGCGCGTTCGGTCGGCTGCGGTTTCCGGCGAGCGGCGCGCCGACGATCGTCACGTTCCCGGTCAACCTCGGCTGAGTCCCGGCGCGGCGAGCCGCGGCCGGTGTACGATGAGCAGATGAGACACGGACTCGTGATCGTGGTCGGACTGGCAGCGTGCAATCCATTTCGCGCCGGAGAGGTCAATGGTCGCGTCGAATCCACCGGCGACACGGGCGCGTGGGTGATGGAGAAGGGCACGTGCTACTCGGGCCAGCGCGAGCAATACTTCGGCGCGCTCGCGCTGGGGCCTGAGGGGACCGGCATCGGGATCAAGCTGGTCAAAGACAGCGTCCGGGGCTGGACCGCCGTCGTCAACATCGCGGGCGAGTGCAAGCAGGTCGCGGAGCACGGGAACTGCCGCGCGATCGCGTTCTCGCCCGCGGAGTGCACGACGCTCGACGTCGACCTCGCCAACAACAACACGACCATCAACGACATCCGCGAGATCGAGGGCAAGCTGCAGATCGACTGCAAGACCGAGACAGCCTCGGTCAAGGGTCAGCTGATCTTCGATCGCTGTCACTAGTCGGGACCGAAATCGGTCGGTCGGCTCAGTCGCTGAGGGCGGCGTTGTAATGGACGTCGGGCGCGCTCGAGAGCCAGATCTCGTAGGTCGCGAGGTTGAGGCCGGCCGGGATGGTGAAGTCCTGGCGGAAGGTGCCATCGGGGCCGGTAACCGCGCGGCCGAGCGGCTTGGAGCTCGCGCCATGGAGTCCCGAAGGTGACAGGTACACGTCGACGCCATGGTCAGGGAGCGGCTTGCCGTCGACGCGGGCGAGCGCCTCGACGTGCAGCACGCCACCCCGATAGGCGCTCGCATCCGCGCTCGTGACCTCGAGCCTGGGGTTCTGCTTCTTCGGATCCATCGCGACCGCGGGGAGCGTGACGTCGGGGAGGATCGAGTCGGGGCCGACGCCACTTCCGGCACCGCTGCCAGGACCGGCGCCGTTGCCGATCGCGCCGCTCGCCGGCGACTGGCTGAGCGGTTTCTGCTTGTCGTCGATCTGCTGCTTCGTGAGGCCCGCGATGTCGCCCTGCAGCTGCGTGTAGTTCTGCTTGTACTCGTCCGGCTTGGCGAACGGATCCTCGGCGCGTGGCCGGTGCAGCGTCTTGTCGTCGGCACCAGTGACATCCATGCGCAGCGCGGCGCCACCGAGGTCGATGCGCTGCCAGCCGCGCTCCGGGAACCAGACCTCGACGAACGCGTGCGCCTCATTCTGGACGTAGCGGGTGGGCAGCCCGAGCGCGTTCGCGGTGACCATGAACGCGAAGGACCGGTGCCGGCAGACGCCGGCCTTGCTGTCGCAGAGGTCGCGGTAGATGTCGCCTGACGACGGCGGCAGCTGCTTGGCCTCGAAGCCACGGAAGTACTCGACCAGCTTGTTGAACGAGACGCCGAGCTCCATATCGGGATCGAGGTCGAGTTGTTTGAGCGTCTGCGCCGCGTTGCGGCGCACCTCATCGGGCATCGTGGGCCGGAGCTCGGGCGGGGTCATCGTCGCGACCATCCGCGAGGTGAAGCGCCGGCTGGTG
>Ga0316601_100002115_pt1 | contig 10132 bp, 9 predicted proteins | sample OWC_soil_day5_no_FD_207663 | JGI IMG/M metagenome (GOLD analysis project Ga0316601, IMG submission 207663) | Wetland soil microbial communities from Old Woman Creek delta, Ohio, United States - OWC_soil_day5_noCT | ecosystem: Environmental > Terrestrial > Soil > Wetlands | place: USA: Ohio...
ACCGTCGAGAGCTGGGCGCGGGCGTGCCGCAGGTGCTCAGGGATCGCGGCCAGGCAGGACTCGAGCGCGCCGCGGAGCTGCGCCTGCGGGAAGACGATGAGCTGGTGGATCGCGGTCGTCGGCAGGAAGCCTACGGGATCGCGGTGGCGCCAGTCGGCCTCCAGCAGGTCGCGGTGCTCCAGATGGCAGGCACCGAACAGCAGGCGCAGGTCGATGCACTCGTCCGGGCTCAGCCCGGCGTAGTCCAGCTCCTCGAGCTCGACGATCGCGGTCTCCAGCCAGCCTGTCAGCGCGCCGACGTCGTCGTCGTCGAACGCCGGCAGCCGACCCTCGAAGCCGGACACTCCGGCCTCGATCGCCCGCTCCGGGTGGAAGCGGAACCAGACCTCGTAGAACTCGCGGACGAGGGCACCGAAGGCCCGTCCGGCATCAGACATCGACGATCTCGAAATCGTGCGTGATCTGCGCGGTGGCGCCGAGCATGATCGACGCCGAGCAGAACTTCTCGGCGCTCAATGCGATCGCCCGCTCGACTGCCTTCTCGGCCAGCCCGGGGCCACCGACCCGGAAATGCGCATGGATGCGTGTGAAGACCTTGGGATCTGTCTCCGCGCGCTCCGCGCTCAGCTCGACCTCGCACAGCCGCACGTCGTGGCGGCCCTTGCGCAGGATGTGGACGACGTCGAACTGGGTGCAGCCGCCCATGCCGAGCAGAAGCATCTCCATCGGGCGCACGCCGAGGTTGCGGCCGCCGTGCTCCGGCGGGCCGTCCATGACGAGGGCGTGGCCGCTGCCGGACTCGGCAACCATCAGGGAGCCTTCCACCCACTTCACGCGCGCTTTCATCGAGGTTTGGTCCGGCGCCGGAATTCAGGCGCCGGAGCCTAGCACAGTTCGGCCCGGCAGGGGTTTGCCCCATCCGCCGGCATGCTGCGCCGCGGCTGCGGACGCCGCTCCGTTCATTCGGCTAGACTGCCATCGACGAATGAGCGCGCACCGATGATCGACATCCGCCCGCCCCCTCCGCCCCCTGCCTGGCTGGCACCATTCCTCGCGCGGTGTCACCGGCGCCGGGTGCCGGCCAAGACCGATATCACGCAGGCCGGGGAGCCCGCCGATTCGCTCCTCTACATCATCTCCGGCTCGGTCACGGTGATGGTCGAGAACGAGGAAGGCCGCGAGATCGTGCTCGGCTACTTGAACAAGGGCGAGTTCGTCGGCGAGATGGCGATGTTCCTCGCCCAGCCGACACGCAGCATGAGGGTGCGCACCCGCACTGCCTGCGAGCTCGCCGAGATCTCCTACGCCAAGCTCGAGGTCCTGTTCCACGGCGAGCTGCGCGACCACGTGCGCGAGATCCTGTACGCGATCGGCCGTCAGCTGAGCGAGCGGCTGCTGCGCACCGGCCGCAAGGTCGGCTCGCTGGCCTTCCTCGACGTCACCGGCCGCATCGCCGCCACCCTGCTCGACCTCTGTCGCCAGCCCGACGCGATGACGCACCCCGACGGCATGCAGATCCGCGTGACGCGCCAGGAGCTCGGCCGGATCGTCGGCTGCTCGCGAGAGATGGCCGGCCGCGTGCTGAAGACGCTCGAGGAGCAGGGCCTCATCCACGCCCGCGGCAAGACGATCGTCGTCTACGGAACGCGGTAGGGGGGTGTGGCGTAGTGTCCCCCGGTGGGGCCAGCCTGCGGCGGCCTGCTCGGGACGAACGGCGTTCGTGTTTCGCTCGTGGCGAGTAGCCGCGCACCGGCGTATCGAACCACGAGCGGCGAGGTGCCGTCCGGCGCGACCTATACTTTCGCCATGTCCGCTCGATCGCCTCGCCTGACATTCGTCATCGGCGCGCTCGCGCTGCTCGCGGGGTGCGCGACCTACCAGCTGCCGCTCGAGATCCGCGAGCCGCCGACACCCGATCCTTCGGTGTACGAGGTGCAGGCCGAGCCGGCCGGCCAGGCCGGGCGATGGGTCCGCTGGGGGGGCAGGATCCTCGACGTACGGAACCGGCCGCAGGTCACCGAGATCGAGGTCCTCGCCACCGCGCTCGGCTACAACGGCGTGCCGGCCATGGACGAGAGCGGTCTCGGCCGGTTCATCGCCGAGGTCCCGGGGTTCCTCGACCCGGCCGAGTACCCCCGCGACCGGCGGATCACGGTGGCGGGGACCGTAACGGGTGTCAGGATCCGGGAGGTCGGCGCCTACCCCTACGACTATCCGGTGGTCGCGGTGGCGCGGCACGTGCTCTGGGCGCCCCCCGCCCCCGAGCCCTACTGGCATCGCTACCCCTACTACGGCCCGCCCTTCTACCCCTGGGGCTGGGGCTACCCCTGGTACCCATGGCGCCCCTGGTACCCCCGCTGGCCGTACTACTGGTGACTCGAGATGACCCTGCGCGCCGCCGTCCCGCACATCCTGTCGGCCGCCCTTCTCGCGGGCTGCGCCACCGGGCCGCAGATGCTGCCGTCGGCCGAGATTCCCCCCGCGCTGGCCGCGACGGATGCGGTGCGCTTCCAGGGCCAGCGCGTGCAGTGGGGCGGCCAGATCATCGGGGTGCAAAACCTGCGCAACCGCACGGAGCTCGAGGTGCTGGCCTACCCCCTCTCGTCCAGCGGTCGCCCCGACACTGGCGGCGCGCCGCAGGGCCGCTTCATCGCGGTGCGCAGCGGCTTCCTGGAGCCAGCCGATTTCGCGCCCGGCCGGCTGGTGACCACCAGCGGTCTCGTGGGGCCGCCGCGCGAGGGCTCGGTCGGCGAGGCGCGCTACCTGTTCGCCACCGTCAGCGCCGAGAGCCTGCGGCTGTGGAGCAACGACTACCAGCCCTCGGGCACTTACCCGTTTGGCACGATCGGGATCGGCGTGGGCTCGGACGGGTTCTACGGCGGTGGCGTCGGAATCGGCATCGGGTTCTGAGCGTTGAACGCGGCCGGTCCCTCGATACGCCCGCCTGACGGCGGGCCACTCAGGACGAACCGACAACTCCCGTTCGTGCCGAGCAGGCGGCGAAGCCGCCGAATCGAGGACCTGCAGTTTCCCGAGCCCCCTATGCGAGGTTGCCCGCCGCGAATTGCCAGTTGAGCAGCTTGTCGATGACCGCCTGCACGTGGTCGGCGCGCCGGTTCTGGTAGTCCAGGTAGTAGGCGTGCTCCCACACGTCGATGGTCAGCAGAGGCTTGAGCCCCTTCGTGGTCGGATTGTCGGCATTGGCGGTCTTCACCACCATGAGCTTGCCGCCGTCGAGGGCGAGCCAGGCCCAGCCGCTGCCGAACTGGCCGAGCGCCGCCTTCTTCAGCTCGTCCTTGCAGGCCGCGACGCTGCCGAAGGCCGTTTCCATCAGCTTCGCGAGAACGGCGGGTGGCTCGCCGCCACCGCCGGGCTTGAGGCTCGCCCAGTAGAAGTCGTGGTTCCAGACCTGGGCCGCGTTGTTGAAGACGGCCACCTTGTCGGGGTTGCCGGCCGTGGCGGCGACGACCTTGGCGAGCGGCTGGTCAGCGAGCTCGGTCCCGGCCACCAGCTTGTTCAGGTTGTCGACATAGCCCTTGTGGTGCTTGCCGTAGTGGAAGCCGATCGTGTTGGCCGAGATGACCGGATCGAGGGCGTTGTCGGCGTAGGGCAGCTTCATCAGCGTGAACGGCCCCGTCGGCGGTGCTGCGGCCGCCGGAGCGGCTTGACCCCAGGTCTGCCGGGACAACCCGCCGAGTCCCGCGGCAACGGCGAGGCCGGCCGCGCCGAGCAGGAACCGGCGCCGCTCGATCGCCACGGGTGAGTGGGTGTTGTCGGTGTGTTTCATGGTGCGCTCCTGATCCTCCAGGCACCTGGAGGTGTCTCTTCAGAGCCTAGCAGCCGGTCCATCGGTGGTCTGTGGCGAAACCCGCGCGGACCCTGCGTGCGGTCACGCGTTCGACGCCGCACGCTCGCCAGCGCGGTGCCGCGCCCCTCGAGGCGGGGGTGCTCGAGCCGGCCATCCCGCGAGAAACTGACCACCAAAGGTGCCAACCGGCGTGAGTGAGGTGTCCTTTCCCCGGATCCGGCCGACATAAGGCCAATCGTGGCGTCGGCCCGGGGGCGCTGTCGGCAGACGGGCAGGTGGCTGTCCGGCGCGGACCCCTGCGGGTCCCCCGCCTTTGCTCGGGGCTCGCCCGACGCGGGTCGCCCCATCGCCCTGCCGACCGTCTGCGGAATCGATCGACTGTGCAACAGGCCAGCCCCGAACCCTCCCTGGCTCACAGGCCGGACCTGCAGGGGCTGCGCGCGGTCGCCATCCTGCTCGTCGTGCTGGCGCACGCCGGGCTGCCTTTCGTGCCCGGTGGCTTCATCGGCGTGGACGTGTTCTTCGTCCTCTCGGGGTACCTCATCACCGGGCTTCTGGTTCGGGAGCTGGCGCAGAACGGCAGCGTCGCACTCGCCCGGTTCTATGCGAGGCGGCTGAAGAGGCTCCTGCCGGCGTTGGCCGTGATGCTGTGCGCGACCTATGGCGCCGCCTCATGGCTCCTGTCGGGCGTGGAGGCGCGCACGCAGCTGGCCTCCGCCCCCTTTGCGGCCACCTGGACGAGCAATCTCTACTTCGCGTTCGCGTCGGTCGGTTACTTCGACGAGCTGGCGAGCCGGGATCTCTACCTGCACACCTGGTCGCTGGGCCTGGAGGAGCAGTTCTATCTCGTCTGGCCAGTGCTGCTTCTGGTGCTGTTCCGGCATGGCAGTTCGCGGCGCCGGGTGAGCCGGCGCGTGGCGGGACTCCTGCTTCCGGGCCTCGGAATCGCCTTTCTCGTCAGCCTCGCGGCATCGACCTACTGGACCTTCGCGCACCCTCAGGCCGCGTTCTATCTGATGCCGTCGCGCATCTGGCAGTTCGCCCTCGGGGCTATGGTTCACCTCGCCGCGGAGGGCGGGCCTGTGCGCGCGGATGCCGACCGGGCATGGGCGTGGCCAATGCTCGCGGCCGGTCTCGGCCTGATCCTCGGCGGTGCCGTCGGCCTCCACCCGAAATTGCCCTACCCGGGTGCCTGGGCGCTCGTGCCGTCCCTGGGTGCGGCCCTGGTCATTGCGGCTGGTCACGGCCTGCGCGCAGGCCGGGGCGGCCCGCTCGCCCACCCGGTGCTGGTCTGGCTGGGCGATCGGTCCTATTCGTTGTACCTCTGGCACTGGCCGGTCTTCGGTGTGGGCTTCTCGCTGGGCCTTCGGGATCAGGCGCTGCTGTCCCTGGGCCTGATCCTGCTCTCGCTGCTGGCGGCGATCGTCAGCTACAGGGTCGTGGAACATCCGTTCTGGAAGGGCCGGCTCAGTCACGCGGGGCCAGGTCGCGTGCTGCTGGTCGGCCTGCTGGCGATCGTCTCCGTGCTGCTGGTGCTGACGCACAGCCTGCGACAGCTGCCGCAGCCAGACGTGGCCACCGAGCTCAGCAACCGGTGGCGGAGGGACGTTGCGGCGATCTATCGCATGCCCTGCGACGCCTGGTACGCGCACGACCGGGTCGAGCCCTGCGTGTTCGGGAAGGACACGGCCCCGAGAACGGTCGTCCTGCTCGGCGACAGCATCGGGGTGCAGTGGTTCTCGATGATCCCCGAGATCTTCCCGGAGCCCGACTGGCGCGTCGTCGTGCTGACGAAATCCGCCTGCGCGATGGTCGACGAGGAGTACTTCTACGAGGGCATCGGCCAGGTCTATCGCGTGTGCACCCGCTGGCGGAACGCCGTGCTGGACATGCTGGACCGATCCAGGCCCGACGTGGTCGTCACGGGCAGCGCCGCGACCTATGGCTTCAGTGGCGCCTCGTGGGTCGAAGGGAGCGCGAGGGTTCTGGGCCGGCTGAGCAAGGCCGCAGGCGAGGTCTTCGTCGTCCCCGGGACACCGAGCCTGGGGTTCGACGGCCCCGGCTGCGTGAGCCGCCATCGTTCACGTGACGGGCACCTGGATCGTAGCGCCTGCCGTGCCGCGGATCGCGCGAGGCACGTCGAGCCCGTGACCCGCAGTCTCAGGCAGGCGGCCGACCGGTTCCCCAACGTCCGGGTGCTCGACCTGAACGATCTCGTGTGCCCCGACGGAACCTGCAACGCGGTCAGCGAGGAGGGCGTGGTGGTCTTCCGTGACAGCCAGCACCTGACCGATTCGTTCGTGCGGGCGCGGATACCCCTGGTTCGCCAGCGACTGGACCTCCTCGGCCGCGACTGAGGTCCGCGCGGTTCCGGGAGGACGCCGCCTTTCCGGGACGCGCCCCCCGGTAACCCGCGTCGAGGCACCGGGGTTCCGGACTTCGGCGGACCCGATCGACGCAGGATCCTGACCCCGGTCCTCCCGTGCGGTAAATTCGCGGCCTCAGCAGCGGAGCCGGACCTGCCATGAAATACCAGGACCTGCGCGACTTCATCGCCCAGCTCGAGGCGCGCGGCGAGCTGAGGCGCGTGCCCGTCGAGGTGGATCCCCACCTGGAGATCACCGAGATCTGCGACCGAACCCTGCGCGCCAGCGGCCCGGCGCTGCTGTTCGAGCGCGTCAAGGGCTCGTCGCTGCCGGTGCTCGCCAACCTGTTCGGCACGCCACGCCGCGTCGCGCTCGGCATGGGCGAGGAGGACGTCGGCGCGCTGCGGGAGGTCGGCCGGCTGCTGGCGATGCTCAAGGAGCCGGATCCGCCGAAGGGCATGCGCGACGCCTGGGACAAGCTGCCGATCTTCAAGAAGGTGCTGGACATGGCGCCGAAGGAGCGCTCGAGCGCGCCCTGCCAGCAGTTCCTGCTCCAGGGCGATGCCGTCGACCTCGGTCTTCTGCCGGTCCAGACCTGCTGGCCCGAGGATGCCGGGCCGCTCATCACCTGGGGCCTCGTGGTGACGCGCGGACCGGACAAGCCGCGACAGAACCTCGGCATCTACCGGATGCAGGTGATCGGGCGCAATCGGGTGATCATGCGCTGGCTCGCGCACCGCGGCGGCGCGCTCGACTTCCGCGACTGGCAGCGTGCACATCCCGGCGAGCCCTTCCCGGTCGCCGTTGCGCTCGGCGCGGACCCGGCGACCATCCTCGGCGCCGTTACGCCCGTGCCGGACACACTCTCCGAGTACGCCTTCGCCGGCCTGCTGCGCGGCAGCCGCACCGAGGTCACGCGTTGCCTGGGCTCCGACCTGCAGGTCCCGGCCTCGGCCGAGATCATCCTCGAAGGCCACATCCGCCCTGGCGACACCGCACCGGAGGGCCCGTTCGGCGACCACACCGGCTACTACAACGAGGTCGACACCTTCCCCGTGCTCACTATCGACCGGATCACGCACCGTCCGGAGCCGATCTACCACTCGACCTACACCGGCCGCCCGCCGGACGAGCCCGCGGTGCTCGGCGTCGCGCTCAACGAGGTCTTCGTGCCGATCCTGCAGAAGCAGTTCCCGGAGATCGCGGACTTCTACCTGCCGCCCGAGGGCTGCTCCTACCGCCTCGCAGTGGTGAGCATGAAGAAGCAGTACCCCGGGCACGCCAAGCGCGTGATGCTGGGCGTCTGGTCGTTCCTGCGGCAGTTCATGTACACCAAGTTCGTGATCGTCACCGACGACGACGTGAACGTGCGCGACTGGAAGGACGTGATCTGGGCCATGACCACGCGGATGGACCCGGGCCGCGACACGGTGATCATCGAGAACACGCCGATCGACTACCTGGACTTCGCCTCGCCCGTCTCCGGGCTGGGCTCGAAGATCGGCTTCGACGCGACCAACAAGTGGAAGGGCGAGACGCAGCGCGAATGGGGGCGGCCGATCCGGATGACCGACACGGTGAGGCGGCGGGTGGACGAGCTCTGGCCCGCGTTGGGCATCGGGCCGGGCGGGAACTGAAATCCCGGCTTGGGCGGCCGACATTGGTCTGCAGAGGGATCCCAGCCTATCCTGCCTGTCCCGGCCGGGAGTCCGGCGAGCTTTCAGCCATGCACCGACGAATCGAACACGCCTCGACGAGGGCCAGCCTGCCGTTGCTCGCGCTGTGCGCTGCGCTTGCGTCGGCGGGGACGTTGGCCGCGGGCAAGGCCGCCGTGCCGAGCTGGGGGCGACTCATCGACGCTGCGTCCGCGAAGGAGCAGGTCGAGTGGGGGCAGCGCTACGAGCACGGCGAGGGGGTCACGAAGAACCCCTATCGCGCCACCGCGCTGTACTGCGCCGCCGCTGAGAAGGGCGATACGCTGGCCGCCTATCTGCTCGGCTGGCTCTATGCCAACGGGCGCGGCCTGCCTCGTGACGATGCGCTCGCGGCGGCCTGGTTCCGGAAGGCGGCGGCGCAGGGCGATGTCGTCGCCAAGCGCATGCTGTTGCGTCTGAAGGGGGTCCGGAAGGTCGATGCCGAGTGCCGCCTGCCGACCGGGGAAGCCGGGACGGGATCGACCCAGCTCGCGAGCCTCTCGGCCGTTTCGCCGGCCGAGCGCAAGGCGGTCGAGGAGGCCGTCCACGCCATGGCGCCGCATTTTGGCCTCGATCCCCACCTGGTGCTGGCGGTGATCGCCGCCGAGTCGGCCTTCGACAGGACCGCCGTCTCGCCGAAAGGCGCGCAAGGCCTCATGCAGCTCATGCCGGGCACGGCGACCCGCTTCGGCGTGTCCAACGCCTTCGACGCCGAGCAGAACCTGCGCGGCGGGATGACCTATCTCGCGTGGCTGCTGGAGCAGTTCCGCGGCGACCTGGATCTCGCCCTTGCCGGCTACAACGCCGGCGAGAGAGCGGTGGAGCAGTACCGCGGCATCCCGCCGTACCAGGAGACGCAGGAGTACGTCCGGCGCATCCGTGCCGTCTACCGCGGGCCGGGGATCACCGTGGCGCAGGCGGGCGGCAGCTGACGGGCGCGCCGTCAGGACCGCGGCTGCCGCAGGGGCGGACTACGATCTTCAGCGATGTCGGGCCGGGCGGCTGCAGCGAACGGGCGTGACACGAGCCGGGCCTTCTGTCAGCCATCCGCGGTGAGGCATCCGGCCAGCCCTTCGTCGAGCGTGGGGTAGCGCAGCATCACGCCGAGCTCGCGCAGCATGCGGCGGTTGTCCAGGCGGCGCGACTCGCGCAGGTAGGACAGCAGCCCTTCCGACAGCAGCCCCGCGGCCTCGGCGAGGCGGACCACGGGCGGGCGCGGCAGGCCGGCGAGGTCGGCGACGCGGTTGAAGTAGTCGGCCATGTTGCCCGGGTGTCCGTCCGAGACGTTGTAGACGGCGCCGTTGGGCGCCCGGTCCATGGCGGCGACGCAGACGGCGGCCAGGTCGTCGGCGTGGATGCGGTTGGTCCAGGGCGCCTCGTCCTCGGCGACCATCGGGAGCCCGCGGCGCAGGCGTTCCAGTGGCAGCCGGCCCGGCCCGTAGATACCGGCCACGCGCAGCACGACCAGCTCGCCGCCGGTTTCTTTCGACCACTGGCGCAGCCGGCACTCCGCATCCCAGCGGCGACGGGCGCGATCGACCGACGGCCGGGCGGGTCGCGACTCGTCGACCCACTCGCCGTGGCAGTCGCCGTAGATCCCGGTCGTGCCGACGTAGACGATGCGGCGCGGCTGACCGGACCGGGACAGGCCGGCGAGGAAATTGCCGAGTCGCGGGTCGGAGGTCCCGGTCTCCGGTGGCGGCGCGAGGTAGTGGATGCCAGCCCCGCGGGTTGGCGGCTCACCCGGGATGCCGTCCAGGTCGGCCACGACCGGGACGATCCCTTCCCGTTCGAGGGCTTCCGCGCTCGCCCTGCTCCGGACGAGGCCGACGACCGGCTCGCCGCGCGCGCGGTGCAGCGCCGCGACGCGCCGCCCGACATAGCCGCAGCCGACGATGAGCACGCACCACCCCCGTGGTTTCAACCCTGGCGCCGATCGGCGAGAATTCCGCGCCCCGATACAGGCAGAGACGCCGATGCCCTTCACCGTACATGTGGAGCCGAGCGGGCACCAGTTCGAGGCCGGCGCCGCCGAGACGATCCTCGCGGCGGCGCTGCGCCACAACGTCGGCCTGCCGTACGGCTGCCGCGACGGCAAGTGCGGCAGCTGCGCGGCCCAGCTGCTGGCGGGGGCGGTCGACTACCCGGAGGGTCCGCCGCCCGCCCTGGAAGGTGCCGCCGCTGGCGCGTGCATCTGCTGCCAGGCGGTGCCGAGCAGCGACGTGCGCCTGCAGGTGCGCGAGGTGGAGCGGGCTGCCCAGCTC
>Ga0316601_100002118_pt1 | contig 10130 bp, 12 predicted proteins | sample OWC_soil_day5_no_FD_207663 | JGI IMG/M metagenome (GOLD analysis project Ga0316601, IMG submission 207663) | Wetland soil microbial communities from Old Woman Creek delta, Ohio, United States - OWC_soil_day5_noCT | ecosystem: Environmental > Terrestrial > Soil > Wetlands | place: USA: Ohio...
TGTTAATCGTCCATTTTTATTTTTGAATTATATTACAAAAGAAAAGTCATTAATATTTTTTTCAAGGAGGGAGTTATTATATGTTAGTATTAGGCAGGAAGCCGGGAGAATATGTAATGATAGGTGATAATATAAAGGTAAAGGTTATTAAAGGGGATAATGGTGATTTAAGACTTGCTATTGATGCTCCAAGAGAAGTAACCATCACAAGAGGTGAGGTTTACGAGAAGCAAAATGAACTAGATAGTAAAGCGATATAAAGAGTCAAGAAGAAATGAGAAAATAGTATAACTGAATACATAAGGACTCAGGAGGAGTTAATTTGTCTACTAGCTTGCAGGATGCGAGAGAAGTGGACAAATTAACTCTATTTTATTTTAGTTAATAAGCTTATAAAGCTTGTTATATATAAGTATATTTGTTATAACCAGTTGTCCTAGCGTACGGAGGAAAATGGTTATAGCCAAAATGTTATTCTTTTGATAGTAGGCTCAAAGAGCTTAACTATAAATAAAAAATAGTGGAAAAGGAAGTCCACTTTAAAATTCAAGGAGGGTTTTATTATGATAATCAATCACAATTTAAATGCTATGAACGGCCATAGAAACATGGTTAGCAACAATGTTAATGTAGGAAAATCAATGGAAAAATTAAGCTCAGGTTTAAGAATAAACAGAGCTGGTGATGATGCTGCTGGTCTTTCAATTTCTGAAAAAATGAGAGGACAAATCAGAGGTCTTGATCAAGCATCAAGAAATGCTCAAGATGGAATTTCATTAATTCAAACAGCTGAAGGAGCATTAAATGAAACTCACAGCATTCTACAAAGAATGAGAGAACTTTCAGTACAAGCAGCAAATGGAACTTTAGCTACTGAGGATAAATCAGCGATAAAGGCTGAAGGAGATGAATTGATTAAAGAAATAACAAACATTTCTACAAACACAAAATTCAATGGTGTTGAGTTAGTAGGAGCATCTGCTGCTAGTATAAACATTCAAATAGGTGCTAACGATGGCGAAAAGCTAGCATTAGATTTAACTAAGACAAAGGCTGATGCAACTACTCTTGGAGTGGCTACATTAGATGTTTCAGCAGGTACTGCATCTACAACAACAATTGATAGTGCTATTAAAAAAGTTTCAGAAGCACGTGCATACTTAGGAGCTAATCAAAATAGATTAGAGCATACAATTGCAAATGTAAATTCAGCATCAGAAAACTTAACAGCATCAGAATCAAGAATTAGGGATGTTGATATGGCTAAAGAAATGATGTCATTCTCAAAGAATAACATACTTAGCCAAGCAGCTCAAGCAATGCTTGCTCAAGCTAATCAACAGCCACAAGGTGTGCTACAATTATTAAGATAGTAAAGTACCATAATTTGAAAGAAGCTCGCAGCATGTGAGCTTTTTTTAAATTAACAAAGGAGAATGTAATATGGCACGTGATAATCAATACGGATTTTACTTAAATGGATTTAAAGGAAAAAGAGTAATTGTTTGGACAAGTGGTAAACTTTTAAAGGAATTAAAGGTGTATAAAGAATTACTAAAACAAATAGATTTTATTGTTATAGCAGAAAAAAAAGTAAAGTATAAAGAATTTGAAGGTATAAAAGTTATTAATCATGAGGAGCTTTTAAGTATAAATCAGTATAATAAGGTGGTTGTTATAAATACCTTGTTGGGTGCTTGGGAGGCAATAAGTAGCTATCTGTACATAAATGGTATTTACGATGTGGTTCCATTTCATTTCTTTCAATATTTACATCCCTATGCCAAAGAGTTTGAAGAAATAATGACGGTTGAAACAATAAATGCGACAATGAAAAAAGATGGTGAGGATGCTATATTAATCAGAGGGCGTTTTGAACCTTTTTTTACGCCATTACTTATCAAACGACTAAGAATGGAGTATGCTGATAAATATATTGTATTATCTACTTGGGAAGATACGCCAGAAGATTTATTGTTTAATATTGATGTTGATAAAATAATATTGAATGAATATCCATCAAATCCAGGACAGGCTCATAGAAATTATCAAATTCAATGTGTGGCTTCTGGTCTCAAATGGTTAAAGGAATTAGGCTTTAAAAATATTCTAATCAATCGGACAGATCAAATTTTATTAAGAAATGATTTGTTTAGCAGATGTAAGGAATTACAGACGCTTTATCCTAATACCATAGGATATTTTAAAAAAAGAGTGGTTTTATCTGATTTGTATTTTAGAAAGCATGTATATTTTCACCCCTCTGACATGTTTATGTTTGGAGATATAGATGATTTGTTATTATTATGGGATATACCATTTGATAATAGAACTAAAGAAGAAGTTGAAAACAGAAGTAAATTATTGGAGATAATAAAGGGTGAGCAGCTTCAAAGTGATTCGTTGGTATCGGATGCACGTGAAGAAGCGCATGTAGAAGTATATATATTAAAAAGTATGCTAAAAAGATTTAATTACAGCTTTAAGTATACTCAAGATGAGTGGAATTATTTTGTTAGCGGTCTATATATAATACGTGATTATCAGTGGTGGAAATTGTTTTGGTTTAAGCCAGACAAGAATCCTACTGGTTTGAATTTTGGAAGAGAAGCAGCGTATCCTTTGGATTTGTTTGACCAAACTGATTGGGAGGATTTATATAAAAGATATAATGAAGTAAATATAAAAAGTAGAGTTGAAAAAAAAGAAAATTTTAATATAGATTATGTGAATTGGAAAAATAAAAAAATAAATGCTGTAATTGATTATTATGGTGAGGAATTCTTTAAAGAGAAAAAAGTACTTTTGCTTGGCCAAGAAAGTGTAGAGCTTGGAACTGTTCTGTCACAATTAGGTTCTAACATAAAATATTTATCTGATGAATGTAAACTTGAGGAAGAATATGATTTGATAGTACATATGGGAGTATTGCATAGTATAAAAGATTATAAAAAATATATAGCAGATATTTGCTCGAGAGCAAAAGTTGTGGTATTAGAACTGGAAGTATGTGATTCTAGTGATTGTAATTTTATTATTACATCTGAAAATCAGGTTAATGGTGATAACGAGAATTATACAGAGTATAGGCCTTCAGGTGCTGCAATCGAAAAGGTGCTTAATAACAGCGAGGTAAAGTATAATAGCGTTGAAGAGGATAGGTGTAATTCGGGGGAGTTTGAATATGATTGGAAGGTTAAAAATACCAACTCATATAAATGTGGAATGAGAAGGATGTGGTTTATTCATAAATTACCTAACATATCATGTGAAAACCTAGATTTTATAAACCAAGTTTATCAACTATCCCAAACAGGGACAAGTATGTTAATTCATACAAAAAATTGCATTTTAGAAAAAGAATATACTGATGTATTTAAATCACTTGAGGATATTAATTTGCTTTTTGAAACGCTAAATAATGCATTATGCAAATTTAGCAATATTACTGGATGTGAGGATATTAAGGTATATTTTGGTGAGGTTGTTAATAATTACGGAAAACTAGCTGAAATGTTGCATCAAAATAACATGAAAATGTTTCAAAAAACTTTTAAGAATGAATTAATTACCAAATATGGTGGTTACTTTAAAAGAATGCAGCAAATAATGAATTTATATTAGAATAGGGTGAAGATTTTGGAGATTATTGCGCATAGGGGACATTGGAAAGAAGAAATTGAAAAGAATACACTTCAGTCGTTTGAAAAGGCTTTGGAGTGTAGCTATGGAATAGAAACGGATATAAGAGATTATTGTGGTAAGCTTGTGATTTCACATGATATACCGGATGATAATTCAATATTATTAGAAGATTTTTTAGAAATTTATAATCAATATAACAGAAAAGGCACTTTAGCTTTAAATATTAAAGCAGATGGGCTTCAACAACATTTGTTAAATTTATTTGAAGTCTATAATGTTCACGATTATTTTGTATTTGATATGTCAATACCTGAACATTTGAAATATAATAAGAACGGATTTAAAATGTTTACAAGACAAAGTGAATATGAAGAATATCCGGTATTATACAAGGAATCACAAGGCGTTTGGTTAGATTGCTTTGAAGGTGAATGGTACGACATAAATGTAATAAAAAATCACGTTAATAATAAGAAGAAAGTATGTATAGTGTCACCAGAATTACATGGAAGAGATTATTGTCAATTATGGGAGCAAATCAAAAATAAATTAAGTGAAAATGAAAAGAAAAATATTAGCTTGTGTACTGATTTACCAAATGAAGCAGAAGAATTTTTTAGTAATTTCTAATTTGATTGGAGGTTAACTTATGATAAAAGCTGTAATATTTGATATGGATGGAGTATTGATAGATGCGAAGGAATGGCATTATGAAGCTTTAAATAAAGCTTTGGGTTTATTTGGTTATGAAATCAATAGATATGAACATTTAGTTACATACGATGGGTTGTCAACTAAACAAAAGTTAGATATGCTTTCTATTGAAAAAGATTTGCCTAAAGGGTTACATAGATTTATTAACGAAATGAAACAGCAATATACAATGGATATAGTTAATGTGAATTGTAAACCAAGGTTTCAACACGAATATGCACTATCTAAGTTGAATGAGGAAGGGTATAAAATAGCTGTTGCTTCTAATTCAATAAAAAATACTATAGAAGTTATGATGAATAAAAGCAATCTGCATAAGTATTTGGATTTTTTTATGAGTAATGAAGATGTAAAAAAACCCAAACCAGATCCGGAGATATATATAAAAGCTATTGATAAATTGGGTATATCGCCAAAGGAATGTTTGATAGTTGAGGATAACAAGAATGGATTAAAAGCGGCTATGGATTCTGGTGCGTTTGTTCTAAAGGTTGATGATGTTGATGATGTTAATTATGACAATATAAAGCTTAGAATAGAGCAATTGGAGGGGATGAAGTAGTGAATGTTGTAATATTAATGGCTGGAAGCAATGAAAATAAATTAAGTGCTTATCCCAAAAACTTAGTTGAAATAAATGGACAACCACTACTTCAAAATGTAATTGAGGGTTTAAGTTCCTTAAAAAATGGATCAAGAAATTTTATTATTATGTTAAAAAAAGATGAAAATGATAGGTTTTATACAAAAAACGTTGCTAAGTTGGTTTTGCCAAAGGCTAAAATAGTAGAAGTTCCAAGTAAAACTAGAGGTGCGGCATGTACAGCATTGCTTTCGATTGAATACATTAACAATAATGAGCCTCTTCTGATTATTAATGGAGATATAATAATAAAGGAAGATCTAAATTGTATTATTAATAAGTTTATACAAGAAGATGTTGATGGAGGAATTATAACATTTAACTCTGTTCATCCTAGGTGGTCTTATGTTAAATGTAATAGCGATGATTTGATAGTGGAAGTTGCTGAAAAAAAACCTATAAGCAATATGGCAACAGCGGGAGTGTACTATTTTAAAAAAGGAAAATACTTTGTTGATAATGCAATGAATATGATTAGAAAAGAAAATGTGGTGAATGATAAATTTTACGTGAGTTTGGTTTATAATGAGATGATTTTAAATCAATACAAATTAAAGACATTCGAAATTGAAAGAAAAAAATATTTTTCATTATCAACTGATGAAGATATAAAAAGATATGAGGCTTATTGCCAAGAAAAACATGAATAGGGTGATGCTATGGAAGTGAACAATTTAAAAGATATGATCAAAGGATGGTTTATTGGAAACTTTGAACCGAGTTTATATAAAACAAATGATGTAGAAGTTGGTGTGAAAAGTTACAAAGCAGGGGAATATGAAAGAACTCATTACCATAAAATTGCTACTGAGTTTACTGTTGTAATTGATGGTGAAGTGGAATTCAACGGGAAGAAATATGGAAAAAATGATATGATAAAAATATTACCCTTAGAAAAAACAGATTTTAAAGCGATTACAGATGCGACCACCGTTGTTGTCAAAATACCAGGTGCTAATAATGATAAATACGAAGGAGAGAGGAACGATAATGATTAATGTTGTTATTCCTATGGCGGGTGAAGGTAGTAGATTTACTAAGGCAGGCTATGAAAAGCCGAAGCCGTTTATTGATGTTGCAGGAAAGCCTATGATAGTAAGAGTGTTAGAGAATCTAAATATTAAAGAAGCTAAATATTTTTTGATTGCTAGAAGTGAACACTTAGAGAAAGAAAAAAGCTTGGTTGAGGAAATTGAGAAGAATTATAATGTGCAATTTATTTCTATTGATAAATTAACTGAGGGGACTGCTTGTACAGTATTGTATGCTAGACAATACATTAATAATAATGATCCGTTGTTAATAGCTAATTCTGATCAAATAATAGATATAGATATTAATGATTTTACGTATAACTGTTTTGAAAGAAAGTTAGATGGATCAATTTTAACTTTTGTTGATAGAAATAGAGATAAAAAGTGGTCTTTTGCTAAAATAGACTCGAAAGGATTAGTTACAGAGGTTAAGGAAAAGGAGCCTATATCTGAGTATGCTACTGTAGGCATATACTTATTTACAAAAGGAAAGGATTTTGTAGATAGTACAATAGATATGATTATAAGAAATGAAAGAGTAAATAATGAATTTTATGTGTGTCCTACATATAATTATGCTATAGCTAATAGAAAAAACATTAACATCTATAATATTGATATGACTAAAATGCACGGTATAGGAACTCCAGAGGATTTAGATAAATATTTAAAAAACTTATAAAATGTGTTCTTAAATATTGTTTAAAAAAGTTTACGTGGTGTCTTGTGAAGCGCATACATAGATGGAGCTATCGAGGGTAGTGTGGATTCTGATAGTTATATTTGCGTTAAGAAGCCAAACTAAAGAGGAAGTCTACAATAATAATTATGATTCAAATAAAATTTATCTATAAAGTACCTTAGTTTATCTTCGATAATTATAATATAGATTATAAGATGGAGTGATTAATATGAGATTAAGTCATAATACAGCATCATTAAATGTATATAGATCTTATGCAAAGGCTTTAGAAGGTAGAAGTGGAGCTTTAGATAAAATATCATCAGGAAATAAAATAAATAGAGCTTGTGATAATCCAAATGCAATGGCACAAAGTGAAAAAATGAGAATTCAAATAAGAGGAATGCAGATGGCTCAAAGGAATATGCAGGATGGTATAAGTATGCTGCAGACAGCCGAGGGGGGGCTGGATGGTATGACAGGCATGCTTCAAAGAATGAGGGAGCTTACTGTACAAGCTGGAAATGAAACTAATACCCCAGAGGATAGAAAGGTAATTCAGAGTGAAATTGATCAAATGCTTCAAGGAGTAGATAATTTTGCTGATGGAACGGAATTTAATGGAGTAAAGCTTCTGAAAATTAATGCTGGAGATACCAATACAGTGCTTGAAATGACAACTGGTGCTAATACAGATGAAAAGATACAAATTAACAGGTTTAATTTAACCAGTAGTGGTGACTTAAAGTTAGTTGATGCTGTAACTGGAAAAAGTAATGTAGATGTAACGACTCCAGCAGGAGTGGATAAGGTTTTAGAAACCTTAGATAATGCAATAAATACAGTGATTTCTGTAAGAAGCGAATATGGAGCATTAGAAAATAGATTTGAAAGTGCTACAAAGAGCTCCAGTGAGATTGAAGAAAAGCTTTCAGCTGCGGATGGAGACTTAACTGAAACTGATATAGCAGAACAAATGATGGAGTATGCAAAGCATAATATATTAGTTGAAGCGGGAAATGCGATGATGGTTCAGTCAAATAGATTCCCACAGGATATATTAAGAATATTGGATAGAAGATAGAAGATTTGGCATAAAGCTAAATCTTTTATTTTTTTGCTTTATGATATATAGTAGATGTTGTCCATGTATATACAACGTCATAAATTGACGGAAAATATGATTGAAAGAAAAAAATACAAAGTATATAGCAAATAATGCTAAAACATAGTATAATTTTAGCATATGTCATTTGAAAATAAAAAAAACAGTTGTTAAGTAATGGAAGTAAACGGAAAAAATATGTAAAAATTTAATACAATTTAAAATGTTTAAAAAAATCTCCTTTTCTCGTATCGAATTGTGTTGTCGAATAAAATTTAACATTGTAGATATAAAAAACTCATGTACAAGAATAAAAATTTAATGTAGAATATAATTAAATTAAAATCTATATTCAATAAATTTAAATATAGAATATGACTTTAATATTGTTCATGGAGGTTGATGGGATGCCTATACAAAGTATTTCACAAAATGATAGAGTTTATAGCCTAATTAAGAAGGGCTTGGATGCTTCAGCTTTAAGAAGTAAGGTTAGTGCAAATAATATTGCTAATATAAATACTAAGGGATTTAAAAAGTCCTATGTTACCTTTGAGGAATCCTTAAAAGATAATATGGATAATATGGCTATGAAAACTACGGAGAATAAACATATTCAGGATGGAAGTAGCTATGGAGATGTGAAGGTGCATCAGGATGAATCTACTAGTATGAGACAGGATGGAAATAATGTAGATATAGATGTTGAGATGGCAAATCAAGCGGCTAACAACTTGATGTATAATGCTTTAATTACGCAAGCTAATATGAAGTTTGCAATGGAAAAATATGTGCTTGACGGCAAATAGAGAAAGGAGATAAATAATGGCTAATGCATTTGGAGCGTTAAGAATAAGTGCCAGTGGTTTGGCTGCTGAAAGATTAAGATTAGATACTATAGCTTCTAATATAGCTAATGTTAGTACAACAAGGGGAGAAAATGGACAGCCATACAGACGTAAGGTAGCTGTATTCCAAGAAAATTTAAATAAAGAATATAATAAAACAACAGGTAAATACACTGAAGAGCTTAAGGGTGTAAAAGCAGTTGGAATAGAAGAAGATCAATCACCATTAAGAAGAGTATATGACCCATCAAATCCAGACGCTGATAAAGATGGATATGTGAATATGCCAAACGTGAACATTCTTAATGAAATGGCAGATATGATTGCTGCCACAAGAGCTTATGAGGCTAATGTTAATGCTGTAAATTCCGAAAAGAGTATGTTTTTAAAAGCTTTAGAAATAGGAAGATAGGAGAATAAATTATGAAGATAAACGGATTTGTTCCTGATAGTAAGATATTTGATAAAATGAAAACTGTTGAAAGTAAAGTGGAGAATAAGGACAATGGCTTTTATTCCTTACTTAAGGATAAACTTGATGAGGTGAATGATAAGCAGATTGAGGCTGATAATAAGACGGAAAGTTTTGTAAAGGGGGAGGGCCCTGACATTCACGAAGTAATGCTTTCATCAGAAGAAGCAAAAATGTCTCTGCAGCTTGCAGTTCAAGTAAGAAATAAGCTTGTAGAGGCATATCAGGAGTTAAATAGAATGCAATTATAGTAAGGGGTGATAGTCATGAATAAGCTATCAGAAATTTTCAATAAATATGTTGGTAAATGGAAAAGCATTAGTAAGGGAAAAAAGATAGCTTTTAGCATACTATTCATCGGACTTATTGTGGCATTAATAATATTAGCGGTTTCTACAAGTAAAACAAATTATGAAGTGCTTTTTGCTAATTTAGAAGCTAACGATTTGAAAACAGTGGGGGCTAAATTAGATGAAAAGAAGGTTGAGTGGAAGGCAAGCGGAACGTCAATTTCAGTTCCACAAGATCAAGTAGACAAGCTAAGACTTGAGCTTGCACCAGACATTACAAGTGGTAGCAAGGGGTTTGAATTATTAGACCAAAGTAAATTTGGTGCAACAGATGAAGAGATGAAAATTGAATATCAAAGAGCCCTGCAAGGGGAATTAGAAAGAACAATTAAAAGCTTTCCTCAAGTTGAAGGTGCAAGAGTGCATATAGTTGCTTCAGAGGATAGTGTTTTTGTAAAAGATTCATCTCCAGCCAGCGCATCTGTAACATTAAAGATGAAGAGTGGCCAAAAGTTAACATCAGATCAAGTTAAAGCTATTGCAGCTTTATTGAGCGGAAGTGTAAAGAATTTACCTAAGGAAAATGTTCAAATAATGGACGAAAACATGAATCTATTAACAACTGGATTATTTGACAAGGATAAAGTAGAGTTAAATTCTTCAACAGATAAACAACAAGAGTTAAAGAATAAAGTTG